>Ga0116231_10000974_pt1 | contig 55866 bp, 54 predicted proteins | sample S1TSphgellanicum_2_FD_89695 | JGI IMG/M metagenome (GOLD analysis project Ga0116231, IMG submission 89695) | Host-associated microbial communities from peat moss isolated from Minnesota, USA - S1T2_Fd - Sphagnum magellanicum MG | ecosystem: Host-associated > Plants > Peat moss > Unclassified...
ACATCCCGCTTCTGACCGCCTGGCTGAACCAAACGGCCGTGCTTAAACCATCGGAATGAGGGGTCCCTTTTAGGCGCCGATCACCCCACTAAGGGGGTCCTTTTTGCACGCCGCTCTACAGATCATGCTGATGAAACAGAACGGCTCCCCCTTTTCGAAGCGTACGCGGCCCGGGCGGGTGAAGATCCAGTTCATGGTGAAGGGAAAGGGCAGCCAGTCGGTCTCCACCAGACCGACCAGGGGCTGGATACCGTCCTTGGGCAGGTTGGGCGGGCCGCCGCACTGCATGTCCCACCCTTGCGGCGTGCGGAACAGATAGCCGGTGTGGAAGGTCAGAACGCCGCCGGAAAAGTGGGTCTTGGCGAACTCGTGGAAATCGGGATGGGGTCGATCGGGCGTCAGCTTGATGTCGGTGGCCAGCTTGCCGCCGTTCCACTCGGCGCTAAAGCTCATGGGGCAGAGAATCTCCCACCCCGTCGTGTTGGCCATAGAGAGGGGCAGGCATCGATAAGGGTGGCGCTCGGAAAAGCGATCCATCCAGCCCCGGTTCGGCCGGCCCGGCACGATCTCGGGCGGGCGCGATGTCAGGGCGAAACATTCCAGCTCCATCGGCTTGCCGAAGGTCGAGGGCGAGGCGGGCGCAGGGGGAGCGGACGTATCTGACATATCGACGAAGTCTAAGCCACCCCCGCGGCGCGGCGTCAAACCTTCCCCTCGCCGCAAGACACGCCGACCGGATTTCATCGCGCCTCGACTTATCCTAAAAGCTTGACCGATGACCGCCTCGCCGCCCGCCGACCGCGCCGCCCTCCTCGCCTTCCTGGACGCCCAGGGCGTCGCCCACGCCACTGTGGACCACCCGCCGGTCTTCACCGTCGAGGAAGGCGCGGAGATCAAGGCGGCCCTGCCTGGCGGGCATTCCAAGAACCTGTTCCTCAAGGACGCCAAGGGTCAGCTCTGGCTGATCTGCGCGCTGGGCGACACCCGGGTGGACCTGAAGCGGACGGCCCCCGTAATCGGGTCGGCGAAGCTGTCGTTCGGTTCGCCGGAGCGCCTGTTCGAGGCCTTAGGCGTGCGGCCGGGTTCGGTCACGGTATTCGCCCTGATCAACGATAGGGCGGGTCACGTGCGGCTGGTGCTGGATCGGGCCCTGCTGGATCATGAGCATCTAAACTTTCACCCAATGTCCAACGACGCCACCACGACCGTCTCACGAGATGGGCTGTTGAGCTTCCTGAAGGCGCTGGATCGGACGTTTCAGGTAGTGGATTTCGGCGCTCTGGCGGCGGAATCGACCGCTGCGCCGAATTAAGCCCCTGGCGAGCGGCTTGAGATCGGGGGCAAAAGATTGCAGTGAAGCGCTGGCTGGACCATCTATCTGGCCGACGACGGCTGCGCGCGGCACGATCTGGGCGCGGCACGATCTGGGCGCGGCGGTCTGGATGCGACGCCGACCGCGTGAACGAGGATTGAGGCGAGGATGCTTGGAAACCGTACCTTCGGCAGCGCGGGCGCAAAACTGACCATTCCCGGCGCGAAGCCCGCCCCGGCTGCGCCGCTGGCGACATCGGCGGCCTCGGGTCCCGTGGGCGGGGCCGACAAGGGTCATATAAAAGACGCGACCGACGCCAGCTTTATGGCCGACGTGATCGAGGCGTCGCGCACTCAGCCGGTGATCGTGGATTTCTGGGCGCCCTGGTGCGGCCCTTGCCGCCAGCTGACGCCGGCGCTGGAAAAGGCGGTCAACGCCGCCAAGGGTGCGGTGAAGCTGGTCAAGGTCAATATCGACGAGAACCCCCGCATCGCCGGCCAGCTAAGGGTGCAGTCGATCCCCACCGTCTACGCCTTCCAAAACGGCCAGCCGATCGACGGCTTTCAAGGCGCGTTGCCGGAAAGCCAGGTCAAGGCCTTCATAGAGCGGCTGAGCGGCCCGGCGGAGCCCGACGATATCGAGACCCTGCTCGGCATGGCCAAGGAGTCGCTCGATCTGGGCGATCTGGGCGGCGCCGCCCAAGCCTATGCGGCCGCGCTCCAGGCCGAGCCCGAGAATGTAAAGGCCATCGCCGGCCTCGCCCGCTGCTATCTCGCAGGGGGTGAGATGGAACGGGCGGCGGAGCTAGCCGCCATGGCGCCCGCCGACGCCAAGGACGCCGACCTCGCCAGCGTCCGCGCCGCCCTGGCGCTCGCCGCCGAGGGGGCGTCGGAGACCGCGCCCTTGGAGCGTCGGCTGGCGGCGGACGCCAACGATCATGAGGCGCGCTTCGAGCTGGCCAAGGCGCTCGCCGCCGAAGGCAAGCTGGAGGCCGCTGCAGACCACCTACTGATCCTGATCGAAAAGGACCGCACCTGGAACGACGAGGCGGCGCGCAAACAGCTCCTCACCGTCTTCGAGGCGGCGGGTCCGGTCTCTGAGGTGACAAAGGCCGGCCGCCGGCGTCTTTCCTCCATCCTGTTCTCCTGAGGGCTTGAGATCATGGCGGCCTATATGAAGGCCAGCGACCTGCCCCAGGTTATCCCGCTGTTCCCGCTGGATGGGGCGCTGTTGCTGCCGCGCGGTCTGATGCCGCTCAATATCTTCGAGCCGCGCTATCTGAACATGATCGACGACGCGATGAGCGGCGAGCGGATGATCGGCATGATCCAAACCCGCGCCGGCGGCGAACGCGCCCGCCCCGCCCTGGCGGCCGTGGGCTGCGCCGGGCGGATCACCAGCTATGCCGAGACCAGCGACGGCCGTTACCTGATCACCCTCACGGGCGTGTGCCGCTTCCGGTTGCTGGACGAACTGCCCACCCATAATCCTTATCGTCAGATCCGGGCTGGGTTCGACGAATTCGAGGCGGACCTGCACCCCTCGCCGGAGCTATCGGCGGCGGATCGCGACCATCTGCTGGACGGGCTAGCCGCGTTTCTGAATGGGCGCGGACTGGAGATCGACTGGGATCAGGCGCGGGAGGCCCCGCTGGAAGCGCTGGTGAACAGCTTGGCCATGGCCCTGCCGTTCGAGTCGGCGGAAAAGCAGGCCTTGCTGGAGGCGGCGACGCTGAACGAGCGTCATGGCGCGCTTGTCACCCTGCTGCATATCGGGGCGGCGTCCAGCGGCGGCGACGATGCGCCCAACACCTCGATGCAATGAAGGCCCATAATTCCATGCCCTCCCCGTCTGCCGCATCCGATCTTCGAGGCTCCGAGCCGCCCGGCGACATCGATCCGCGGCTGCTGGAGGTGCTGGTCTGCCCGCTCACCCACACTGCGCTCGACTACGACCGCGCCGCGGGCGAGCTGATCAGCCGCGCCGCCCGCCTCGCCTATCCGATCCGGGGCGGCGTGCCGGTGATGCTGCCCGAGGAAGCGCGCGCCCTGGATCCGGCGGAAGGCTGAGATCGGGCCGCTCCCCGTTGTTCGTCGTCTGTGAAAAGGTGTTTGTTCGTGTATAACGGGTGCGCGAGCTCGTGCGATGGCGCCGCCATTGTGACGTCCGACGCGTGACGCCCCGCTGAAGGAATGGCCGATGACCTTCGACGAATTCATTCAGGACGGTTTAGGCAAGGCGGACAAAGCATTCGAAAAGCTGGCGCAGAGCGGACCGAACGCGGTCAAGACGCGCGAGCGCCTGTTTTCGGATCTGAAAGCGGAGCTGAGCCACCTTAGCCATTTCGAGCGGCATCATCTGATCCCTGTGCTGGGCGACCAAAAAAAGACGCGCGCCCTCGTGAAGGCGCTGGAAAAAGACGATCGGAAGGTCGCAGACCTGTTGGCCGAGCTCGATACGGCGCCCCGGGCGGGCGACGCCTTCCTGCACAAGCTGACCGAGTTGCGTCGCGCCTTCCAAGCCCATGTGCGCAACGAGCGCAAAGCGCTGCTGCCAGCGGTGTTGGAGGCGCTGCATGAGGCTCAAAAGGCTCGGCAGGACGCGGCGAAGGAAGCAGCGGAGCTTGAGGCCGCCGAACTTAAAGCGGCCGAGCTTAAGGCCGTTCAGGCTGAGGCCGAGGCCGCCATGATAGCGAACCAGCCCCCTGCAGACATCGCGGCCGAACCCGACGAGCCGCCGCGCGTACCTCTTCCTATTCCGGCCCCCCTGGCCGCCATAGCCATCCTGCAGACCATAGCGCCTCCGCTGGCGCCGCCTGCGCCGCTGGCTCTCGACCCGATCCAACCCCTGGCGCTGCCCATACCCACCCCGGCCTTTGGCGTCCAAGCTTGGGCGAACCTGATGCAGGAAGCGGCGGCGGGCGCGATGATGGGCTACCGCCTGATGATGGCCTACTCCAACAACACCGGCTTCGCCGCCCTGCAAACGCGACTGATGAAGGAGCAGATCGAGCTGATGACCCAGAGCGGCGCCAAAATGCTAGAAGCCGCCCAGCGCTTTACGAAGGCGGCGGGGTAAGGGGTTACATCGGCGCTGACGCCTCAAAGCAACGCTTGACTTTTCCACACCGTCAGACGTATACAATTGTTGCGCGTAATAAACGCCGCGCACCGGTGCTCCAGCCGCGTGAGGGATGTGGGATTTTGTCGCCACGTCTTGCCTGTCGAGCGCCTTGAAGATGTCCGCATAGATCGCCCAGGCAACGCGGGGCGCTCCCCTGAAAAAGCCTAGCTTGGATTGGCGCGACCGATGCGTTCGGCCGCCGCCTCGCGGCCTGACGTGAAAGCTCCCATGACCACATTTACCGACCTCGGCCTCTGTCCGCCGCTGCTTAAGGCGCTGGCGAGCGAAGGCTACGAAACCCCCACCCCCATCCAGGCCCAGGCGATCCCGGGCGTGATGGCTGGCCGCGACCTCCTGGGCATCGCCCAGACCGGCACCGGTAAGACCGCTGCCTTCGCCCTGCCGATCCTGCACCGCCTGGCCGCCGACCGTAAGCCAGCGCCTAAGCGCGGCGCCCGCGTCCTGGTGCTGTCGCCGACGCGGGAGCTGGCGACCCAGATCGCCGAAAGCTTCAAGACCTATGGCAAGCATTTGGGCTTCACCACCACCGTGGTGTTCGGCGGCGCCAAGTACGGCCCCCAGATCAAGGCGCTCGCTGCGGGCGTCGATGTGCTGGTCGCCACGCCAGGTCGCCTGATCGACCACCTGGGCGAAAAGACCTGCCAACTCGGCGAAACCGAAATCCTGGTGCTCGACGAAGCCGACCAGATGCTGGACCTGGGCTTCCTGCAGCCCATCCGCCGCATCGTCTCCCACCTGCCCAAGGTGCGCCAGAACCTGTTCTTCTCCGCCACCATGCCGACCGAGATCGGCAAGCTGGCAGGCGAGCTCTTAAAGGAGCCCTTGAAGGTCAGCGTCGCCCCCACCTCCACCACGGCGGAGCGGGTCGATCAGCGGATCATCTTCGTGGAAGCCGACTATAAGCGCGAGCTATTGGCGGAGCTGTTCGCCGACGCGGCGCTTGCTCGCACCATCGTCTTCACCCGCACCAAGCGCGGGGCCGATCGCGTGGCCAAGCACCTGGAGGGCGCGGGCGTAACCGCCGCCTCCATCCACGGCGACAAGAGCCAGAGCCAACGAGAACGGGCGCTGGCCGCCTTCAAGGCCGGCGCCTGCCGCGCGCTGGTGGCCACCGACATCGCCGCACGGGGCATCGACATCGATAGCGTCAGCCACGTGATCAATTTCGAGCTGCCTTACGTGCCTGAGGCCTATGTCCACCGTATCGGCCGCACCGCGCGCGCCGGGGCGTCGGGCCAAGCCATCAGTCTGTGCGCCGACGACGAACGTCCGCTGGTGCGCGACATCCAACGCGTCACCCGCCAGACCATCCCCTCGGAAGATCGCCGGCGCGACCCCGCGCTACGCGTCATGGCCAAGGCGACCGCCGAAATGACGGCCTCCCGCGGGGAGACGCCGAACCGGCGCGACGAGCCTCGCGGCGGCGGACGCGGTCGCCCTGGCGGCAGCGGCGGAGGCGGTCGCAATCACGGCGGCGGCCAGGCGGCCAGCCACGCGCATGGCCGAGGCGGCCAGCCCCGTCGCGACGGCCAGGGCCAGGGCCAACAAGGCCAGGGCCGTGGCCAAGGCGGCGGTGGACGCGGACCGGCCAAGCCGGCGGGAGCGGCTCAGGGGCGTTCGGATCCGGGCCGTTCCGAACGGTGGCATCCGCTCGACAGCTGAGGCCGATAGGGCGCATCAGGTCCTGAGCGGCTCCTGTAGGGGCGTCGCGAGGGACGGATGGCCGTGTATATGCAGCACCTACCAACCGAACGCGCCAAGTCCCCGCTTGTATCACCGCTGACATCGCCCCGCCTCAATCGGGCGCGAAAGCTGATCTGTGAGTACGGGAGCGATACGCGTGAGTCTTCGTCAGAGGTTGAGTTTGGCGGCCATGAGCCTGGCGCTGGCGGCGGCGGCGAGTCTGAACGCTCTGGCCGCCGACCCCGGCATTGTCGCGACGGCGCCGACCGGGGTCGGCGCGCCAGCGTTCGGCGCAGCTCCGACCGCCCATGACGCGACCGGCGCGCAGATAGACGCCTGGGTCGCTTCGGACGGCGGCGCGGCTGCATTCGGGCCCGACGGACCTGCCCCGCGAACGATCCATGGCGAGATCGGCGCAGGCGTCGGCACAGGCGGCTATCGCAATGTCTCCGGTGTGGCCGATATTCCGGTTGGACAGAACAGCGACCTGGTCGTCGCTGCGTCCAGCACCAGCGGTCAGGTCAGGGGCGGTCGCTATGGCGGCTATGGCGTCGGCGGCGACTCACTGGCGCTCGGCTTCTACGCCAACGGCGCCGGGGCAGCAGCGGGCTGCAGTCGTCAGCCCTGGAGCCAGCCTCAGATCCAAGCCTACAGCGCGGCGGGACAGACGAATTGCGCCGTTGCGCCCGCGCCTTAGCGCGTCCTTAACGCCTGCAAATAAATCTTTATACCGACGGAACGATTCTCGTCCCGATGAGTTAATTTCCGACGGGTAAACGCGGATGGCGGGCGTGCGGTGAAAGTCATGCTTGTGGAAGACGAGCCGTTTATCGCGCTCGATCTTGAAACCATCATCGCCGCTTTGGGCCACGATGTGGTGGGCGTCGCCGACTGTCTGACGGGCGCGCTCGTTTTGGCGGAGGCCTCCAAGGCCGAAGCAGCCTTCATCGACGTCAATCTGCGCGACGGCTTCACGGGTATAGATGTGGCCTGCGCCTTGCGGGACCGCTTTGGCATCCGCTTCGGCTTCGTGACCGGAAACCCGGAGCAATTGCCCGTAGATCGTTGCGGCGCGCTGGGCGTGATCGAAAAGCCCTTTAGCGATGCCGATATCACCAGCCTTCTGACCTGTCTGTCGATGTCCTCCGAACGGGCCGGACGCAAAGACGGACCGCTTTGAGCTAGATACCCTTACTCCAACTGGCTCACCACATCGCCGAGTCCGCCCGCGGCGACCTTAATCGGCGCTTTGAGGGTCCAGACCAGGCCGTACTCTTCAAAGATCAAGGCGGCGACGCCGCCGAGCGCACGCGGCGTCAAGGTCTGTAAAATCGTCGAGCCAAAACCCAATCGATGCGGCGCGGGTATGGATCGCTCGAAATCTTCGCGCCATTCGAGCTCAAGCTGGGGCGCGGCGCCCTCGCTGACGCGCCATCGGACCCAGACCTGCCCGTGAGCCCCGGCGAGGGCGCCATATTTGACCGCGTTGGAGCCAAGCTCATGCAGGGCCATGCCGACATAATGCGCCGACTCCGGCGGCAGGCTGAGGAGCGGCCCATCGATGTGGATCCGCCCAGGATAGGCCCCAAGCTGGTGCGCCAGCTGGCCGTTCAGAACGGCGGACAGATCCGCCCCGCGCCACTCCTGGGTCGCGAGCACATCGTGCGCGTTCGCCAGTGCGCCCAGTCGCTCTTCCATGCGCACCGTAAAGGCCGCGGGCAGCTCAAAGCCAAGCGCCGTCTGTCGCATCAGACTGAGCACGATCGTGAGCAGGTTCTTCGAGCGATGGTTCAGCTCGCGCATCACGACGCGCAGATGGTTTTCCTGCTGCTTCGTCGCGGTGATATCGGTCGACGTCGCGATCAACCCGGCGCGGCCGTCGCGGAGCGTGATGGGTTCGATCCGAAGGTCGAACCAGCCGGCGCGTCCGGCGACTTCGATAGGGACTGCCGCGCGCCGGGGCGCGTCGGCGGCCAAGGCCTCCAGCTTGACAGCCCGTACCGCCGCAGCGGTCGCCGATGTCATGACATCGGCCTCAGCTCGGCCGATTATATCTTCCAGAGCCACCCCAAGCGGCGGATTGTAAGCCCAGGTGTAGATCAGGTCGGCGTCCTGTTCGAACACGGTGATGGGCGAGCCCCGCAGGGCGGCTTCAAAACGCCGGCTGGTTTCGGACAGATCGGTTTCGGTCTGGGCGACGCGCTCCGACAGCTTGGCCCGCGCCGCCGAGAGCTCGTCCAGCGTCGCCCGGTGCGACCGGATTTCGGCCGCCAAAGCCCTGGGCGAGGGAATGCGCAGCAGCTGCGGAATAAGGAACGGCAAGACGATCGCGGTCGCGACGGAGGCGACGGCGGTGATCGCCTTCAAAATCCCTTCCGCGACATACAGCGGAATCCACAGCACGACGATGCTCGCGAGGTGAGTGAGGCCGCACGCCGTGATGAAGACGCCGAACAGCAACGCCAGCGCCTGATGCTGCCGCTCCAGATCTTTGCGCCGATGCACAAAGATCGCCAGGCTGATGGGAATGGCGAAATAGGCGAGCGCGATCGCTGTATCCGACACGACATGGAGGGCGACGAGACCCGGTTGCCACAACAGGCACATGCCGTGCGGCATGTAGGCCCGCGGGTCGATTAACCAATTCAGCAAGGCAAACTCCTAACGACCGCCGCTTCTGTCGTACGACTCCATTGTGAACCTGATCGCCTGCGATCGCGGACGACGTATAGACGCAGGGGACGGAAGGAGGGCCGATTTGAGGTCTGGCGTCGCGAGGCGCGGCTTGTGGCGAGGCCTGCGCTCCTCTAAGGACAAGGCGCCCGGATCGGCGAGGCCCACGGCCTCAAACGGCCGTCTTCACGGTCCGCCTCCCGTTCAAGCGATCCAATGACCTCATCCGCCCTCCTCTCCGCGCAACGCCGACGCGGCCAAACGCCCTTTGCGTCCCCGCGGCTTGGCGGCCCCTGCGGACGGGCGTAACCCATGCTGCAAATCGAAAACCTGGTGTTCAACGCCTGGGGCCGGCGCTTCTTCGACCAGGCCAGCGTGTCGTTTCCGCCCAGCGCCAAGATCGGGCTGGTGGGCCGCAATGGCGTGGGCAAGTCGACCCTGTTCAAGCTTATCCTCGGCGAGCTTCAGCCCGACGGCGGTACGATCGAATATCCTAGAACCGCGCGCATCGCCGCCGTGGCCCAGGAGCACCCCGCCACCCCGGTCAGCCTGATCGACACCATCCTGGCCGCCGATGTGGAGCGCAGCGCGCTCTACGCCGAACTGGAGACCGCCGAGCCGGAGCGGATGGGCGAGATCTGGGGCCGGCTGATCGAGATCGACGCTGATCGCGCCCCCGCCCGCGCCGCCGAAATCCTGAGCGGCCTTGGCTTTTCCACCGCCGATCTGGACCGGGCCATGTCGGAGTTCTCCGGAGGCTGGCGGATGCGCGTGGCGCTGGCCGCGGCCCTCTTCGCCGAACCCGATCTGCTGCTGCTCGACGAGCCGACCAACTATCTCGATCTGGAAGGCGCCCTGTGGCTGGAAGCGCGTCTGAAGAAGTACCCCCACAGCGCGCTGATCATCAGCCACGACCGGGAGCTTTTGAACAACTCCATCGACTTCGTCCTGCACGTCCAGGGCGGCAAGCTGGAGCTTTTTACTGGCGGCTACGACGACTTCGAGCGGCGACTGGCGGAGAAGAACCGGCTCCAGGCCGCCACCCGCGTGAAACAGGAAGCTGAGCGCGCCCACCTGCAAAGCTTCATCGACCGCTTCAAGGCCAAGGCCAGCAAGGCCGCCCAGGCCCAGTCGCGGGTCAAGCGCCTGGCCAAGCTGGCGCCGATCGCGGAAATGGCGTCCGACCGGGTGGCGCCCTTCACCCTGCCCTCGCCCGCACGTCCCCTCGCGCCGCCGCTGATGAAGCTCGATGAGGCCTCGGTCGGCTATGGCGGCGAGGCGATCCTGCGCGACCTGAATCTGCGGCTGGATGTGGACGACCGGATCGGGCTTTTGGGCGTCAACGGGGCCGGCAAGTCGACCTTCGCCAAGATGGCCGCCGGCGCCCTGCCGATCATGGGCGGCCATATGCACCGGGAGCGACGCATCCAGGTCGGCTGGTTCCACCAGCATCAGATCGAGGCGCTGGATCCCACCGATACACCGCTCGAGATCGTCCGTCGCGAGATGAAGGAGGCCAGCGAGAGCAGCCGCCGCTCGCGCCTGGCCCAGTTTGGCCTCGGCTTCGACAAGCAGGAGACGACGGTTGAGAACCTGTCGGGCGGCGAGCGGGCGCGGCTATTGCTGAACCTCGTGGCCATGCACGCGCCCCACCTCCTGATCCTGGACGAACCGACCAACCACCTCGACATCGACAGCCGCCGCGCGCTCTTGGACGCGCTCAACGACTATGAGGGGGCGGTGATCCTGATCACCCACGACCGCTCGCTGATGGAGCTGGTGGCCGACCGGCTGTGGCTGGCGGCCGACGGCCATGTGAAGCCCTTCGACGGCGATATGGACGATTACGCCAAGTTCGTGCTCGACCGCGCCCGCCAAGGCGCGCGACCGACCCAGCTGGCCAATGGAAAAAAGGGTAAGCGCGCGAAGGCTTCGGCCTGAAGGGACCCTACATAAGGCCTATGAAGCGAACGGCCCCCTTCTGGGAAACCAAACGCCTGGACCAGATGACCTCTGAGGAGTGGGAGAGCCTGTGCGACCGCTGCGGACGCTGCTGCCTGATCCGGTTCGAGGATGAAGACACCGGCGAGGTGATCCCCACCCGGGTCTCGTGTCGGCTGTTCGACCCTGAAACCTGCGCCTGCTCCAACTACGCCCGGCGCAAACGTTATGTGCCCGACTGCATCAAGCTCACGCCCAACAACGTCGAGCACCTGACCTGGATGCCGCCATCGTGCGCCTACCGCCGCCTCCACGAAGGCCGAGGGCTGGCGTCTTGGCATCCGCTAGTCAGCGGCGACCCCGAAAGCGTCCACCGGGCGGGGGTTAGCGTGCGCGGTCAGGTGATGTCCGAAACAGGCCTGATCGACGTGGAGGACGCGGTGGACTACCCCGCCTATGAGTTCTTAAGCGAGCCGCCGGACGAATAGGGCGCGGCGCTGCTGCGCTAGGCTCTGAGAGCCCTTCCCCCTCTTATGGGGAAGGGGCAGGGGATGGGGGTCCATCCACGGCCCTTAACGCAGATGGCGCTGGAGGCGGCGCCTCGGGATGTCTTCGCCGCATCGTCGCGCAAGGACCCCCATACCTGCCCTTCCCCCATAAGAGGGGGAAGGGTTCAAAACCGTCCTCTCACGCCTCAGCAACCCCGTAAGCCTCATAAGCGCGCCTTCATTGTTCGCCCTCGGTGCGTTCAGGATAGAGCGCGTAGCTCGGCGCCCGTATGGCCGCTACCTTGGTGACCTCAACCCAGATAACCCCTCGAATCTTGAACGGCGGGGGCGCCATGGCCAACAGGGGCGGCGCTAGGGACGGGAATCGATCGTCCGCTGCATCAATGACCTCCGCGTTTCCATAGAACCTTCCGTGCGTCTGGGTGTTTATTGGCCACATAGCTGAGCCACACGCGCGGAGTTCAGACCATGACGTTGCCGCAACTTGCCCTCGTTCACTCCGCGCCCGACTCACCAGGCGCTCGCCTCAATCGTTTGATGATGGAGGCGCACCAGGCGGCGGACGAACAGGTGAAGGTCCTGGAAGACGCACTTCTGAATATCGCCTACCTATCTGCGGAGATCGCAGAAAGCGGCGACGTCTATCCCGTCGGCGTTCGCGAGCTGTGCCGCCGCCTCGCGGAGGACTCCGTTTGGAGAGCCCAGACGCTGGAGGCGATCCAGCACCAGAACAGCGCCCGCCCGCGGTCCTGATGTCCGTCGCAAAGGGGGCGGACGTGTGAACTGCTCGCATTGTTGCAGTTTTATCACATCGTCTCTTGCCGTAGCTCAGCTATCCACTAAGTCATAAGCCACAAGCGGGCGCTGTCAGCCCAATCGACGAGGTAGCTCTACGTGGCGCAAGACCCTTACGTGGAACTGGGTGTCTCCAGGACTGCGGGTGCAGACGAAATTCGCAAAGCCTTCCGCGCCCTGGCCAAAGAATTCCATCCGGACCGTAATCCAAACAACAAGGCGGCGGAGGAGCGCTTCAAGCGCGTTAGCGCGGCCTTCGACGTCGTCGGCGATCCTGACAAGCGGAGCCGGTTCGATCGGGGCGAGATCGACGCCGACGGTCGGGAGGTGCACCGCGGTTACGCCGGCGGAGGTTATGGACCTGGCCCCAGCGGCGCCGGCGCACGCGACGCTCGCTTCGACGGTATGGACTTCGAGGACATCCTGGGCGGTATGTTCGCCGGCCGCGGCCGCCAGGGTCGCGGCAATTTCGCCATGAAGGGCTCCGACGTCCAGGCCCGTCTGGAGGTCGATCTTGAGGAAGCCATCAAGGGATCGGTCAAGCGCGTGGTGTTCGCCGACGGCCGCACCCTCGACGTCACCATCCCAAAGGGCGCTGCAGACGGCCAGACCTTGCGCCTCCGCGGCCAGGGCTATCCGGGGCGGGGCGGCGGAGCGGCGGGGGACGCCCTGATCGAGCTCAGCCTGCGCGCCCATCCCATCTTTCGGCGCGACGAGGCCGACTTGCATATGGACTTGCCGGTCTCGGTCCCGGACGCCGTCTTGGGCGCCAAGGTGGATGCCCCCACGCCCGACGGCCCGGTCTCGCTGACCGTGCCGCGTCACGCCCAGGCTGGTGGCGTGTTGCGCCTTAAGGGACGCGGCGCGTTTGATGCCGAGACAGGCCGCCGCGGGGACCTCTTCGCCCATATCGTCATCGTCTTGCCCGATGCGATCGATCCCGAACTGGAGCGCTTCGCCGAAACCTGGCGTCGCGACCGGCCCTATGCGCCGCCCCGGCGGGGGTGACGCCCGCGACGCAAGTCTTCGCGGCTCGTTCAGCGGCCGTTCAGTCGGAGCGCGTTAGGACAGGTCGATGAAATTCTCGGCCGCGCCTTGCCTGATCGCGCTGCTGGGCCTTCTGTCGTTGGCCCCCTGCCCGGCAGCGGCCCAATCGAGAGGCCATGACTTTCGCGCAGGCCCGAGCCGAGCGGCCCCGCGCGAGGCCTATCAAAACGCCTATCGGGCCGGGCGGACGGCCTATCCGCCCGGCCCCTATGGTCCGCCTCCCCCGCGCGCCTTCTATCCGGGACGACCCTATCCGCCGGCCTACCCGCCCTATGGCGCAGGCTTTGGCGGCGACTGGCGCAGAGAACAGGATGAGGTGCGACGCGCGGTGCGCGACGGCCGGCACGTCCCCTTGAGTCAGGCCATCGCCGCGGTGCGCCAACGCATACCCGGCCACGTTCTGGACGCAGGTATTGAGCGGGGGCCCGAGGGCCGCACCCTGTACCGCCTTCGCTGGGCGACCAACGATGGACGGCGAATCGATTATCTGGTGGATGCTGCGACGGGCGCTGTCGTCGGCGTTCAGGGAGGCCGTTGAGGATCTATGCGAATCCTGCTCGTTGAAGACGATCCCGATTTGTCCCGCCAGCTTAAGCAGGCGTTGGCCGACGCCGGCTATGCGCTGGACTACGCCGCCGACGGCGAAGAAGCCCAGTTCCTGGGCGAGACGGAGCCCTATGACGCGGTGATCCTGGACCTAGGCCTGCCCAAGGTCGACGGCGTTTCGGTGCTGGAGCGCTGGCGGCGCGCGGGCATGACGGCGCCTGTGCTGATCCTGACGGCGCGCGGCGCCTGGAGCGAGAAGGTGACGGGGTTCGACGCCGGCGCAGACGATTATCTGACCAAGCCGTTCCACACCGAGGAATTGCTGGCCCGCCTGCGCGCGCTCGTTCGTCGCGCGACCGGCCACGCCAGCCCGACCCTGTCGGTCGGCGGCTTGCGCCTGGATCCCCGCGCGGCCCGCGCCTCGGTGAACGGCGAGCCGCTGCGCCTGACGTCGCTGGAATACCGGCTGCTACATTACATGATGATGCATAATGGGCGGGTGATCAGCCGCACCGAACTGGTCGAACACCTGTACGATCAGGACTTCGACCGCGACTCCAATACGATCGAGGTGTTCGTCGGACGGCTCCGCAAGAAGATCGGCTCGGATCGGATCGAGACCGTGCGAGGCCTGGGCTACCGCCTCTTGCCGCTGCACGGCGAGGCGGCGGCGTCGTGATCGCGCCGTGATGCTCAAGCGGCCCGCCATAACGGCGTCGGTGCGCGAGGCAGGGCGCGATTTCGGGCGGCGCTCTCTGGTCGGGCGACTGGTCTGGCTCGCGGCAGCCTGGAGCTTGATGGTTTTGGTGGGCATGGGGATCGCCCTGACCGCCGTGTTCAATCAAGCCGCGATCAGCCGCGTCGATGACGACCTGATGTATCTGGCCAAAGGTCTTTACACCAAGGCGGAGGTCGAGCCGAACGGCCAGATTAACCCGCCGGCCTTTGTCGACGAGCGCTCCCAGGAGGCCTATCAAGGCGAATATTGGCAGATCGCCGATCTTTCGAGTGGGCCGCGCCCAAAGGCCCTGGCGCGCTCCTATTCCCTGTTCGACGCGGTGCTCAACGCGCCCCCCACGATTTTGGCGAGCCTGCGCAGCAAGCCGGGCGTTTATCGCTACTACGACACCCTTGGACCCGCCCAGGACGGCCATGAGCCCCTGCGCGCGGTGGCGCTGCTGGCCTATCTGCCGGGTCACGCCGCGCCAGTCATCTTCATGGCGGCGGAAAACCGGGCAGGCCTGAACCGCGACGAACATCGCTTCGCGATCTACACCGGTGTCGCCTTGCTGCTGCTGGGCGCCGGCGTCGTCGCCCTGGTCGTGCTTCAGGTGCGGGTGGGCTTGAGCCCCCTCTTCAATATGGGGCGCGAGATCGCCGACGTGCGCAAGGGTCGCGCCCAGCGCCTCACCCAGCCGTATCCCCGCGAGATCGCGCCCCTGGCCAACGAGCTGAACGCGCTGTTGGACCACAACCAGGAGGTGGTGGAGCGTCAGCGCACCCATGTCGGCAATCTGGCTCATGCGCTGAAGACACCGATCTCGGTGCTTATGACCGAATCGGAGCGCCATCCGGGCTTTCTCGCCGACGTGGTGTCGCGCCAGAGCCTGGCCATGCGAGAGCAGGTCGAACACCACCTGCGCCGCGCCCGCGCCGCCGCGAGGTCCCAGACCTCAGGCGAACGGACCCAAGTGGCGCCGGTGCTGGACGAGATCGCCCGCACCCTGGAGCGCGTCTTCGGCGACAGGAACGTGATGATCGACTGGGACGCCGACGACGACCTGTATTTCTTAGGCGAACGCCAGGATCTGCAGGAGATGGCCGGCAATGTGATGGAAAACGCCTGCAAGTGGTGCCGCGGCCGGGTTTGGGCGTCGGCGACGGACGCGGGCGGCGATCGCTTACGCCTCTGCATAGAGGACGACGGCCAGGGCTTACCCCCCGGTCAGCGGGACGAGGTGCTGAAACGCGGCGCCCGGCTCGACGAGAGCGCGCCGGGGTCTGGCCTGGGCCTCTCCATCGTCCACGAACTGGCCCGCGCCTATGGCGGCAAGCTCGCCCTCTCGCAGTCCCGCCATGGCGGCCTGCGCATCGACCTGGAGCTACCGCGGGCGGAGGGGTGAGGAAGCTCGTCACGCTGGACTTACGCGGCCCACTTCCACATCATAGACTAGCCTGTTGTCTAGGCTATCGGAAGGCGTCGTGAAAGAGATCGGGGCGTTTGAAGCTAAAAGTAGGCTCGGCCAACTCCTCGATTTGGTCGAGGCTGGCGAGCAAATCGTGATTACGAGGCGCGGCAAAGTGGTCGCGCACATGGTTCCTCCGACCATGGCTTTCGACCGCGAGCGTGGTCGGCGCGCCGCACAGCGCATCCGTGACATGCGTAAGGGCGTGACGCTTGGCGGATTTGCGATCAAGGACCTGATCGGTGAAGGCCGCCTATGAGTGTGGCGATCGACGCTTCGCTCACATTGGCCTGGTACTTTGACGATGAGACCACGCCAGCGGCCGACGCGGTCCTTGATCGGGTGTCCGAAGCTGGCGCCGTTGTACCGACGCTTTGGCGGCTTGAGGTCGCCAATGGCTTTCAGACCGCGTTGCGGCGGAAGCACGTCACGACACTTTACCGGGATGACTCCCTCACCGAGCTTGCTGCAATGCCAATCACAGTCGATCAGGACACCGATACCTATGCCTGGACGACGACAATTCGGTTAGCCGAGCGTTTTGGCCTCACACTCTACGATGCGGCCTATCTGGAACTTGCACAGCGTCGCAGTCTACCGCTTGCCTCGCTCGACGAGGCGCTACGTGAAGCCGCGGCTTCGCTCTATGTCGCGCTACTCGGGCTGGACGTGTGATGGCCGCATTCCCTTGCATGTGATCCTGGTCGGCTCTGGGATAGGCGGCCTGGCGGCCGCTCTGGCGCTCAGCGATCGGGGCGTCGAGGTTACATTGCTGGAGCAGGCCACAGCGATACAGGCGGTCGGCGCGGGTGTGCAGCTCAGCGCCAACGCTACGAGGTTGCTGTGTCGCCTGGGCCTTGAGGCTCAGCTACGCGCTGTCGCCTGCACGCCTGAGGCGGTTGAGGTGCGCGACCACAGCACAGGCGCCTTGAACCTTCGCACCCGCCTGGGCGCATACGGAGAGGCCCGGTGGGGCGCCCCCTATCTGCAGGTTCATCGGGCCAACCTTCAATGCCTGTTGCTCGACGCCGTGGCCTCCAAACGCTCGATCAAGCTAAGGCTCGGCGCCAAAGTCGAGGCGGTCGACGACGATGGCGCGCGCGCCTTGACTTGCTTGGACGGCGGCGAGGCCATCGCCGGCGATGCAGTCGTTGGGTGCGACGGCATCCATTCCAAGGTTCGCACCGTTCTCTGGGGCGAGCAGGCAGCGCGTTTCGTGGGGCAGGCCGCGTGGCGAGGGTTGGCGCCGGCGGACCGCTTACCCGCTGGCGCTGTGGCCGAGATCGCGGGCGTGTGGACGGGCGCGGATCGACATTTCGTTCACTACCCGGTTAGCGGCGGCGCCCTGATCAATGTGGTCGGCGTGGTCGAGCAGCGCCGCTGGGCTTCTGAGTCCTGGACGGCCGAGGCCGACCGGTCGCTGTTCGTCGCGGACTTCCAAGGCTGGCCGTCGCCCATTCCCGAATTGATCGCCGCCGTTGAGACCCCCTGGCTCTTCGCGATCCACGACCGCTCGGCCCTGTCGCGCTGGTCCAAAGGACGGCTCAGCCTGTTAGGGGATGCGGCCCACCCTGCCCCGCCGTTCCTGGCCCAGGGCGCGGCGATGGCGATTGAGGATGGCGAAGCGCTGGCGAGACACATCGCCGCCAGCCCAGACGTCGTGGCGGCGCTGAGAACTTACGAGGGCGAGCGAAAATCGCGCACCGCACGCGTCCAGGCTTGGTCGCGACGCAACGCACGGCTATTTCACCTGCCGAGCCTGGCGGCGCGGGGCCTATTCGGCGCTGCGGCCCAGCTCGATCGCTTGAGAGGCGCCACACCGGAAGCGCGCTTGGATTGGCTCTACGGCTATCGACCTCCGAGCTCGTCTTAAAGAATTTTGTTTATGGAATTCGCCGTTTTGGCTTGACGCATATTGCAGTGCAGCGTAAACAACAAATGCCCTTCTTGGGCGTTTCCTCCCTATGAACTTGGCCGCGCCTCGTGCGCGGCTTTTTTTTGGCTGTTTGCGGGAGCGATGACACGCCGCCTTGCACGGTTACGCCGAAGCGGGGCAGATTCAACGAATCGCATTGGGGGCGCGCATGTTCGCCGCATTGCCGCTGCTGGCCCTGCCGGTGATCGGCTATAATATCTTGGTGTTTACGATCTTTCCGGGAGGCCGGAACCATTCGGCTGTGGCGCGGCTGACGGAGCCGCTGTTCACCGTGCCTACCGCACACGACGGTCAATGGCCGGTGACGCTCAGCGATCTCATCATTTTCATCTCGCTGGTGATCTTGTTCTTCGAGCAGCTCAAAACGACCGAGCGGCGGCATGTGGTGATCTTGAACCAGTCCATGTCGATGGTGCTGTTCGTTGGCTGCCTGGTCGAGTTCCTGCTCTTCCCCGCCTTCGCCAACTCCGCCTTCTTCCTTTTGAGCGCCATGGTGCTGCTGGACGTGGCCGCCGGCTTCATCGCGACGCTACGCAGCGAATTGGGCGGCTGAGGCGCTCGCTTACGCCAGCACACTGAAGATCAGCGCCACCACCACCACGTCCACAAGCCGGGTCGACAGATGCAACAGTCTCGGCAAATTGAGGTCGGGCATAGACATGGCGAGCGCTCCAGATCGGTGCGCGAGCCATGCAAGCCCTAGGCCAAGTTCAGGCGCTTGGGGTCAAATCTCGGTCTTGCGTAATAACCCCGTCGGCGGCCGCCGATCGTTGGGGCCGGAGTATTCCGTCTCAAGGTAGGCGCTGCGGGCCTGTTTCAGCACGGGCGCTCCGCCCTTCAGGCCGCGGCGCACGCCCGTTTGGCCCATCATCTGGGCCGTGAAGGTCGCCTCGTCCTGCGGCGATCGAGCGCCCGCCTTAGCGGATTTGCCCTTAGGCGCTTGCGGCTTGGACGCCGCCTCGCCTGCATAAGGTATCAAATCGCGAGAGAGGGGTTTGGGTGGGTCGGCGGCGGTCATGGCTTAGACGGGCGAATTGAGAGGTAAATTCTGCCCTATAACCTTTAATTTCGCGTGCCTATCGCATCAGGCTCCATCTTCAAAAGCTTAGAGCGCGTTTCATGCGAAAACCGGACCCACTTTTGCGGAAAAGGCTCTAGATCAGAACCCGCCGCCGTCGTCGAAACCGCCGTCCGATCCAAAGCCACCGCTACCGAGACCGTCGTTACCGAAGCCGCCGCCCAGGCCCTGGTCGCCGTATTCGTTGATGGTCACGTTCTCGATCTCCGGACCGCCAAAGCCGCCGCCAAAGCCGCCGCCATAGCCGCCGAAGCCGCCCCGATGACCGCCGAACAGCCCGCCTAAGGCATCGGCGATGAGCGAACCGCCGGCGACGCCCGCGGCCATCGTGCCCGCGCTCCTCAGAAAGGTGCCAAAGCCGCCCGGCTGGGCGCCGCCTATCCCAAATAGGCCAGGTCCTGGCTGAGGCGCAGTAGGGGCATAGACCGGGGCGTATTGCGGCTGGGCGTATTGCGGTGGAGGCGGGGGCGCGGCGCGCGCCCAGGGACTGCCAGAGCCCAGAAAGCTACCGCCGCCTTGGGTCGCGCCCTGCCGGTCGCGGAGTTGCGATTCAAGCTCGGCCACCTTGGCCTGAGCGGCGTGCAAGGCCTGATCCGCCAGGATCGCGTGTTGCACCAGAATATAGGCGGCGTCGGGATTGGATTTGATCGCCTGGTCGATCAAGCCGGCCGCTTCGGCATCCTTCAAACCGCCGCGGGCCTGAACCAGGTCCTGGAGAAAGCCGCCTAACATCGTCCGTTCGTCGGGAGTCATGGAAATCTCGGATCCTGTCTCGCCGGCGATCAAGTCGCCGACGCCCCTTATTTGGGTCTGTTGCGGCGGCCGGTCCAGACCCGTGAGGCCCGTCGGCAGATTAAGGTTATGTCATCTCGCATCGGCCCGACGGCCTCAAACCCCTCAAGATAACAAGAAGCCCGGACCATCAGGCCCGGGCTACCGAATTTTTTTGGGTTCGTCCGCCTTCAGGCGGCTTCTTGGACCGGTTCCTCCGGCTCTTGAGTCAAGAGTTGCGCCAGGGCTGCATCTGGTCCAAAGGCGTCTCCCGATCTTCATGCTGTCTACGCAGCTTATAAGCCTTTATTGCGCCATTTTCTGGTCCGTTCAAGGACAATCTCAGGCGAAAGTGCGACTCATCTGCGCAGACCTGAGACGGGCTAAATCAGGCCGGGTCACAACTCTTGGAGACTTCAGGCGACATTTTGCAATGCAACATCGGGACGTGAGCAAAGTCTGACGAAACCTCAGCAAGTTTCGCTGACACGAAAATAACTTCGCTTCCGCGAAGCGGCTTTGACTAAGCCCTCGACATTAGCGCGCTCGGCTTTCGCTCAGGCCACCTTTACCCGCGCCGCAGATTCCGGCAGATCCGATCCAAAGGCGCGCTGATAAAACTCCGCCACGGTCGGGCGCTCCAACTCGTCGCACTTGTTCAGGAAGGTCAGACGGAAGGCGAAGCCGATATCGCCGCCAAAGATCTGGGCGTTCTGAGCCCAGGTGATCACGGTACGCGGGCTCATCACCGTCGAGATATCGCCGTTCATGAAGGCGTTGCGGGTCATGTCGGCCACCCGCACCATAGCGTTGACGGTGCGCTTGCCCTCCGCCGTGTCATAGCCCGGCGCCTTGGCCAACACGATCGCAGCTTCGACCTCATGGCTGAGATAGTTCAAGGTGCTGACGATCGACCAGCGGTCCATCTGGCCCTGATTTATCTGCTGGGTTCCGTGATAAAGACCCGTCGTGTCGCCCAGCCCGATGGTGTTGGTGGTGGCGAACAGCCGGAAGTAGGGGTTGGGCCGGATTACCCGGTTCTGATCCAAAAGGGTGAGCTTGCCTTGGGCTTCCAGCACCCGCTGGATCACGAACATCACGTCGGGGCGGCCGGCGTCGTACTCATCGAACACCAGCGCGATGGGCCGTTGAATCGCCCAGGGCAGCATCCCTTCGCGAAACTCGGTGACCTGCTGGCCATCCTTCAGCACGATGGCGTCCTTGCCCACGAGGTCGATCCGCGAGACGTGGGCGTCGAGATTGACCCGCACCAGGGGCCAGTTGAGCCGCGCGGCCACCTGTTCGATATGGGTCGACTTTCCCGTGCCGTGATAGCCCTGGACCATCACCCGCCGATCGTGGGCGAAGCCGGCGCAAATCGCCAGCGTGGTCTGGGGATCGAAGCGGTAAGCCTCGTCGATCTCGGGCACGTGGGGATCGGCGGCGGAAAAGGCGGGGACCGTCATGTCGGAGTCGACGCCAAAAAGGTCGCGCACCGAAACGCTGCGGTCGGGGGCGGCGCTGAGGAGCGCGTCGTTTTGAAAAATATCTAGAGGCATGATCAGGCCTAATTAGGGAACCCCGCGGACTAAGGAAAGCCGCTGCGTGAGGAAACGCATGTGGATGACCCCATGGCGCGCGCTTTCAGACCAGCTTGGCGGCCTGCAACGTCTTATAAGCCCGGATCACGCGCGCCAGCTTCTGCTCGGTCGACCGGTCGCCCCCGTTGGAATCAGGGTGGAAGCGTTTCACCAGTTCGAGGTAGCGGCTGCGAATGGCGGCGCCGTCGGCGCCGGCTTCCAAATCGAGCTCGTCCATCGCCCTCTGCTCCAGCCGACCCAGTCGGCGCACTGGCGCCGGTTTTTCGGCGCGCGCCTGGCTGGCGCTGAAGACGCCCAGCGGATCTGCATAGGCGCCCGCGCCCTTGTTTGGCGCGCCGCTCCCCATCTTGGCGGCGAAGGACGCCGCTTCGCGCGAGAAGCGGGAGGCCTTGAACTGCCAGGTCGGGCGGTCGCCGACCATACGAGCTTCCTGAGCCGCCCGGACCTGGGCCTCGTTCATACCGGCGAAGAAGTCCCAATTGCGGTTGTACTCGCCCGCATGGGTCTGACAGAACCAGTAGTGCTCGTTCAGCATGTCGCGCGACTTGGGCGCGCGCGACGTCGCGGCCGAGCGGCAGCCGGCCCATTCGCATGGCCGCTGACCGGGCTTGAGGCCCAGACCGTCGTTAGCCGGCGGCTCTTCCTCTCCGGGCTTTGGGGGCCGGATTCGGATATCTTTGAACTTGGGACGATATTGAAACGCGCCGCTCATAGGCGGAGTATGCGTGGGAACTTTTTTGGTTCAAGGATTGACGAGGCGGATATGGCCACTGTTGCCGACATGATGCGCAAAAAGCTGCAATCGGCGTTTGCACCGACGGCCCTTGACGTCATTGACGATAGCGCCAAACACGCCGGCCACGCAGGCGCCCGCACCGGTGGTGAGAGCCACTTCACTGTTAAAATCACATCGGCGGCTTTCGTGGGGGCCAACCGCGTGCAACGCCAACGCCAAGTCTACGCGGCGTTGGCCGACGAACTCGCAGGTCCGGTACATGCGCTGTCGGTGCAGGCGACGGCGCCGGACGAGGCGTGAGGCCACGGGCGCCCATGGTGGACCGCGCGCAGCTGAAATTAAGCTCCAGGCTGACGCCGCCCCCCAAAAAGGGGCCAGCGGCGCCTCGGTGTCGCAGGCTTCGCCTGACGCCCCCCGCAACCGCTCAGAAAGCGTCCAAGATCGGGGGATAGGGCCTCTTCATCGCTCGTAATAAATATATCGAGGCACGGCTCCAGCGCGCCAATGCTCCGCATTTGAGCCGCCACATTATGATCTTCGACGTCGAACTCAAATAAATCGACATTCGCCATCCCGCTCAGCCGCCGCGCGTGTGCGGCATCCAACTTGTCTAGCCGAGGATAAATGACGCTGAATGTTGAATTTTGAGCGCCTGCCACAAGCTCTTTGATATCATAGGGCGCCGCTGTTTTATGAATGGCGTCCATGTTTGCGCGCCAACGATTGTCGCGCAACTTATCTCGCTCCCTTTTGCGGATTGACGTCTGCGGCGACATGGCGAGCGCCCTATTCAGTCCCAATAGCGAGGTGAGCGCCATCGCCATATAGCCGCCGCCGGACGTGCCTATGGCGCAGGTCAGGCTAGGCTTCAGCGCTGAGACAATAGAGCCGACGACACTGACGGTGTCGTCGAATGACGAAGAAACGCCCTCTATGCCATAGTAATACCAGAGCGAGCGCTTGTCACAAATAAACAACTTGTTCGTTGCGATACGCTCAGTCGAATTTTCCATCGCATAAACGATACTATTTTCTGGCACGACGCCCGAGCATGACAAAACTAATATGTCGCTGCCTGGATTTATTTCCAGCATAATACCATTCATATCATATCGACCAGGCTCTCGGCGCGCGGCGCAGAGCTCCAAGTCCTCACGAGCACCCATTAAAACTGCCTATTATTTAAGTGCGCGCCTCGCTCGACGACCCGTGATCGGATCAATGGCTGGCTTCGACGATTCATCTATTCCGGTCGAACGACCCGTGATTGCGCAGAAGATCGATCGCAGTGTCCAGTTTGGCGAAGGCGCGTTCGAGGCTGCTGAGGCCCTCAGCCTTGTCGTTCGCCTCGATCGCGGAGGCGCAGGTCTCGAGATCGTCGCGCGCGATCTCTTCCAGCAGATGAATCGCCTGATCTAGGCTCAAAGCTAACGCCTCCCCGAAAAATCGTACATTTCATCACCATAACAGGTCAGGCTTGGGGCGTCGCAAAAATGCGCACGTTTATCGGTCCTAGCCCGACTCCGCCTGATCCAGGGGCGGACTGACGCGGATAGCGGTGATCTGATTCCTTTGACGGCGCAGAATCTGGAAGCGGTGGCCGAAGAAGATGAAGGTCTGGCCCGGATCGGGGATGGTCTGCGCTTCGTGGATGACGAGGCCCGCCACCGTCACCGCCTCTTCGTCGGGCAGATCCCAATCCAGCGCGCGGTTCAGGTCGCGGATGGTCACAACGCCGTCGACGTTGACGGAGCCATCGGGCTGGCGGCGCACGCCCTCGACGGCGAAATCGTGCTCGTCCTCGATCTCGCCGACGATCTCCTCCAGGATATCCTCCAGGGTGACGAGCCCCCGCAGCGCGCCGTATTCGTCGACCGTCAGGGCGAAGTGGTTGCGGCGGCGCAGGAAGGCGTTGAGCTGGTCCTTGAGATTGGTCGTGTCGGGGATGAACCAGGGTTCGTTGGCGACCGACAAGATGTCGATCCGATCCAGATCGCCGCCCACCGCCTCCATCGCCCGCGCCAGATCCTTGGCGTGCAGCACGCCGACGATGTTTTCCGGCTCGCCCCGATAGAGAGGCAGGCGCGTGAACGGCGCCTCCAGGGCCTCGGCCACGACACGGCGCACCGGCTGATCGGCGTCGAGCATGGCGATGTTGGTGCGATGAACCATGACCTGGGACACATCCATTTCGGCCAGATCCAAAACGCCGCCCAGCATCCGCCGGTCGCGCGACTCCACCAGGCCTTCCTCGTGATGGTATTCGATAGCGCCTCGGATTTCCGCCTGGGCTGCGGCGGCGTCCGCCGCCTCGGAGACATCGAAGCCGAACAGTTTGAACGAGGACCGGATCAGCACCTGGATCGCCGCGATCACCGGACCGCATACCCGGACCACAAGAAGGGTCGGTGCAGACAGCGCGCGCGCGATCGCATCGGGGCGCCCGATCGCCAAGGTCTTGGGCAGAACCTCTGCGAACACCAGCACCAGGAAGGTGATGACGCCGGTCGAGATCGCCACCCCCAACACGCCCGGGATCGAGCGGGTCAGGACCTCGGTCGCCAGCGACGACACCAAGATGTTGATCAGATTGTTGCCGAGCAGGATCGAGCCGATCATGCGCTCCTGATCGTCGATCAAGAGGTTGACCCGCTTGGCGCCCCGGTCGCCTTCCCGCTCCAGCTGGTGCATACGTGCACGACTGGCGCCGGTCAGCGCCGTCTCGGCGGCCGAGAAGAAGGCCGATATGGCCAACAGCACCAAGATCAGAAGGGCGACCAGCGTCAGGGTGAGGATCATGGGTGTATTTAGCCGCAAATCGGCCGGCGAAGAACCCTGAAGCCCATCTAGACCGCGCCTTCCGCGCTCAGGAACGCCCTCAGCGCGGCGACATCGACGTCGTGGGCGGTGAAGGCGTCGCCGATGCCCCGCGCCAGCACGAAGGTCAGGCCGCCGGCTTGCGCCTTCTTGTCTTGGCGCATGTGGCCAATCAGAGCCTCGGCCGAGAACGGCGCGCCCGCCAGCTCGTCCAAGCGCACAGGCAGGCCGGCCGCCGCAATCGCCACCTCGCAGCGGCGCGCCGCCGCCTCTGAGCACAGGCCGAGCGCCGCGGAGAACCGGAACGCCAAGGCGCAGCCGATCCCGACCGCCTCGCCGTGCAGCAGGGCGTCGCCGTAGCCCGTCTCACTCTCCAGCGCATGGGCGAAGGTATGGCCGAGGTTCAGGAGCGCCCGGCGGCCTGTCTCACGCTCGTCCTCCGCTACAATCTCGGCCTTCATCTCCACCGACCTTGCGACGGCGTGGGACAGGGCGCCGACCTTCAACGCCAGGACGTCCGCGCCCTCGGCTTCGAGCTGCGCAAAGAAGGCGGCGTCGCCCAGAAGGCCGTATTTGATCACCTCGGCATAGCCCGCCCGCACTTCACGCGGCGGCAAGGTCGCCAGCACGTCCAGATCGGCAAGCACTACGCGGGGCTGGTGAAAGGTGCCGATCAGGTTCTTGCCCCGGGGCGTGTCGATCGCCGTCTTGCCGCCGACCGAGGAGTCCACCTGGGCCAGCAGCGTGGTGGGAATCTGGATGAAGTCGATGCCACGCTTGTAGATCGCCGCCGCAAAACCCGCCAGGTCGCCTACCACGCCGCCGCCAAAGGCGGTCATCACGTCGCCGCGGTCCAGCCTCAGCGCCAACAGTCGATCGCAGAGCGCCTCAAGGCCGGCGAAGGTCTTGGAGCCCTCGCCCGGCGGGATGGCGATCAGGTCGGTTGCAACGCCGCCCGCCTCTAACGCCGCGGTCAGCCGCTCGCCATGATGCAGCGCCACCGTCTCATCGGTCACCACGACCGTGCGCCCCCGCGGCAGATGGGGACCTAAGAGCTCTCCGGCGCGATCCAACAGCCCCGGCCCGATCGTCACGTCATAGGCCCGCGCGCCGAGTCCGACCCGAATGGTCTTCCGGGTGGCGGGTATCGCCGGCCGCGCCGCCAAGGGCTCAGTCTGTATCATGACGCCCGGTTACAGGAGGGGGCGACGCGAGGCCACCCTCATTCAGCGAGACCAGGGAGTCGAGCGGCACGAGGTGGTCGGCCAGCGCGGCCAGCACGGCGGCGACAGCTGCCGAGGTCGGGATCTCGCCTGTCTCCACCGTCACCGTCGCCTGAGCGTAGGCGGGATATCGTACCTCCGCTTGGGTCCGCAGCACGTCCATGGGGTCCTTGCCGACCAGGAGCGGGCGAGTGTTGCGACGCGAAACGCGGGTGGCCAGCACCTCCAGGTCCGCTTTGATCCAGACCGAGACAGCGCTTTCGGCCACCAGGCGACGCGTTTCGGGATGCATGAAGGCGCCGCCGCCAAACGCTAGCACATGGGGCGTCTCCTGAGTCAGCAGGCGGGCGATCACGCGACGTTCCCCATCGCGAAACGCCGCCTCCCCGCGTTCCTCAAAGATTTGCGCGACGGTGCAGCCCGCCGCCCGCTCGATCTCCTCATCGGCGTCGCGAAACGGCAGGCGCAACACCTGGGCCAGGCCGCGTCCAATCGTGGTCTTGCCGGCGCCCATCAGCCCGACTAAGACGATGGTGCGACCCCGCAACCGCGGATCTAGGACGGGCTGGGACGTGCGCTCAGACATTGCAACCAACTGTTTAGCCTAAGCCGTCATTGTGCGCCACGTCGCCCGCGAGGGACGAAACCCCGGATCGGATCGCCGTGACCGCCGCCCCCCAGATCGAAGCCTTCTTGGAGATGATGTCGGTTGAGCGCGCGTCGGCCCGCAACACCCTGATCGCGTACGGCAAGGACCTGGCCGATGCGGAGGCTTTCCTGAAAACGCGCGGCCTCGATCTGGTGACCGCCGCCGCGCCAGACATTGAGGCCTATTTCGCCCATCTGGGACAGCTGGGCCTGAGCCCCGCCACCGCCTCGCGGCGTCGCGCAGCGGTGCGGCAGTTCTATCGCTTCGTGCTCGGCGAAGGATGGCGAACAGACGATCCGTCCCGCCGCGTGGATGCGCCCAAAGCGCGCGCGACCCTGCCCAAACTGCTCTCGACCGACGAGATCGCAAGGCTCGCGGCGGTGGCCGAAGCCAAAGACGAAGGCGCGGCGGCCCGGCTCGTGTGCATGATCGAAATCCTCTACGCGTCAGGGCTACGGGTCTCCGAACTGACCGGCCTGACGCTATCGGCCGTGGCCCGCGATCCCGCCTTCCTGATCGTCAAGGGGAAGGGCGGCAAGGAGCGCCTGGTCCCCCTGAACACCCACGCTAGGACAGCTGTGACGCGCTATTTGACGTTTCGGCCCCAGTTTCTGCCCAAGGGCGACGCGGCGAATCCGTGGCTGTTCCCGTCCCGCGGGGCCAGCCGGCGGCTGACGCCCAGGCGGCTGGCGCAACTCCTGGACGAGGCGGCGGCGGACGCAGGCATCGACCCCGCGAGGGTGAGCCCCCACGTGCTACGTCACGCCTTCGCCACCCACCTTCTGGAAGGCGGCGCGGACCTGCGCACCGTGCAAAAGCTGCTGGGCCACGCCGACATCGCCACAACTCAGATCTATACCCACGTCGCCACCGACCGCCTCCGCGACACCTTGGTCCGCGCCCACCCGCTGGCGAAGGGTTAGTCTCGCCCGGCTCACGTCGAGGTCATAGCCCCCTTGATTCAGCTTGACGGGCGCCGCCGGCTCGGCTCTGACCACCGCTCGCGCTTGGCACGGGGCTCGGCGCAGATGACAGCGCGGAGCTTGTCTATGCGGATGGCCATGGGTTGAGCCTCAGGACACTCTGAAATGACCGTCGAATTGGAAGCCGAAGATATAAGTCGCCCCGGAAGACTTAGCTGCAATACGATCGATGTCGGCCTCATTGTTTATAATGAGCGCGCCATGATCGGCCCGACCCTCGCGGCACTGTTAGCCGCCGGCTTCGATCGCTTTATCGTGTTAGACATGCAATCGACGGATGGAACCGCGGATTATGTTCGCGACATTCTGGGCGACAAGGTCCAGATTATCAGCTTTCCCCGCCGCTCCTTGATCGAATATGGGTACGCCGAAGCTCGCAACACCTGTGCAAGTTTTTCCACACGGGACTGGTTGCTGTTTGTAGATGCAGACGAGGTTTTGATTAGCGGGGTCGAAAATGGCGCTGTGGCCATCATGAACCACGGCGAAACGCCGAACGTTTATAGTATCACGCGCAAAAACTTAAAATGCGATACAAATAACGACCCAGATTCAATTATCGTTTATTCCACCGAAACCCATAATCGGCTATATAAACCGAATTTTCGTATGCGCTATAATGGCTATATCCATGAAAATATAGTCTTATCTGGCGAGTCCTGCCAAAAAACAGCGGGGCAATCGGCGCTGATATTCGATCACCACGCCAAATTCAAAACAGAAATCGATTTACACCATAAGGAAGGCCTTTATGCTCTGATGCTCTGGCGCGTCTATAATCAACCTGATGTGCGAGTCGGTATAGGTCCTTGGTGGTATGATACCTATGTGCCGGAGCGTTTAGGGTACATAGAAACGGTAGCAGAGAGGTTTGCACAGCAAGAGGGCTACCCACCGTCATTTTACGGTCCAACTGCGCAAGACGCCAGCTTCTATAAACGGTTGAAAAGTGCAATGAGGCTCTTATTTCCCTCAAGATTGACACCAATGGGGAAAATTAAGCGGGCGATATCTAATTTTTATCCGTTATCTAAATAGGCCGCAGACGCCAAATACCAGTGTTATACGAGAGGTCCGCTAGATCTTCTCCGCCAACTTTATGGCCGCGCGGCAGCCGACCTGGATGACTGCGGAGAGCAGCCCGTAGCCGGGGGCCGAGCGAGCGCCGGCCTCAATGGCGTGGTCACGGTGGGCGAGTTCATCGGCGCGAAATTTGGCGAGCTGGTCGGCGAGCTCGGGCTCACGGACGCTGAGGTCCCCGATCTGATCGGCGTAGTGCCCCTCGATCACCGTTTCCACCGCCTCGGTGCAAGCATGGGCGGCCTTTTCGCCAAGTAGCGCCGTCCCGGCCCCGAGCGCAAATCCAGCCAGCCGCCACAGCGGGGTCATCAGGGTCGGGCGCACACGCCGGGCGTTCAATAGTGCATCGAAGGCCTGGAGGTGGACCGCCTCATGGCCCTCCATCTCCTTGACCTGACTGGCGATATCGCTCCGGCCGCGCGCCGCGTTGAATACCGCGTGCTGACCGCGATAGATCCAGACCGCCCCAAGCTCGCCCGCGTGATCCACCCGCAGCTGTTCCGCCAGCCGCGCCCGACCGGCGCCGCGACCGGGGAAGTTCAGCGGGGCGCGGGGCGTCTCGGCGTTGTGACCGAGGCCTGGAGCCGGGGCGTCGGTCATGACTTGGTCCTCAGGCCGCGCGTGCCGCTCGTCGCGGCGACAAACAGGCTGGCCAGCGCCAAAACCAGGGCGACAGCTGCGTTCCAACCCGCCATCGACAGCCCGAGAAACCGCCATGCGGCCTGATCGCACTGTACGACCGCGATTTTTACGCCCTTCAGCAGCGCGAGCATGTCCGACGGTTTCACCACGCCGTGGCCGCCGGTACAGCTCGCGGGGCCCGGCCACCAATGCCACTCCACCCCCGCATGATAGACGGCCAGCGCCGCCTCGCCCAAGAAGATCAGCCCCAGTAAGAGGGCGAACGCGCGAGGCGCCCCACGCCAGACCCTTGACGCCGCCACGCCAACGAGGGCGACCGTGAGCGCGATCCAGTAGCCCTCGCGCTGGTGCAGACAGAGCTCGCAGGGCGGCAGGTGGCCGAAGGTCTCAAACCCGTGCGCGATCGCCAGCAGGACAGCCGACGCCGCGGCGGCGACGATCAGCCAGACGGGCGCGGGCGCCTTGCGCCGTCCCCGGCGGGCTGCGCCGCTGCCAAGCGACGATTGGCCGAGCTTGGACGATGGGGGCCTCGATGACCTGGACGTGGTGGTGGATGATGATCTCGCCATGACGCTGATGTAGGGCGCCGTTGGAACCGAGGAAAGCTGGTGGTTGGACTTAAGACGCCGCCAATCAGCCGATGAACTTGATCGCCGCGACCGCCAGGATCAGGGTGACGATCACGATCGCCGCCGCCCAGCCCAGGTGCCGATCCACGAAAGTCTTGGCCTTGGGGTGCTGCAGGAGCGCCGCCTCTAGAAAGAATCGGGCGCCGCGGGTGACGACGGAGGCGCCCAGGAACATGGCGAAATTGAATTTCGCCAAGCCCGACGCAATCGTCACCAGCTTGTAGGGAATGGGCGTCAGACCCTTGATCAAAATCACCCAAAGTCCAAACCGACCGTACCAGACCTGAAACGATGCAAGCGCGCCCGGGTGCCCCGTCGCAGCCAAGACCTTGACGCCGAGCGGCGCCAGATAAAAGCCGATCGCGTAGCCCAGGAGGCCGCCAAGCACCGAGCCCAGGGTGCAAACACCCGCGTAAAGCCAGGCCCGACGCGGGCGCGCCAACACCATTGGCGCCAGCAAGGTATCGGGCGGCAGGGGGAGGAACGAACTTTCCGCAAACGACACAGCGGCCAGGGCCGGCAAGGCCCAGGCGCTCGAAGCGAGCCCGATCAGCCAATCATAGAGGCGGCGAAGCATGGGCGGGGGTCTCGTCAGCGTAAGGTGGGGGTCCCCCGTATCAGGGCGCGGCGCGAACCGCTATGGTTACCCTACATGAGCTCAAACCCCTCTATCGCCGCCCCCATCGCCGCGCTGGACGCCGTCGAGGTCGCCTATGGCGACCGCGTTGTGCTCGGACCGTTTTCCCTGAAGGTATCGGCCGGCGAGATCGTCGCCCTGGTCGGCCCGTCGGGCTGCGGCAAATCTACCGCGCTGCGTCTTCTGGCGGGACTGGAGCAGCCGACTCGCGGGGCGGTCACGCGCACTGCCCAGCGCGGCGAAACCTCGGTCGTGTTTCAGGCGCCGACCTTGATGCCCTGGGCCAGCGCCCGCGCCAACGTCGCCCTGCCGCTGGAGCTGGCCGGAACCGCGCGCGCCACGGCCAGGACCGAGGCTGGGCGGGCGCTGGAGCGGGTCGGCCTGGGTCGCGCTATCGATCTGAAGCCTGGGCAGCTCTCAGGCGGCATGGCGATGCGCGCGTCCCTGGCCCGCGCCCTGATCACCTCACCCCGCCTGCTGCTCCTGGACGAGCCATTCGCCGCGCTGGACGAGATCACCCGGCGAAAGTTGGCCGACGATGTGCTGACCCTATGGCGCGAAACCCAGCCCGCAGTCGTCTTCGTCACCCACAGCGTCGACGAAGCGGTTTATATGGCCTCGCGCGTGATCGTGATGCGCCCCGGCCCCGGCCGCGCCGCCGCTGAGCTAACCCTCGACGCCCCCCTGCCCCGCCCGCCCCAGTTCCGCACCTCCGCCGTGTTCCGAGAGGCGGCCGAGCGCTTGGCGGCGGAGCTGGCCGCCGCCACGGAGTGAGGCCGATGGCGGGTTATGTCCAATCGATATGGCGGCATCCCGTTAAGGGCTTCACGCCTGAAAGCCTGAGCACAGTCGAGCTCATCGCTAACGCCTGTTTTCCGTGCGACCGTCTGTACGCGGTGGAGGACGGTCCCTCGGGATTCGATCCCGAGACGCCCGTCCACATCTCGAAGCAGAAATTCACCGTTCTCGCCAAGATCGCGGCCATCGCCCGTATTCGCACGCGTTACGATGACGCCACCGGCGAATTGGAAGCTCGGCTTGAGGGCAAGGCGCCCCTTCGCGCGCGCCTGACGGAAGAAACTGGACGTGAGGCGCTCGCCGCCTGGCTGACCGAGGCGCTTGGCGAGGATATTGCCGGCGCCTTAAAGGTGCTGCCGGCGCCTCGAGACTACCGCTTCATGGACGCCCCGGAGGGCTTCGTCTCCATCGTCAATCTCGCGAGCGTTCGGGATCTGTCGGAGAAGATCGGCCGGCCGGTGGACCCCCGCCGCTTTCGCGCCAACCTCTACGTTGAAAACTGGCCAGCTTGGATCGAGACGGACGCGTCGGGCGGCGCGATCGCCCTGGGCGGCGCCGAGGCGACGGTGATCAAGCCCATCGTTCGCTGCGTCGCCACGCATGTCGATCCTGACAGCGGCGAGAAGGACATCGAGATCGTGCGTTCGCTCTTTGAGAGCTACGGCCATCGGTATTGCGGGATTTACGTAAAGATCGCTCGCGGCGGTCGGGTGTCCGTTGGCGATGAGGTCGCTTTGGCGATGCCGTAAATGGAAAGCAAATCTTGGCTGCGGCTCTTGTATTTGAATTCTTCTTCGCGTCTTCTCGTGAAACCCTAATCGGCCCCCCATCCCATGCGCCGCAGCACCTCAGCCGCCGCCCGCTCCGTCTCGCGCAGAGGCGTATAGCTCCACGTCTCCAACGCGCCATCGAACCAGCGGATGACGCCTAGCGCGGCCAGTTCGGCGTGGAAGCGTCGCTTTCGGGCCTGGGCGCCGTCCATTCGGAGCAGATAGACCGGCTTGCCGGTAGCGGCCGCCTCGGTCGGCATGTTGGCCGAGTCCTCGGTGACCAGGATGACGTCGGCCGTCCCCAAGAAGGCGAAATAGGGGTTTTCGCCCTCGCCGTCCCAGATGAGGCCGGGAAGAGCCTTCAGCCGGTCGCGCATTACTGTTTTGGCAGCCTCAGGGGTGCGTCTAGAAAAGGTGAGCATAAGCGATCCGCCGGCCTTGGCGACGGCGGCGGCGATCTGGTCGGCCAGGTGGGCGGCGCGGCGGGTCGACAGGTCGAAGGCCTTGGACTTGCCGCCGATCAGGACCGCGACCTTGGGACCTGGTAGGCCAGAAAGCCGGTCGGCGAACGTCGCCGTCTCCGACGCCAGTCTCGCGGCCGTCACCCGGTGGGGCGTACCGACCAACCCCAGGACGTTGTCGCCCTTGAGCCCATCGTGGTTGGGCGGAATCACCAGATCGAACAGGCGCGATGGCCGCAGCGGGTCTTGCAGCTGGACGACAAAGGTCTTGGCGGCTGACCAGCGCCGCACACCGATTGAGAGCGGAAGGGCCGCGCGGCCGTTGCCGATCCACAAATCCGGCCAAGGCGGAGCTATGGCGTCCGAGCCCGCCGTGAGCAGCTTCAGGGGCGCCACATTCAGTTGCGAGGGCACGCGCGCCATCCAGCGCGGCCAGCCGATCCGCTTGATCGTGAGTGTTGCGGGCGTATAGGCGGCGACGGCCTCGGCGAGACCCAGCGCCTGCGCCTCTATGCCTGCGCGCCCATCGGACACGACCCAGATGCGCAAGGGCTGGGACATGACGGGCGCCATGCCAAAATCAGCCGCAGCCGATCAGACCCACTCGACCTTCAAAATCTCATAGGCCTTGACGCCGCCAGGCGTGATCACCTCGACCACTTCGCCGGGCTCCTTACCGATCATGCCCCGCGCCAGCGGCGAGGTCAGCGACAGGCGGCCAAGCTTCACATTGGCCTCGTGCTCACCCACGATCTGATAGCGGGACTCGTCCTCGGTGTCCTCGTCGACCACAGTGACGGTGGCGCCGAACTTGACCTGCTTGCCGGAGAGTTTGGAGACATCGATCACCTGTGCGCGGCTGATCTTATCCTCGATCTCCGCGATTCGGCCCTCGATCCAGCCCTGGCGCTCCTTGGCGGCATGGTACTCGGCGTTTTCTGACAAATCGCCGTGGCTGCGCGCCTCCGAGATGGCGGCGATTACGTCCGGCCGCTCCCTCGTCTTCAAACGCTTCAATTCTTCGTCGAGAGCCGCATAGCCCTCGGCGGTCATAGGAACTTTTTCCATCGCGGATTTAGGTCGCTGACTCGCCCAAGTCTTCGAAGTGTTCGGCCGCGGGCGGAGGCGACCGGCCGGAGATAATAAGCGACGCCGCGACCCGCTTCAAGAGCGGCTCGCCTTAGAAGCGAAAACGGGCCGGCGTTTAGCGGTCAGGGGCGCAGGTCGCGGACGTGCGGCGCGCACCAGAAAACCTGCGATCATCCAGGCGATGAGCAAGAGCACGGCCAGGACAAGAGCGCCCGCCAGGGCGAACCCGAACGCCATCCCGCCCGCCATCAGCGCCGCCAGCGCGACCAACGCCGTGGCTGCGAACAACGCGAACTGGAGGGGCGTGAAGGTTCTCATCCATACCGAACGGCTGGCGGAGCAGGAGGTTTCTCCGAAATTCAACTCGGCTTAAGTGCTTCGAGGCGCCCTTGCAGGGCTTGGACAGCCTTAGACCTTAAGGTCATTCCGAAGGCCGATCCTTACGGTAAAGCCAGAAATCGTCATAATCTATATCGCCTTTTTCAAACCAGTAAGCCTCATAGCCATAACGCCGCCGACCTATCAGATAGGCGACAACCAACATAGGCAGTGCAAAAAAGGACTGAGCTTCATCGTTACCAATACCGTATATATCTCTGTCAAAAAATTTGCAATTTATATTTGCTATTGAAATATAGTCATCCCCATGAGGATTCCTTACCGGCGCATAAAAAGTTACAATAAGAGGGAATTCCGTCCCAGCCCCATCAGAAACTATAATCTTTCTATTAAATAGCTAAATTCCTTTATTCATCTAGCTTACCCAATAAAAAGGCGCACGTACACTTGACAGGCCGCCTTTAATACATTCGCCTTAGCGCGTTATCGCAACTGATCGACACTGAAAACCTTTCTTTTCACTTTTAATTGCACCCGCAATCTGGCAGCTTATAAAGTCCCTACTTAATAGCTCGCCACATTCATCCTCGTCATGTTTATTATATAACGCTTGGCTCCAGCTTGAACTTCTACGCCGCCTCCGAGGCGCCGCGCTGCCAAATTCAAGTTCGCCGCCAAGCCGCCAAGATCAGCGTCTAGGCCGTAGGCGCACTTTAACAACTCCGCGACATGATCGCCGGGCCGGACGTCAAAACCTTTCGCCGTTCGATGTAGAAGAGGCGCGCCTGCGAGGCTCAACCCAGAAGGCGTACAAGTCAGCCCGAGGGGCCTCTGTTCGCCGGTGACTGGAAATTGGGTATCAGAATGTTTCAAAAGCGCCTCCATATCCTGGAGGCTTTTATGTGTTAACTTTTTGTTCTTTGAGAGACTTGAACTAAACCGCGAATCACCGAATGTTGTCTAACCGCGGTAATGGGAATTCTAGCGGAGACAGGGGTCTGCCCCCCTACGCGTAGCTCTGCAACGGCCGCACCTCCAGCTCGCCCGCGGCCAAGGCGCCGACGGCCTGGGCGGCGGCCAGAGCGCCGGCGGCGGTGGTGTAGTAGGGGATCTTCATCATCAGCGCGGTGCGGCGCAGCGAGAAGCTGTCCTGCAAGGACTGGCGGCCCTCGGTGGTGTTGAAGACGAGCTGGATCTCGCCATTCTTCATCAGATCGACGACATTTGGCCGCCCCTCCAGCACCTTCTTCACCGACTCGGCCGCGATGCCTGCGGCGTTTAGATAGTCAGCCGTGCCGCGGGTCGCGACGATGCGGAAGCCTTGAGCGGCCAGCAGGCGGGCAGGCTCGACGATGAAGGGCTTGTCGGCCTCCCTGACCGAGATGAATACAGCGCCCGACAGCGGCACGCTGGCGCCTCCGGCGATCTGACTCTTGGCGAAGGCGCGGGCGAAAGCAGCTTCAGGGCCCTCCCCTTCGCGACGCCAATCCAGACCCATGACCTCGCCCGTGGAGCGCATCTCAGGCCCTAAGATGATGTCGACGCCTGGGAAACGGGCGAAGGGGAAGACGGCTTCCTTCACCGCGACGTGATCGCCGATGCGTGTTTTTAGGCCAAACGACGCCAAAACCTCGCCCGCCATCACCTTGGCCGCGATGGCGGCGACAGGATAGCCGATCGCCTTGGCGACGAAGGGTACGGTCCTCGAGGCGCGGGGGTTTACTTCGAGAACGTAGATTCGGGGGTTAAGGCCATGGGGCTCCTCGATGGCGAACTGAACGTTCATCAGTCCCTTGACGTGCAGGGCGCGGGCCATCTGCTCGGTCTGGCGGCTAAGCTCGGCCACGGTCTCGGGGCTCAGCGAGAAGGGCGGCAGCGAGCAGGCGCTGTCGCCCGAATGCACGCCGGCCTCCTCGATATGCTCCATCACGCCCGCGACGAACACGGTCTCGCCGTCGCAGATGGCGTCCACATCCACCTCGGTGGCGCGCGAGAGATACTGATCGATCAGGACCGGACTGTCGCCGGACACCTGCACCGCGTCGCGGACGTAGCGGGCGAGTTGCTCGTCGTCGCGTACGATCTCCATCGCCCGGCCGCCCAGCACATAGGACGGACGAATCACCACGGGATAGCCGACCCGGTTGGCGCCGGCCTTGGCCTCTTCGGCCGAGCGGGCGATGGCGTTGACGGGCTGGAGCAGGCCGATGTCTTGCAACAGATGCTGGAACCGCTCGCGATCCTCCGCCAGATCGATGGCGTCAGGGCTCGTTCCCAGGATCGGCACGCCCGCGGCCTCCAGCGGGTGGGCGAGCTTCAGCGGCGTCTGGCCGCCGAACTGGACGATGACGCCTAAAAGGGTCCCGCTGGACTGCTCAACATGGATCAGCTCCAGCACGTCCTCCGCCGTCAGGGGCTCGAAATAGAGCCGGTCGGAGGTGTCGTAGTCGGTGGAGACCGTCTCGGGGTTGCAGTTGACCATGATCGACTCGACGCCGATCTGGGCGAGCGCGAAGGCCGCGTGACAGCAGCAGTAGTCGAACTCGATCCCCTGGCCGATCCGGTTGGGGCCGCCGCCCAGGATGATGGCCTTCTTCGCGTCGCTGGGCTGGCTTTCGCACTCAGCCTGTTGGCCGAGGGCGCCCGTCTCGTAGGTGGAATACATGTAAGGGGTCTTGGCGGCGAACTCGGCCGCGCAGGTATCGACGCGCTTGAAGACCGGCCGCACGCCCAGCGCCTGGCGCTTCGCGCGCACCTCGGCTTCCGCACCAGCCGTCAGCTTGGCCAGGCGCAGGTCGGAAAAGCCCATGGCCTTCAGGCGGTGCAATAGCGGGGCGGCGTCTGGCAGGCCATGGACGCGCACATCCGCCTCCACGGCCACGATCTCGGCGATCTCGCGCAGGAACCAGGGCTCATAGGAACAGGCCGCGTTCACCTCCTCCACCGACAGACCATGGCGGAAGGCCTGGGCGATCACCCGCAGGCGGTCGGGCGTCGGCATACCCAGCACGCGCACGACCGCCGCCTTGGCGCTGGCCTCGTCTTCCGCGTCGGCGCCCGGGATCGCGATCTCGTCGAAGCCGGAAAGGCCCGTCTCCAGTCCGCGCAGCGCCTTTTGCACGCTCTCCTTGAAGGTGCGGCCAATCGCCATCACCTCGCCGACCGACTTCATGGAGGTGGTCAGATAGGGCTCCGCGCCCGGATACTTCTCAAACGCGAAGCGGGGGATCTTGGTGACCACATAGTCGATGGTCGGCTCGAACGCGGCCGGCGTCGCGCCAGTGATGTCGTTCAGAAGTTCGTCGAGCGTATAGCCGACCGCCAGGCGGGCGGCGACCTTGGCGATGGGAAAGCCGGTGGCCTTGGACGCCAGCGCCGAGGAGCGCGACACGCGGGGGTTCATCTCGATCACCACCATCCGCCCGTCCGCCGGATTGACCGCGAACTGGACGTTGGAGCCACCGGTCTCCACCCCGATCTCGCGCAGCACCGCAATCGAGGCGGAGCGCATACGCTGGTATTCCTTGTCCGTCAGGGTCAGGGCCGGCGCGACGGTGATGCTATCGCCGGTATGGACGCCCATGGGATCGATGTTCTCGATCGAGCAGACGATGATGCAGTTGTCCGCCCGGTCGCGGACCACCTCCATCTCGTACTCTTTCCAGCCGAGCACGCTCTCCTCGATCAACACCTCTGTGGTGGGCGAAGCGTCAAGTCCGCGCTCGACGATGTCTTTGAACTCTTCGATATTATAGGCGATGCCGCCGCCGGTGCCGGCCAGGGTGAAGCTGGGGCGTACGATGGCGGGCAGGCCGACGAACTCCAGCCCGTCTTGCGCTTCGGCGAGGCTATGGGCGACGCGGCTCTTGGGGCTTTCCAAACCCAGCCTATCCATCGCGTCGCGGAATTTCTGCCGGTCTTCCGCCTTGTCGATCACATCGGCCTTGGCGCCGATCATCTCCACGCCGTAGCGGGCGAGGGCGCCCGAGCTCTCCAGGGCCAAGGCGGTATTCAACGCCGTCTGGCCGCCCATGGTGGGGAGAAGCGCGTCGGGCCGCTCCTTGGCGATGATCTTCTCCACCATCTCCGGCGTGATCGGCTCGATATAGGTGGCGTCGGCCACGTCCGGGTCGGTCATGATGGTGGCGGGGTTGGAGTTCACCAGCACGATCCGGTAGCCCTCGGCCCGAAGCGCCTTGCAGGCCTGCACCCCCGAATAGTCGAACTCGCACGCCTGTCCGATCACGATCGGACCGGCGCCGATGATCAGGATGGAGCGGATGTCTGTACGCTTGGGCATGGGTCTTGTTTTCCGCGCGCGGCCGGACGCGACGCAAGGAGAGCAGCTCCCACGCGCAGATACGGCCAAGGAAATGGGCTAAACGGCGGGTTTAGAGACGGGAGCGCGCCGGGGCAAGGGCCAGCACGTATCGATGACGTCAAGGCGGGGCGCCGCGCCCATTGTGCGACAGCGCCTACCAGCGCGAATCGCCCGTGATGAGGGAGCCGCACACTGAAAAACGCCCGTCCGCAGGTCGATAAAGGCCAAGGTTCGTTTTCGGTACACTCAAATTAAATGAGTTGAATTTATATTTTAGCCGAGTGGCGATCCCTATCGACAACAGCCGAGGCGGACCCCTTTTGCTAGATTTCAGAATGACCGAGTTCACTGAGGATCGAAACGATCCGCATGGATATCGGGACCTTATGGTCGCCCGGACGAAGCACTACGGCGTCAGGATCGCAGGCGCCATCGGGATTCTATTCGGCGAGCTTATCACGGCGTGGCCACATTTCAGCATCTGGCCGCTGGCCTGGTTCGTCGCCGCGACATCTGCTCATACAGTTGAAGACAGAGTAGATCACTACCTTCTGGCGAATTTCGTCGAAATTCCTCGAAAATTCATATATTCTGGCATTGCTTGGGCGGCTGTATGTTCGTTGGTTTATGCTTCATCCGCCATTTTTTTCTGGTTCTATGGGCCGATCTATAAGTTATTTTCGACCTTCATTTTATGCGGAGTGATGCTGCATATTTGCTTGACCTTACAAAGGTCAGCGCTTACCGCGCTTGTATGCGTCATCGCGGTGACTTCGATCGCTATCGGCCTGCCGCTGTACGATGCGCTTCACTCGCCCGAAGCGATCAAAAGCGCGGCCATGGCGACGGGCTATTGGATTTTCTATCTCGCGACGCTCTATGTGCTGATTGGAGAAGCGCGCGCCGCCAGCCGATCCCTGCGAAACGCCACGGCGGAAGCGCTCGAACAGCGCCAGATGGCCGAAGCCGCCAACAAGACCAAATCCATCTTCCTGGCCACGGTCAGCCATGAAATCCGAACGCCGCTCAATGCGGTGACCTCGGCCGCCCATCTGCTCGGCCGGATGGACCTGCCAAAAGACGGCCGCGACTACGTCTCGATCCTTCTGAACGGCAGCGAGGTGTTGCTTAGCCTGATCAACGACGTGTTGGACATGTCCAAGATCGAGGCGGGAAAGATTACGTTAGATGAGGTCGATGTCGACCTCGCCGCGGCGGCGCATAAACTGATCGCCCTTTGGACCCCTAAGGCGGCTGAGCGAACATTGGCGCTGACGGTGGAGCTCGACCCAGATCTTCCCCCAGCGATCCGCGTCGATGAGCTTCGGCTCACCCAGATCCTGTTCAACCTGATCTCCAACGCCGTGAAATTCACGGCGCAAGGCGGCGTGCAGATCATGATCCGCCGTGTCGCCAGCCCTGACCCGGGTCAGAACGGTCCAAGCGACTTCATCTGTTTCGAGGTGACCGACACCGGCCCCGGCATGACCGACGACGTGGTCCATCGGCTGTTTCAGTCGTTCGAACAAGCCCACGCCAGCGTGGCGCGCAAGTTCGGCGGCACGGGGCTTGGCCTGGCGATCAGCCGACGGTTGGCTGAGCTCATGGGCGGCGTTTTGACCGCGGAAACCACACTCGGCGTCGGCTCGACCTTCCGCCTCACCCTTCCGCTCCGCGCGGCCGAGATGGCGGACCGGCCTGGCGCCCTGGCGGATGCGGTGACGACGCGGAGCCTGAGGCCAAAGGAAATCCTCGTGGTCGATGATCATCCGGTCAATCGTCAGTTGGTCGGCCTGTTTCTGGCGCCGCTCGGCTATGTCCTGACCGAAGCGCAGGATGGGCGGGAGGCGGTCGCCATCGCAGCGACGCGACCGTTCGACGCAATCCTGATGGATATGCAAATGCCGGTCATGAATGGGCTTGAGGCCGCTGCGCATATTCGAAGCGGCTCAGGTCCAAGCCGCCAGACCGCCATCGTCGCGCTCACGGCCGACGCCTTTGACGACCGCAGAGACGCCTGGATCGAAGCCGGCGCCGCCGCCTTTCTCACCAAGCCTATCAACCCGGACCTGTTGGTCTCGACGCTAGATCGCCTCACCGCGAGCCTGGACGCGCCGGCGCCGCACGCCTCATGCCTTGGCGCCGCCTAGAGCATGATGCGATTGGATGGAACCATCTAATCGTTGAATCATGCTCTATCTTCAAAAGCTTAGAGCGCGTTTCGTCCGAAAATCGGTTCCCACTTTTCGGAACGCGCTCTAGACGCGCGCCCCGACGCAGCCGCGCATTCAGGGCGGCGGCGGCGCGTTGGCGTCGGTCCAAGCGACCACCTGGCCCAGCACGTCGATCACCGCCTTGTCATAGGCGGCCACAATCGGGCCGATGCGGTTTTCGGCGGCCGGCTGGCGGGCGGTGAAGGTCTGATCGGCGATCAAAACGCCGCCGGGGCGGGTCAGAGAAGCGCGCAGGCTGACGACCACCGTTGGGGCGGCGCCCGGCGCCTTATAACGGGCTTCGAAATCGCCCACATCCAGTCGAAGGACAGCGGCTGCGCCCCCGAAGTCGCCGCGATGCAGGAGCCTTACGCGCTGCCCACGGGCCTCGAACGCACGTTCGGCGTCGCCCTGGATCATCGCGCCGGCAGGAACGACCCAACGCGCGCCGGCGATATAGGCGACGTCCTGTCCTGTGACCGTCAAGATCTGATCGCCCACTGCAGCGGCGGGCATGGTTATCCCGCCGAAAACCACGCCGACCGCCCCAGGGGCGATCGCGCCCGCCGACGGCGGCGGAAGTCGCCCAACGGCATAGAGCTGGATCGGCTTGACCTTTGGGAACAGCGAAACGCAACTGCAAAGGCCCAAGCCCAGCGCCGCCAACGCCGCCGCAAGGCCGACCCGTCGCATCGTCGCCGACGTTCCGCCACTCATGCTCGCGCGTCGGCTCATGGTTTCACCTCAAGTTGGCGCGCTGGCGGCTTGGTCAGCAGCGAGCGGGGATTGCGCTCCACCTCGTTGACGACGCGGTCGAGATCCTCCGCCGTGGTCTGAAGCGTGATGACGGTGCGCGAAAGCTGAGGCAAGCCTGTGGTGGCGAACTCCGTGGTAGGCCCTTTCAGCGCGGCGACGACGGCGCGCACCTCCGCCGTCGTGCCACGAAGATCCGTCACCGCGCCGTTCAAATTGTCGAGCACCTTGCGCCCGTCGCCGGTGACGAGCTGGTCGCTGTCGGTCGATAGCTTGGCGATCTTGTCGGACGCGTCCTGGATGCTCTTGATGGTCGTATCCAGGTCCGACAGCATGGCGCGCTGACTGGCGATCATGGCCGTATCGGCCTTCAGATTGGCGAGCGTAGCGCTGAAATTGGCGATATTGTCGTCCGAAAGCACCTTGTTGACGCGGTCCAGCGTCTGCACGGTGCGGGTCAAGACGTCGCCGCCGCCCTGCAACAGGCCCTCCAGCGCACTTTCCTGGCTGTGGATCACGGGGATAGCGCCGGGGGGCGTCACATCCTTCAGCAAAGGCTTGCTGACCGTGCCTGCGGTGATTTGGAGGTAGCTGACGCCGGTGATGCCCTGGGGCTCCAGCGACGCCGTGGAGTCGACGCGAACAGGCGCGTCCGCCGTGGTGCGGATGCGGGCGACGACCCGGTTTGGGTCCTGCTTGTCCAGCGACAGCTTGGTCACGTCGCCGACCTTGATGCCGTTGAAAAACACCTCGCCGCCGGACGTCAGGCCCCGGACAGGGCCTTTGAAGTCAACGTCATAGACCGTGTACTGGTTGTTGAACTGAAGCCGCGCCAACCAGACGACGAAGACGATCAGGCCCAAGAACAGGATCAGGGACACCAGCCCGACCAAGGCGTAATGTGCGTTGCGTTCCATTACGCCTCCAAATGAGTGCGAGCGGCTGCGCCAGCCGCGGGCTCAACCGACCGACCGGCGGCCCGGGCGGCGGCGCGGCCCCGCGGTCCAAGAAAATACTCTTTGATCCAAGGCTGGTCGGAGCGTTCGAGCTCGGAGATCGGCGCAGCGGCGACAATGGTCTTGTCGGCGATGACCGCGACGCGGTCGCACACCGCATAAAGACTGTCCAAATCGTGGGTGATCATGAAGATCGTCAAGCCTAGGGTTTGCGACAGGTTCCGCACCAACACGTCGAAGGCCTCCGCCCCGATGGGGTCCAGTCCCGCGGTCGGTTCATCCAGGAACAACAGCTCGGGGTCCATGGCGATGGCGCGGGCCAGACCGGCGCGCTTGCGCATCCCGCCCGACAATTCCGCCGGCCGCAGGTCGCCAGCGTCCGACGGTAGACCCGTCAGCGCAATCTTGAGGTCGGCCACTTCGTCGGCGAAGCGCGGGGAAAGGCGCGCGTGCTCCCGCAGCGGAGCGGCGACGTTCTCGCGCACGCTAAGCGCCGAAAACAACGCGCCGCTCTGGAACAGCACACCCCAGCGCGCCTCGACGGCCTTACGCTGGGCGTTTGTGGCGGAATTGATATCGACGCCCAGAACGCTGACCGTGCCGGCGTCAGGGCGGCGCAGGCCGATGATGGTGTTGAGCAGCACAGACTTGCCCGCGCCCGAACCGCCGACGACCCCCAGCACCTCGCCCTTGCGTACGGTTAGATTGAGACCGTCGTGAACGACGTGGCTCCCGAACCGCGTCACCAGACCTTGCACCTCGACGATCGGCTGGCCGATTTCGATATCGGCGATGGCGGGACGCGCGGTCGCCCTCACTGACCCAGCTCCATAAACAGGAGCGCGAAGGCCGCGTCGATCATGATGATGGCGAAGATGGCCTGGACCACCGCCGTCGTCACTCGGCGCCCCAATTGCTCGACGTCCCCGCCGACCTCCAGCCCCTGTCGGCAGCCAATGGCGGCGATCACCACAGCCATCACCGGGGCCTGAACCATGCCGATCCAGAACTGGTTCACACCGACATTGTCCACCATACGCTGAACGAAGAAGGGCGGCGCCAGCCCGACCACCGCCCAAGTGACCGCCATCCCGCCCAAAAGACCTGAGATCATGGCGACGAAGGTGAGCAGGGGCATCATGGTCGCCATGGCGATGAAGCGTGGCAGCACCAGGGCGTCGAAGCTGTCCACGCCCATCACCTGCATCGCGTCCACCTCCTGGTTCATCTTCATGGCGCCAAGTTCGGCGGCGAAACTGGAGGCGGAGCGGCCGGCTAGGATCACGGCGGTGATCAAGACCGCGAACTCCCGCAACACGCCGATACCGATCAGCTCGACCGAATAGATCTGGGCCCCGAATTGCTGCAACAGGTCGTCGCCCAGGAACCCCAGGGTGGCGCCGACGAAGAAGTTTGTGGCGGCCACGATCGGAAGCGCGTCGAGGCCCGCTCGCTCCATCAAGGCGACGATAGGGGCCAGGCGTAGGCGGCGTGGATCGACCAAGCACCGGCCCAGCGTCGCCATCAACCGGCCATAGAAGGCGAAGGTCAGATAGATTTCAGCGCCGATATGGGCGACCGCCTCGCCTAGCCGCACCAGCACAGCGTAGGCGGGGTTGAGCCGCCGAAGGGGGACCTTCTCCTGGACATGGAGGGAATGCCCGACGAACGCCATCAACCGATCGACATCTGGACGCTGCGCCAAACCCGGCGCGTCCCGCGCCAGGCCCGCCTGACTGAGCGCCAAGCTAATAGACAGGGCGCCGGCGGTGTCGAAGCGGCCCAGATCGGCCAGATCGAAGACCGGCGCAGCCGACGCGGTTGTGGACGCGCCTGCGGCGTTCTTCAGGGCCGTCGCCAAGCGATCGCCTGCGCGCCCCAAGCCGGCGGACGTCCAGTCGCCGATCAGCCGCACGGCGCCGCCAGCCTCGGTCTGCTCGATCCTGAAGTCGGCCAACGCGTCCATACGTTTCTAAACAACCCTCCGTAAGCGTGACTGTAAAGCCTTATGGCGGCAGATCGTTGCGTCGCGCATCGATGACTTAAATCTGGCGCTGGCGGCGAGTTCGCTCAGGCTAAACCCTGAGCAAGGTCCGGAGCCGACGACGGCTGCCAAGACACCGCACGACGGAACGGCGCCAGAACCCGCGAAACGCGACATATCGTCTATATTTAGAAATACACGTCCGCAAGGAGGCAATTTATTACAGAAATTTATCGCATATATTAGGATAACTTTTTAATTACATTGAATTTCATCGAAAAATTCCGCTTTATATATTGCGGAACCAATTTCCGTGAATTTCGTTTATAATTAGATTTTTAATTTAACTCAAAATAAGGAACACCGCCTTGGCCAGTAAGCTATCCTATGTGGCGTCGCCCCGCGTGTCTTCCTCGATTATCGCGCCTGCGGTTTTCGGACACCGTGGCGGCGACACTTTGATCTGTTTTTCCCATCTAAGATGGAATTTTGTGTTCCAGAGACCTCAACATCTGATGTCGCGGTTCGCGAAAGATCGGCGGGTTTTTGTATTTGAAGAACCGATTCATTTGGAAGACCTCAGGACGGCGTTCCTCGATGTGGTCCTAGATGAAAGAACCGGAGTCTGGGTCGCAACGCCTAAATTACCTCAGGCCCTGGATGCAGACGAGACTTGCGCGATTCTGACCGGTTTGCTGGACGATTTAATCTCAGAGCAGAAGATCGAGCGGCCGATCGCCTGGTATTACACCCCGATGATGCTCGCATTCTCGCGCCATGTCGCCGAATCCGCAGCTGCAGTGGTCTACGACTGCATGGACGAGCTTTCGAACTTCAAGTTCGCGCCGCCCAGCCTGCGCGATTTGGAGCGCGATCTGATGGGGTTAGCCGACGTCGTCTTCACCGGCGGCTATAGTCTTTATGAAGCCAAGCGCGGCTGGCACGCCAACATCCATCCGTTTCCCTCCAGCGTCGATCGCGCCCATTTCGCCAAGGCCCTGAGCCTGACGCCCAAGGACGACCCGGCGGATCAGGCCGCCCTACCCCACCCGCGTCTCGGCTTTTACGGCGTGATCGACGAGCGGATGGACCTGGAGCTATTGGCCGCAATCGCCGACGCCCACCCGGAATGGTCGCTGGTCATGGTCGGGCCGGTGGTCAAGGTGGATCCTAAGGATCTGCCTCAGCGCGCCAATATCCACTACCTCGGCTCAAAGACCTACGACCAGCTTCCCACTTACCTGGCGGGCTGGGACGTGGCGCTGATGCCCTTCGCCATCAACGAATCGACGCGGTTCATCAGCCCCACCAAGACGCCGGAATATCTGGCCGGCGGCAAGCCGGTGGTCTCCACCGCGATCGTCGATGTGAAGCGCCATTACGGCGAGCTGGAGGCGGTCTGCGTCGCCGACACGGCCAAGGGCTTCATCGCGGGCTGCGAGGCGGCGCTTCGCCTGACCAACGGCGCGCCCGGCCGCCAAGCTTCGTCGTTGCGGGGCGCCGCCTCGACGGGCGGGGATTGGCGGGCGGACGTCGAAGAGGCGCTGTCCGAACTCTCGTGGGACAAGACCTACGCCCGGATGGCCGCCCTGATCGACGAGGCGGCGGTGTTGAAGTCCCAAACCGCGACAGCGACAGCCGCTGCGGCGGTCGCAGGCTTTGTCAGCCCCATCGCGGCCCCAGCCGTCGCAGCGCCAGCGGTGCGGCCAGCCGGCCGGCGAAGCCACTACGATTATCTGATCGTCGGCGCGGGCTTCGCAGGCTCAGTCCTCGCCGAGCGGCTGGCGGTCGGCTCCAACAAGCGCGTTCTTGTCATCGACAGGCGCCCCCATTTCGGCGGCAACGCCTATGACGTCCACGACGAGGCCGGCGTGCTGATCCATCGGTACGGACCGCACATCTTCCACACCAACTCCGACGAGATCGTGCGCTACCTGTCGCGCTTCACCAGTTGGCGGACCTATGAGCACAGGGTGCTGGCGAGCGTCGGCGGCAAGCTTGTGCCGATGCCGATCAACCGCACGACGCTGAACATGCTCTATGGCCTGGACCTGCAATCCGACGAAGCGGCCGCCAACTTCTTAAGCTCACGCGCGGAACCTGTGGCCCAGATTCGCACGTCGGAAGACGTCGTGGTCTCCGCCGTCGGACGCGAGCTCTATGAGACCTTCTTCCGGGGCTACACCCGAAAGCAGTGGGGCATCGACCCGTCGGGCCTCGACCGCTCGGTCACCAGCCGCGTGCCGACCCGCACCAATACCGACGACCGATATTTCACCGACAGCTTCCAGGCCATGCCCAAGCTCGGTTTCACCCACATGTTCGGCAACATGCTGGATCACCCCAATATCACAATCCAGACGGAGACCGAGTTTGGGGACGTAAAGAACGATGTGCTGTTCGACCGGCTGGTGTTCACCGGCCCGGTGGATGAGTTCTTCGACCACCGCTACGGCCCGCTGCCCTACCGCAGCCTGACGTTCAAGCATGAGACCCACGACAAGGAACAGTTCCAGCCGGTCGCCGTGGTCAACTATCCCCACCCCGATACGCCCTACACCCGCATCAGCGAGTACAAGCATCTGACGGGCCAGAAGCACGCCAAGACCTCGATCACCTACGAGTTCCCAAGCGCCACAGGCGATCCCTACTATCCGATCCCCAACGCCGAGGCCCAGGCGCTTTACAAGAAGTACGAAGCCCTTGCGCTCGCGCGCCCAGACGTCGCCTTCGTCGGCCGGCTCGCCACCTACCGCTACTACAACATGGACCAGGTCGTCGGTCAGGCCCTGGCCACCTACCGCAAGGTGCTGGAGCGGGAAGCGCTGGATGCGGCGACGACCCGGGAGGTGGGCGTAGCGGCGAACGCTTAAGGGGAGACTTAGGGCTCCCGGTCGTCTGGGCGTTTTGAACCCTTCCCCCTCCTATGGGGGAAGGGCAGAGATGGGGGTTCTAGCGCGACGGTCAGGCGAAGACATCCCGAGGCGCCTCCAGGGCCACCTTGGCTACGGGCGGTGGATACACCCCCATCCCCTGCCCCTTCCCCCATAGGAGGGGGAAGGGAGACGCGAGAAGGCAAGCCAGCTACAAGGGCGTCTCGGAGTGGTCGTATACTCAGCTACGAGCCCATCGTCCGCCTTGGCGCCCTTCCCGATCAGGTGAACTTTGCCGACTACCCTCGTCCTCAAGAACGCCGACATCATTGTGACCATGGATGCCGCCCGGACGGAGCTTAAATCCGGCTGGATTCATGTCCGCGAGGGTAAGATCGTAGCCCTCGGTCAGGGCGAAGCTCCGCCGGCTAAGGTTGACGAGGTCGTAGATCTGACGGGGCGCCTGGTGTGTCCCGGCCTGATCAACACCCACCACCACATGTTTCAGAGCCTGACGCGCGCCGTGCCGTTGGCTCAGAACGCCAGTCTGTTCGGCTGGCTACAGGCGCTTTATCCCATCTGGTCGAGGCTGACGCCGGAGATGATCCGCGTGTCGACGCAGATCGCCATGGCCGAGTTGCTGCTCAGCGGCTGCACGACGTCTTCGGATCACCTCTATCTCTTCCCCAACGGCGCGCGGCTTGACGACAGTATTGAAGCGGCGAGCGAAATCGGTATGCGGTTTCACGCGGCGCGGGGCGCGATGAGCATCGGTGAAAGCCAGGGCGGATTACCGCCCGATAGCCTGGTCGAAAAAGAGCCGGCGATCCTGAAAGACACCCAAAGGGTGATCGAAACCTATAACGACGCGTCCGATGGCGCGATGATGCGGATCGTGGTGGCGCCCTGCTCGCCCTTCTCGGTGTCGCAGGGCCTGATGGCCGACTCCGCCCAGTTGGCGCGCCAGTATGGCGTCTCAATGCATACCCATCTGGCGGAAGACAAAGACGATGTCGCCTATAGCCTGGCGAAGTTCGGACGCACGCCCGCCCGCTATGCCGAGGCGCTGGGCTGGTTGGGGCCAGACGTCTGGCACGCCCACTGCGTCCAACTCGATGCAGAAGGCGTACGGCTGTTCGCCGCGAGCCACACAGGCGTCGCCCACTGCCCTTGCTCGAACATGCGGCTGGGCTCCGGAATCGCGCCCATCGGGCGGATGCGCCGGGCCGGGGTCCCGGTGGGTCTCGGAGTGGACGGTTCAGCCTCAAACGATAGCGGGAACCTCATAGCTGAAATGCGCCAGGCCATGCTGCTGCAGCGGGTGAAATATGGCGCCGGCGCCATGACCGCACGCCAGGCCTTGGAGATCGCCACCGTGGGCGGCGCAACCGTGCTCAATCGGAAGGACATTGGCCGCATCGCCCCCGGCATGGCCGCAGACTTCGCCATTTTTGACCTGAACGATCTGGCGTTCGCCGGGACCCTGCACGACCCCGTCGCAGCCCTGGCCCTTTGCGGGCCGACCGCGCCCTTACACACCGTGGTCAATGGACGTTTCATCGTTCGGGACCGACAGCTAACGACAATCGACCTTGGGAAACTCGTCCACCGGCATAACCGGTTGGCGGCGAACCTCATCGACGGCTGAAACTTAAGACGGCGGATGCGCCAAGCGCTCGCGATAGGCTGCCGGCGCAAGCCGTAGCCGCATCGCCGCAGCCCCAGATGTAAGTATATATTGCATTCATTATGCGCCCCGGTGACGGGCATTTGCACAAGGCTTTGGCGCCAGAAATGTTATTGCGCCCCCGCTTTACGATGCCCCATTGGCTAAAACGGATCGGCGCCCCGTTCTCCGCACACGGTCGTCCCGTCGTGCTCCCAATCCAACAGCAGGCGGCTGCCAACAGACACCGTGGGGGACAAGCACATGATCCGAAGGCCTGCGCTTCTAGCGGGGACATCTCTCGCCTTTCTGACCGCCACCGCCGCCTGGGCTGCAGACGCGCCCATCGCCGCCCGTCCGGCCAATACGATCGAAGAAGTCGTGGTGACGGCGCAGAAGGTGCAGACCAACCTGCAAAAAACGCCCCTCGCGGTCACGTCCATCGGTAGCGCGACCCTGGAAAATGAGCATATCGATGCGCCCAAGGACCTGGACAACATCGTTCCGGGCATGGTCGTCAACACCACGCCGTCCAACCCCCTATCCATCAGTATTCGGGGCGCAGGCTATGAGGGCATCGAAAACACCTCGGCCCAGCCAGGCGTCTCGTACAATCAAAACGGCGTCTATATCGCGAGCCCGATCTCGCTAAACGCCAACTTCCTCGACGTAGATACGGTGGAAGTGCTCCGCGGTCCCCAAGGCACAGTGCTTGGCCAGAACTCCGACGGCGGCGCGATCAACGTCACCACGGCGCGGCCGAAGATCGGAGACTTGAACGGCTATGCCGACCTGAGCGGCGGCAGTTTCGACTACGATCGGGCCAGGGGCGCGATCAATCTTCCGCTGGGCGAAACAGCCGCGATACGTATCGCCGTACAGCAGGAATATCATGACGGCTGGTCCAACGCGACGCAGGTGCCCGGCACAAACGGCAAATATCCTCTGGAGAACGAAGACAGCCTCAACGGGCGCGCGGATGTGCTCTGGAAACCGATCGCGCCGCTGACAGTAGAACTCTGGGCGGAAGCCTATACCAACAATACCAATGGCGACGCCTTCAAGAACATTCTGGACCCCAATCCCGATCCGCGCGAGCTGACTCAAGACTGGCCGACCAAAGAGCATCAGCGTGCGGAAAACGCTGCGCTCAATGTGGGCTACGACCTGGGGTTTGCGACCGCCAAGTTTATCGGCAGCTATCAGCAGGGCGCGCTCGATAGCGTGGAGAATTTGGACAAGCTGGATTATGCGGTCGCCATACCGATCCTGGGCGTGCACGACATCGATGTCGCCAACGACCGCGAGGGTCACAGCTATACGGCCGAGGTCGATCTGGTCTCCAAATCCGGCGGAAAGCTGGACTGGATCGCGGGCGCCTTCTTCCTCGATCAACGCTACAATGAAGCCGTGGAAGAATATCAGTACAATAATAGCGCGGCGAACCAGGCCGCCTATGCACTTGGGAATAACAACGCCTACGCGGCCTTTGGCCTGCCGCTCAATCTCAGCGCTTCAAATCCATATTATGGCGAAACGGCTAATTTCACCGGTCCGGTCGCTTTCGAGACGCGCGATACGCAGAAATTGGTTTCGGGCTCGATTTATGCCCAGGGCACCTATCACATCACCGAAAACCTACGCCTGATCCTGGGCGCGCGCGGAACGACCGACAATCAGATCGGCGACGTCCAGGACTATTTCGGCCTGATCGATCGCAACAACGGTGTTCCACTGGCGGTCTTGAAGGCCAAGTTCCGCAAATTCACCGGCAGGGCCGAGCTCGAATACGACATCACCAAGCGCAACACGGTCTATGCCATGGCGTCGAACGGCATCAAGCCGGGCGGCGCCAACCTGAACCCTGGCGCCGTGGACGTTCCAGAGGTCTTCTCACCCGAACGCGTGGACGCCCTTGAGCTTGGCTCGAAAAATGAATTCTTCGGAAAAACCCTGAGAGTCAACGCATCGGCCTTCTATAACAAGATCAGCGACTTTCAGGTGGATAGCGAGGATCCCATTCCGTTCCTTGGGGGCCTGACGAACGTCAAAAAGTCCCACGTCGATGGCCTGGAAACCGAGGCGACCGAGCTCCTACCGTTCGGTCTGCGCCTGGACGGCAATTTCACCGTGCAGCAGAGCCGGGTCGACGATCATCAGCAACTGCTGAACCCATCGCTAGCCGAACAGATCGACATCGCCAACGGCGGCCCGTTCAACGGCAACGATGTCAACGATCGTTTCGCCGCCTTTGCGGCCCCAAGCTCGGATGTCTATGGACACCAGCTTCCCAAGGTTCCGCCGTTTACGGGCAATATCGCGCTTCAGCACACCTATGACTTCGGCAGCGGCGCCAAGCTGACATCGGGCATCCACCTGACCTACCGCAACCCCTACTATTTCCGCATTTATAACGATCCCACAACCGATCGTGTGCCGGCCCAACGCCAGATCAATGCGAACTTCAGCTACCTCGCCGCGAGCAAGCGTTGGCACGTCGATTTCTTGATCGTCAACCTGACCGACAGCGACTCGATCAACTCGCGGTACTCCGACAATTTCGGCACCTTCATCACCGCCAACTACTATGTGCCGCCGCGCCAGTTCATCGCCAGGGTCGGTTACAGCTTCTGATGAGATCGTCCTTGCGAGCGTTATGAGGGCTAAGCCGCCGCGTCGCGGCGATTGACGGGGGTGAAGCAGCCCCTATCCTTCGTCCGATGTCGCCCTCCCCCCTCGATAACGCCGCGCATATCGTTCAGCTCGCCCTGACGCCGGTCTTCCTACTGTCGGGCGTGGCGGCGTTGTTGAATGTGTTCGCGACCCGGTTGGGGCGGATCAGCGACCATGTGGATAAGCTCGTGGCCGATCCTGACGACAAGACGCCGGGGGTGCGGGCGAAACTGCATTATTTGCGGATACGTTCGGGCTTGCTCGATGTTGCGGTCGTCCTCGCCGCGTCGGCGGGCGCCTTCACGTGCGGTGCGGCGCTGGTGCTGTTTCTAGGCGCGGTGCGCGACGCGAGCGCGGGCAATGCGCTGTTCCTCTTGTTCGGCGGCGCCATCATCCTCACAACCGGAGCGCTGGCCGCCTTTGTGCTGGAGGTGCTTTTGGCCGGGATCGGCGTGCGCCGCCTGGCGGACCGCCGCGTGCGGAAATGAAGCGCGCCGGCCAGACCGCCGGCGCGCAACATCTCTTAGATCGGGGTCAGAAGCTGTAGCGGACGCCGATCGTGGCGGCCTGAACGTCGGACTTCACTTGGGCCGAGCTGTTCACGCCATAGTAGGCGCCCGGCGTCTCGTAGTCGGGGGCGTGCAGATAGCGGTAGCCGACGTCGAACGAGACAGGCGTCCCGGTCTTGATCTCGAGCCCCGCCTTCCCTTGCCACATCAGACCGTTTTCCTGGGCGTTCAGCCCATCGCTGAGCCGATATTGCGACGTCCCATAGCCGGCGCCGAGGCCGACATAGGGGGTCACGCCAAAACCGCGGTACGTATAGGTGTAGGGAATGCGCAGCTTGACGTTGGCGAGCGCGCCGTAGGTCTCCAAGGCGCCCGAGGTCGGCGAACCGATAAAGTTGCTCAAGGGCACGCTGTCTTCGTGGTTGCGGGCGTAGACGCCTTCCAGCTCAAGGGCGATGGCCGGCGTCAGGTTGTGGCCGACCAGGGCGCTGCCAAACACACCGCCGCGAAGATCGTCGCCCGCCCCAAACGCGCCCAAGCCGTTGGCGCTGCCCTCGATCCGGCTATGGCCGGTAAAGGTCGTGCCGCCATCGATCTCCGCATAGCTGTCGCGGGCGTAACCCATGGGGTTCCACCAGGCCATCGGCGGAGGCGTGTCGGTGGTCGTCGCCGTCATGGTCTGGGCGGCGGCAGGCAAGGCGATAGCGCAGGCGGCCAAGCCGGCCGTCAAAGCAAACAACTTCATGTTCCTAGATCCTCTTACTTGCGCCGAGGCTTATTCGTGCGCCGCGCCATCTCGGGCGTCGGCGGCGGCCTCGGCGACGACCAAATGTCTCGCTCCCCACGGCAAGAACGTGGCGATAACGATGGCGTTGCCGCGATATTTATCGAGAGCAGATTTGTATATATCGCCGTGACATTTGAGTGACGTTTTTAATTGGGCGCGATTTAGGCTAAAAATAGACCGGCACAATCGTTAATGAATCAAAACTTGTTTCGAATGTTGACCTAGCCATCTACGTCTTGAGAATGAATGCCACACCAAGAACTGCGACTCGCCCGCAATAACGTTGGGTCGGCCAATTTCTAGCCCCGTGTAGCCGTTACGCTTCAGGAACGGAGTGTTCGTAAGGCGGGTGTAGAAGACCTCAAGGGTCCAGCGCGCACGATCTGGCGCATAGGTGAGGCGCCCTTGCCGATGCTCGTCGGGCGGTGGAACCGGTATCCCCGTCCGCCTGTCGCGCTCTAAACTCTCTCGACGGGCCCGACGCCAACGCCGGGGGTGGGCTTGAGCTTCCAGGACGCCAAAACCTCGGCTTGATAGGGTTTGGGATCGATAGTGACGGCGATCATCTCGCCGACAGCCGCCTCACGGGTCAGTTTCAGGAGGATATAGCCCTTCTTGAGTTGGTCGCAGAACGTCACTTCCGGGTTCTGGGCCATGAAGACGGCTCCGAGCTGAAAGCCGGCGCCATCGCCGATGGATGGGCTGGTGATCGAGCTTGTGCCCAGTTCCAGGGCTAGCCGTTGCTGGCCGGAAACGTCGTGGAGCTGGTTGGTCCAGAAGGCGTGGCTATCGCCGGAGACGACGATGGTGTTGGCGCCGTCGAGGCTCTTGACGATCTCGTCGAACCGCGCACGCGCGGCCGGATAGCCATCCCAGCCATCCAGGTCGAAGGGCTGGTCGAAGCTCATGGCCGCGATCAGCTTTTGCGCTTCCTCGCGCAGAGTCGGGTTCATGCGGGCGAGCGCCGCGTCCAGCGTGGCCTTGCCGACGAAGGCCTCGATCTTTGGAGAGCGACAGCGGGCCATGATCACCTCATTGCCGATCACCTGCCAGGGCTTGCCAGCCTTCACGGACGTGGCCAGGGTTTGGTGCAGCCAGTCTTCCTGCGCCGCGCCCAGCATCTGGCGGTTCGGATTGGCGACATAGGCCTCGATCGCCGCCACATCGGGGCCGAACACGTAGGGCGCAGGCGGCTGGCCCGTTTCAGCCATGGCGAGCTTCACCTTATCGACAATCGCCGGGTCCCTGACGGGAACGCGGTTCTTGGGGTCCGTCGCATCATAGACGATCCAGGCGATATCGCCCGGCCGATCGTATTCCAGCTGATAGGAGCGGGCCGTCAGCCGCGTCTCCACCATGGTCAGGCTGGCCAGATCGCCGAAATCGAAATTGCGGTTGATAGCTTCCCAGGCCCGGCCGGGAATGGGATCGCGTGTCGGCATCCATTCATACCAGGCGCGTAGAGCGGCGGCCTTGCGGTCCTGGAATGCGCCTTCGGTCTTTTCATGGTGATTTTCGGCCCCGCCCTTCCAGGTATCGTTCGCCACCTCGTGGTCGTCCCAAACAGAGATCCAAGGGGCGCTGGCGTGGGCGGCCTGGAGGTCGGGATCGCGGCGGTACTGGGCGTAGCGGGTGCGGTAATCGGCCAGCGTTACAAGATCGTGCCCGGGCTCTGGGATCCGGCCAAGCTTCTGACCCCGATCCATACCGTAATCGTCGGGTTTTGCTCCGTACTCATAGATATAGTCGCCAAGCTCGACCACCGCATCCAAACGCTCCGACTTCGCGATATGGTCATAGGCGTTAAAATAGCCATTGGAGTAGAGGGCGCAGGTGACGAAGGCGAGGACGACATCGTCGACCCGTCCCACTGGCAGGGTCTTGGCGCGCCCCACCGGCGAGGTCTTGGCGCCCGCCAAGAAGCGATACCAGTAGTCACGGCCCGGCTTCAGCCCGCCGACATCGACCTTCACGGTGTAATCATGGACGGCGCCGGCGGCGGTCTGGCCGCTGAAGAGGATACGCGCGAAGTCCGGCGTCTCGGACACCTGCCATGTCAGCTTGACGACGGCGGCGGCGGCGGCCGGCGTCGCCCGCGTCCAGATCACCACCCGGTCGGTCAGAGGATCGCCGCTCGCCACGCCGTGGTCGAAGCTGACCTCGGCCGAACTTGCGGCCTGAGCGAGACTTGAAACGCCGGCGCCCGCCGTGACCAAGGACAAGAGACGACGACGATTCACGCGCACAGCGAAACTCCCAGGCGATCAGTCTACCCGTGTTAGTCGTTTCCTGTGACGCTTGAGAGACACGCCACAAAACGCCCTTTAGCTATCCAGGAAGCTTCTGAGTTTCCGTGACCGCGAGGGATGCTTCAGTTTGCGCAACGCCTTCGCCTCGATCTGGCGGATACGTTCGCGGGTGACGCTGAACTGCTGGCCAACCTCTTCCAAGGTGTGATCGGTGTTCATGCCGATGCCAAAACGCATCCGCAGCACGCGCTCTTCGCGCGGCGTCAGCGAGGCCAGAACCCGAGTCGTGGTTTCGCGCAGGTTCGACTGGATCGCCGCCTCGATGGGGAGGACCGCGTTCTTGTCTTCGATGAAATCGCCGAGGTGGCTATCCTCTTCGTCCCCAATCGGGGTTTCGAGGCTGATCGGCTCCTTGGCGATCTTCAGAACCTTGCGCACCTTCTCAAGCGGCATCACCAGCTTTTCGGCCAGCTCTTCCGGCGTCGGTTCGCGACCGATCTCATGCAGCATCTGGCGCGAGGTGCGCACGATCTTGTTGATCGTCTCGATCATGTGCACCGGAATGCGGATCGTGCGCGCCTGGTCGGCGATGGATCGGGTGATGGCCTGGCGGATCCACCAAGTGGCGTAGGTCGAGAACTTATAGCCGCGGCGATACTCGAACTTGTCCACCGCCTTCATCAAGCCGATGTTGCCCTCCTGGATCAGGTCCAGGAACTGCAGGCCGCGGTTGGTGTATTTCTTGGCGATGGAGATGACGAGGCGCAGGTTGGCCTCCACCATCTCCTTCTTGGCCTGGCGGGCTTC
>Ga0116231_10000975_pt1 | contig 55859 bp, 28 predicted proteins | sample S1TSphgellanicum_2_FD_89695 | JGI IMG/M metagenome (GOLD analysis project Ga0116231, IMG submission 89695) | Host-associated microbial communities from peat moss isolated from Minnesota, USA - S1T2_Fd - Sphagnum magellanicum MG | ecosystem: Host-associated > Plants > Peat moss > Unclassified...
AAAATGGAAACGGATTATTGTTAGTTATGTTGGTTGGGGGTGGTGTGATACTAGAATTTTATATTAATGGATTTGGATTAGAAAAAAGAAAGGGGGGGGGGGGGGGGGGGGGGGGGGGCGGAAACAAAATTTTAAAAACAATAGGTGGGCCCTTTATGACAACAAGGGCCTTCCCCATAAGAAGTTTGTGTGGTTTTTTAACACCTTTCAAATGTTCCCAAAGGTTGTTCCTTGAGTAGCTCCTACTTGTTTTCTCTCCACGCTCTAAGGTAACTAAGCCCTTGTGAAGTTCAACACCTCATAGAGTGATTAGCGAAAATCACCTACAAAAACACCACCAAAATTGTGTGCAAAGTAGACCAAACCATGAATGCAAATAATTTCCACCCTAAACAAAACTCCTACAAACACAACCTATGACCCATGCAAAACACAAAAAATAATTTTCAACCCACTTAGTTTAGTTGCAACACTAAACAAAACTAAACCACATTTTTAATAATTCAAAATGAGCTCACTTACAATAACACAAGAATCCAAGCCCAAAACATAGAAAACAAAACACAAACACCATGTGTAATGAAAAGTTGCATGAAACACAAAAAAAAACTTACAAAACATAGTGCACTATGCTTTAGAATCTCAAATCACCAAAAGTGAATTGAGACCATTCACAAATAATTTATATCCCAAACACAAAATGTTTAGAATCGCACTCTCATTCAAACCACTTTCTACCCCAATTATTTAAGTTACCTATGATAAATATGGTAACCACAATAAAAACATATAACTACCACAAAACTTATGACAATTTTTTGTTAACTAATGATTATTTTTTACAACTCCCACCCTTTGGTTCTCCTCATTCCAATAATGATGTGATATTTGTTATTAATACCAAAAGCCATGTTACAATTTTTTTTTCATGTTTTTCATGATTATTTTCCTTGGCAAGATAAAAAAACCTTGTTGAATTTTGTTTTGTTATTGCAACATGCAAAGGAACAAAGAAGATTTTTAAAATTTTGCTATGAAACAAAAAGGAGTTTTTTTTTTTGGGCCACAATGATGGGGTGAAAGAAAACCTTGTTGATTTTTCTATTTTGTTGTTGCAACGCATGAAAGAATGAAAGATCTTGCTTCATTGAATTTTTTTGTTTTGTTGTTGTGATGCATAAAGGAACAAAGGATAACCTTTTTCCTTTTTTGTTGTTTGGATGGGCAAAGGAATGAAAGAAAAGCTTCATTAATTTTTTTGGTTGTGATGCATGAAGCAATGAAAGAAAGCCTCATTGATTTTATTTTTTTTGTTGTTGCAACAAGTGCACTTTTATTGCAATGATACACAAAAGAACTCCATTACCATGTTTTTCACTTTGCAAATTGAGCAAGCTTGTGCATCATCAAGGTTTAAGAAAAAATTACAAAAACAAATGTAGATAATAATCATTTAGTGACTAAGAAACGAATGATTGAAATTGGCTACTGAATGTCTTTTTCTTGCAAACACCAAAATGGTTATAGTAACAGTTAAAAATTCTTTCCCTCTTTGCATGTTTTCTCTCTTTACATGTTTGTGTGTTTCTCCTCAACATATGTTTCTTTATATTAATTGAGCTAGCCAATTTTTGATAATCAAGCCTTGACAATCATGAGTTGTAAAATTTTCTACACCAATAAAGTGAATGATCATGGCTAGGGACCTACAAATATTTTAGTCCTTGGAAAGCTTTAGATCTCAGTTTCATCACAAAGGAGATTGTTTTGTTGGGGTTGATGTGTGCACAAAGTGGGGCATGAAGAGGCCATCATTCACATTTGACCTAAATATGACTTTCAAGTGAGCTAGCAACTTGCATTTTATGGGACATTCTTTGCCAATTTGTGGTGGAGATGATCTTATACATACACATTGTTGATATGATTTTCCCTCTCCATACCTCATACTTCTAGCAATCTTTCATTTTGTATAAAGGAAAGCCCTAATAGCAAGTCATTACACCCATGAGTTGATGACAAAGCCCCAAGTTTATTGTGTAATGCCCCATTGCCAAGGCTTTCCACTACCTAAAAATTGTATGGTAATCATTCTTGCTAATATAATGAGCATTACATTAAAAAAATTACCAACTAGTGAAGAGGCATTCCTTGTGCAACACATTATCAAGGGTGTAGCTTTCTAGTTAGAGTTCTTTTTAATGGGGTGGAGTAAAAATTTCAATATCAAATTCTACCCCAGTTCATCAAAGTTGTGGGGGTAAAAGCGACCTAAGAGCCACTAGTGGAACCAAGCGCTAGTGGTGGTTTCCGTTTTCACCACCTACTAAAAACCCACTAGCCCTTACCTATGCCCTAAACATTTTCAAGCATCTACTAACCTAGTAGCCACCTATTATCCTACCTACTATAGAACCTGTTTTTACAACAATCTTTTTCTTATGGGCTATAGATAGCCAAACCACTTAACCACTAGCTACACAAATTCATGCCTAGCTCAAACCATTATAACAAAATTAGGGTTTGTCCTAGTTTCTTCCATTGAATGATTGGAATAGTTTAGCCTGAAACCATTAATTGTGCATTTTCTCAATCTCTAGTGTGTTTTATAAATAAAGTTTTGCAGGGTTTTGATGATTAATTTTAGCCTGAAACCAACCTCATTGGTGGCTGACTATGATAGACACAACACAATTCGTGTTCTCTCCTCTTAGGGCTCCCTAATGTGCATTCTGCACTTTCGGGTGTGGTTTTTTGTTTGGACTTAGGTCCTTTCTGTTTTCTTCCCTTGTTCCCTTGCCAGGTGTTTTTCCTTTACTTATTTATTTCTTTGATGGTTGGAGTATGTCCCATACTAGAGGGATCCATTACCAGTCACCCAACCATGTACATCTGGATCACAAAAAAACCTCGGTTTATCATGAGCATGTGGTATCCATCATCTGGAGAACTAACAATTTTCTTTCAAGGTTTTAGCTTACAAAGTAATCAATGAAAAAGGACATTTTGCTCAATATTTTTGTAATTTCATAAGTATAATAATAGGTACCCATGATTAACAAGTGGGGTATTAGGCCCACTTTACACTAGGAGTCAGGGCCGAAGAAACTTGGGGCCAACTTTGAACATTTTCGGCTTGTTGTTTGGCCCCTAGTTACTAAGTAAATGCTAGAACATTGGCCCCAAGAGTTGCAAATTGGCTTCTCAAATTGGATGCTATCCTTTTTTTCAGTTCAGCATTTCTTAGTAACTTGGGGCAGATTGAAAATATTTTTAAAATTTCAGCCTGACTCTTAGTGTAAAGCCCTTGGGGATGATTTCAACTTTTGCACCAATAGGAATGCTGGATTTGGGTTGAACATTGGCCCTGACTCCTAGTGTAAAGCGGGCGCTTAGTCTAGGCAAAAATGATGATAAACACAATTAAGAAAGGAAATTCTACTAAGCCAATGAGATGATGTTCCTTGCATTCAAAAGGCCCAGTTGGTTTTGCCTTTGGGAAGGGAGAAGGGGGGCTGGTCTGGGGATTGGAGTTTTTTTATAATTTTGAAGTTCCCAATCAAAGGGTCAATTCTTTAAATGTTACTAGATGATTGCACTTAGCACAAGCCTCTGGAACTTGGTGTATGTCACCAGATTCGAATGAATGACTCTTGTTATGTTGTAGCCAAATTCTGGGTAGCATGATGTTACAACCACAACATTTTAACTTTGACCACCATGTTAGTTGTATACAATAGCCGTAAATAATGTTTGGTGTTAAATAGCTTCTCAAATAGTTTGGCTCAAAAAAAGAGAAAAAGATTAATGGCATTTGTCAATTAATTTCAAAACTTATGGGAATTTCAAATCATAGTCCATTATCCTAGCCACTAGATACCTGTTTTAAATTCAAAATACAATTGTATTTATTCTCAACTATCAAATTTTTAAATTATTTAATGTGAGATTGCAGTGATGTGGTGCGTTTTGGTTTTGGCCAGGTGCATGTAATTGGTACTTACTTACTTTAGCTATGAAGAATTAAATAGCTGGTGATGGGCCAGTTTTTAGTTGTGGGATGAGGCAAATGGTCTCTTGTTTGTTGCAGGAACTCGGAAGGCAAATAATAGAAAGGAGAAGGTGAAGTGATGGAAGGGCGAAAGAGGGGGCCGCGGGGGAGGGGGGAGACGGGGGGTGTCCCACAGCCTTTAATGAAGGTTGGAATATGCACCAAATCAACACAAATGGGTGCATTTATTTTGCAGTGGAGTCTCATGTGGTTGCCAGCCTGACCATGCCGTTTTGGGTTTGCCAACATTTGATCTTATTATTTTAGGGCTCCACTCCTTTTGGCGCATTCAAGCAGAACCCTTCTGTCGGGTAACTAACTAACCCTTTGCCAGACTGGTTGGATGAGCACACCATCATAATTGTTGAGGGAATTGTTACTATTTCTAATAATCGCCCAACACTACTAGGTATAAGGCATAAAGCACTCAGAGAAAATTTGAAAATGTATTGGGAGGGAGGGGTGGAGGAGGTACATTATCCTTCTCAAAAGAATAGGAAAATTAAAATGCCTATGGTTTTTTAGACTGCAACACAAAATTATGCCTAACTTAGGTGTAAGATATTTAAGAACTCTTTGTCAAAATCAGATACACGAGGGGGATGTGAGGGGACCCATTGGGAGGAGTGCTCTGGCTCATCTTCATGTTCTTTCTTTTACAAGAGTAATCCACCTTATTTATGGCTCATTTTCATATTGTTTCTTTTACAAGAGTAGTCCATCTTATTTATGTTTTCCTTTTGTTGGCGGATGGTACACATATATATAGTAAGTCCTTCATCAAATGTGATTCCTGTTTTTTTTATAATTGTAGTAAGAGTTTTTAACATTGGGGTTTTCAATGTAGTCAATGAAATGTGTAATTTGGTCTCCACAAGGGTTTAACCATTCTATATCATTTCCTCTTAACTTTTTTACTCCCAAGTCAGGTTTTCATATTTTGGGTGCACCAATGGGATCCACATCATTTGTTGAATCATTTGTGATTAAGACTTTCCATGAGGATCTTGGGACAATATTTAGTTTATTTATACTTGCAGATCTTTAAGCAATTTTTGGGATGCTTTCATTATGTTTTGCCCAACACCCTAGTTATTTGTTTCATACAATGTTTCCATCCCTAAATACTTTGCAACATTACACTAAATTTGATACTCATTTCATAACTACATTGGAAATGTTACTTGGTGTGGGATCTTTTGGTGGTTTTATCAATCACCTAGCTCATCGTTAGGCCATTTTCCCTATTTCTTTGGGCAGGTTAAGCCTCCCTTTTGTAGTTCGGGCTATTACCCTTGCATTCTTGGGATGTTGAACATTGATCACTCCTACATTTGTCACTCATTTTGAGCAAAATGATCACACTATTTTTTTCAATGCAATGACACATGTTGAAATTGGCATTTCTTCGTTCCATATTACATTACAAAACACCCACAACCTATCACCCCAAATTTTCCACTCTCAAATCCCACCTTTTGAAAACCTAATGGTTCAGTCTTGTCCCTAGTTGCATGTTTCTTTGGTGGATTGCCTACATGATTGGGAATTTGCATTGGTTTTAGTAAATGTTCCTTCAGATATCATGCAAACACATCTCCACTCATGTGTGTGATGCGCCTCGAAACTCCTTGGTAGAATCAACTGCGAATTTAAATGTGAAAACAGTGGAAGGATAAGGAGTTGGGGCATGCTTCCTAGTTCGTAACACTTTGGGGGTAGAAGGGCATGCTAAAGCTTTGGGATGGGACTAAGAAGAATGACAAGCAAGTCAATTACTCACATGGACCTACACAAACCAAAACAACAAGTTGGCTAGTGCATAGTTGGAGCACTTTTAATGCATGGATGAACCACGAATACGAACTCATAAAATTCACCATGGTCTGGACTTGGGAAACCACCACCTTCCCCTTTATAGTATTCTCTTTCCCTGGCCATGGGGTGAGCACCCAAATGTCATATTGTCCCGGGACTCCCAAGTTGGAGTCTCGAAATTCCTTCAATTTTGGAGGCCCATAATTTCTTCGACAAACCTTCCATCAAAATGAAATCTAAAGCAAAGTTGTAGCCCTTGTCAAGATCTTTTTAATGGTATGTGGCACACAACTTGAGCATAAGGAAATCAGGGCGATTCCCAACTTTTAGTGGTCGGGGGTCAAATTACCAATTTGACTCTCGGCCCTTCTTTTGAACATAACTTATGTTTTCAAAACCTAAATGGGTCATACGAGCCCATTTTAGACATTTAAGTTCCAAGACCTTTTTTCCAATGATATAAGGAATTTCTCAATCCAATGAATTTTGACCCTTGCAATCGCCCTTTAAAAATTTGGGAGTCCATTGGGACTCCAACTCCCAAAGTGGGAACTCACTTGGGAATGTGAAGGTTCATTCCCTCACATTCTCTTGCACTTCCGAGAGCATGAAATGTGAATTTCGGACTCGCTTTTGGCCCGCACCTTTGCAAGCCCTTGTTTTGGTCACAAGCCCCAAGGCTAGAGTTGCGACAATGTGGGTCCAAGGGTAGACGCCTGGTTATTACCTTGTCCTACCACACTTGCATTTTAGTTATCCCTAACCCACTTCCTTCCAACACTATGCACCAATCTTGGCTTGTCACATCCTACGATGGCCCATTTTTCATGATGTCAATGTAGTCATACCATTGACAAAATAGGTACCCATTTGCTTCAATGCCTTTATAGGAAATCAATGTATAACAACCCATGATACATTTCGAAATACTATCACAATGTAGTTGGATATTGAAAAAATCAAACTTAAACAAAATTTTTGAAATAGTAAAAAATAAATAAAATCCTATTTGAAGTTCTTTAAATATATGGAATTTATGATACATTCAAAATTGTCATTCTTTCTAAATTCAAATAATTGCACAACACTAACAAAAACCCTATGGGTTTTTACATTTATTTATGGTTAAATGACCCCTTCAATTATTTTTAAAAAAATAGGTGTAACAACCAATGGTAATATTATTATTTTTCATAGTTAATAAAACAAGGTCTTATTGGGATTTTCACCACATAAAGTATCAATATCAACAAATTCAATAGTTTTAAGGTCACCCACATGTTATCAATTTTGTTATCAAAATAATTTATACCCTTAATTACCTATTAATTGCCCAATTGGTTTCTTTCTAATATCCATATGTTATGCATAAGGACCAATTTTCAAATATTCACCTTAAAAGTACCTAGTATACATCCTATGTAGGTTTTAAGGTTGAAGTATTTTCATTTTTTTTAACCACATAGCTATTTTCTTCTTTGGATTCTTTTAACCCATATGTGCATATTTATCTTATACTATGTTTCAAAATGGTTAAACAAAACATATGAATGTTATTTGTAAGATATAGTAATATTCAAGAATAAATGGAACACAAAATTGCATATTGTGAAAATTGGGTTTAAGGTTTAAAGATTGAATACTTGGGTGCAAATTATGCACAAAGATAAATTAATAGATTTGAACAAATCAATATCCAACTCATAAAAGATGTTACTTACTAGCCGGGTTGATTTTAGTTTATAGTAAATTTAAAAAGTAGTGGGTAGGTTATCAATAACCTACCCTTATTTATAATTGATTATTTTTTCAATAACCAACCAACATTGGTAAAAACTGTCCTATTCTTACACTTCATGAAGTGCATCCAATATATTCCTCCATAACATCATAATTTGTCCCATGTCCTTTGCTCAAAAATGTGTTATTGTATTGTATATAGTTGGGTTAAAAGGAAACATGTCCAAAAAACCATAGTAATAGTAAAAACTTCCCAAATATAAAGTTTGACAATTGGGTGCATCCATTTTGTGTGAAAAATTAATCATAGCAACCCATTCCAAAAAATCATATTAATAGTAAAAACTTCCCAAATATAAAGTTTGACAATTGGGTGCATCCATTTTGCGTGAAAAATTAATCATAGCAACCCATTCCAAAAAATCATTGAAATTTGGGATAAATGGATTGCAAATATTTGTAATCACTAAGGTATACAATATATTATATACACTTATTTGCCTCAAAACATTTATAAATGTAAGTGTAAGAAAATTCACCAATACAAAAGTGGAAGTGCAATTCAATTATTAAGTCATTATGGGACTTTAAAAGTGAAGTAAGTTCATTGCAACTTAGTGATTTCACCTTGGTTAAGTTATTTTGTTATAATGTCGTTATGTAAACATCATGTTTAGCTACTAGGTGATATAATTCATTATTACAATTTATTATGGTAACTACATTTTTTTTATTTGATTGTTTTAAATATTTTAAACTACTTTAGGTTATACCCTATGTTATTTTAAGCTACCCTAGGTTATTCTAAATTATACCCTAAGTTATTGTAATATATTATAGGTTATTATATGTTATTTCAAGTTATACCTTAGGTTATTCAAGGTCATCTTATTTAATGTTATTATAAAATATTTTATCTTAAGGTATAATAACTTAAAATAACTTGAAATTAATAAATAACATATTAAAAATTGTAGATAATAATTCAAAGTGAAGTGACCTAAGGTATAATAGTTTCAAATAACTAATAATAGTTTCAATAAAATAATATACAATGGCCAAAAATGGCATATGGTAGAATAACCACTAATAACTTAAAATAATTTGTAGTAAAATGTTAGAATAACCAAGATTGATTTGTGGTATAATAAATCAAAATAACCAATAATGGCTTGCAATAAAATAGCCAATAATAACTTAAGGTGGATTAATTTAAAATGTCTAAAAACAACTAAGAATAACTTATAATAAATAGTTTTAAATGACCAAGAATAATCTAAAATAATTAATAATAACCTATGATAGAATAACCAATAATAATTTATAATAAAATAACCAATAATAGCTTACAATAAAATAGCCAATAATAACTTATTATAAAAATAATTAAATAACATATGGTAAATAACTTAGAATAGACAATAATAGCCTATGACAAAATAGCCTATGGTAAATATTTTAGAATAATCAACCATAGCCTACAATAAAATAACAAGAAATAATTTATGGTAAATAATTGCCAACAATATCTTACAATATAATATTTAACAATAGTTTATGATAGAATAACCTAAAATAGCTTATGACATAATAGTGAAAAATAATCTATGATAAAATAATTTAAAATAACCAACAATAACCTACGATAAATAGCATATAATAGTTAATGATTGTTTACAATAGAATAATCAACAATAATTTATGATATAATAATTTGAAATAGCTTATGGTAAAATAAAATAATGGTAAAAAATAACCCAAGGTTAAAAAAATGTGCATAATAATATGTGATGACAAAAATATCATTCATTCAAATAGTGATTCCATGGTTAAAGACTTCTTCTTTAAACATGGAAATGAAAGGAGGTGAAAGGAGGTGAAGGTTCAAACCTTCACACTTACACCCTAGGTTGATGAGCTAAATTCCTAGCTTAGGTTAAGTAGCTTAATGAAGGTTCGAAGGTGGTTTACTTAGGTTTAAAATTGGCTATCAATGAATTTATTATTAATGATTTAACTATTAATGAATTTGACTATTGGTGAATTCAATTAGCTATTAGTGAATTCACCTATTTGTAACAGTGGGTCCTTGTTTATTATGGAGTTGACCACTTTCACCATGTTAAATTCGTCCAATTTTCACTACACCAAAATGTGGAATATATGATTACACCCATGATTCGGCTAATAGTCATAAATACCACTCATGACTACATGACTATGTAGTCAATATGGGCATGTCGTATATCCACTAGTCGTATTTTCAATTCACACACATGACTACAATACTACATACCATATTATATGATCAAGATTATACATCCTTAGCCATTGGATTAACATATTATAGGAGAATACATATTATATATATAATTTATATCTACTTGTTATCACCTAACACCTGTCCTTGTGATTCAATGTCAGATGTCAACATGTTATTGAGCATAAGATGTTATCCTTATTGAAGTTACATCCACATTTCATCCAACCATGTATGTTCATGACAAATAATAGCATGACACGTGTCATTAGGAAAGTCGTGACACATGTCAAATTGGTGGCATGGGGGTTAGGGTTAAGGTTCATGAAAGGGTTTGTCATCATGACCATTTTTGGTTTTGCCACATGTTGAATAACCATTTGGTTGTGAAAATTAGTTTAGGTTCAGGATAGGCTTGGGAGAGGTCTTCGAAAGGTTCAATTTAGGTTTGGGTTAGGTTCATAGGACATTCGGTTTAGGTCTAGGAAAAAGTGGGAAAGGTTGATATAGGTCTGGTTTACATTTGGGAAAAATTCGGATTAGGTTTGGGCTTGGTTTGTTATAGGTTCGATTTAAATTGAGTTTTAGGTTTGTCTTAATTTGCTTTAAGTTTGGGCTTTGGTTAATATAGGTTAGGTTTAGGTTAGGGTTTAGGTTTGGTCTAAATTAGGTTAGAGTTTAGGGTTAAGATTTAAGGTTATATACTGCCTTTTTATTACTTCTTGCCTTGTTACTATAAAGTAGAAATTGCAAGTGATCATAACACTCTACAAATCACTACATAAAAACCCTTCAAGATTTGGCAAAAACAAATTTACTAAAAAAAAATATATGGACATGAAAAGTTTATGGATCACACACAAAACAATGTAAAGCAAAGTTTGTTCTAGCCAATTTGCACATGGCAAGTCCCAAGTTCCTAGCAAGGAAAAAAATTGAATTAAACATTATGCCATTGTAAGCAAATTTCCATGTTTTCCAACTATGTTTGCATACCACATACTACACAAGGTGATTATGATGGAACAACTACAAAACAACTAGACGGTTACCACATGCATCATGAACAAGCTTGAAGAACTTGGAGGACTAGGGGATCATGACCCTAGGTGAAATCTTCATGTGTGAACGTTGGGGATCCACTAACCTAACTGTCTCATCAACATCTGTTACCACTGTCTTTGGCATTAACACCTCCCGATCTTTAACAACCACAATATCAATAAGGATTTCCTTGCCACCAACCTTGCTCCCAAGAAGTCCATAAATAATTGTAGTTGTAGCTTTTAAATTAATAAATTAGGTCTACTAAAAAGACTTCTATGTCGATGCGAATATGTAATTGCGAAATTCATAACACACCAAATTGTGGCCCAAATTAGTTTTCAAAATTATACATGTTAGACATTATCAATACATGAATGCAACTACCACCTTTCAAATGTGATATCTATAACTAAAATATTATAATTAAATATGTTTGAAAACATAACTACAAATGTTAAAAATTTGATTACCTGAACTATATTTAGTTTTGATGTTGCACCATGTGCCTTGGGAGGGTGCATTGTTGAGCTCTATGTGATCAAAAATTCAAGAAGGTCAAAACTCACATAGTGCATCACAACCACCTTTTGTATTTAAAGTTTGACACAAAAAACTAAACACAAGGAAAACAGTTTAACATCTTACTTTTTGAAAGGTCATTACTTGGGCTTGGCTAGGATTGGACATCATCATTGTCACATCTTATGTGCACATAATATTTCTATCATATTACAACAATCATTTCCATTTAACCGCACATGTAAGGAAGTGGATGTATCAATTAATTTGATCTTCAAGCAACATTTATAGATAAAATGTACCAAAGACACTAACATCACCACAAAGTAAGTTCATACATTGGAAGAAAGGTGCCAAATGCCCACACATTGTAGGCAAGCCCTATCCAACTAGGCTAGAAATTTTGGTCAAGTACAACATGTGGGCAAGGAGGTTGGATAACATAATTAATACTTGGGTGTCATTTGGCCCAATGTAACTAGATGTTGCACCATGTCCTTTCCTTGTTTTAAAATTAGGAATTGTAAAGCTTTATAAGCGGTTTCAAAGAAGGCAATCACCATATTCCATCGCAAAGTTGACATTTGCCTACCTATAAATAATTACACACACAACTTTAAGAGAGTATAATCTTTTACCTTTTGAGATGACACACCAACTTCTTTGTTAGGGTTGGACATAACTATTGTTACATCTTACACATGTGCATTATGCATTTGATATTTGCATCAAATTACATCGAGGACCTTGACCTCAAAAGACCTTGATAAAGTACATAAATTAGGTGCAATGTTAACATTCTTACCTTCATAGTTGTCGCACAATGTTTTGGCATAGTACTGGCATAAACATTGTTGAAGGTATGTAAGAGACCCGAAATACATATTATTGCACTTGTTCCCACATCATTTGTATCGCCTTGATTAACATTATTTGAACAATCAATTAGTTTTTCCATAAGTAACCCTAAATCCTCCACCCCCTTATTAACATGTGTACTAACGTGCTTTGCTACAAGTGTAGGGGTTGATAGTATAGTGTCATGCACCTCACTCTTTTGCAGGGACTTGCTTAAATGTATATTTCCTTCCACAATTGACACACTAACGTTAAGCTTTTCCACCAATGTCCCCATGTTGCACTTGAAATCTTTGTACATGTTAATCAACATGTTCATGCATGTTTATAACTATGTTATATTAGTTGCATTCTCATCATGCTTTACATCCATTTTCTTTGACCATTCATCAAACCTTCCACCTTACCAACAATATTTTTCACATATCCAACATTGGTGTCCTATATGAAATCCTTTAAATTAGTCACAATGTCATTGGCCTAGATTTTGAAGCATGGTCCTACAAAGGTGACTTCAATTGTCATGTTGCATAACTTATAATGTTTCTATGAGTTGAAATAGCCCCAGCAACAAGATTGCATTATTGAATTCCAGAAACACCAATTGAAAATTGCAAATTATATAGCAACACTAATGCATAGGCAATGGTAGAATTTTGGTGCATTGTAATGAGTCTCAACCCAAATTCAACGCTTTGGCTTGGCAAGCTCACATTCCCACTTGGTAGCTCTCCCAACAATGGTTATCATCAATGTACTAACGCCTATATACATCAATAATAGTTACAACATATTTATACCTTTAAAATTGAAAATCACAAATTCAAGAGAATAAACACAATTTCTCATAAGGTTCAAACATGTATTTGCTTCAGATATCATGAGCATCCACCTAAAAGACAAGTTTCTTTTTGCACCAATCCACCATAACCAATCTTAGATACATTTTGTACTTTAGCTCAGGCATTACTCAAGTGCTGATGGGATGTGATAAATTATGGCAAAGCCCAGTAATTACATAATGCTCCCATACCACCATTGGACAAATTGTTGGTCTTGAACCCCCTACCCCAAGGCCAACTTGCATCTTCAATACGCAACCAAGAAAATACACATTTGGAAGTTTATTAAAATTTACACAATGGCCCAAAACTCCATACCATCTTTGTAGATCAACATCCACATCCTTCATCTCGTCTTAAAGATTCTTCCAACTATAATCCGCATATGTTCATAACTTAGACCTAGTGTTGTATACTCAAATTTTGATTCCAATATCTCCTTCACCTTTTGCAACTTTTTGGTGCCTTGATGATCAATGGGTTTCACCATGTCTAAATGTCTAATTGTTTGGGTTTTTAGGACAACAAGGCATTGGTGCCAACTTCGGACCAATGGACACCCTTCATTGTTAACAATAATGATTATTTTTTGTGGATGTTCCCCACGTGTTGCTACAAGTTGCATCTTCACTTTCTTTGCAATAACTTGATTTTGCTTGCAAACTTCATTATTCATAATAATTTTTTGAAACTTGAGATAGTTGTGTAGGTTATATTTAAGATCTATCATTTTTTTTGTTTCTACTACTTAATATGTAATAGGTAGGTGATTTACTAATCAATTTCCTTTATATGTTTAGTAACATCTTTGATGTCTATTGCAACTCATTTATGTAATTAGATCAAATATTAAAGTCCTTGCTAATTGCAACCAAGAATTGTGATGAGAAAAAATTACGCAATATTTTTATTTTAATGATATCTTCACATTAACATTAAGTGCAATGATCAATGATTATTGTTGAATATTTTTGTTTATGCATAATAAAGGTCAAAATTTCCAAAACTTGATATTTTTATTATTAAATTTGATTTTGGAAAAAAAAAATCCTTAATGTTGAACTAGATAAGGTATTATAATGTCATTGAACATGTTTTTAAACTGGAAAGGTTCAATTTGAAACAACAAATTTGGACCTTTCCAATATCAAAAGTTTTTTGTTTTGCACAAATGTGTTAAACATCATTAGCATAGTTGTGTAAAGTTCAAAAGATTTTCATCAATAGATGTTCAAATTGATTTTTTTAGTATAAATTGCAACAATTTGGAAAAGTCTAGTGTTGTTATGTTATTTGAATTTATAAAGAATTGTTAGTTCCATTTTTTTAAAAATATTAAAATTGAAGAATTGCTAGTTTCAATTCTTTGAAAAGAAAATCCTAATTAATGAATTGCTAGTTTTGGTTATTTAAAAAAAAATCAAATAAATTTAATGAAAGAATTGGTGGTTTATAAGCAATTGTTTGAATTTTTAAAATATTGCTTAAATTGTGATTATATGTGAAGATTAGCTATTTGATTTTTTGGAAACCATGGTTATGAACCCTAAGAACTACCTTCATAACCTTTAGAGGTATATTCTAGTTTTTAATACTTACCCAACATTAGTAATTACCAATGTTAACCAACTATTATATTTTTCCATGATAAATTGGATAGATTATTTTTTAATCTTTTATTTTTGGTCCATACATAGTATCAAACAAAATCAAAAAAGAAAAAAGGAACCACATTTGTCAAATTCATTGTCAAAATAATACCCCCAATTACCAATTTACTTGGGTCTTTTTAGTAATAGCCATTTGTTATGCATAAATGTCAAATTTCAAATACTTGCTTGAAAATTGATTGTTATATTATTCAAGTAAGGTAGTTTTTAGCATGGTTGCTAGTGTCCTTTTTTTGTGGGGGATGTCCCAAGTGCATCCTTAGGACCTAAGGAACATCTTGAATAATGCATTCTAAAGTTATTTTAGGTTCAATAGGCTTCTATAGGTTTAGGCTTGGAAAGGCATGGGGACAAGTTCAAAGGATGGTGAGATGATACTTGGGGATGTCAGGGAAAAAAACATTTGAGTGACAACATGGGCTTTGAGTAGTGTCAAGGAAATGTTGGACATGTTGGGGAAATGATAAAGGGTTTTGGCAATAGTGTTGAGAAAATGATGGGGCACATCATGGATTTTTTTTCCAAGTGATGATGAGGGGAAGCCAAGGACATTGGGTGGCACCAAAGAAACGAGGGGGGGATGTTGAATAACATTGGGGAAACAACTTGAGGTGTTTGACAGTGTGAGGTAAATGTTGGGGGGAAGTCATGATTTTTTTTTTGTTTTTGGGGGAGACAATGGGAAAATGCTAAGTTCATTATGTGATCTTGGGGACATGTTGGGGGGATGTTGGGTAGTGACAAATAGATGGCAAAGGGTGTTAAGGAACATCAAGAAAATGTTGGGGGAACTTCATATGTTTTTTAGGTAATGATGAAGAGACATTAGGGAAATGCCAAAAAGACATTAAACATCATTGGGAAAACTCTAGAAGACATTAGATAGAGCTAGGAAAACTTTGTGGGATGTTAGAAAAACTCCATGAGATGATAGGGACATCAAGAAAACATCAAAAAGATGTTGAATAACACTAAGAAAATGATGGGGGAGGTCAAGCATCATGACAAAACCATCATGCAATGTAAAATAAACATCAAGTAATGTCCGGATAATGCCAAGAATGACAAGAAAAAGAAAGTTCAAACCAAAATTGCTTTTGGTAAAAATGAATAAAAAATTACTTTCGTTAGAGATGTTTGGAAGGATGTTTAAAAGAATGCCAAGGACGGACATCCATCTTAACAACCCTAGGTTTTGAAGGGTTGTTCTCCTTTTTTCAATGGCTTTATATACAAGAATAAGGTACACATTTATGTATGTGTTGAAGGAATTTATTAAAAGAATCCATTGCCTAAAATCACAATTTTACCACCTTCTCATTGAACATTATACACTTCTACCACCAAGCTAGGGTGTTTTATTAATACACATAATAATGGAAGGTTTCAATGAAATTGCAAGTATCACATGTATTCTTCCAAAACTTTGATTGCATAAATTAATAACAAATGTTGGCAAGCTAGCATTGAGAAGAAAACTTTACAAGAAGTGAACATGTGTGCACAAAATTGTCATTGTGGAACTTGCTCTCACAAAGATGCAATTGAATGGACAAATTCTAGGATGAATAATCATTATTGTTTGAAAGGGTGGAATTGATGGGCTAGGTGAAAGCCCATTATGGTGACCCCTTTGGGGTGTCACATTGTATTACTTTTTTAGGATGTGCGTATTTAAGTATATTTCATTTCAAACATTCATAAGATTTTCATAATATTTTTGCATATTATGTTAAAATATAATTGAAGCAAAATATTTTCTTAAAACTATTCCATTTCATTTTATAAAGTGGGAAATTGCAATATATTTATGAAAACAAATGTAGTGTATATGTGTCCTCAAAAACTTAAATATATTTTAAAATTATTTAAAATTATTTAAATTATATGAAAATTAAAATATATTGAACCATATCATTTAAATTCCATTAAAATTGATTATTTTAATGACTAATGAAACTTTAAAGTTAGTGAAGTTAAAACAAGACAATGGCCCTATTATAGCAATATATATTATAATATATCCATGGACTTTTCAATATAAATAATTTGATTTATTATTTAAAAATAATATTACATAATATTAGGTTTGTAAAAATAATAATTGTAGGATCCAAAAAACAAAATTGATACTTGAAATTAAATGCACCATACTTTTGGAACAATTATACTATATGTGTTGAATATTAAACTGATAAATGCCCACCCAAAAATCATTGTATTGTGTTTTCACCCAACTTAATTTTTTAAAAAAAAATAGCTAAGCTAAAAGTTTAAATAATAAAGTGCATTTTGTCTTGTCTTTGTAGTTCCATTCAACTAAAGATTTTTTAAAATGTTCAACCTATTTAGATTTAAGGGTTTAAAGACTGATAACCTACTTAGCTGAAAAATTCAAATAAGTTAATAAAATTTTAATGTTTCAAGATTGATAAATTACTTGAATGAAATACTAAACATCTAGGTAAATTATCAAAATTTTAAAATTCAATAATCAATGCATAAGGGTCTTCTTGGTTCTTTATGTGCTTTGTGTCATGTGGGTAAATTCTTTACCAATTTAAAAATCAATAATTGCTTGGTAGGTTATTGATAACTGGTGTTTTATAAATAACCAGCCAACATTGGTAGTTATTCTTGTTCTGGATGTCATCTTTGGAGTGACAAAGTCTTGTGTAGAGATCCATCATAGAAGAATTTTTTTCTATTTCCTATTTAAGAATTCTTCAGATTTTTGGAAACATTTGATTGCAAAGAAGACTTCTTTTGCTACTACCAAAATACATCTTGAGTTCTCATGGAAATTATTACTTTTCAACACCATTTAGATGACAATCTATCTATGCACTACATACCTTCCCCCAAAAGATCTAGAACCATTATTTTCACTTAGCCCAGATGTTATTTTGAAAAGTTTACTACCCTAAGATTTCACTATTTCCTCCCCCAACAATATTTTTAGAGAAGTGAAATGTAGCCCTCAAAATCCCCAAAAGAGTGGATCTTTTCACCCTTTTGTCTAACTATTTATGTAAATGTATCAACCAAGAAAAAATTCAATGGTGGGCTTTCCATCTCTCCCATCCACTTATAATTGTAGCTCTATTGGTGTTCTGAAACCCTTAGGAAAAATGTGTTAAAACTTGTAAATCATCCAAAAACAAGTGGGAAAAACAAAAAACATATAGGTTTAAGGACCTAAAAGGAAAAAAAAAGTGTAGGTTAAGGACCTAAAAGGGAGATTTTTTGGGAATTGTCATTGGTGCAAGGGTCCTCCGTTCCTCCATTTGTTGAGCAACCCCCCCAAAAACAGAATACCATACACAAGGCCATTACTCATTAGGGGTATGAAATGGTGAACTAATAGGCATGGATTTGTAGTTTCTGACCATGCATTTGAATGCCACCATTTGCCACATATATTCAATTTTTTTGAATGTATATCGAACATATGAAAAATTTGAAGAAAATTCAAAGTTTGCATGAATGAAAAATTAAATAATTTCATTATGCAAAAATGAGAAATGACTTTTTTTAATAAATTTTTTTCATTTTTATAATGATGAATCTGACCTTAGACTATGATAGTGGTACAATGTGTGATGCATAGAACTCACATTCCAAAATGATGAAGTACATCTGATTTCGTAAAGAGGCTCTCTGCCTTGGGAACCTTGGCCTAGGGTCAAAGCTTTGGAACCTATATATATATGATAAAATCATGGATCCATTGATCAAAATAAAGAAGTTGCTTGATTTTACATATTTGATATTCACATATTTGGTCTATTTAATTGTGGTTTACTTTTTTGATATTGCATAGTGGTATGTATTGATTGGCTATTGTTATGATTAAAATAAAGCTGGTTGGTTAGTCGTGTGTGTGTGTGTGTTTGTTTGTGAATAAATTTTTTTTGACTTTTCTTCAAGTCAATAACAATTTAGGAACAACATTACATTAAGATATTTTCCCCATTTAGAATGCCCTACATTAGTGTTGTTAGTATTTTTATTTACAAAATTGCATTAATTTGGAACTTTATTTAAATGTGACCAAATCAAGTGTTAAAACAATTTCAAAAAGTTACAAACCTATTTGTGGAAATGTAATTGTCAAGAATCTTATGATTCAAATTTTATTCACTGCATCTATGGCATATATGAGTATATAAAAACAGTCTTTTCTTTTATACCACTTGAAATTTTTACTTCTAGATCTTTTCTATGGTGAGTGGATTGTTATATAATTTTGAATTTATTTTAAATATTCCCTCATTGAACCTTTTTTTTTAATGTTTAAAAACGGAAATACTCTAGTTACTAGAGTTTTAAACTATCTAAAATGGTTCAAGATTTCCTACTCATGAGTTGAATTTATAAGTTATTAAATCAATCATATCAAAGATGACACAATGAGTGGCAAAATAATACTATTTAGGTTAGCTCATGCACATATGTTTCATTTGGTTATATGCCCAGGCAAAACTAGTTTCCATGTTGGTTGCAATGACACTGTGAATGAACCTTGTTGGGTTCAATGAAATGCCATATCGGTCTTGAGTTCATGATATTCTCATTTCATAGTTCTGAACTCGTCTCAAAGTGTAGATGGATTGATCAATATGGCATTGGAGTGCATATTATAAAAGAAGTTTATTTTCAACCCCACCAAAATAATATGTGCATGCATGTAAAAACTTTAGTTATATAGTTATTAAAATCATGGTTTTAGCCCATTCTTGGATGACAAAGTTGATGAAGATTACCTATAAAATTCAGAAAATTGTTGAAACAATTAGGCTCAAAATATTTCTTGGATACTTGACATTACAATTCCTCCAAAATCATATTAAGTGATTACTTGTTCCACATTAGTTTAGTAATTTTTATATTTAAAAGCATATTGGAGAGGAAAATATGTGAACCAAAATGGAACCAAAAGGAACATGGGATGCATACTTAGGACAAATTGTTCTTACCATGGAATGAGTATGGCATTCTGTATGAATTCTATATGCAATTCCAATTTTAAACACTTTATTCATGGAACACGTTAAGAATGAGATAAACAATTTAGAAATCCGCCCCATAATGAGTTCCCCAACCCACCTCATTATAGTTTCATTGGTGATGGAAGGAGAATTGAGAAGACATCACAATAAACAGAAAAGTCTGTTGGGAAGAAGCACCCACTTGTACATGTTGGCACAAGTTTTCAACACACTTAAGAAAACTTAACCTATTATAGCCTTACAGAATGGAAGCTCATCTAATTGGGTTTGTCATGTTCTTAGGTGGATTGGGTCAGGCCATAGTACAAAGCATGACACACTGTTTGTTGGGTCCTGCCCTTACAGGGACAGGGACTATTGCATTGGATCCAACTTTTGCAAGTTTTACCTTATTAGAACCGGTTTCACATTAGGTGAACCGGTTTGTTTGGTGAAAGTGTTTAGACTGTTTAGATTGGAATGGATTTTTTTGGTGTTCAGAGTGTGGACACAGTAGGTAGATGTACAACTTCTTATCTATTGGCAGGGCCACCGTGTTTGTGATGCCTTGTTCCATTACCCTCACAAAGATTAAAGCACTTAGATGCCACTCACAAACTTATGGAATTGTTTATTGGCCTTGCCTTGGTAGGCAAGGATATTGTGTTGAGATTCATTATAGAGTATAGTAGCTTAAGGGATTTTGGCCCCTCTGTAATAGGTTTACTTTTGTACGAGGATTTTTGAAAGATGATATTGTGGCTTGTGTTGAAACTTGAGATTAGTTACAGAGTTATAATATCTTGAAGGATTTTGGTTTCTTTTAGAGTATTTTTTGAGGATTATATTTTTGCTTGGTGAAATATTTGAGTTTCAATAATTCTTGTTTTGCCTTAAGATACTTTTTAATGTAAATGGCAAGGCCACAATGTGACACACCCTTTGTTTATATAGTTGATAGGTTTATCATCAAACCCCATTTGTTACTAATTTGGACCCACAACCATTTTGCAATAGCCTTATGCAATAAGGCACATGCCTAATGCCAACATGTCCTAAAGACATGTTATTACCTTTCCCTTGGCCTTCACCTAGAAGAGTGAACCAATAGCCACTTGAGAACTTACATGCCCTTCTACTTAAAAGATGTCTTAAGTGGATGCAAGCTTCATATCGAGACCATCTTAGTGGGGCACTAAGGCCACAAATGGGTCCACAAGGTTCGACTCCTTTAAGAATTGAAATACATCCAAATTTCAAGGTCTAGATGGGTTAAGGTGGGAACTCAAGTTTTCGTCGGCCAAGAAACTAACTTGGGGTTGTTTTCAAAACTATAGTGCGAGGCACTATCCCCTTAAAACTCTCAACAAATGATTAAGTATTGTCTTGGGTTGCCCAAGGAGGCAAGCTTGTAAAAATGCTCAGGACAATTAAAAGTCGTCCCTTTAAAGCTTGGAGGTTGCCAAGAGAGGGTTGGCCTCGTGATGAGTTGGGTTGTCCTAGCCTAAGTCCTTTGGACCAACTTGGGGAGTTGGTCCCAGAAGGCCCTCAAATTAGCTTGAGGTTGTTTTGGCTTTAACGCTATGTGGGCTAACTCTAGGAGTTGAGCCCTGGTTAGCTCTAGTTAGACTAAAACTTAGCTTCGAAAACAAGGTCTAGTGAATCTAAGTAGCAAGTCCAGTCCGTCCTGAGTGGTTGGAACTTTTGAACTAACCAAGTGTGTTTTGGGGTGCACAAGTGGTTAAAGCTAAAAGAGTCAATGCAAGAGGAGTTTGGTGAAGCACATGGAACATAAGGCGACAAGTAGGAAAGGGCATGTCATCTGGTATCAAAACTAAAACTTGATCTAGCGAACGAGAAAATGGGAAAAAAAACGGTTGTTGTGTCCCCCATTACAAAGTGCTAATGCTAAACCAAGGTGAAAATGGTCATGGTCAAAGTAGAGAAGGCCACCACAAAGGAAGCCCATGAAGCTAAGAAGTTGGCCAAATTGGCGGTAGTGGCTAAACTAGGTTCTACCAAAAAATTTCCCAAGACGCCCAAAGGCAAAAGGGAAGAGACCTTTGGGTGCCTTTGTGACCAAACAATAGGTCACCTCACTAGTGTGAACACAACATGTTTTTGAGGTTTGTTTTTTGTTTTATTAGCCGTCATTTTTGCAGCCAGAATCTCTCCATTATTGCTGCAGACAATGCATGGGGAGGCTTTTCTCTTGGTCAGGGTGTTATGGAGTGCAGGAAAGAGGCGGCGCGAATGATGGTGAGGAATGGAGCTGTATTGATGAGGGGAGGTGGAAGGAACAAGGGCGGCAAGAGGACAGAGTGTTGAGGTGATGACTGGTGGAGGGAAAAAAAGAAAGGGGTTGACAGGCAAGGAAGGGGATAGAGAAGGAGAGAGTTGATTTTTTTTTAAAAAGGAACTTGGCTGGTTGTTAAAAAATTTCCGCTGCGCCAGCAACTTGGCCAAGGAGTTTTGTAAAGGTTCTTATGAAAGGTTGGTGCTGAGGTATGATGAGGACTGGAGGGATCCGAGCCTTAGAATGGGGGTGCATATTGAGGAGAGTGAGTATCAGGGATAGAGGGCTTGGGTTGGAGTGCCTTGTATCTGTGGTGTTGGTTGTGGTCTGAGTGAGTATCAGAAACCAAGGGGGGAATCCTAAAGGTGGATGGAATGAGTGTATCGAGTGAGAATGAAGAAAGGATTTGAGGCCAACAGTGCTGCTGATCATTTTGCATGAGAGTCAGTCTCTTTGAGTGGCACTAGCAAGCTTGGTATCGACTGTTCATAGTTAGGTGTTTCATAATACATTTTGGACTCGGGGGTAATCAGGTCATAGGTCTTAGTCAAGCAGAGTGAAGGAAAGCTGCATTGTTGCATTCTGTGGGGAAATGGGTTAGAGGCTCAATGGATCGAGTGAACACTGAGAGCTCTGACCTCAAGGGCTATACCTTAATAGGTGTTTGATCTTTGATGAATACACTGGAGCCAGAAAGCTTGTGCTCTCTAGAGATTCTCATGAAAGGCAAGGTGTAAGTTTTGAATTTGGTTATCCTCTCTGCCGATTTGTGAGTGTATGAGCTGTTTCTGTTCAAAGATCAATGAATGCATGTAGGAATATTCCGTGATGAGAAATGAGAGAAAGGGTCAGAAATTGTGGTCTGTCTCAAAAGATCAGAAGAGAGACAACTCTGCTTAGGCCCATTCTGGTAGTCATGTTTGTTGTTTCGTCTCGTCACCCTCTTTTTTGGTTACACCTTAACCTAGAAAGTGGGGAAGGAAGGGCATACACAAGGAAGGAATCTTCCAAAGGGGAAACTTTCAAAGACATTGTCCAAGTGGTGGAACAATTCCAATCCTCTTCTAACTCCTTGGAATTGAACGAAAAAGAAAAAAAAACCCAAAAGTTGTTAACATTCCGAAAAAACCAATCAAGGCATCCAAATGAACGAAAAGAACCAAAGAGGCTTCAGAGGTTCAAGTTGCCCAAGCGGCTCAAGAAGCCCAAATGACAAAAGGGGCCTAGGAGGTGAGACTTCAACTTGAGGTTGAAGAGATCTTCCAAGCTACAAGAAAGGTTGCATGGTTGGAGATGGAATTAAAATGGACCAAATTTAGGGCCCTTCAAGTTGAAGAAGGTCCCTCTTCATTATCCATGAATGCCATGGTAGAGACCATAAAAGTATTGCAAACCTTAGTGGTTAATGAGAGGGAGACCAACATGCAATTGTCCTTAGAGCTAAAAGAGGCCCAAAAGGAGAAAGGGCTAGGCCAAGCGAAGAAGCCACAAAGCCCATGAAAACTTAGATGCCAAATCCTTCACAAGAAAGGATGCCAAGGTGAAAAGGGTGACATAATGGGCCCTCCAAATGGAGGCCTACTTTGAATCCCAAGCAATCAACACGGATGTGGATCGGCTTAGGTTGGCAGAATCTCTTTTAAGAGATCATGCCATGGAATGGTGGACAACACAAAAAGATATTGAGCCAAACCTAATGGGAAGTTTTCCTCATAATGCATTCAAGGCCAAACTAAATGAAAAGTTCACCCCCCATAATCAAATCCTAAAGGTTGGGCAAAAATTAAACTTGCGCCAATCCAATGGACCTAGAATGATGGGGAGGTATGTCCAAACCTTTGCATCTTTATTAAACCTCATTTTGATGAAAGAAGAATATGTGTATAGAAGGTGACTTTCCTCAATGACTTGTAGCCTTGGGCTTGCAATGCCATTTTGCAAAGGAATGAGTTCCCCACAACATGCTAAGAAATGATGAAGGTTGCGGAGTGCATGGAAAATGACTCCATGCACAAAAAACAATAACACCACAAACATCATAACTCACAAGAAGGGTGAATATTGGAAGTGCAGTGCAAATTGCTAATGGCCCAAAGAGGGGCCAAAAGAAGAAATGGGATAAAAACCCACCCAAGGACAAATTAAAGAACCCCAATGGTGAAGAGGTCATGGGATGTTGCTAAGTTTTAGTGTTTCAACTACAAAAAGTTTGAGCACTTTGCTAAGGATTATGAAAAGGTAAGACAAGACTAAGCATGAGGGGATTTATTGGAAAAAGGAATGTGGCCAAATTGGGCATGAATTTAATCATGCTTAGGTTCAAGGTATAAATTAGTGGGGTGTTGTGTCTTTTGGATTTAAGAGCCATGCATTCCTTTGTGAGCCCAAGTGTGGTAATGCAATTCGAGTGGGCAACTACAAATGTGGCCAAACCCATCATGGTCCAATTAGCACAAGGAGCCACAACACCAACAAGTGAGGCGGTGTTGGGGGCCACTTTGGAATGTAGCAAGGTGAAATTTACAAAAAAAACTTCATGGTTTGTGCCTTGGATAACATTAAAGCCATCTTAGGGAACATTTTTTTAAACACTCATCGTGTAAATGTTTTGAAAAAAGGCTCAAAGTTAAAAGTCATTATTAGATTAGCAAATAGGTCTGTTAATTTAGAAGTTGAATATTGAACTAATCTAACTAAAATAAGTATTCATTTAATTTCCTTGCAAGAATTACATGAGATTTCATTTTTAATTCTTATGCATGTGGATGAATATAACACCAAGGTTAAAGCCAAAAGGGTTAAATCTTGGCCTACTTATATTTCCAACACAATTTTAAAAAAATTGGATGTCTTAACAGACAAGGCCTTAAACATCTACTTCCTTTTCAAAATGTGGACCATAAAATTGAGGTTGTAATTATATTAACACCACCTTCTAAATCACCCTACCAGTTCAATTAAAAAAACTACAAAAGTTCAAGGCTCAAATAAACAATTTAAGAATGAAGATACATTAAGTCGAGCAAATTGCCTTATGGTACTTCACCCATTTTGTTCATGGATAAGAAGGATGAAAAATTGCGCATGTGCATATATTATTATGCCTTGAACAAAATCACAATTAAAAACAATTACCCCTTGCTTCGAACTAATGATCTTTTTGATCATCTAAATGGGGCTTCTTATTTTAACTACATCAACCTGAAGTCAAGCTATTATCAAATTTGTGTTGAAGATGTAGATGTGGAAAAGATGGCTGTGAAAACAAGATACAGTTCATGAGTTATTGGTCATGCTATTTGCATTGTGTAATGCCCCGACCACTTTCACAACTTTGATGAACTTGATCTTTCATGAGAAGTTAGATGAGTTTGTGGTCATCTACGTAGATGACATCTTGGTGTATTCCAAGTTTGTGGAGGAACATGTAACACATTTGGAGTTTGTGTTGCAAAAGTTCAAAAAGAACAAGTTATATGCCAATTGGGGGAAAAACGAATTTGCAAATCCAAAAATGGACTTTTTGGGACATGTGTTGTTTTGAGAAGGGGTGAGGCCCAACCAAAAGAAAATTGAATCAATTAGGGAATGTCAAAGCTTGGTTTCAGCCAAAGAGGTTAGGTCATTCTTAGGATTGGCCAATTTTTATATGAAGTTCATAAAAGATTTTTCAACATTGGCAAAATCATTCACTGACCTTTTGAAGAAAGAAGGATTGTTTGAGTGGAAGGGGGAACAACAAAAGGTGTTTAAACCTTTTGAAAGGGAAATTTTTGTTAACACTAGTGTTGCAATTTTTGAATTTTGCAAAACCATTTGAAGTGCATACAAATGTAAGTGGGTTTGTGATAAGTGGGGTCCTAATGCAAGGACATCTAATCGCCTTTGAAAATAAAAAGTTGGCAGGGGACCAGTTGAGATGGCTAACTCATGAAAAAAAGTTATTTGCAGTAATGAGTTGTTTAAAGGCATGACAACATTAGTTGGGTTTTCATGAAACCAAGATCTTCACAAATAATGTATCCCTGAGATATTTTGAAACTCATCCGAAGGTCACAATGAAGCAATTACGTTGGCATGATATCTTGGCCCTTATGGACACTGAGTTGATCCATAAGCGTGGCAAAAAACAATGTGGTACCATATGCATTAAGTCACAAATAAAAATACCAAGGGGAACTATTTTGGGAGAGTATTTAAATTCTTTAAACCATGTTTGTTAAAGAGATTGATCTAGAGAGGACGATACAAGAGGCATATGTGGAAAATCATTTGGCACAAAGTTATTTCAATGACTTGCACTAGAAAAAAAAGGTGAGAAGGATCACTTTGTTAAACATATTGTTAAAATGGAAACAATCATGAGTTTATGTGCCAAAAGGAAAGTTGTGCATGAAAATTATGCAAAAAGTGCATGATGCACCCATGGCAGGATATTATGGTGAGAAGATAATAAGGGAGTTTTTGGGGAAAACTTTCTATTGGCCCGAAATGAAGGAAGACATAGAACATTATGTTTGTACATGTGGACATGCAAAAGTACCAAATCAATACATAAAAAAAAATTTAGGTTATAAGCCCCTCCCAATTCTTGCAAGTTCATTTGAGAATGTTTCAATAGATTTTATGACATGTATTCCAGAATGGGAGGGGACGGATGCCATCTTTGTGGTGGTAGACAAGTTTTCAAAATTGGCTAAATTTACACCAACCCAAACAAACACCACAGTGACAGGGATGGCAAAGTTATTTTTCAACATGTGGATCTAACATAATGGTATGTCGGCGATCATAGTAAGTGACCATGATGTGAAATTCACATTGGAATTTTGGACGTTATTGACGAAAAGAACAAAGACCAAGCTAAAATTTAATACTATTTTCTATCCACAAACTGATGGACAAACGAAGAGAATAAATAGGATATATAATCAATATTTCCGTAATTACATTGCCAATGATCATAAGGATTGGGGCGACCACTTGGGTTTAACAAAGTTTTGCTATAATTCCACAAAACACTCAACCACAAAATGAATCCTTTTGAGTTGGCCTTGGGATTGGAAGCGAAAAAACCCATGGATTTAACCATTCCTAGAATAATAAGCTCTCATCAGAAGGGCAAGAAGCAAGCTAAAGTGATGGCCAAAGAATGTGAAAATAGGAAAGTACGAGCAAACAAACTTCTAGAAAAGGCACAAGTTAGTTATGAAAAAGAAGTTGACAAGTCACAAAGGCACATAGAATTTGAAGTGGGGGACATATTGTGGTTAAACATAAGACTTTAAGATGCTTGAAACTTTGGTGAATAGATTCATCCCAAAGTATGCGGGCCCTATAAGTTCATTCATAAACCCCACCCTAATGTGTTTACTTTGCAACTACCAACAACATTGGTAGCCCACTCGACTTTCTACGTGTCCAAATTGAAGTTAATTCACAAGGACAAGAAAAACAAGGATCGGAAACATGCTTGTTACCCAAGATTCAACCACATTGAGTATACACTTGCTAGGGAAGTAAAGTCCTAGCCACGAAATAGATTAGGTGAATTAGCAAGCAATACTTGGTCCAGTGGAAAAGATGTCACTTGAAAAAGTCGTAGTGGGTGAAGCCCGCTCATCTAGACCACTTGCTGGAAATGGTAGAAAGGGTGAACAAAAACATGCCCATGAGATGGGAAATAGGAAAGCGCATAAAAATAAGTTCAACACATCAACATGATGTTAATGATGACAAAAACCTCTAAAAGGTAGGGGGTGAAAACAAAACCTCGAAAAGTGGATGTATATATAAATTGAAGCTAAGGCAAAATGGTAGTTAGTTTGAGGTCAAGATGTACGAAATGGGGTGGACCATGGAAGAAGTAAGTGAAGGCTAAGTTGAAGTGATGATAATTGATGGAAACAAACCTAAGGAGTTGAACTTGAAAGAAAAACTCCTTAAGGCTTAATTAGGTGAGATTGTGGTAATAATGAATGTGCATTAAACGACATGTTCCCAAACTAGGAATAAGTTTATGTGAACAAAGTTTCCAATGCATGGAGTTGTAAACCATGTCTTTTTAATGCAAAGGGCGCCTGGATTGGTTAAGCCCGAGTCGACACTATCTATTGGGGCATTTTATAATCATACTTTGGTTGCCCAGGGTCACCGAAAAAACAAGCCTAAGCATGAAACTTAACCCTCAAGTGTTTTGAAGGGGCCCAAAGAGGGGGAATGTCACTTGGTAAAATGAACAAACCCAAAAGGGGTGTAGTATGGTTTAGGGGGCTATCACAAGGATGAATAAGAAAATTATCTAAAATTCCTCTTGCATCTAACAAAAATAGTCTAAGATGTGAATTATACTTAAATAAAAAACTAACTATTCTCTTAAAGGTTTGAGGTAAGAGGGTGGCAAAAGTGGTGGACTTGCCATGACAAGGGCAACATGTTATTTGCGTTTATGAGGACGTAAACCTTTTGAAGGTGGGGGTGAATGACATGCCTTTCCACTTAAGAAATGTTTAAAGCAAATTTGGGCCTCATATCAAGGCCACTTTAATGGGGCATTAAGGCGATGTGAGACTTAGGCTAAAAATGGCTCCATGAAGTTCAATTGCTTTAAGAGTTTAAATACATTTAGACCTTCGGGTCTAAATGGGTTGAGGTGGGAACTCATGATTTCGCCAGCCAAAAAGACGATTAAAGGTTGTCTTTAGGATTATAGTGCGGAACATTATCCCCTTAAAACCTTCAACAAACAATTAAACTTTTTTTTGGGTCGTCCAAAGGGGTGAACTTGCTAAAACATTTGGTACAATTAAAAATTGTCCCTTTAAAGCTTTGAGGCTACCAAGAGAGGTTTGGCCTTGAGATGACTTGAGTCATGTCGACCTAAGGCTTTTGGACCAAATCTAGAATTGGTCATAAAAAGGCCTTTGAATCAACTTAAGGCTAATTTAGCTTTAAGGCCATGTGGGCTGACTTTAGAAACTAGGCCTTGGTTGGTTCTAATTAGACTAAAATTTAGCCTCAACAACAAGGTCTAATAAGTTTAAATATCAAATTTAAATCCTTCTTAAATGGTTGGGACTTTTGGATTAACCAAGTGTATCATGGGGTGCGTAGGTGGCTAGGAGTTAAAGGAGTCGATGTTATAAGAACTTAGTGAAGAATGTGGAGTGCAAGGCAACAAGCAAGAAAAGGTGTGTGAAAAACCTTTCCATTAAAAGCTTGTTATGACTTAGATGTGGATGAGCTCCAATTCAATGGTAATTGATCAATTCCACTAGGGTAACATATATAACAAGCGGCTAATCACAAGATGGTTTGATTATGGCTCTACTTTAATGGATGAAATAGTGATGATATATTTTATTAGGGGGAATGTAAGGCACCGAAAAGTCCAAATAAAGAAGCATTAAATCTTAGCTTAAAAAAATACTTTTGAAAATTAACTTTGACCAATTGCACACCAATAAAATGTAAAAAATGATTCAAAGTTTCTTTTAGAAAAAAAAGTTTGTCCCAAAAAATGATACCACATTTACATTTCTTCCATGAAGGTAGAGCCAATAAGAGATAGATCCCATAAGCAAGTAGCATAATAGGTGGTTACAAATAAATATATGCATGTTAATGGTTGGTACATAGGTTATTAGAAAGATATTGAATATATAAATCAAATTAACCACTATGATTAATTAAAGGACTAAAATTAGTGTTGGGTGGTTTTCATTTTTTTTTATGAGAATCATTAGTTTTAATTTTCACATATCAATTTAAAAATCAAACCAGTCCTTTAAAAAAAATTTCCATGAAATAAAATGGGTTAGGTTATTAGATTTTTGAAAAAAAAAATTCAACCAATTTTAAAATGTGAGAATTGAAATTGAAAACTAGTATTTCATTGAATTGATTTGATGTTTTTTCCTTTAGCAAATCGATTCAAAAGAAACAATTAATTAATTCTCAAAAAAAAACACACACACAACAAAAGAAACCAAACAATAATAAGAAAAGCCAAGAAACAACACATGGAGGCAAATAACACAACATGAGGAGTTGAACAAAAGCAAAAAAGGAGTTGAGCAATAAGAGAAGAGTTAACCAACAACCAAAGGAGTCAAGCAACATTAAGAGGAACCAAGCATCACAACAAGAGGAGCCAACCAACATAATATGATGAACCAAATAATAATAAGAAAAGTTAAACGACAACAAGAGGAGTTGAAAAACAACAATAGAAATCGAACAACACAACAAGAGGAGTTGAAAAGCAATAAGAGATTTCAAACAACACAGCAAGAAGAATTGACCAACAACAAAAAAAATTCGACCATGACAAGTGGAACTGAATAACAATAAAAGGAACCAACCAATAGCAAAAGAAGAATCAATTAATAACAAAAGGAATCGAGTAACAACCAAACAACAATGCAAAAGGAATGAAGATAAATGACCTAAGTGACAATAAGAAAAACCAAGTAATAGTGAAAGGCACCAACATTATGAGAAATCGTGTCCATGGATACTAGACTGGCATGCAACTAGATTGTCATGGAAATTATTGTGCAACTAGGGTATAACTATAGTATGGAAATATGATGAATTAATAATTAAAATGCCACATTAGAATATTTCATAGTTTTAATTTAGTTGCACATTAGTTGCAACTTGGATTCTATACAAGCATATGTATGCAATGTATGTATGGTGATAATCAATTATAGTTTGACCATGATCACAAGTTGTAGGGAAATGGTTAATCTTAATTGTGTTGCAATTGGTGTAGCTTTAACATTGAGTGAACAACTATTTTACAACTGGCGTATGACATTGATGTGTACAATCATGCCACTTATACGGTTAGATAAAGGTCCATAACATCTGGAACTTGCAACTCCTTTACAACTAAAAGTCAACTAAATTGGTTAGTTTCACAACTAAGTTCCAACGAAATGTGCCACTATGGTTTCATTACATAATTACTACTTGTCCACTATTTTGGAATTAAAATGTTCAATTCATCTAGAATTAGTTGTGCACCATGTGGCAACTCATACTATTAAAAAGGTTTACAAATTGTGCAATTCATTGAAAATGTAAACGCATGCCTTTAGTTGGATTGGATTGGAATATTAAAGTGTTTACAAGTATTTATTAGATTAAATGTTTCATTGATACGAGCCAATTCCTTTATTGAATTAATTAATTAAAATAATTCATTTTCATAATGATCTAAATAACTAAAATTTAAATAATGTAGTAAATATTATAGTCCTATTTTTTGTGATTGATGTTCAATTATTGTGTTAATATATTTCACTACATTGGAATTCACAATATTATATTAGTATACATACATATCAAATTATAAAATTTCATGAAGGGTGAAAACCTATTTTCAAATTGAAATTAAGAGCAATGTATATATTTTATTAAACATTCAATAAAGGTGTACATATGAATATGTCTTTATATACCTCAATGTATTCTACTCAAATCATGTTTATTATTTAATATTTCAAAATGAATTATTTGCTACTATTACATAAATTAGTAATTAATATGTAATATACTTAATTACCATGAACTAATTAAGTATATTAAACTATTCATATGAATTCATTAATCAAATTTGATTAATTAGTAATTAATTAATTATTAATTAATTAATTAATTAAAATAATAACAAACTTTGTTATTGTAGGTGAGTAATTATTGAATTTTATTTGAATTCAAAGCATCAATTATCAACATAATTATTTATTTAATAGTTATTTAAATAATTAATCATCTAATATTTATTTTGATAATTAATTATTTGAATCAATCAACTAACTAATTATCTGAATTATATGAATTAATTCATATAATCAATCTAGATAATTAATTATCGTCTATTTAATTCAAATAATTAAATTCCAAATTATTATGTTAGACAATTAATTATAAATTTCAAATTAATTACAAAATTAAAATAAAATAAAAAGCATGTGGGAAATGTTTTTTGTAATTATAATTCAATTGCAACTAGGGTGCCACTAAAAGATTTAACCCATATTATTTGTTTTCAAAATCTCATTTCACAAATTATATAAAGGAAGTGTCTCCTCTTACATTTTCACATTAAAATACATGTGCAATGTTGGGATGAGCTCATAAAAGTTTAACCCTAAAGGCAAAACACATAACAAATTTAAAAACTTATGTAGTTATTATTTAGTTCATTTATTCTTCTAGTATTCTACCTTCTTACCTACTTACTTGCCTACCTGAATAAGTAGGTTTAATTTTTTTACCTACCTAAATAGTAAGTAACTGGGTAGGTAAATAAGTAGGTTGGAATTATGTCAACTTACCTACTTATGGCTATGTACCGACCTACCTAGGTACAAATATATAAATTTTCCAAATTTTAATTAATATGCCACATGTCAACTTTTGATTGTGCCACATGTCATAATCCAAACCACCTAAAATGAATAATCATAATGGACAATGGATATCAATATTTCAAAAAAATCATGAAAAATCATAATAGTGCCACATGTTAAATTTTGATGGATGGATGAAAAATGACGTTAGCATGACATTATGATTGTAATCATAAGGGAGTTGTGTCATAACCCTAATCTTGGGCTCGCGACTAAGGCAAAAGGCTTGCAAGGGTGCGAGTCAAAACTAAGCCCAGGAGTCATTTGCTCATGCCCCGGGAGTGCAAAAGAGTGTGAGGGAAAGAACCCTCACACTCCCAAATGAACTCCCATGTTGGGAGTTCAAGTCCCGGTGGACTCCCGAATGTTCAGAGAGTGATTGCAAGGGCCAAAACCTAATGGATCGAGGAGTTCTTCATACCATTAGAAAGCTATTGAAGTCTAGATGTCTAAAATGGGCTTGTATAACCCATTTGGACATTTGAAACACAAGTTATGGCCAAAAGAAGGGTCGGGAGTCAAATTGACAATTTGACTCTGGATCATTAAAAGTCAAGAATCACCCTGATTCCCTTGTGTGTAGGTGGCGCACGACATATCATTGAAAAGTTCTTGATGAGGGCTATAACTTTGCTTTAGACCTCACTTCAATCGAAGGCCTACATATAAAGTTATGGGGCCCCAAAGTTGCGGGACTTTTAACTTTGGCAATTTCGAGACTCCCACTTGGGAATCCTGGGACAAAAAACCATTTGGATGTAGGCCTTGTGGAGAGGCACAAAGTATATTATAAGGGGGAAGGTGATGGCTTCCCTCAAGTTCGAGCCGTGGTGAGTCTTGTGAGTTCGAGTTTGCCCGTGGTGAGTCTTAACACCAATAATGCTCCAATTATGTACTAACCGCCTTGTGTTGGTTTTGTGCAAGTTTGTGTGAGTAGTTGATGCTTGTCATTCTTCCTAGTCCCATCCCGAAGCTCTAGCACGCCCTTCTATCCCTCAAAGTGATATGAGCCAGGGAGCGTGCCCCAACTCTTTGCTCTTTCGTTGTTTTCAGTTTGGACTCACATTTGAATCCATTAAGGAACTCGGGGGTGCGTCATCATGGATAATGGATATCAATATTTCTAAAAAATCATAAAAAATCATAATAATGTCACGTGTTAAATTTTGATGGATGGATGAAAAATGACATCAACATGACATTATGATTGTAATCATTTTCAATTGTTGTGACAAAGTTGTAATTAAGTTGTAATGAGTTGCACTATATATACGATGAGTTACAACTCTTGCAACTTGTTGAATAACACTCACAACATCTAAATATGGTGAGTTACAATTGTTTGATGCAACTCAAAAATTGGAAAAATTGAGTTGCAAAGCCAGTTGCAAAACATCCCCACCCCCCTTTTTTTTTCATAATGCAATCAACAAAATAAGAAAAACCAAACAACAATAACAACAACAAGAGCCACAAAAAGAGTTGACCAACAATAAAAAAACCAAACAACACATCAATAGAACCAACAAGCAAATAAGAAGAGTCGACTAACAACAAAATAAGAGTTCACTTGACTAATAGTAAGGCAAATCAAATAATAATGCAAAAAAAGTGAGCAATAATGGACTATTGTTAAGGCATCATTTTACATAAATCAACCTTTATGTTGGATTTACACCAAGGTGGTAAAAAGGATAAAATTAACTATAATGTTATCCCATTCACACAAAAAATTAACTTGGCAAATCACATGGCATCGGGGGTTTAAAAGGGGATAAATTCTTGGAATATGTTCACCTTAAAAATAATGTTTTTCATTTTTTCTAGATTTGGGATCAAGTTAAGGTGGAACAAGGAGGTTAGTGTGACCCCTTGATTTCAAATTGTTAAATTACCCTTTCATGTTCCCAATATCTTATAATGTTGTTCTCACCAACATACATTTTTTTATGTGAAACAAATAGAATAATGGCAACAAAATTTGATATCAACCTTTATAATTTACCCAAAATATTGGGCAAAATGAAAAATTTCAAACTTCTTGGAAAAATCTTCAAGTATAGGATTTTTCCAGAGTGGCCAAATTCTTGGGCATAAATGAAAACATTTTTTAACTTTTCAAGGTGCCCAAAATTACCAATTTGCCAAATTTACAGAATGCTTAAATTTCTTAAATAGCAATGAAATTTACTTACATTTATATTATTCTCAAATAAACCAAAAATTACAAAACCAAACAAATTTTACATCTTCGAAATAATTTCCCTTGAATATTTTCAAGCATTAATATTTTTCAAATTACAAAATCTTTTAACAAAAATGAAATTGTTTAACCTATATATTTAGTCAAATATTATATTGGGTAGTTTGGACCCCTCCATGTGATAGTTTAATAAAGGGTTAAATTAACCATGTCACACTATTTTATCTATCTTTTTTGTGTGAACAACATAAGGGTTTGTTTACTTTCAATGATAACCCAAAAGTCCATCCAAGTAAAATAGAGCTCATGGCCCACTACTTTGTTCGAAACCTTGTCCATGAATGATAATTGGTATGGGTCCTTCTTGGTGGCAACATGGAGTTTTTAGAATTAACGAATATTTGCAATTTCCATAAAAGAAAAATTATTGTTTACAACTATTTTTTGCAACCAAAAAATGTTGTTTTCAATTATTTTCAATTGCAAATGAAAGGTTATACATATTCTAGGTATTCTAGGTTATTATATCTTAGGCTATGCCATAGACTATTCTAGGCTATAACCTAGTCTATTAATGTTGTTATTTTATCCTACACTATTATAGGCTATTTTACCTTTAAGGTATAATAGCTTTAAATTTTTTAAAAAAAAACTTAAGGTGGAACAAATTTAATAAAAAAATACCATTACACCAATTTGTGTCCCAATTCACTATGTATTTCATAAGATTTTTGAATGAACTAAAACAAATTTACAATGACAAAAGTGACCAACCTTTTAGTGAACGGGGACCAATTATTATGGAGAAATAAATTCAGTAATAATTAATCAAATTCATTAATAATTAAATCACTACACCAAGCTCTTAATTCATAGTTAGGCTAAGCTTTGAACCTAGGCCAAGTTAGGCACCTATCAAAATTGTGAAATTTGTTTTTGAAATCTTTTTCATGTTTTTAGGATTTTAAAGATAACAATCTTTTTTATGGATGTGTTAAGGTGAGTCACCTTCCAACTTTGGTGGTGTCTCATCATTGAACCCACTATAAAACCCTAGTGGAGATGGTGGTGTCATCTCATGAACATTGTTGATGTCCCTAAAATACCATTATGCACATGGCAATGTGTTTTGCTTGTTCACCTTGTTACTTGTTATTAAATCTTGCATTAATGTGTTTATATTTCTATTATATACAAGCACATGTGTTTTTTGTGCATCATTCTTTGGATCCAAATTGTTTTCTAGCCACTTCTTTTGAATTTCATTGTTAAACAATTTCTTTTTTTTGCTATAAAATTCGAATAGTCAAAGTTTTTTGAAATTGAGTTTTGTAATTTCAATTAATTAGATGTGTTGACCATGAATTGTCTCCAAGAGGATGTTGCAAGCTATTCAAAAAATTTAGAATAATTGTGCAACCATGCTAATAGGAGTCACACCCACCCCCTTGAACCTATGTTTTTCCACAATTTTTTCAAGAATATTTTTAAAATATTTTTAGAATTTTTAAATACATCCTTTTATTTTTTTATAAATCTTCAAAGTTTTGTTAATATTATTATGTTAAGGTTTATATTAAAATTTACTAAAATTATGTCTATTTTTATTTAATCAAATTGTTTTTGTGTATCTTTTATTCATTAGATTGATATTTTTTTTGCTTATGTATACCAATATATTGAAAATAAGATTGTATAAAAAAAAAGTCCACTATAGTTATTATCTTTTTTTCCAATTCAAAATACACAAAATTAAATAATGATTATGACTTCTAATGATACGTGCGAATGCAATTGCACCCTCAACCTAGGGCCCATTAATCTTGTAGTCTTGTAAACATGTAAGTAATCCATAGATCTTATAATCTTGTAGCCCATTTTTTCTAATGCCTAATAATCCCACTTGTATTTTCAACTTTACATTTATTTTCAATAATTTTTTTTGCTCCACAAGCAAATACAAGTACAAATGTTATAAAAGTTCAACAAGACTATGATGCATTCCCTTTAAACACTTTTAAAAATGAATGAAGTAACTTGTAACAAGATATTCAAATTACTCCCTTAAAGATTCACAATAATCAAATTGAAGTGGTGAATATTATTATAAGTTTCCTTAGCCAATTATACATTTCCACCTCTCACAACTATTAAAACTACCAAAATGTCATTCTTCATAACATCTCCAATAAATAGTTTGATCCAAATTCAACTCCAATAATGTCATATTATTGAAAAAATATTGGACTCATTACCATTTCATTTATTGGAACATCAAAACCTTGTTGAATGTTGAAACTATATGTGTTCAAATAATATATTTCACATTGTTTAACCACAACATTTTGGTGGATTTATTGAAGGTTGGAATCTAGTGGATTTTTTGTGGACAACCAATGTTTGAAATTATTGATTTTCAAGCTAGGTTCAACATGTGACTATGACAAATAGTAAATTGGCAAGGTATAGCCTTGGTGAAAAGACATGTTCTCCTTCAAGCAAAAGTGGTAACCTAGTATTTGAAAAAAACACCACCTAAGAACAACCTTGGATAAAACTCAAGATTAATATGTAAAGCTTGTTGGTTACCACCATGGCACTTTGGAAAGCAAACGAAGCAATCTACATGTAGCAATTTACCTATCAAGAATGCTCCTCCAATTTTAATTTAAACAAGGTGCCATTGAAAGATAGTCCCAAGCATTGAAGTTTTAATGATAGTAACAATAATACAATTTCCCTTGACTAGGCAATATATTACCATACCCCTACATTTGAACTACCTACTACTATTGAGTTTAGAATGCCAATGGGAGAATTTGGCATTCTCTTTTAGGCATGCATTTAATAGTTCATATTTTTTAGCATTATGGTAGATTCCCTGACTTGGATTTCAAAGGTGAAAACCAAAGTAGAGGGGGATAATGTTAATGGGCAAATAACACATAAGATTAATTGATCTAAACGATATCCTAATAAATTCTAATTATTGGTGGTAGGTGAACATATTTATCATTATTTAGTCAGCTAGATTTAATGAAACCATTAGATTTAATTAGTACTACAAGGTGGAAATGACACTACTTTGCAATTTCACTTGAGGTAACTTATGAAAAGATTAGGAGAAATACAAAAAATAGGAATGGATATAGTTGGGGAGTGGGTGAAATCCTTGTGAAGATTTTCCTTCCCCCATCATTGTGTCTTGTTGGATGTGTGTGAGTTTGGAGGAGATGTTAGAGGAGCTTGGAAAAAAGAAGAGGAACCTTTTTTTATTTGGAGTTTGTGAATAAAAAAAATGTGGAGATTCGTGGAGATTATTGCTTACATACTTTGTAAGTTTCTTTTTGATTTTTTCTAGACTTACGAAGTTGTGTACATGGGTTTTAGCTCCTTGAAAATTTGTTACATGAAGGTAGATTGTGCATGATGTTACAAAGGCCACAATGTTTGGCAGCAATTTATGGGTGGTACATATGGCTATAGTCACTAGTAGAAAATGGTCATTTTGCAATCGGTCCTTATGATTAATTTTTAGTTGCAAATGACATTTGCAACTAAAATCCCAATAATCACGTTGGACAAATTGCATTGACATTAGTTGCAAATGACAATGAATTTTAGAAAGAAAAAGTCAATGAAATACACCTTCATCCTTTGACTAGTCATATATGTATTGTCACTTGCAACTAGGATACAATTTTTTTGGTGAATAATGTGAACAAGTTATGTGTTGCCATGTGTCCCAACTTTTAATAGTTAAAAATATTTTACTATTATTTTGAAATAATCTAAAACGTTTAATTTTTATGTTTGGATGGTTTAAATTATGACACATGGTGTAATAAAAATTTGCCATGTGGCATATTAATTGAATTTGTCCAAATTAAATTTAAATCAATATTAAAGTATGTAGGTTGAACTAGGTACCTACCTACCCATCTAGATTAAACACCTATCTAGATAGGACCTATTTACTTACCTAAACTAAATACCTACATAGGTAGATAGGTAGGTAGAAAAGTAAGTAAGTAAGTTAGGGAAATAGGTAGTTAGGTGTAAGTACATGAATATTTATTTTTTATTTTGGGTTAAGTTGTTTTTATTGGTTCATCCCATATGCCCATGTTTTTAAATATGAAAATATAAAACAAAACACATTGTTTATATACTTTTCAAGATGAAAATGAAGCCAAAACATATCGGATAAACTTTTTATTTGCAAGTCGTTTGTGACTAAACATTTTTAGTCACAAACGACTTACAACTAAAAAGTTTATCCCATATGTTTTGGTTTCATTTTCATCTTGAAAAAATATATTACATAGGTAAGTGACAACTAATTAGCTAACTAATGAACTAATAAATCAACTAATTAAAACATAAAATTACTAAATATTTAATGAATAAAATATAGAAAAATAAATAAATAAACTTGCTACTTAATTAATTAATAATTAAACTAGAAACTAACTATTTATTTATATTAATAATCATCAATATATTATGATTATTCAATTAATTATATTATTAGTTAATACTCAATATTACTAAATTTATTAGTTCGTTAAACAATAATAATATTTAATTTTAATTATATATGAACTATTATGATCTATCAACTAATTTAATTAACTAGTGATTGGCTAATATTAATAGATATTTCATAACCAATAAATTAATATAATAACTGAAATATTCAGTAATTAATAATTAATAATTATAAATATTGAGTATTAGTGTATTTAATTTAAAAATATAATTAAACCTAGCCTAGGCTAACTATTTTATTATAATTATTCCCATTATGATTTTCATTTTAATACTTAATAATAAATGTAAATATAAATATTTAATACTAAAATTAACATAATTCAATTATTATTGTAGCTAGTTGGTAGCCAAGGTTAATTATTTTTACTTTTATTATTCATATTATTACTTCACTCATTATAGCTATTTATGAACTATTACAATAAATATTTTATATTTTTAATAGGCGTATTTTTCCTTCGAAAATAATTTTTGTATTTGTATAATAATTTATTAGATTTCCATTATAACTACTACAATAATTATTATAGAATAAGAAAATGATAAAAATTGAAAATAAAAATTATATATCAGTAATTGATCATAATCATTGAGTAATTCATAATTAATAAATATAAATTATAAATTTGAAATATAAAAAATTAAAACTATAAATTAATATTTCATGGTAATTATGATAATATAGCAATATTTCATAATTGATGACTTATAATAGTAATAATGTAATTGTAGTTAGCCTAGGCTAACTATTTTATAATTATTAAATATGATTATATCACTTGTTAGAACTATTATGATTTATTATAATTTTTTTTTAATAAATAAAATTTTTAATTCTTAATAAGTACATTAGTCATTTGAAAATAATTTAATAATAATATTATAATATATTAGGTTTTTATGAATGATTTCAGGAATTATGTAATTATTTTTCTTATCATTTAAATATCATCATCATTATGATCATTATGTAGAAAAATATTACTATTTAAAAAATTTAGTCAACGATAATTTTGAATTTCTTAAAATTACATGTAATAAATAATAATAATAATAATAATAAATGTCATTTATAATAATTTTAAGAAATATAATAAGATGGTGTGGATAAACTTGTAATATGGAACAATATATTTGGTAAATATCTTACATAAAATTGTAATGTACTCAAAATATACATTAATTTGTGTAACAATAACATTAAAGCCATTTATGCTAATAATAATACTCGAATACACATGTGATATGGTTGTTCAGATACATTCAAAATATACATTTATAAATCCTAATACACCCAACTATATTCCTTAGAATTCACAAAATACACCTTTGTATATTCATAAGGTTGCAATTAAATTGGTCACATTTGCAACTAATGGGACATAAATTGTTTTTCTTGAATGAAAACAAAACAAAATGTTGTTCACATGTAAGGATGAACATCAAAATAGTCACAAACTAGTTGCAATGTAGTAGCAAATATGACCAACACAATTCTATTAGTGAATAGTGGCACCTCCAACATGAATTTTTTTTGTTTTCTTTTACCTCTTTGAGGTTTTCCTCTTGAGCATTATTCCTTTTCTAGAATTTTTAATGAGGTAAGTTATTGTTTTCATTTATATGTTTATTGTTATAAGATTTTTAATCCAATTATTTTCCTTTGTGATTTTCTTTTTTCAAGACTTAAGTTTTTATTCTAAATGTAGGTACTTGTTGGGCCTTAGAAGGTGGTATTGATAGGTAGGTTGGTAGGTATGTAGGAGGTAGTAGGTAAGGTAGGAAGTAAATAGGTAGCTTGAGGTAAATAGGTAGGTGGGTAGTTAGATAGGCCTAGGTTACCTATTTACTTAGGTCTACCTACCTAGCCCAAAAAATACATATGTCATTCAAGCCATGCCCTTTAGTCAAAATTGACATGTTCATTAGTCAAGGTGGATAATGCAATCAATTTGGACAACTTTTAAAAACCATGAATTGTAATAGTGTTGGCATCTCTTTTGGAATTGTTGTTTTGATGACAAGCTTGATAGATGTGGTTATCACCTATCACTAAAAAGTTGTATTTTCAACTTTCAACCCAAGAATTAGGACTTGAGTTGCTTACTGTGTAGGCCATGGAAGTTTTGTTGTATCTTGATAATATGTGGAATTATCCTAACATCAAAATTACCCCAATTATAGGTGAAGGTGGGGAACAAATGTTAGGTACATCTATTCCCCAATGTGAGACCTTAATTTGATTTTTTGGAATTGCTTTGGCCCACTAATATCTTGAGAAGATTATGTCATGACCAACACTTGTGTGTTAAAGAGGTGGAAAAAGGAGGCCTAAAGGAGAGGGGTGAAATATATTAAGTTTATTGTGGCTAAATTCAAGGTTTTCATTAGGGTTTTGATTTTTGTGGCTATCAAGAAGGTACCATACATGAAACTACATTGGTCAAAGTCTAATGATCTTTTTTGAATTCCTGCCATTATAAACCATATCACTAAACGAGGTTGGGAGACATTTTTAAATGCATTCATCTAGTTGACGACAATTCAATTGTCATAGATAAGATTGATCTTGCTTATGACAAATTTGCAACTATTAGTTGGTTAGTTGAAACATGCAATGAGCTATGGGTAATTTTGGAATGTGGAATAAAATTTATGTGCAGATGAAATGATGGTCAAGTACATTAGGAAGGATTCATCCATATGGGAATACATAAAAGCTAAGCTTTGCAGATATGGAATGAAAATTTGGTGTTTGGCTAATGCCAAATTTAAATATGTGCAAAAAATGGAATTGTATTATAGTGCAAGTCATGAGGATATTGAACGTGCAATAGATACAAGATTGTCCATGGGTTGATGGACAATACACAAACAACAATCACATTGTCACATGTGATAACTTTTTCTTTAGCCCTACATTGTTTTAAGATAGTTTGAAGGTTGGGGTGCATGCCATAAAAACTTGCACGACTAATTGGATGGGGTGGCCTAGTGTTTTGACTATTGATCCAAATAGAAGATCAACTTTAATACCACATGCATGTTTTAGATAAGCTTGTTGTAGTTTCTTGGTTCGATAACAAATTAATTTCCATTTTTTCCATTGCTTTTAGTCCCATTGATCTTGCAAGTGGCACATTTGCTACTCAATGGCATTTATTTAATTCATTTGAAATCCCAATTAGCCCAATGTTAGTGCACTACCAAGAGCACATGTGTGAAGTTGATGTCCAAGATCAATTTTGTGGTAATTATATGTTACAAATGTGGGATCACAAATGGGGGCATTGGATCATGTTAATGTTATAAATACCACCATGGTGAACTCCTATATTATGTACAAGGCACATGTGATCCATCTTAACAAGTTCATGGAAGGTTGGAAATAATGTCACACTTGAAATTCAATTTGATTTTGGTGAGGGTTTTCGTCACACCAAACACTCCAATTCTAAAAAAACCATGATGGTAGAGACTTCTATACCCAATCCCACGTGGTTGCATTATTCCATGCAGTGAATTTGACCTTTTAAAATGATAAGATTATGTGTGGTGTGTAAAAAGAAGACATCATGTGAAGATGCTACAATATGTTTTGGTGCTTATTATGTGAATTCATTAAATAACACATTTATATAGATTGTATCACTAGAAGAAAAACTATTGATTGCAATCAATTTTTGCAATTAAAAAAGGTTGTTTGCAATTGTTTTTTGGTTGCAAAAAAACATTTTAAAATTATAAACATTGGTTGCAAATGACATATTTTCTTCAAGTGTGTGTTGGTTTAAGGTTTCCTAGCTTTATACGGCATTTTGTGATCAATTTTCAGAGTTGTATAACATTATTTTATTTTATTTTATTAGTTCTTTAAATCACATGGGTCTAAATATGTCATGTGTGGTTAAATTTTCATTTAACTATAATGAAATCAAAAAATGTTATGGGCAATTGTTCATCTACGGTTTTCCTTGTCTGTTGTGGTATTTTGTGATTGATTTGGAGAGTTGTATAATCTTTTTGTTATTTTTTCCATTGTCTAAACTGTATGGGTCTACATATGTAGTTAGACAATTATGACTAAAATTTCACCAAATTTTGATAAAATCAGAGAAAGTTTATGACAATTGTTCATCTAGAAGTTTTCTAATTTTTTGTGGCATTTTGTGATCAATTTTCAAAGGTGCATAACTTTTGATAATTTAGACTTTTTAATAAGAGGGGCCCATACTTCCCCCACCGCAATGCTTCAATGTGGGCACCCCTGATTGGCAGATGTGGGGGAATGATGGCCTATAAATTTTGCGATCATTGAAGAATGGTAGCTAACTCAAAATCCCTAAAAACTTAAAATTTTGAAGGCTACCCAAAACCAAGAAGATTTCACTTTCCATGGTGGGGATTTTCTAGATCTCAACCAAATCCCCCATTTAAAAAAAATCAACTCAGTAAAGTTGTAGATGACTTCAAGCTTTTCTAGGGGTTTGTAGGGGCTGATTCCTCTTTCGAAGTGGCATTATTTTGGTCAAAGGTCGTTTAAAGGTTAAGGAATATAGTTTATATAGTAAACCATCAAATTCCCGAGGGGAGCAATCTTTTTTGAACAATGTAGCTTGGTTGTGAAATCCTTGGTTTGCAAATTGTACTCATCACACTGCAACTCAAAGTGAACTTGCTACCAGATTTATATTGTAAACAAGTAGAATCAAGAAATTTGAGTTTGGCATTTTTAAATCTCCAGATGCCCTGAGAATAAGTTAGTCACTTCATTGTGTTGTCAAATGAAAAATTTGTGGGGTCCTTCGGACTCCTGAGAGCATCCCCAGCCATGCTCAGTATGCTACCCTGCAAGAGTATTTCTCACATCAAAGTTTAGTTATTTACTTTTTACCAACCCCCACTCACGATACTCAAACTGAGATTGCAAATAGGTGGCAGACTACTAATAGCAAAACACCTGGACCAAATGATTATGATTGGCCAATCAAAAACAGAGACCAGCAGTCGAATCATATTTATTACACTGTTCTCTAACAAGTGCACAGTTTTACTGCATTTCATCAGCCTCAGCAAACCGTAGAACGTATGCAAGAGCAAAACTATTTTCCAGAGCCAAACGGGCATGTTCTGACTTTCTTCGTCCAATTCTTTTAATGTGCATGGTCAGATACATAGCAAGTCCTGGAGATGCTCTTTAGAGGGAGAAAAACCTTCCATCATTAGGAACAATCAACACTGCCTTGCTACCGAGCAGAGTATATTAGCACAGACAATCAAGTACTGATCATTACTAATTTCTGACATGGATTCTCAAGGTTTTAAACAGTAACTGACGACCACTTTTGATTACATGCAATGCGTTTTTTTAGGGTTTAGGGTTTAGCCAAATTTGGCTATATTTCAGATAGTATATAGGTCAGAGAGGAATATAAAAAACTTTAGGAATCCTGCTATATATATTTTTGGTGACATTGCTAAAACCTTCTCTATTTGGGCCAATTTTTTCCAAATAAATAGCCTTTGTATGAGTGCACTCACTTCTTTTTTTTTCCCTCCCCAAGATGCAGAAATTTGCAAAATAAACAACTCTGCTAGGCTACTGGAGCTTGATCTAAAAATCTGGAAATTTTCTTTAAAATTCTGAAATCTGGAGACATTTTTAAATTGATTTTTTGGGTGAAAAATCAGTCCTGATAACTTGGAGTAGATGTGGTAGTTAATTTCCACTTAGCCCCAACTTTTTGTTTTGTTTTGTTTTGCTTTTTTTTCAAAAATCTTGGTTTGAGTTCCGATTCTGGTTACCACATATAAGTAGAACTAATAATAACCCAAATTTAAGTTCAGTTCTTAAAATTTTAACCTTCCAGTTCCTAAACTAGTTTCAAAAATCAAACACAATTTCAATTGAATTTGTTATAAGAAATCCCCTAAAATGCAACCATACATTTCACAATTATATGTAACTTGTTATTATTTGCAACTTACAGTTAGTTGGTTTTTCAACTATTTTTGCAAAATTTCAACATTTCTTTCATTGGTTGCATTTACAATTTGAAATGCAAGTAATGACAATTAATCTTTTCACGTGGAAGAATTGTGAATGATTTTTCATCCACCTAGCCCATCATATATTACATTAATTACAAATATAATCAAATATTGCTAACAATGATCACATGGACCTAAAGCCCCTAGCCATATGCTAAGGTTTATTAATAATATATCAAAGGTATATTGTGTAAGGATATACATTTAAGGGTATAAAGATAAATCGAGGGTTAATAATAGGTAAGTAAATAGGTTTACCTACCTATGGTTACTTACTTACCTGGTTAGCTAAATATGTAATATGTAGGTAGGTTAAGTACATAACAATTAGTTAAGGTAGGCTAGTTAGGCTAGATACTTATTTACAACTACTTATATATATTATTTTATCTAAGCTTAAGCTAGGTAGGTAGGTAGGTACAATAGGTAGTATGTAGAAAGTAGTAAGAAAGTAGGCCGAATAATATGTAAATAGGTAGGTTACCTTGTATGGGACAAAGGATTTGGGATAGTGTTGTAATGTTTCCCTCTCATTAAATTTATCCAATCTTTTGTCAACAAGTTCAACTTTGGAAATTATATAACTAGGTGAATACACATAGTACATGCATGATAAATATTCAAAGTGCAAATGCCATTTGGGATAAGCTAATTTTGAAAAGGCTTTTGAACAATAAATTAAATAAGATTCTACCTATTTAAGCCCACCTACTAGCCTAGCCGAAGCCTACCTATGTATCTACCTAGGCCTACCTACTTACCTACTTAGGCCTATTCACTTACCTATTTATTTAGGCTACATATAAAGGCACATGGTAAATGACCATTCATATGCATGGATAATCTTACATTGACACCTATTATTAATTTAAATAACCAATATTTTGTAAATATGCCATGTATCATAATGAAATGCATTGTGAATTGTACACATAGCACAATGCAAGGTCCAACCATTTTAGTTGCATAAAAGTGTTGCCTTTAGGTGCACAAGATATGGCTTGCATATAAATGAATTAGATGCATTGATCATTGATTTCATCGAAATTTGAAACTAATATCTTGTGTAGCTTGTTTAATGCAACTAACATTTTTTTAGTTGCAAATGTCATTTGTAATTAAAAAGTCATTGCATTTACAAGTTGCAAATTCTCATTTTTCTTCTAATGTTTTTCACTAATTGAAACCAAAACCAACGCTTCTAGATCACCAAATTGGGTAACCATCCAACATTGGTAGTTACCTAGGTAGAAGGAAGGAGGAGGGCTTGGAAGACATGCTACCAAGGTTGGACTTTGGTAACTTAATAATGGTTCATCAACAATTGAATGATAGAGACTTCTAATGTTACTTTATTTGTTACTTTATGTTGCATAAGCGGGCAATTGGCACATTATTACAATTCGAAATTCTTATAAATATTGTAGATGCATGTGATAAATAATTAGTTTTTTTTTGTTCCAATTTTTTTTTAATTAATAAAATGATCATCAATAATGTTGTATGTGAAATTGGGTTATGATGTGCCATCACTTTATGGCCCACAAATGATTAAATGAAAGATTTTGAATATTAAACTATTCCTTGAAAGATTTCATATTTTTGAAGATGTTGAAGGAATTATGAAAACAACAAAAGCATATAATTTATGATGACATTTCAATGAATCTTAGCTTCTTATGGTGTTTTCAACAAATAAGTGGTTATAAATAATATAACAAGTTCAAAAAATGTGTAATATATGCCAAATCACTTGTCCAAAGGGACTTTTTAACTTAAATGCAATTCTATATATATATATATATATATATATAGATAACTGTGTGGATGAAATTGTTCCAAATGGATCAACCCTATTGAAATTGATGGAATTTACTAGGTGGTCATTCTATTCTTGTGAAATACTTTTCCATTGATATTGACCATCTTGACAAATTTCCATCATCATAATTGTATGTGTTCCTCAAATGCTTGCAATTGCATCAAGTTAAATAAGAATTAAAAGAAAAATTAAAACCCCCAATGGGTTTATTTTTTGTGGATAAATTGAATTAAAATTATTTATCAAACCAATATATTAGATCCCATCATTATTACGTGCATATTGACCAAAGGTCTTGAACCACATACATATGGATATAAGCACCAATGTGTGTACAAAAGGATCAAACTCGAGATTGAAAACAAAAAAAATATTGAAGTTATTCACAAAATCAACATAAGAAAAGACCAAAACCCGTAGTTTGGCTGAAATTGGGAATGAGATGTCAAAAAACTGAAAAAATTACATTTTTATAATATGGGTTGTGAAATTACTAGTGGTAAAAGCAGGTTCATCTTGAATCTCACTTTTCCCATTGCTCCTACACTATAGATTCAACAAATATTATGCATTTATTGTTATTCCATGTTGACTTTGGGGGTTTGGTCCTTTGCTAGGGGGATTTTAAAGATAACTCATTATTTGAGTAATGAGAGAGCATATGTAAGTTCAAATGCAAGTGAAAGAAGCCTAAACTTTGCCAATTTATCTATTATCCCTTATTTATGACATCATATTTTACTAAGTACCTATATCTCACATCATGGAATATAAGATTTTGCATATATTATCCCTACTAGATAATTATCCAAGTGAAGGTGGAATTGTTGAATGGCTTTCTAGCATTGTGGTTGGTCTAAATTAGCTATTTTGTTTCAAACCATGTTTGGGACTTCAATGTTTCTCCCATTTGACCTCTCATTCAAGAATGTTTTTAAGACCTAGTTTCAATTGTTGTTCCCAATTTTGTGCCCTTGTTTGCAACCTTTCCTTTGAGTTTTATTCCAACTTTCATTGCACTTCACATTTTTGCAATCATTTTTTCCACTAATTTTTCATAATACACTATTTTTAATATGCCCTTCTTGTTTTAGTGTGGTTAGTAATTTCCTATCATTTCATTGTTTTTTTGCATTTGCACTTCCGATAATTCTTTGAACTTTATTCTCACATTGCACAATTACACATTTATTATTGCATTCACATATCCTTGCAAGGGTGGAAATGGTGTGTCTTCTTAGCTATGGATAAATCTTCAATAACTAGGGTCATTCAATTATAGCAAGGGAATTTCATTATTGCCCCATCAATAATACCCTTTTCCTTCAATTTTGTGATTCCTTTTGCATGTATTTCCTTCCACAAATTTAAGGGGTGGTTGTCAAAGAAGAAAATGAATTAGTTCTCCATGGCATATGATGTGCTATTGGAGTTTACCTTGATTACATGTTCTTGCATGTTAATATGTCAAAGATTCCATTTAGCTTAATTTCTAAAGGTGTGAATATAACACCAAATTCGGTTACTAGAGGTAGAAGTTATAAATAACAATAATATGGCTTATGTATTTCTATGGGCAAGCATGGGAAATAAATCATTCAAGTTATGGGCCTATTTTGAGGATCTTTGATTAGGGACCTAGGCTTGGATTCAAGAATTTTTTAGTAAAATATTTTGGGTTTAAAATAATTGAAAGTGAATTATGTCAATTTGACTAGATTTCAGGGGAGAAAATTTCCACTAATTTAATAACTCATTTATAGGAAAGATGATAGTTTTAGATCAATAATGTGTGGCATAATACTATTGATTTGAAATGGATGAATGATAATGTTTAGTATATGTAGATGAATGAGGTTGATAGTCCATTCATTCTTCCTTTCAAGTGTGTATGTGAATGTGGGTGTAACTTCAATCTAGTTTTTTCCCTTTCACGATTTCATGTTGTTAGGTAGTTGTTAAAATTTGGGAGTAAGCCTTTTGTGTAATGAATCTATGTCACAATAAACTAATTTTTTATTTTTCTTATTTAGGTGTTCACAAGATGTACATGTCTTTTGTGGGTGATCCTCATAAAACAAAATTTGTTTGATGAGTTCCTCAATGGGTGTACCCACATAAAGATTAAGTTTAAGGTGTGTGAGTGATCTTAGCCCAAAAACATGTAGGTTTTATTTTGGGTATCATTCAAGTGTTTTGTTGGTGTGGGTGTCGTGCAAGATTTTAGTTGGGTAACCTATTTATATGTTAGGAGATACTTAATTAAAAATTAACTTTCATAAGTCCAAACCCTTTGTAAGTTATGTGAACATTGTTTCAAAAATGATGTGCTATAAGAAATAAAATAATCAATGTATCCCTTTTGTTTGTGCCTTTTATGTTTAAAGCAATCCCTTCCATGATCATAATAATAATAATTATTAAAAAAATGTTACTACCTTTGCATCTACCATAGGTACTTACCAAAGTGATCACTTGAAAAGGCTATTATTTATTTGAGCTCATGTCATGGCCATTATTTCTAGTTTCCCTTCTTATTTTGACTTAATTCATATTAGTTTGTTAATTGAAGTAACACAACATGGGCTAAGTTTGATACATAGTTCATGTTGAAGGTTCTACAAGAGTCTATGTTCAATTAATGTTGTGCGCAATATCCAAAAATAGATTTTTTTTTTTTGATGCTTTAGTGAAATTAATTCAATTGGTTCACATAGAATTAGACCTAATGATCCTTTAAAATCCAAGTGGTGAAGTGAACCATGGTTAACAACCCAAATCAAACTACTACTTTTCCTTTTTGATCTCTTGAACAAACTAATTTCCTAATTAACTTATTGTAGTACCTTGGCAGCTTTAGCACAAGTTATGTTATATTTAGAAAATGTTAAAATTCTCAAAAAATTCTCTTCTCCAAAAAAATAAATTCTTCTGAAATATTCTGAAACATTTTATTTTAAAAATTGAAAGTTCAAAATCAATTAATTATTCAGTAGAGATGCATGCTGAAGTTCCCCTGTACTAGGGCAATCGAATTTTGTTTGAATGTTTAGCAAAAAAAGATTGGTTTGAAATAAATATAAGTTGAAAAATAAATATAGTTAATTAGTTACAAAAGATATAGGGTACACTATTTATATGTGTATTATGTAATTAGGTAATTAGGTAATAAAAATGTACTAAAATTATAGACCTTTAAGGTAATATCTCTCAAGTAGTTAGTCATTTCTTACATGTGATACATTCTATAGTAAGAAAGAATATAGGCCTTGGACATCAACCTCATTTTAACTATGGCTGTTGTATTGACAATTAATGTAAGTAGTTAAACATTCCCCAGCCTTTATTGTTTGAACATTGCACATTTTTTCCCCAAATATCCAATCCAAAAACACATTGAAAAGGGACATTATTGAGGCTTCAAAGGACATTTTGTCACCACTAGCTGGCTTGTGTTTTCTTTCTTTGAGGAACTCGATGGTAAAAGTGTTGATTAATTTAAAATTTCAATATTGCACCATCAAAATGTGTGCAACAATTTTTTTGTTGATTTGTTTGATGTCAAGTTCACATTGTTAGATCATGCATTATGCCAAAATATGGCATGCATGATTATATTTGTAATCATATGTGTCAACCATGACTATATGATTGCATTGTATCAAAGTTTGAAATATGATATTTGATTGTCTTTATTTTGATTAGACATAATATTTTTAAAATCAACATATATGACATACCATAACTATATTATGATTTGTTAAAATTTTCCTTTTGGGGGGGGGAATACATAGGTTTCATAAACAATAAGGAATATAATTTTTTTACATTCAAGCTCTTATTTTATTAGTTCACTCAACATTTAATTATTCTTACCTTGTGTGCAAATTGATTTTATATATGACAGTCCTCACTCCACTTGAATTTCAATTTTAAGTTTGTTATGAATGCCCAAATATGCTGTCTTTCATTTTTTTGAGTTAAATTCTCATGCAATGTTTTGCTTATTTAATAATTATTTCACAAGGTCTATATGACACATCTTCTAGTTGAAAAATGTTGTCACTCTAGATTTGAATGCAATTGGAGTTCCCAAATTGTTTTTTTTCAATTTTTGAGTTGGACTTTCATTATATATTTTTTTCTATGTTTTTGGTCGAATGGAGTCAATATGCTAAATCTTCAAGTTGGCCTAGGTAGTCATGTGGTCCCAACCTTGACTAGGCCTATAGATGAGCTTCATCATGTGGTCCCAATGGTGAGTAGGGGTGTCTTACTATGCACAATGAAATGACCTTCACGAATACATGATTAAAATTGGGATGTAGTCATAAAATGTTATAATCATGGATGCCATGTTTTGACCTAGTGATGTTTGAGCCCATCCATGAGAGTCATAGTTCATTACACATAGCTTGTTCTCTTTCTTTTTCATTTGTTGATAGCAAACAATTTCTATTACCTTATCAAATTAAGTTAAGTTCCGTCATCTTAAATTGTTAGTTTCCTTATCGTATGTGTAATCAACCCATTGACTTCTAGGGTATCGACCTTTTCCTCTTTGCCCATATTGTGAATGCATTTAGACATGTGATGTAGAGCACAATGTTGTGGCAACCATTGTTCATAAAGTTGGTTTCCATGTCGTCCATGAATTAGATTGTGTACATTCCTTTCCAACAATGAAGTTTGCACCCTTGGATACCTTGTCATTGGTGATCCCACATAAATAAAATTTGCTTCTTTATTACCTGCATGGTCTGAGTTTGGCAAGAACCTATTCATTAACAATATTGGCTTGCAATTAAAAATCACTACCTACTCATGGATATGGACATATGTAATTAAGTTGAACATTTCATGCCAATGTTCCTAGTTTCAATGTATATATTGCTGGTTAGCTTTTTGAAAGTGATTGGAAGTAGGCTGTTAGTAGTCGATGGGGGCTTCAATTGGATGGTCTATGATCAAATATGGAGGCAAGAAGCAAAACGTGGATTAAGTTGATTTGTTTTTGTTTTGTCAATTAGAACATGAGATCCATAAGGTGCAAAACTGGGATTTGTTTTTCCAAATTTGTGATGCACCGCAATGGTGAGCCTCCCAGAACAACTTTCTCCTTAATTGGTGAAGTGTTTGTGCATGACAATATAAAAAAAGTAGCCGATAAACCTACTTGTGGTGACATGCTCCCCAAGTAAAAAAACATTTGAAGAAATTTGGGGAATTTTGAATTTGGGTCACAGAATACCCATTCACTTTTGAAACTATAGTGTAACCTTTTGTTGATATTTTGCCAAAGAAAAAAAGACTAGTAAATAGAGGGTATTGGACATCCTCCCTCAAGTTTCAGTTCAGGTGGTGTCTTCACCATTGAACCTGAAAGAAATCTCACACGATCCTCAAGTTGCAGTAAATGAGGTCTGGCTTTTATTCCAACGACTCCAATGATTTGGTACAACAATGGGGTTGCAGTCTCTGTGATCATTATCTACCAGCACCCACAGGCTGCACGCTGCAGCAGGTTGGCCGAAGAAAGATTTACGAAACAGCTTTCTTTGCACAAGGACTTAGGAGACTAGATTGCACACATAGAGACACGAGAATATAAATAAATACCTATTGTAAAAGTTTAGTGGAAGTTCCACTAAATAACAGCACACAAAAACATGTCTGTCATATGGATGGTGAAATGAAAGACACCAAAGTTAGCAACTATTAGGCTTCGTTTATAGACTAAAAAAATTAAGTGATTTTGGAGGTTTTCAGTCGGCCAGAAGTGAGAGAAACAAAGAAGTTAAAATCCTCTCCTTTCTTATCTTGGTTTTCAGTGTATGGAAGGATGATATAAGATTTGCACTTAATATTTGGTTTATAGCCAGGTTTGGCTACATATACCCAGGATGACCACCACGCTTTCTCCATCTTCCAATGGATAATAGCTAGTTTGGCTACAAACAGAAATTCCTAAGAGAAAACACTGAAGGAAAGATATGAATTTCCAACACATATGCGCAGAGAGCAGTAAGTACTTACTGAGAGACAAGGGGAATCTATGTCAGTGCAACGATAATAACCTGACACTCAACTCCCGCAGTGCCACCTGAGAAAGCTGTGGACGAAAAGTTAATTAAAATCCCAAATTGACAGATCGTGAAAGGGCATGGAATCATGCAGGTTTTATAGCAGCACTCTGTCCCCACCGCTGTCAAATTTCGAAAAATACCAGGAGATGGTCTTCAATACGCACCTCTGCAAGGCCTTTGCAACAGGCCCACGCATGTTGTCGCCTTGTGCTGTTTTTAAAGGGAGGGAGGGAGGTTGTCACTGAACGTGGCCGTTGACACGAGACTCTTATCGTTTTCAGTACCACCCAACACATTACAACACAACACCATTGATGGCGTTATCCACTTAATTGGCCTGCTTTGATTTGGCGTTTGTTCGTGACAACCAGTGTTTTTTTCCCAGTTTTCTGATGTAGGTATTATTTAGTGCAACATGTGACTATCCAAAAAAATGATTAAAAAAATGTCATCAAATTTTTTTTAATTAACTAATTTTTTTGATCAAAATCGTACAAATTGCATATTATTAAATAGTAGGAGTACTTATGCGACATAATTAGTGATCATCCCACTTTGCTCATATCAATTTTGGATATTCTTTTCCATTGATGTTTCAAGTATTCACTTAATAATGACCACTAAAACCTAAAGGAAAGGAGGATATGTAGTATAGAAGTCTTAAACTACCTTGGATGGAGACTTTGAGACGTACAGAAAACATTGAGTTGATGGGAAAATGTCATTACTTGACATAATAAAAGTATTCATTAACCCTTTTTTGACCCAAAGTTTTGTCTTTAAAGGAAAATGACTTCCATAATATAATGTTTCTTAGAAGATTTCTCTAATGTGGCAATCATTGATAGGAAGATTTAGCCAAATCTGGCTATAAGCCAGATTTGAAGTACAATTTTTTGATCAACCTCCTAGGTATATTTGTGGGCTATACACTAGAAACCAAATATAGAAATCTGAAAAGTTTTCCCTTTTTTTTTTCCCTTCACTTCTAGCAATTGGAAACCTTCAAAATCACTTCATTTTCAAGTATTTTTATTTTAATTTCTCTCTTTGTAAAAAATTAGCCAGAACAAAAAAAAGGCTGCTCCATATTCTCGAATCAACTCATTTATCTATGACCATAACCTATTTCTCTTGTTTTCTCCTTGTCGGGTAGTTATCTTATTGCTTGAATTGTAGGTAGCAATGGTGTTGCTGATGCCATCAAGGCCCACATCACCTATTTGCTCCACTCCCCAAAAACACAAAACATGGAAGTGGATAGCAAGGTGGGCTGGTGCCATTTTCTTACCTAACAAATGACCTCTTCCATGCTAATGCTAATGTGTATGGTCAACTTAGTTATGATTGATGATTTCTTTTCAAGTTCCTCATCATGTCTACTGAACCCTTGAATTTCAGCCACCGTTTGGAAGTGACAGAATTGAGACAGATGGACGAAGTTAATCGCCAAAATGAAAATCAAGATAAAATCTTGATGAGAAACACTCAAGACTAAAAACAGGTCTGGAGTTGGTCGTGGAGTCCAATAAAGGCAAAATGGCCTTATGTCCTTCCTTTCCCCATTTCCAATTCCTTATCCTTGTTGTAGTGCTTCTTTGTACTATGGAACTTGGAATCACATGTTTCACATAGGGACTTTGTGAGCCCATCTTTGTTAAGCTGTTCCAAAGCGTAACTGGTGTTCCAACCGTTGATTCAAATCTCAAACATGTTCTTCACCATCCATTCACATTCCAAGTGAAATGGACCGCATGAAAAGTGGAACTAGCAGATACTTATTTGCCCTGTCCTGCACTCCCACTTAAGCAAATGACTGAAAGGGTGCTTGAAGAGGACACCTAAATCCTTATGTAATAAAGATTGGCATGTATTGTCATCATAAATGAAAAAAGCTCCATGAGCATCCATGATTGACATTACTAATGATGCCTTGGCAGTGGAGGGCACCACTGGATGCAATCTATCCTGTACGCAAGCCTTCCTGACCCCTGATGGAGCGCTTTGGCCTTTTTCATGTAGTTGCAATATCTTGCATTAGGAAAACAAAGATTTGGAAGATGAAGCAAGTGACAATCTTGTGCCCAGGGCTGCAGAACTTTCAGAGTTAGAAATTGCCAAGAACCTAAGCTGTCAAATGAAGAGAAATGCGATTTTCTGTGTTTCCACAATCACTTTTCTGAACAGCACGACCTATGTTGAACAATTTGTACACCTAAGTTACTATGTAACAAACTACATGTTTGTAGATAGGCCTACTTCATCTGACAAAGAATTAGAGATTGATATTTCACTAGTTAAAATTTTCGTGTCTATGAATTCAGGTTTTGAAAAAAATTTAAAAAAATTATGATGCAGGGTAGACTGGCCCATCACCAATCGTCTGCCTATGATTGAACACTTATTTATATCTTCATCATATGTGTTTCATTTTGAGTGATTTAAAATGTTATGGGAGCACTACCTCGAGCTCTAGAAATCATCTTTGAAGTGCAAAGGAAAAGAAATAATGAAAAAAAAACATTTAAAAAAAAAGCTTTCCAACTTACAAAATGTGTTTTTTTTTTTTTTTGGACCCCTCCTACTTTCAAACCTCATAAATTTCTTATTTCTTATTCATTTTAAAT
>Ga0116231_10000976_pt1 | contig 55840 bp, 80 predicted proteins | sample S1TSphgellanicum_2_FD_89695 | JGI IMG/M metagenome (GOLD analysis project Ga0116231, IMG submission 89695) | Host-associated microbial communities from peat moss isolated from Minnesota, USA - S1T2_Fd - Sphagnum magellanicum MG | ecosystem: Host-associated > Plants > Peat moss > Unclassified...
CTGTGCTGCGGCAGTATTTTACTGAAGCAGAACTGAAGGAAAAAGGTATTGAATTCTGCCGCAATGAAGTAGTTCGTAGCCGTCGCATTGGGGCTGAGACTGCTCGATCTATGATGGCGCCGCAGATTGAAGCTTTAAGTCAACAGGTGCAGCAACAGCAACAGCGAGCCGACAACGCACACAAGCTTGCACTTTTTGCAGTCTTGGATAATACTAAAGACATAGCTACTTGGCGTACTGTCGATAAAGACCCGCAGTTTGTTGCTTGGTTGGCTTCGGTTGAACCTTTATCGGGTGAGTCTTACGAAACGCTACTGTTTCGCGGGGCGAAAAAACCCGACATTGAGCAAGCCGCCCAATCCGTAGCAGCAGTCTATCGCTCTTACTTATCGACCCTGCCGAAGCATCAGGCTCGTCCTGCTCCTGCTTCCCGGCAATTGCCCGTAGGTCGGCCTGCTGCTGCTATGCCGACGAACACACGTCCCGATATCATCACTCCTGCTCGTATGAAGGAGTTAAATGAAGAGTTTCGGCGTACTCGTGATCCTAAGCGCAGAGACGAAATCCAACTTGAATTAACCCGTGCCCAAGCCGAAGGTAGGCTTGGGCGGTAAACCAAACTTTAGGAGATACACATGAGTACTGTAGGCATTCCCCGCGTTGCAGGCTACCCGGACTATAGCTCCGGTGGTAGCTCCGCATTCATCCCCGAATGGTGGGATACGCAGTTAACCATTAAGTTCTACAATACGACTTGCTTTGGCGAAATCGCTGATACGAGCGTTGAGGGAACGATTCAAAAGATGGGTGATGCTGTCCATATCCGCCGTGTGCCGGATATCACGGTTAACCCGTACTCCATTGGTATGACAATTACCTATCAGGTGCCGTCTACCAATGCAACGGAACTGGTCATTGACCAGGGCTTGTATTGGGCTGTTCAGGCTGACAACGTAGATCGTTACCAAGCTGATATCGACCTGTTCGACATCTTTACCCAGGATGCCGTGCAGAAGACGATGGAAGCGATGGACACGAACCTGTTTGCCTATCTGCCCGGTCAGGTGGATGCGGCGAACCAGGGCACCAATGCGGGCGAAATCTCGCAGAACGTGAATCTTGGTGCGGTCGGCGCTCCGTTGTCTGTGACTAGCGCCAATGTGATCGACCGCGTGTTTCTGGCGGCAGGTCAGGTGTTGGACGAGGCGAAGGTACCGCGTGATGGTCGCCGCTGGATTGTTCTGCCGTCTTGGTTGATTCGCAAGATGAAGAACTCGGCGCTGAGCTACGCTTATCTGACCGGCGATGCCATTTCGCCGCAGCGTACTGGCCGTGTGGGGCGTACTGATGACTTCATCGTTTATCAGTCCAACCTGATGAACTACGGCCTTGACCCGTCCTACGTTAATGCGTGGAACATTCCTTTCGGCCATCCTGCGGGCCTGTATTGGGCTTCGCAGTTTGTCGATACCGATGTGGTTAAGCTGGTGAATCAGATCGGTACGGGTATCCACAGTGTTTGCGCCTTCGGTCGCAAGGTGGTGGAGCCGACTTATCTCGGCAACGTGTACGCCACCCCTGGCGTTGGCTAAACAGGTACACTAGGGTACGCCCGCTTGGGCGGGCTTACCTTAGCCCTTACTAGGAGAAAGTAACATGAGCGATATGCACCCTGATTCCCTGCACGGCAAGCCCGGTGTGAGTCTGACCGGCACCAACCAGGGCCGTACCAATGTCCCGATGCGCGGCCCCGGTGAAGTTTACGAGCCGTCCGGCCCGCGCGGTAAGGCCCGCCCCGAAATGGGCGTTCCGGTCAAGCTGGCGATGGGCCAGGAGTCCGAAGAGGGCGGCTACAACAAGCGGTAAGCCTTCAAACTAGGGGCCGGTAAAACGGCCCCTCTTACTATTTGCGGAGTATTCCCATGCAACTATTACCTGCTGGTACCCCTTTGCGTCCTGCTGGAGAACATGCTTATGCGCCGGCTGTTGCTGCTGATCCTGCTGCACTTAAGCCTAAGTTTCTTAAGAATACCAAGACAGGTGTATTGCAGCTATATAACGATGTGCTAGCCCAAGAGAAAGATTGGGTACCGTGCAATACGTTACCTGATTACCATATTCGCGGCATTCAAAACGCTGCTATTCGTGATTCCGCCGAAGAGGATGCACGAACTCGTTATCAGCTTGAAGCTGAAGCGCGTGAGGCGAAGGTTCAAGAGCAACAGAAGGCTGAACAGGAAAACCAAAAGCAGCGCATGTTAGCGATGCCCACAACGGTACCTACTGATCCGAAGCACATTCAGGAACAGTACGCAACCGACCTGTTTGTTATTGCACAGTCTGATATTGTGGGGTTGTCGCGCTTCTGCCAGGAACGCAACTATCCGATTCACCTTGACCCGTCGAAGGGTATTTTGCGGCTTCGCGCAGACGTTCGTAATATGCTCGATCAGCGCACGGGTATTGTGCGCACTGATCTTGAAACTCCAAACCAAGGGCTTGCTCCTACACAAGCCGTTGAAAACCGTGCCCGCGCCATTGCTGGTGAGCATGGCCTAACTCTTGTCACGGACGCTTCTGTAGTTCGTGACGTACCGATTGCCCCGCAGGGGCTTGCTCCTGTGGCTGCTTCTGCGCCCGTGGCTGCGGCCCCTTCACCGCCTGCCGCCGTTGCTGAAGCGCCGGTTGCGGCCCCTGCGGAGCAAACCAATTGGCCGACCGCGCCTGCGGTAGCTTGGTCGGTCCCGGAAGCTCCTACGCAAGCGCCGTGGAAATGATAAATCGTGTCCATTCCTGTCAGTGTAATCATAAACAGGGTAACTACTACCCTACTTGACCCAGGCAATCTGACCAATTCTTATTGGACGATTGCTGAGTTAATTGATTACCTGAACTCAGGGATGGCAGAGGCGGTAAGTCTTAAACCTGATATTTATACAACGGTTGGGCCTATTCCTTTAGTTCCTGGGCCGCTTCAGCAGCTACCTGATGGAGCGGTTCAGTTCCTTGAGCCTTACTACAATACTGCCGATGGAACAGCAGTTATTATGCGGAATATAGAGGAAATTCAGCATTCAATTAGTAATTGGGCTTCTGCTTCTTTACAAGCTTTAGACGCTAAAATTATTGTACCTGATGCGCGCGATCCTAGGCGTTTTAGGTGCTTTCCACCGAATAATGGTTCGGGGAATATTACGGGCTTATATTCGGCGGTGCCTCCCCCTGTTTCGTCGGTAATTAGTACGTTTCCGTTGCCCGCCAACTACCAAAATGCTATGTGGGCATTTGTGTGTTCACAAGCTTACGCTAAGAATACGGTGCGCGGAGATTTAAATAAGTCGAAAGACTTTTACGCCATGTTTGTTAATTCTATTACTGGAAATACACAAGCTGATGCGACAGACGCACCAGATAATGAGTTAACTAAACAAAAGGCCGGATAATGCCATACTTAGTTAGCGATATTTTTACACGGGTATCCAAGACTCTTTACGATGAGGCTGGGGTAGTTTGGAATAATCAGTCCGGGGCTGATTCGGAATTAATGCAGCATTTAAATGCTGCTATTAGTGATATTGTTGATCTTGACCCTAAAGCTAAAGTATTTGATGGACCGCTACCGTTAGTATCAGGTATCAAGCAACTACTACCTGGGGATGCTGTTGCTATTATTGATGTAACCCATAATATGGGGTCAGATGGCGCAACGCCAGGGCCTAATATTACTGTTATTTCGAGTTTGAAACATGCGCGTAGAACCCTTCGTAATTGGGCTAATTCGCCGCCTTCACCTATTATTCGCCATTGGGTAGCAGATGACCGTGATCCTCGCGTGTATTGGAATTGGCCTCCTGTTCCGGCTGGGGTAACCGTATACGCTAATACTGTGTATGCACAGGTACCGGATGATTTGGTTAATTTAACTGATCCGTTTCCCTTACCTGATATGTATGCTGAGGCAGCTTGGGCTTATGTTGTATCCCATGCTTTTATGCGTAATGATAAGTATGGTGATCCTAAGAAAGCATCTATGTTTAATGCTGCGTATTTGCAGACAATGGGCCAAGCTTCTACGACTGCGCAGAAAACAAGGGTAGGCCGTTCCGATGCCTAGTGCATTAACAAAGCGTTGGGAACTACGAGATAGGGTTATTCAGACTCATCTTAAAGACCCGGATTTAATTCATTATGTAGACCAAGTACCGCGCGTTACTGTTACAGGTGCTTTAATTTGTGATGGTAAAGTTATTAAAGCAGACGAAGCAAAAGTAATAACGCACAGAATTCCGGGCAATAACCTCAAACTTAATTGCTTAGTTGGTATTGGTGACGCAGTTTGGACTCGTGCTATTGTTAAGGAAACAATTGCGCGCGGTATTGATGTGTATTTAGATACTTTATTTCGTTGGATGTTTTGGGACTTGGAAGGTAAGCCACATATGCATTTTTGGAGCGACGAACAACCGCACCAATTTGCGCAGCGTACCGCTAGTTACTTAGGCCGCGATCTTCGTAATGGTCAAACTGTATTTGGGGCCATGTGCGAAACTTGTCACGTTCCGAAAGGTGATTTTCGTATCGCATTACACCCTGATTGGTTAGCTGAAGCTGATAAATTGATTGCTCAGATTAACCCTAAAAAACCAATTATGATTTATCGGCCTTTGTTGAATAACCATAGCCGTAAATCAGTTTCATCGCGTAATCCCGATAGTGGGGCATATTCGGATATATATGCAGCCATTAAAGATAAGTACCATGTTATTAGTGTTGCCGCTATTGGTCATAGCGAGAGTATTATCAGTTGCGATAAAGCTGATTCAGTTTTTCACCACGGCGAGATTGCGATTACTACTCTTGTTGCTTTAATGAGTAAAGCTGATCTTATTTACACTGCTCCAGGCATGGGACTTGTTTTAGCTGCTGGGTTAGGAGCTAAAGTAATTGGTGTATTTGGTGGTTACGAAGATGCCCACAATTACGAGGATACTATGGTGTATGGACCCTCGTTATTAATTGATTGTATTCACCCTTGCCGTTGCATGAGTGACGCGCATAACTGTAACAAAGCAATTGACGTACCTAACGCCATTAATCGAGCTAAGCAGTTTTGTGGGATAGGAGTTTGAAATGAAAGCATTAGTCGAAGTAACGCCGTCTGCTCGCTCTGCGGGTAGTTTTGGTGATGCGTCAATGGACACGGCGGGTAATGTTCGTGTTGTACTTGGCGCGTCAGCGGGTGGTGGAGGGTCGGCTGTTTCACTTTCAGCTTCGGCGTCAACTACCAGTCCTAATAATGTTTACTCAACTGCTTATGAGAATAGCCATGTTCTTAAAGCTAGTGCTGGGAAGTTGTTTGGGCTAGTTGGCTATAACTCAGGCCCTGCGCAATTTATTATGATTTTTGACTCAGCTAGTGTACCTGCTGATGGTCAAACGCCCGTTATTGTTATAGCTGTTCCGGCAACGTCTAATTTTTTCTATAACCCCGGTATTTATGAACGTGCTTTTGCTAATGGTATTGTGTGGGTTAACTCAACTACTGCCCCAACTAAAACCATTGGCGCAGCAAACTGCTTTGTTGATGGGCAGGTTTTGTAATGGGTGTAGTTAACACAGGCGCGTCTATTCAAACTGCCAATATTGGCGGTGGTACTTGGATTATGGAGGGGCCAGCTTTTGGTACTTCTGGTGGTAATACGAGTGCATACGCTGCTGCTGTTCTAGCGGATAACCCTGTCCATTACTGGCGCTTGAATGAGCCTGTAGGTTCTTCGGTTGCGGTGGATTCTGGAACTTATGGTACCGCTGGAAACATGGCGGCAACCAGCGTTACGTTTGGGTCAACGTCTTTAGTAACTGGTGATACTTCCGCTTTCTTTAATGGCTCAACTTCTGGCCTAAGTTCTGAAAATAGTATTCCCTACATTTTACAGCCGTTTTCAATGGCATATGTTGTTAAAAGCAATTCATCGGCGGCTAATCAGAATGTTTTTTCGCAGTATGACCGTAATAATAACTACGGTGGTCCAAGTTCTTTTTACAACCCAGGCGGTGGCGTTTCGGCAAATATTCTAGGTACAGCAGAGTACGCCCAAGCATCTGTTGGCGGCGTCATTAATACTACTTATTTCATCGGGTTTAATGCAGACATTTCCGGCAACTGGGTTTTCTACGTCAACGGGGTTATGACCAACAGTGGTACCGGATTCACCGGCGGGACAAATGTAACGGACCTAATCACCATTGGATTTACGCAAGGAAATTCGTATAACTTTAGTGGAAATATTGGTGAGTTGGCTTTGTGGAATTCCGTAATTCCCGGTGCTAGGTTTGCTGCTTACTATGCTGCTGGAATTTCTGGTAATACTTTAGCCTTTGATCCTTCAAACACCAACGCTCTTATAGCCCTGTCATCTAATAATACTATCGCAACACGAAGTTCGGGGGCCACACAGAATGTATCTACAGTCGCATTAATTCCTCGAAGTAGCGGCAAGTGGTATGTGGAGTTTCCTTCATCGAACCCCGGATCAGGCTTTGACTTTGGGTTGTGTTTGACCAGTGAAGTTTCGTCTATCATTAATACTTATTTTGGCGCAATATTTGGTTCTATAAGTATCGACAGTAATACTGGTAATTTTTATAACGACGGTAGTTCTAGCGCAACTAGCCTTACAGCAATGTCGCCCGGAGATTCTGGAATGATTGCAATAGATATCGCTACAGGTAAAGTGTGGGTGGGAACTGTGGCACAAGGATGGGCTAATAGCGGCAATCCGGCGACAGGTGCAAATCCCATTGCCACTATTACATCGAATACTTCAGTGAACGTCGGTGCTACATTGGCGATATCAGGTCGGGAATCTGGAATTGCTGGTAACTACAGTACAATTGTGGGAACTGTGCCATCTGGATTCTTACCTTGGGCTGGAAATTAATTTTAGGAGTTATAAATGTCTTTAAAGTCTAATGGTGCTTTTATTAGGGATGGTCGAATTGTGCAGCATTCGGCTGAGTACGCGCCGCCTCCGTTTGCTGACCCGCCTCCCCCACCGCCTGTCGTTGTGCCGCCATATGATGGTCGATTTGTGTCTTATGCTCAGAACTACGAAGATGTGGTACTGTGGCGTGCGCTTAAGCACATAGAAAAAGGCTATTACGTTGATGTAGGAGCCGAATCGCCCCATGTGGGTACGGTGACACGGGCTTTCTATGAGCGCGGCTGGCGCGGTCTAAATATTGAGCCTATTGCACGTTGGTTTGGGGAGATTGTTGCCGCTCGACCTGAAGATACTAATTTCAACGGGGTAGCTGGTACCGCTGAAGGGCAGGTTGAATTACTAGAAGTGATTGGTACCGGGCTTAGTACTGCTTCTATTGATTATGCAGAAAAACATAAAGCTGAACTTGGTTACGATTACAAAAAGATTACTGTACCTTCAACTAGATTAGATACATTAATTCAAGCTGCTCAACTAGAAACTATTCATTTTCTTAAAATTGATGTTGAAGGGGCTGAAAAAGACGTACTTGAAAGTATTGATCTGAAGCTTATTCGCCCGTGGATTATTTTGCTTGAGGCAACTGAGCCAAATAGCCAGAAGCCTACGCATCAAGAATGGGAGGGTATTTTAACTAAAAATAACTATAAGTATTCTTATTTTGATGGGCTTAACCGATTTTACATTGCGAAAGAAAAGTTTGATGAACTAAATTCTAAATTGAGTCTGCCACCGAATATCTTTGACAATTTTGTAAAAGCATAATGGACATATATAGCCTTTTCGATGAAATTGATGTGCATGTTAAGGCTTGTCCTGATTTTACGTTGGCTAAAGCTTTTACGCGGGCTGCTCGTGCGTTATGCCAGGAATCTTGGTTTCTTCGCCGTGAGGTCGATTTAACCACTAATCCTACTCAACCTAATCAACAGTATTTATTACCGTTACCTAACGGCGAAGATGTTATAGCGGTTAAACACGCAGAAATATTAAACATAAATAACTCATGGACGCCGCTTAGGTTTCCTTACGGTACTATGATTAACCCAAATATTGGGCCGCAGCAGCCTATTGCTTGTAATTATATCCCACAAAATACGGTACAGCTTAGCCCGCCATGCGATCAAGCGTATCAAACACGCTACGAGGTAATTACTCAGCCATCTGAGGGCACACAAATCATTGCAGATGAGTTAGTTAATCAGTTTAAGCGCGGTCTTGGTTATGGGGCTTTGGAATGGTTGCTTCGTATGAAAGATGAGCCTTGGACTGACCCCGACGAAGCAGATAAGTATTTGGTAATGTTTAATAAGGAAATTATGCGCGCTAGACGTATGGCGGCTTACGATAATACGCCCGGTCCTCGCGCATGGATTCAGCGGGGCTTTATTCGCCGTGGTTCTCGGACTAGGGGCTAGAAATGACTTCTGCGGGGCCAGGATCGACTTATAACACTTGGGGCGTTGTGGCGGGGTTCGATGAACCTACGCAACAGCCGGTTGTGTTACCTGCTTCTATATCGTCTATTACTGGCGGGGTAGAAGTCGAATGGGAAGATTTAGGAGCCATTAGTTACAGTGTTTATTGTGGGATTAACCCAAAACTAATGCAGCCTATAGCTACCGGGTTGAACACCAATTCATACAATATATTAGGATTAAATAAAACTTCGCGTTACTTTATACAAGTAACCGCTGAGTTAAATACTAATAGCACTATTGGTAGTTATATCTTAGACACATCTACATTAACTGATTTGTTTGAATTTGTTAATGGTAACTTATTTTTGTTAATTAACGGTAGTAACTTAGGGCTAGTCAACTGAGGATTAGGTATGAGTACAGAAAATTTACTACAAATTGCAGCTTCCCCCGGTGGAACTGCGACTACCGTAACGCCTTCTGATTTACTTTATACGGTGCAGGCAGGGCAAGATAAGGCCATTAGATCGCCACTACTAGCTGGGTTAAATTTACCGGCTAGTTTGGTTAATACCGGGCTATTTATCCCTGGTAACACATACGCATTGGGGGCTTATTGCGTATCGCCTATTAATGGTCTTGGGTATGAGTGTATTCTTGCTTATACCGCTGTAGCTATTGACCCATCTATAGATGGTACGCATTGGTTACAAGTCACAGGCGCTTCGGAGCAAGAGCTAGCTTCTACGGTTGAAGGGGAAGGAGCGGATTTAATAGGTAACGGGGTTAAGACTGTTTCTACTACTGCGGCTTTAGATTTACTAACCGCAGCCACTAAGGCTACAGAGTACCTTGTACCCGGTCAGCCAGGAGGCCAGTTTTACGTTAATCCTAACGATACAACTAGTAGCGCAGATAATATTAATTTATTCGTCACTGTAAATGGCAAACGTATTTATCGGTCTTTACAGGGCGATACTAATATTGAAATGGCTGGTGCGGTAGGCGACTGGAATCCAGCTACAGCTACCGGAACTGATAACACTAATGCAATTAATGCTGTTAGGGCCTTAGTTCCTAACGTATTTGTGCCTAATGGTAACTTTAACACTACTTCATTAGACAGTACGTTATACGGCAATGGAAAGATGTATGTTGATGGGCAACGATACGTTATTCCCTTCGAGCGCAAGAGGGAAGTTCCGTATGTAAAGATGCAGTCGAAGTTAGCTACTGTGTTCGCTGGCCTAAACGCTATTAATTTAATTGGTGATAGTATTAGTGAATTTTACTATGAAACTTCAGTACAGTTTCATTGGTTTAATTTGCTTTGTTATTCTATTTCTCAGTCGTTTACGGGGGCTATTTCTGAACCTAGAATGACTAATTGGTCATCGGCGGCTAATTATGATATTACGCTTGCTGGTTCGTATTCTATTGGTAATACGGGGCCTGTGCAGCGGTCTTTATTAGCTACTAATAGCACTACAATTACATTTACAGGCAGCTACGCTTATATTCGTATTTGGTATAACCAACCCGGTAGCTCCGTAACAGCCACAGTTTATGTTAATGGTGTTTCTGTGGGGACTGCTGCGTTAACTTCTGGCGCTTCATTAGACCAAGTTGTAGAAATTGCGACCGGGTTACCAAACAACGGCCCAACTAAGACGATTGAAATTACGTTTAGCGGCTCGGTTGAACTTACCGGGTTAGACAGACTTTCTTTAAACGCGGGTGGCGAGCCTAACGCTTATTTCAATAGATTTGCTTTAACCGGGCAGTCTACTACCTTATTTAAGCAGCAATCGGTCATTGCTAGTATTGCGCAGCAATCGTATGCTACTAATTTTCACCAAGATGCATTAACAATGGTGGCGTTGGGCACTAATAACTGCTACAACGCTACTAACTTTACTAGTTCTAATCAGTACTTTTTAGACCTTATTACTATATTCACTAAATTACTAAATGCAGGTCAACGGGTTGTTGCGATTGGTGTATATCAAGCGAGCGGGGCTTATTCCCCTCAAGGCGGAGAGCCGTTCCAAAATTACTTAGCTGCGCAAATTAGTGCTTGCGAGTTGATGGGTGTTCCGCTTTTAGTTCTTAATAAGCGGTATTGGTTCTATGAAAATTTAACCGCTGATCAGTTACACCCCAATAATGCGGGTTCTGATTTATTCCTTAACGATGTTATGGATTTTCTTTGTGGGGGAGAATTCGATAACCAAAAATCGGTTAAATCACGGGTATATGCCCCTAGCATTAATCTTCCGTATTCGGGCACCACATTTCAGCCGTTAGTTGGTAGGACTTCTGGTGGGTCCGGTTGGGTGTTTAGCGCGGCAAATTACAGAATATCTCATTTAAATGGGTCAAGAGTTAGGTATGAATTTACTATTACAATATCCACTGCTGATAACTCAGGTAGTGGTGATTTTTACGTTACGCTACCTTATGTAGCAGCTAGCGCAATGAATCAGTGCGGTACTGTTAGATTGTTCGGTACTGGCGGTGGTTCGGGGTACACTTATCCAATTCTGTACACCATTGGTGGTGGTAATCACGCCTATGCTGTTATTCAGATGCAGAACGTAGCTAATGGTACTACGGAATCGCTACCTAGTATTAGCAACAATACTACTATTTCTGGTGAGATTGAGTACGTCTACCAAGAATGAAGCTAGCTACCACTAAATTCGGGGGTGAACTACCCGCAGTAGCTACTAGGCTACTGCCTGATGGTATGGGTAGTAATGTTGTCAACGCCAAACTTGTATCTGGTGATTTTGACGGCTTTCAAGATATTGGTAATCCATTTACTCTTGCAAAATCACCGTCAATTAATACTATTTGGTTAATGGGCGAACAATACTGGTTACAATGGTCGCAGTCTGAGGTTAATGGATTAAATATTGATGTTGCTTCAGCTACTGTAATTGGTGATACGAGCTATCGTTCATTAATTACTGGTAATTTGTTTAGAGCAACTAGCTCCGGGCCGGTTTCAGATACTAGCCCACAGCAAACTAACCTTTATTACGCTACTGATCCTTCACAGAGAGGAACTAATCCTGTTGGGGCTTATCCGTATGTTACTTTTGATTTAGGTATAGATAACCCCGCAATAGCTCCGACTGCGGCTACTGCTGTTGCATCAGGTGTTACAACTACTTTTCAAGCTGCACAAGAAACTAGTGTTAATAATGCGGTTACTGTTAACCCTGGTGCAGCTTATACTGTTGGTGAAACACTTAATTTAGTTGGTGGAACTTTATCTATTACAGGCGAACCAGCGCAAGTTACCGTAACTTCTGTTAATCCCACCACGGGGGCAATAACCGGGGTTACTATTCTTGAAGGTGGTTTTTATCAAAACAATGAAGGACCCGGTAGCACTACTATTAATCATAGCGGTGGTTATTCACTACCTACTTCATCTATTCAGCTTACTTCCGTTGCTGGTATGTCTACAACAGGAGGTAGTATTTCTGTTCAGAATAATTCCGGTGTTAATCAAACTGTTAATTATACTTCTATTACGGGAACCACTCTTAATGGGTGTTCTGGAGGCTCAGGTACTATTTCAAACGGCGCAGCGGTTCAGCCAACTTTAGTTACTGTGGGGTCAACCGGAGCGGTTGGTAGTGGAGCAACTTTTAGCGTTACTGTAGTACCACAACAAGGAACGTCTAATACTCCGTCTGCGGGCTGGTCATTTGCTACGTATAACAATGGGGCTGGTTCTTATGGCACATTTAGTGTTTCAAATAATCAATGGTTAGTTAGTAGTGGTGAAGGTGGTTTTTATGTAATTTATTCTACGGGCGCTTATGGGCTAAAAACTTCGACTGAATTTACTTTTCAAGTTGACGCTACTAGCCAGAATAACGGATATGGCGAGTATTGTGATTTAATATTTCAATTTTCTGGCCAATTTAATGGTAATGCTCCTGGAGGGCAAGTTGTTGGTCCTACATTAGCTCTTAGTGTAGTTAATGGTAGTTTAATTTTATATCCTTCTATTGTTTCGGGTGGTAGCCCTGGCGTACCAGTAGTTGGTAGCCCAATAAGTACTGCTATGTATTCTTTTGCGGGCGGTACTCAATACAGAGTAACGATTAGTGCCATTGCGTCTACTAACTCTTCTACCCCCGGTTTTTCAGTAGTTGCTTCGGTAGCAAATACTGCGGCCCCTAATACAAAACTAACTGAGGTTAGTGGGTTTATACCCTATAGTGGTGAGGAATTTGGCGTAGGTACTGTTGGGCGAGTTACCAATGGGCACGGTCAAGATGGCTCATTTGAAAATATCTTAATTACTTCAACACAGCCTGCATCAAATGTAACAACGGACGAAACTAACTATGTATCAACGTATGAGCAATTATTTAATAGCTCTGCGACTACATACTACTCTGATGAATCCGGGCCAAGCGACCCAAGTAATTCTATTCTTGTTTATATTAATGGTAATACAAATCCTTCTACTTGGGGGCCAGCTTCGGTTAGTGTTCCTGCGGCGCCTTCAGGACAGAATATTGCCTGGACAAATATTTATCGAGCCGTAACAACTTCAGCTAATACTGCACAGTATCAGTTGGATGCACAGCTTACTGCTCTTACACTTAGTTCTATAACCGGGGTGTTTCAAGTAGGGGAAACGGTCACTGACTCCAGTGGTAATGCTGCTACAGTGCTTACCTATGGTTCTGGTACGATTGAACTTAATGCTTCACCTAGTCAAACATTACCTATTAATATTGGTGATGTTATTACGGGTGGCACATCAGGTGCAGTAGGTACAATTGCTACTAATGTAACTGCCGGTACTGTGTTTAACTATCAAGATACCTTACTTGATGAAGACTTAGGCGAAGTTATTGTTTCTTCTAATTTTGCGCCGCCGCCATCTAACTTGATGGGTATTTGTGCATTACCTAACGGTATTATGGCTGGATATTTCGCCAATACCTTATGTTTGTCTGCGCAGTATTATCCTCAAGCTTGGCCGGTAGATAATCAATACGCAACTGATTCAAATATTGTTGCATTAGCTATTTTTGGTAATACCGTACTGGTTCTTACGCAGGGTAACCCGTATACTGCTTACGGTACGGACCCCGGCAACTTTATTATGAATAAAGAGCCAGCGGCGCAGGGCTGTATTTCAAAGCGTAGTGTGGCTACCCACAAGGTTTATGGGGCTATTTATGCTAGTGGCAGCGGCCTTTGCTATTACCGTGGGCAGGGACAGTTTGATTTAATTCGTCGTACTAACGCCAATGGCGAGCTAACCCCGTTGTTTACGGCTAGCCAGTGGAATGCGCTTAACCCCTCTTCTATTATAGGAGTAGTGAGGGATGATTACTATATGTTTTGGTGGAACAATGGTTCTACGAAAGGTGGTTATATCGTTGATTTGGCCCCTGGTGGCTTCGGTATTGTCGCTCTTGATTATCATGTTACTAGCTGCTTTGATGATACCCTTGCAGATGCTTTGTATTTTACCCCTGATTACAGCGTTTACCCGATCAATGGTAGCGTGGTTGCGGCACCCTCGAATGTAGTTAGCCAATGGGAGTACGAAGGCTCTACATCGCTTCGTAAAAAAGAATGGCAGAAGATTTATGATCAGTTAAATTTTCCAACTGCCTTTACTCAAGCTAGAGTGTACGCACAAGATTATTCAGATATTACTCTCACATTAGCTAATGAGAATGGTACATTATTTAATGGAGTTGTTACAAACAATATGCCATTTCCATTAGCCGCATTACCCCCTGGTTCACAGATTAGCCGTACCATTGTGGGCAAGTCGGTTGTACAAAGGATTGAAATGGTTGAGCGTACTGAAGAGTTTACCGCATGAAGCCAGTACGGGTAGATATTGATGAAGTGTGGTATTTAGCTAAGCCCTTATTTGAAGCTGCTTTAGCTGGTACACCTGATACAGTATTTGATATTTATAACCGAGTTAAGGCGAATCGTGCTTTTATTATTGCTTCTGATAAAGCATTTGCAGCAATTGAATTTGATAAAGATGATTTTAAGATTTGGTGTGCAACTTCATTAGGTGCTATGGATTGCATTTTGACTCATTTACCTGATCTTGAGGAAATGGCTCGAAACTTGGGCTGCAAGCGGATCGGCTTTACTACCAATCGCCGGGGCTTTAGGCGTAGAATGCCGAAGGATTACGAACTCATTTCGTGGACAATGGCTAAGGTTCTGTAATGGCACTTTTCGGGGGAAAAACCGTAAACCCTACGCCTGCACAGCAGTCGTATGAAGGTGCCGTCAACGCAAACTTAATGAATGCGCTGAGAACGTGGTTGCCTGTTCAAAGCTATTTCAAATCTTCATTAACTGCGAATCAGCCGGGTACTGAAGCGATTGCGCGGGGGCAGGCGGCTGGCGGCGCTGCTAGCTCTACGGCTGCAAATTTAGGGGCATTAACTAATACTCTAGGCTCTGAGGGGTCGGGCGCTGGCGGTGTTGGATCGGGCCGCTATGTAACTGCGGCGGCGGATGTTAATTCTGCTGGGGCGAATAGTAAATCTAGCGGATTAATTGCAGCTTCTACCGAAGCGCAACGTGAATATGCAAAAGGGCTACAAACTTCGTTAGGAATGGATATTAGCGATCAAAGCACAGCAATTAGCGGCCTACAAGATGCCGCTAGTATTGAAAACCAAGAAGCACAAACAACCGCAGGGGTTAATACACAGAATCAAGAGGGTTGGGGGCAGTTTGCTGGATTTGGTTTATCACACATGAGTAGTGGTGGAGGTAGTGGAGGTAGTGGCTAATGGCACTTAGCGGAGGCAGCGCACTTGAAGGTGGGGCTGGCGGTGCTAGCCTAGGGTCTAACTTTGGACCTTGGGGTGCGCTAGCTGGCGGCGTTATTGGTAGTATTGCCGGTGGTGTGTGGGGTGGTCCTCAAACTCCGCAGTATGACCCATTAACTACTCAATTAGCTAATTTATCTTTTAATGAGTGGCAGCAAGCTTCAAATGCCATGTATCCCACACAGAGTCAATTGATTAAGTATGCTGAAGACCCGCAGGTAGTTACTAACGCGCAAAACCAAGCTGTTACGGATACCAACACTTCGTTTAATCTTGCCGATGCTGCTCAGAAGCGTGAGCAAATGAATCAAGGTATTAATTTAACTCCATCACAACAAGCTGCTATAAGTAAGAGTCAGGCGCTTAGTCAGGGGTTATCGACCGCAGCTAATGTGAATACTGCTACCGCGCAAACTTACGCTACACAACGCGGCGTACTACAGGGCATGTAAATGGCCGGATTACTTCAAGATTCACTTGCTGAAAATCAACTGGGTATTTCTGGCCTAGGTGCTAGTGCTAAGTTAGAGGCGAATCAGCAGGAATATAACCAGGAACGTAGGTTAGGTATTGGTGAGGGTATTGGTGAGTTAGTTGGCGTATTAGGGGGTAAGTCTAGTAATCTATTTCACGGGCAACCTAAAACTGATACCGATAAAGACCCTCAAAGTCAAGGGCCTACTACTGCAAGTGGCTATGGTATTAATACACCAAACGGGAGTAGTGGCTTAACTAGCGATCAAACATTAGCGTTGGAACAGAAAGCTACTGATTTGGAAAATGGTACACAGCAGTCTTCAAGTAATGTTGAAGATAACGGGCTAGGTCATATTATTGGCTTAGCTACTAGTAATTTATGGGGCGGTATCATGGGGCGTAATTGATATGGCCGGCCAAGGATTAGGGGCAGGATTAGCCCAGGGGTTGGAGGCTGGGTGGAGATTAGCTGATCAAGAGAAAGAACAGCAATTCGAGCGCGGGTTACAGTCTGCGCAGTTGCAGCTTGCTCAGCAAAAGCAAGCATCTGATATCGCGCGTCAATCGCAGGCAGCGTCGCGCGAACAAGCTGCAACTGCTGTCGATACCCTAGCTCAACAGCAAAAAGAATTAATGGGTAATCGGTACAACGGGCTGTATAAGACCCCCGAAGACCTAGCTGGTTTTTATAAACAAGCCGGTGATATATCCGATGCTTTAAACAAGGCTCGATTGCAGCTTGGCGGGCAGGATACGCATGATTTTATCTGGCGCACGAAGCAGCTTCAGTCGCAACTTGCGGCGGGCGATAAAAACCTAACTGCGCCTGAAGGTACTAAAGAGTACGTTTCGCCCGAAGACTTTCATAGTCTTGCTAGTGCTGCGTTGCAGCGCCCCGCTTCTGAAGCGATCGACACTCCCGGTAGTTTGTCGCCTGTAGGGCAAGGTGTTCAATTATTTCATCAAGGTATTGACGACGTACAAAAAGGTAAAGGTGCCGACAAACTACTTGAAGGGGCTAATGCTCTGTGGGGGCATCAGTTAAAGGGGCTTATTGGTCAACACAATTTGCAGGATGGTAGTGAAATTACTGATGCTGAATTTGCCCCGCCTACTCCTAACCCTAATGACCCTAATCATTTCATGATGGGGGTTAAGCTAACTACTAAGGGTCAAGATGGTCGAATCGGTACTTACACTATGCCGATTATGGATGATCATGGGCAAATACTGTCTCATCCTGAACAGCTTGCTGATGATAAGAATGCTACAGTTAAGAACTTTAACTTTGGCGATTTATTTAATCATTTTGGCGCAACCGAAACAATGTATAACGCACTGAATCACCCCGACGCGAGGGCAAAGATTCAGGATGCTTATTTGAATGGACATGAAGATACTATTCAGGATCGTTTAGACGATATCCATCGCGCGGGATTTAACGAAAACAATTTCATTCCTAAGCATGATGTAAAAATTAGCCCTGATGGTTCTACGGCTATCATTACTGATGAAGCAGGTAACATTAAGATCGTGCCGCTTGGTAGCGGTGATCCTGTGAAAGCGGCTGAACGAGACTACAAGGCTGCTGTTGATTCCGGTAACCAATCCGAAATTGACCGCACGGGTAAGATACTTGCCGGGTATAAAGGCAATACAGGGCTTAAGACGCCCACAGTTCAAATATTCCCTGGCGATAAGGGGTCTGATATTGAAACGCTTACCGATTCCGCCAATGTTTCTTACGATCATAATAAAGTTACAGGTAAGAACACTCGCGTAGATACGGGCGCGCCTTATACCCCCGTGGGGGCTGATACTAAACTTGCTAGTGGTGGTGCAGGTGGAGTAGTTAATCCTGATGATAAAGCGGCAACAGTTAAAGCATTAGCTAACTACGATATTGACCCAAAGGTAGCTATGTCGCGGTTACCGCCTGCTCAACGCGACTCGCTTATTTCTGAAGTTAAAAAGCAAAATCCACAGTGGAGCGAAAATGATTACGACGCAGCCCACAAAACATTACTATCTTTTGCTGCTGGCCCATTAGGCAATCAAACTAGATTCTTTAATAACGTATCGGAGCATTTAGTTACCCTTAGTGGGTTAGCTGATGCCATGAAAAACGGAGATATTCCCACGTTTAATGCGGCTGCTAATGAATGGGCTAAGTTAACTGGTAAGCCTGCTCCTATTAATTTTGAAGCTGGTGCCCAACTTGTTAGCGAAGAACTTGTAAAAGCTGTTACCGGGGCTGCTGGCGCATTAGGTGATAGAGAAAAATTAAATGAAAAACTTGATAAAAATAGTTCACCGGCTCAGATTTATGGCCCTCTTGCGGTTTATAAAGAACTTGCCGCCGCACAGCTTAGGGATTTAGCTGTGCAGTATAAAGGTGGTACTACGCGAAACGATTTTGCGGAAAGATTTTTAACCCCGTTAACTAGGCAATCATTTAATATGGGGGATAAATCTAGTACTCCTAAATCTGCTCCTATTGCGCCGCCTCATTTACCCCTGGTTGCTTCGGATGGGTGGAGGCTTATGCAGAATGCTAAGGGTCAATGGGGGTATGTAAGCCCCGACGGAAAACAAGGTAGACCGGTTCAATAATGGCTGATAACTTTGATCTAACTGGTGTTACCCCTGCGGTAGCTGCTCCGCAAGCTTCTGCTGCGACCACACAAACCAATGAATCGTTTGATCTAACTGGCGTCCAACACCCTGCCCCGACTACTGCGGCGCAGGGGGCTGCGCGAACTGTTGCTGAAATGTCACCTGCTGAGCGATTCGCCGCTGGTGTTGGGCATGGGGTGACTCGCATTCAAGAGGGTGCTGAGCAAATCGCACTACAGCACCCTGAAGTTGCAAAAACTATATTACGGGCTGCTTCGCCATTTGTTCCTGCTGCGGCTGCATGGGCTGATGCGCTCGACTTGGTTGCGGAGAAAGATCAGCAAGCCGGCACGCCTGGGCACACTGAGCAATTACTACAGCAATTAATTGATAATGAAAAAGAGGCAAGCGCCCCGTTACTTGATACGGGTGTAGCCCCGAAACAAGCCGACGAATCGACTGTAGGACATATAGGTAAAGAAATCGTTGGTACGTTGACTCATGCTGGTAGCTTGGGTAATGCCGTAGGTGAAGGTCTTACTGTAGCTCCTGTCGCTGCTATCCCTGGCGCCAATACTCTTGTGGGGGCTACTCTTTTGGGAGGGGCAACAGGGGCTTTACAGCCGGTTGCTACAGGAGAATCGCGGCTCGAAAACACAGAAAGCGGGGCGCTTGGTGGGTTATTTGGGCAAGCTGCTGGCAACTTTGTTAGTAATACTGTTGGTCGCGGTATTAGCTCCGCTATTAGCAACGCAACTACAAGACAAGCGACTCGGCAAGCTGCTAATACGGGTGTTGACGCCGCTATTAATGAAGCACAGCAGGCAGGTTATGTGTTAACTCCGTCTATTACAGGCGGTAGTACAGTGGGTAATATTGCTGAGAGTTATGCAGGTAAGGCGAAGCTTCAACAAGAAGCCTCGATAATGAACCAAGCTAATACCAATAATCTTGTTCGTGGTGATCTTGGTATCAGACCTGGGGTAGCTATTACTCCTGAGTTATTACAACGTATTCGCAATGTTGCAGGGCAAGCTTATGAAGGACTTCGCAACTGGCCTAGCATGATATATACAACGCCTCAGTTTAGAAATGTAATTCAAAACTTAGGTGACGTTACTGAAGCTATGCGCCGTTCGTATCCTGGGCTAGCTGAAGATATGTCACAGTCTAATGTGATACAACAATTATCACAGGGTCTTGATCAGTTTGCACATGATCCGGCTGGATTACTCGATATGAGTAGAAAGCTTCGGAGTGATGCAACTGTTAACATGAAAAATGGTAAAGATGTTGAAACTTATACATTAGGTGCTGCGCAGCGTAGAGCGGCTAATGCATTAGAAGATATGATGGAGCAAGAAATTAGCTCCGCAGGAAATCCACAGGTAACACAGCGTTTCCGTATTGCGCGGCAATTAATTGCTAAAACTCATGATATTGAGTATGCGCTAAATGATACTACGGGGGATGTTTCGGCCCGTAAATTAGCGATGCTTTATCATCGCGGTCAGCCTCTAACCGGTGGGTTGGAGCGTGCTGCTCGATTTGCGCAAACAGCGCAAAAACTTACTCAAGACCCCACGATTATAGGTGCGCATCCTCTTTATAATCCGGTTGAGCTAATGGCCGCTGGTGCAAGTGGTGTTAACGCTTTGATGGGTGGGCATCCGTTGGCTGCGGCTGGTATGCTTACAGGTATTCTTGGTCGGCCCGCTGTTCGTGAGGGGCTATTAACGCCTAGGGGTCAGGCTGCGTTTGCTCAGCCGCCGACTTACGATATTTCAGCTATGATGAGAGGCGCTAACGCAATCGTAAATAGTGGTGTTTTACAGGGCGGGAAGGGGCTTGGTGCGGTTGCCGGGGCTACTGATCAGAACCAACAGCAATGAGCGCAGAATACCTACGAAATATTGCAAGGCAGCTTGAAGATCAGGCGCGCCGTATTCGTATGCACGCCGATACATTAGACCCCATTGAAGAGACTAGCGAAGTTGTAGCCGAAGTAACTAACAAAGACGGCTTACCTATTTCCCCCGGTGAGAATGTGGGCTTGCTAGGCGGGATTACCAAGGATGGGCAAGAAACACTCATTGATGAAGCAATGCCGCAGTTTACTGAAACTGCAAACGGGCCTTGGGATAATTGGGAAAGTACTGACTATCACGAACGGGTAGAGTTTGCGAATCGGCATCGTGGCTACGATATTGCTCACAATGTAGCAACTGAAGCTGAACATGCTCGTATGCGGCAAATGGGATTCGACCCTAACGAGATTGAAGAAAAGAACAAGAAATATATTGATACTGCGAAGCATAGAGCTAAGTTTGAAGGGGCTGTAGCACGCGAAGATACTAGCCCGTACCCTTATATCGACGGGGGCGACGAAAAACTACTTAATCGAAAGATTGCAGATGAACGTTGCATCTTTGATAAAGACGGCGAACGATATATTAATCCTGAGCCTTTGTTATTGCTTGGATTGTTTGATTGTGTGTCATGTTGTTGCGATTCTGATAAGTTGTACGCTGTAATTGAACTTAATTCCGCTAGTATTTTAGGTGAGGGCTCTACTCGGAATAGAGCTATTTCTAATGCAAGAGAGAATGCCGAACGAATGGGGGCTAAGCGGTTAGAGTCTGAATTGCTTTTGATGCCGCCTCGTTCGCAGCAGCAGCTTATGGAAATACACCATAATGGCAGTTAACCCTAAACAGGTAACTGCTCTTAATCTTGCGCTTCGGGTACCTAATACTGCGCACCCTGATGTACAGCAAGCATTCAAAGATATTCAAACTCAGTTTAATCAACTGAGTATTTCTGTAGCTTCTAATACTAATAGTGGTAATAATATTGGAAGTGTTACAGCACAATTAGCTACATTACAATCTCAAATTACCGAGTTAGCCGCTAAAGTCGCGGTCCTTGGAGTTTCTGGTAGTGTTCCCCCTATTGTTGAAACATTTATTCTTAGCGGCTCGATTCCTTACCCTGGCGCGGCTTACGAAATTGCTAAGCAAACTGCGGCTGCTGCGGATGGATCGGCGCTTGCAACTGTTAGCCCGCTGTTAGGTATAGCGACAGGCTCCGCGCCCGGTGGCAAAGTCAAAATAACGACTTTTGGTGACGTAGACTCCACCGCTTGGTCATGGGACGTTACCAGCGACCCCGTTCCTATTTTTGTGGGCACTGCGGGGCAATTGACGCAGACGCCACCGACTTCCGGTAGTTTAATAATTATTGGGTATGCTATTACAGCTACTCGTATTCGAGTTTGTATTAGCGAAGCTATTACGTTTGGTAGTACTAGTACTCAGGTTATTGCTCTTAACCCTGGTGGTGGGTTTGGTGTTACAACTATTTCTGGTGGCGGGGGGCAACCAACTTCGTTTGCTTATGTATCGAACCCAGGAACCGTAGTTAATTCTACAACAGCAAATAATGTGGTAGATACAAGGACTGTCGCTGCGGGTAAGGTAACCGCTAATCAAAATGTAATTGGCAAGTTTCGAGCATTTTTAACTGGCACCAATGGAACAAAAAGCTTGTCAATGGCGCTTAGTACAGATAGTGGTGCTAGTGCACTTACTGCGGTATTTTCTGCCACTCAAGTTGGGATAGTTGAATTTACAGTAACTCTTGTTATCGCAGCTAGCGGAACTACGCAATTATTACTTAGTCGCTGTGATTCTCAATCCGGTTACGCTTTTGGTGGTATTAGTAGAGCAACACTTACATTAAACCCCGCAACAACTGCTTTTAATTTACTAACAGAAGCATGGGTCGCTAATTCTGGTGATTCTATAATTATTGACTCTGTTGAATGGCGCGTAGAAGGAAACGGACTATAAAACATAATTACCTTCTAACTAACCAATAGACCCCCAATTTGGCCCGCGTCCCACATCTACCCTGATTGGTACGCGGAGCTTAAGAGTGTTTTCTAGTACATACTTCATATAGTCGAATGCTTCGTTTACTTCTTTTGATTCATTCGGCACGCTAAACCCTAGCTCATCGTGGCAGGTTAGGCGGGGCACCCCGGTAACACGAAACACCCCTTGCTTATAGCAATTTAGCATCGCACTCTTCATTATATCTGCTTCTGTGGGCTGAAGATAATAGTTTAATGCCCTATATACATAAGCTAATTGAATAGACGTTCCGTACTCGCGCAGAGCCAAGTCATAGGGTAACGGTCGCTTCTGTTCATATCCTGTTGGTTCCCACAATCTGAATCGTACTCGACGCCCCAGGAACGAACGGATATAGCCTAGTTTCATGGCCTCTTCGCTCTTCGCATCCATTGTTGGTTTAACATAGGTTGCGGCGTCGAAATAGGCTTTAAACAGCGTTGAAGCTGCTTTCTTGGATAACCCTGCTTTGTACCCCAGGCTGGCTTCGCCCTGGCCGTTGAGCAATCCAAAGTTGATATTTTTGATTGGGCGTCTATTTATTTTTTTAGCCTCTTCGTCTTCAGGGTTCCACCCCATCAGCGGGCATACCTTGTAGTAAACCAAATCGTGATAATCCATATGCGGATTTTCAATATACGATCTACGCAATTCGTCTGATCCTGGCCCGACTGCTACATGGCCCAGGATACGGTAGTGAATCTGGCTGTAATCGGTTTTTTGCCAGCACAAATGTCCGGGGTCATTTATAAATAGTTTACGAACTTTTTTACCTAGCTGGGTTCGTGCCGGTATGTTTTGTAGGTTAGGATCGGAGCTAGAGAATCGACCTACACCTGTACCGCCGTCATCGCCCTTAAGCGGATGAAATTGGCAATATAACTTACCTTTAACATTGTTTTCTAAAATATAGCTTCGGATAAACGTACCGCGAATCTTTTCATGTTCGCGTATATCATTAACCATAATGCCCACAGGATGATCTAGAGCCTTGAGCCATTCCTTGCGAAAACTAGCGTTGCCTGCATCCGTTTTTGGGTACTGTAAACCAACCGCGTCAAACAACTTAACTAAGTTAGCTCCTGAAGTTGAATCTACTCTTACGCCTGTTTTTTCAGCTAAATTATTGTATAAATTTTTAATGTCTTCAGCTAGTTGAACGTATAGTGTTTCAGCGGCGCGTAGATCAATTGTCACACCTTGAAGGCGCATTTCGACAAGCAAATAGATTAGATCGCATTCCATGCGGAATACGGTCATCATATCCTGCGCTACTAGGTCAGGCCATTGCGCTTTTATAATTTGAATCGGCAACGCGGCGTCTTGCTCAGCGTAGTGGCCGACCAATCGTGGGCTACAGCGGTAGATGTTTGCACGCTGCTTTGAATTGACTTCGCCGCCATAAGCCTCAGCCAGCCAGCGATACATTAAATCGCTATTCTTGCCCGACTTAACATATTTCTGGCCTAAGTATTCAAGGTTAACTTCACTACGTTCATCAAGTAAAGCTTCAGCAAATTGCACATCAAATAACACACCTTGAACATAAATGTTTTCTTCGGTTAGCCAACCAATATCATACATAAGGTTAGCACCAGCTTTGGGTATTGCTGGAGTTTCGAGAATAGTTTTTAACCAACTAAAAACATAGCTGGAGTTAAGGTTAAGATGTGGTTCTACTTCGTGGCGTACAGGAAAGTACCAAGCACCTGTGTTGCCGTATTGGTCAATAGCGCCAATAGATACACCTACGATATGGCCTTTTTTGCGCGCCCATCCTGGCCCAAAGTCAATTAACTCAGGATCGTAAGTTTCAACGTCAACGCTAATAAGCGTTGCTGTAGTTAGGTTCGGAAATTCATAAGGCGGTTGCCAGCCAGTATCAGGAATAGGCGGCGGAATGCGTAAGGTCGCATTCTTTTTTTCTTTTAGTGGTTCATCATCAAAAAACATTACAACTTAATTCCATACCAATCCTGCCAACTTTTTAGCCAATTACTATAAGCTTGTTCTTCTGTTAGACCGCAATTCTCGATACCGCTAATAGGTTCATTTTTTGAACATTCAGATGCGCAGCGATAATACCAAACTTTACCTATTAATTGTAGTGGGTATAGCCCATACACTTTTGTTAGTTTTGGTTTAGGTAATGGACGATCAAAATATACTAGTTTAGACATGCTAATACCCCTCGAACATTTTCACCAAAAAAATAAACCTTACCCTCATGGCTAGTAAAATCTAATCCAGTTACCATAGATTCGACTAGGTGTAAATCCTTACAATGCAAACTAATATTAGGTACTCCAATAACTTCATATGAAGCACCTTTATGTTCGGTTTCGTGCGAGTAGCACTTGTTATCCTTGAACCATAACCTATCGTTTTCGGAGAATGAGCCTACTGCTTCGACTGCTTCCCACAGAGTACTAGGAGCGGGCCACGGCTTAGTTTCTACATTAAGTAGTTTTTCAACATTAGGCCATTTGTCGGTATAGAGTTGCGATCTAAACCAACTGTTGTCTTCAAAATAAATCGTAATTGAGTTTTGGCTAAAGCCGAATTGCTTGAATGGTTTGTTGATCTTTAGTAGCGCAGCTACAGCTATTTTTGGCACCACAAGTCCAGGCGGTAGGTCTAGGCCGTGCCAAGCCTCTGCAATCAGATGATGATTGCCAGCTACACAGCTACGCCCATTGAGTAGAACTGAAGCCGTAAAAACCTGAGTAGAATTCTCTGCGGCGAGCGGAGCGACCGTCTCTAGGGCCTTGCGCAGTCTGTCATCCGCAGGAACGATTGCAGGATCAGGCATTACAGCCGGGAAGGCTCCAGGCTCAACGCAGGGGACGAGCGCGCGGAAGCGTCCGCTAGTGATCGACAGCCGCGCGGAGTCTAACTGTGTAATCGAGAGTTCATCGCCGCACTTCGAGAGTGCATTTAGGAACTTTAGGGTATGTGGGCAAGCAGTAAACACTTCATCCAACATATGTCCTGCTGCAATCACCCCATCATACGCAACAATTACCCCATCATAAATTCGGCAATGCTGCTGATAGGGTGTACCTAACTCTCGCTGCGAACAGGCAACGAACTTAAGCGCCTCAATTAGCTGCGCGGCGCCTTTTGAATCTTCGTTGCGTTTCTTTGGGCGAGCCATTAGAAAGGAATATCCAAATTATCATTATAATCTTTACAACCAAAAGCAATAACGCGCGATGGCGGCTTAGCATTATACTTAGTGCATTTATCTCTTGATTCATCAAAATTAACGCAGGTGATGCAAGTTGAATGAGCGCCTTCAGGATCGGGGGTTAGCTTAACCATAGTCGCACCCTCTTTGGTTTCGCATAGATATTTAAAATTTAGGCCGAAGCGCCGCATAATAGGTTTAATTTCATCAGCCATTAGAATTCCGCTCCAAGCACTTCAGGAAATGGTTTCTTGTTTACCCACACTCTAATGCGCTTCGGTGCCCTAAGCCCGCTGATGTAGTGCAAAGCTGCATCGGTAGTTTCGGGTGGCTCAGTGTAGTGTCGCTGAATCCACCATTCTTTAGCTCGCTTGCGACCATACCCAGGTGCCTCTAAAGCAACCCATTCATTGAAACGCTGCATACCTAACGCGCCACACATATAGGTAACTTTGATTGAAGGCGCTGAACCTTCTTTCATGTGTTTTGCGTAGGTTACTCTGAACACATCAAAGTATTCAGTAATTGGTGCTTCATCACGAATCAATGGTGTTTCAGCAGCTACCGTACCGTGTGGTGCATGTGTCGGGAAGTCGTACCCACAGGAGCAACAGATTGTCGCCCTGGCGTGGTTATACGCGCCGCAGGCATCGCATAGCTTGACGGGCATGTCGCCGCTCTTAGACCCCTTACGGCGCGGGATACGAGGGTCATTGATAGGCCCAAGTCGCTCAGCATTTCTGGCGAAGTCCAATACCAAGCAGTCTGTCTTTCCAGTTTCGGGCGATGGACGGGTGCCCCGGCCAAGCATCTGTACCCATAGTCCGGGGGACATAGTTGCCCGTAGCATTCCAATACAGTCGATAGCCGGGTAATCAAAGCCTGTAGTGAGTTTCCCATAGTTACAAATTGCCCGTAGCTTCCCGGATTTGAAATCACGAATGGCTTTATCATTGTGGGCATCGGTATGCTTGGAATGCACAGATTCGCAATTAACCCCGAATTGACTAAGTATTTGCGCGGCATGGTCAGAAGTCTTAACCCCGGAAGTAAATATTAACCATGAATTTCTGTTCTTAGCCTTACTAACTAACTCTTCTAGTGCTTGATACAGCACCTTATCTGTTTGGTGTTCAAGAGCTTCCGATTGAAAATCACCTGTCGAAGATACTCTAACATCGGACGTATCAATAACCGCAGTTGTAATTTTAGGTATTGGCGGGCATAAATAACCTTCGGCAATAAGACGATTAAACATTTCATAAGATGTTAAGTCGTAGCAGATATCAGTGAATAGCCCATCATCAGTAATCAAGCCCTGACCCATGCGCCAGGGTGTAGCACTAAACCCAATAACTTTTAGATAAGGGTTTATTTCCTTTAGCCCTCCGATAACCTGTTGGTACATCGTATTATCGTTAGGAGCTACTAGGTGGCATTCGTCGATCAATACTAAATCCCGGTGGCCGAATGCCGTTATGTTCTTGTGAACTGAAGCAACGCCGCCAAATATAATAGGCATCGCTGTATCGCGTTGTTTCAGTCCAGCAGAGTAAATGCCGATTGGAGCTAGCGGCCAAGCTTTCGCCATTCGTTCGGAATTCTGAACTAGTAATTCCTTCACATGAGTCAAGCACATGAATCGTTGATTCGGCCACTGCTGTATTACCCTCTTGATAAAGTTAGCCTGCACATGCGACTTGCCCGTACCCGTGGGCATAGCCACAAGTGGATAGCCGTTTTTATGCTCGAAATAATGAAATATCGAGTCTACGGCTTCGGGTTGGAACCAGTAGTCAAGCATTAATCAACCCACCCATCACCATTAATAAGATGCCATGTACGATGTTTTATAACGTCTACTAGTAGAAATAGTAAATTATTAGATTCGTAATAACCAGCCGAAACTATTAACTTGTATTTCATACTATCGCCTGCCATTGTTCGCATCCCTTAGCGATAAAATCACTAGGAATAGTTTGGTTAAATCTGCGACAGAACCAAGTAGCTTCGTCGCCAGGGACCGCAGCAATACAGCTACGGCAGTTTTTTTGAATTGGTTCGTTGCGGTGACAGACTCCCACGTAATCACAGAATTTGCACTTGTAGAAAGCTTCTGACATTGCGATCTTAGCAGGCGGCACTTCGCTAGTGATAACCGATAGTGCTTTATTTTCTAGCTCTTCGCCAAGCTTCCAATCAAGCTGAACAATCTCGATTGCAATATCATCATCGTTTTTGTTGATGCACATATACAAGGCAAACTCAAGCTGGTACTTGCGACCGTAGCTAGACATTTGCCCGAAGTGTTCGGGTTTAGCTACCCGCACACCTTTTTCTTTGATTGCGTTAAACCCCGATCCTGTAGCATTAGTTTTGAATTCGGCTAACACTAATTTTTGTTTAATATTGTAGCGTTCGGGGAATGAGGCTCGACCGTCAAGCGATCCACCAAAATGCCCGTGCACACCTGACATTCGGAATTGTTTGCCCTCTTCGGTTTGGTCGGTAATGGTGAACCCAATACCACGCAGCCATTCCATGAATCTAGCCTCTTCACGATGGCCGCGATTCCATAGGCGATACATTCGCCCATCGTTAATTTTTTCGTATACCCAGCGAAACGTATACCACAATTCACGGCTGCACTCTTTACCGATTAGCGAGGCGCCTAAGTGATTGCGTTTGCCATCGTGGTATGCAGTGACGCAGTATGCGTCAATGTCCTTGCGAATACGTTCAGCGATGAGCGACCGCGTGCCTACTTGATGTAGGTCAATTACTCCACCGGGCACTTCGCTTGCGGCGCTGTTTTCTAATTTTAATGGCTGTCCGCTCTGCGGCCACTCTTGGAGTAGGCTTTGCACTGTATCGTTCCTCTAGGCGGTCTTTCGGAGTTTGAAGCTTTTGAAAAGGAAAATCCCAATCTTCAGGAATGGGAATATGCGGTTTCATTTTAGAACAATATTTTTAAAACACTTAGAACAAACAGCTTCGTGCTGTAGTGTTAAATCGCAACTATCGTTAATAGTTGTCACCGACAAATAGCAATAGCTGTGGCCGGTAAAGAAACATTTGATCTTTGCCCACATTGGACTACTCCCGAAAAGATCAGGGGCGGGTTAGGCCCCTGATTCAATACTGAGGATTACCGCTGGCCCCAAGGCGGCGCGGCCTGAGTCGCCCCGGCCTGCCAAGCCGGTGCCTGCTGCTGAGGCGCGGGAGCGGCCTGCGGAGGCTGCTGCGGTGCCGGGGCTTGGTTCGGCTGCTGCCCCCAAGCTGGCGGCTGTGCGACCTGTGGTGCAGGCTGAGCGGGTGCCTGCTGCTGTCCACCCCAGGCGGCGGGCTGCTGCGGGGCTGCTGCGGGGGCGCTCGTAGGCGCCGGGAAACCACTCTGAACCTGCGGCTGTTGCTGCGGAGCAAAGCCCTGGTTCATCGGCGCGGCAGCGGGTGCATGTTGAGGCGCGTTAGACTTTCCGGGGTCATTGCCATACACATCTTTGACGCCCTTCACTTCGCTGTACTGCGGATTATCCTTCTGTTTGCCGAACAACGCATTGAAGGGAATGCCGTACAGCTTCGCCAATTCTTCGGTCGATTGGAATTGATAGACGCCCGTAACATGGCAAATAGCCGAAAGCTGGCGAGCGGCGATATCTGCGGCCTGCTGGTTGGCATTCCAAATGTTAAGGCGGTACGGATGAGTACGCCCAGCCATCGGGCCTTCCACTCCGGTCAGTGTCAGCACCAACATACCGCTGCTGCCGTCACTTGTGGGCTTCACTTCGTGGCTCGAAATCGAAACCTTGTGCCAGCCTTCCCACGGCTCCGGGGCCGAAGATGGCGGAACCGCTGCTGCATTAAAATTAAATTGCATTGTAACTACTCCTGTGGTGATGGATTAACCGCGCATGATCTTGTTAAACACATGCGTTAAATCAGGCGGTTCATACATATCTAACGCTCCGCTCCGATCCTTCGCGTCATTCAAATTATCGCGTTGAGTACGCAAGGCTAAATAATCCTTTCCGTCTGCTGCGCGAAATGTGCAAAGCTGAAATACCTCATCAAAAAAATAAGGTACTTGTTGTTTGAGTTTGTTCCCAGGCATCATGGGTGAAAATCTAATAACACCTGTCGCATCTTTATCTTGTTCTTGTTTAGCGACGAAGTAAACATGTTTGTTCGGCATATCACGAAATGCACGAAACAAGCTAATCATATCGTCTTGATGTTCGGGGTACAACTTGCGTGGGTCTTTTTGCTTTTTACGAAGTCCAGAAAGAACAACTTCGCCGATTTCAGATACGCTATCCAAGCAAAAAGTATCAAATGATTTTGCTTCGTGAGACTTCATTACCCACAAATATGCATCCACTAGAGCATCGTAGCTGGATACTTCGATATACGGTGTGTTGCTTTTGCGCAGGGAAAGTAGGCCAGCTTCGCAGCTAAATACCAAGGGGCGAGGCGCTGTTGCGCAGAGTCGCGTCTTACCAATACCGCTAGGCCCATAGCATACACACTTGACCCCCTGCTTAGAGTCAAGGTTCGCGGTATTTTGAATTTGAACAGGCATTAGTATTTGGCCCTAATTTCTAGAATATTGTCAGTTACTTCAAATATACGGTTGCCGACGCGAATAGATCGAAGACCTAAAACTGCCATGTGCCTGATGATTTTTGTGTCTGAGTACAATGGGTATCGTTCGCAGAATCTAACGAGTTCTACTAGGTATTTGTGCCACTCTTCGTAAGACATGGTACTAATTCGCCCTTTGATACTTTTTCTAGTGTATCTAGTGCAGACTCAAGACGCCAAAGAATAATGTGCATCGTTGCTGCTGGAAACTTGTTCTTCCCTACCCCTCTTTCTAGCGTGGCTCTTGCAATCGAAATCTCGCGGGTTAGCTCGCTGATTTGCTCATGCAAAGGGGCAGGTGCTTTGTTCATTCCTTCGGAGGCGGCACAATTTCGATAGAAGCTTGGCCCGGTTTGATGGTCAATACCTGATCGACAACCCGCTTATCAGATTCAGAAAGCAAGCGGTAAGACGAGACAGAAAGTACAGGTTCCCACTTGATCAAATCATCAGGGGCGGCAGGCGACAACTGATCCATCATTGCTTCCGTATCAGCCTGTGTACCCAGCTTGTAAGTCATCGGCTTTTTACAGCGCAGCTTCCAGCCGCCGCCTAGCTCGATGGTTTCGCTACCCTCATCCTTGCCTTCACCGAACAAGGATTTGATTACCTTATTTCTAAGGTTAATCTCCCAGGACTTGACTTGCTTGTAAAAGCTTTCAAGCTGGTTCCATTGGGTTAGGAGTTCGTTTTGTTCAGGAGTCATTAATACTTTTTCCCATCAGATTTAGCCCGATTTTCGGGCTTATGGTCGGCACGCTTGGAATTGTACACAAGCTTTTCATACATAGCGCCGCCAATATCCAAATCCAGGCGACCGCACAAATCAAAAATACGAATTAATGCATCGGCTAGTTCTACTTCGACTGATTTACGATGCGGCAGATGTTCGTCAATCTTATTTTTGCGGTCGCCTTCCATCGCTTCGGCAACCTCAGAAACAATTAGCATTAACTTTTCGCCCACATTCGGTACGATCAGTTCGCCGGATTTTAGATCGTGCCACCAGCCCGAAGCCGCAGCACTGTTATGGCAAATGTCTCGAAGTATGTTTACTTCATCCGCAATTTCGTAGCGGTCAACGTGTTCAATTGTGGGCTTAGCAACGAGTTTCATTTTATCTCCCTAAGCTTTGAGAAAGTTGCTCGCGCATAATCTTCATGGCTTTCTTTCGGCCTTGATACGAGCCAGGAGAGTAGCCACGCGAATAAAGCGGAGTTGGGTTAGGTTCACGAACATGATTAATAGCTTTTATCATGCAATCGTAACAGCATACAACTAATTCATAATGATCGTGAAGAAACGTGCGAGCATGGTCTATGTTTATAAAATGCCAGTTGTTTAGTTGCTTCCCGCACCATGACTGCCGGGTATGTTCACCGGGTTTATAAATACACCTTACTATCGGTGCACTCATGGTTGTTAGGTTGGAACGCAGATATCGAAAACATTCCAGCGGGCGAGTTCGGCTTTCTTAGTCAGCCGACGAACTACAACGGTGCGAATGTGTTCCACTCGAATGAAGCGCCCCTTCATCGCACCGTTTTGAATCGTGGTATCGCGCGGTCCAATCTGGCGGGCAATGCTACGGCGTGACTTGCGGCGTTGATGCGAGTTCATGAGTTAATCTCCAATAGTTAGATAAATCCAGCACCCCGATCCTGCCATGCCCGTTATATCCGTGTCAAGTCCCGACGCAGCGTTGTATGCCGGATGTGTTTCTGTTACCGTCTGTCCCCTACCGAACACTAGACCAAAAGGGCTACAGGATGCAAACTAGCCGTTTACGCGACCGCACAGTAGAACTTCTAAAGTCTCGCCCGCGCACCGTTCGCTATAAGGATATTTCGGCGGATACGGGCCTTTCCCCCAGGTGGCTAGAAGATTTTTCCCAAGGAAAGGTCGCTGAGCCTAGTGTTATCAAAGTCGAAGCTTTATATGTTTACCTAACGGGTGCTGAGCTATCTCTATGAGCTATGCCAATATACCCGACGAACTTAAAAGGTATCGTCAATGGGTAACTTGGATGTATGATGAAAGGCAAGGAACTAAGCCCACAAAGGTACCGTATAACCCTAATAATCTTAAACAATTAGCTGAAACAGATAACTACACAACTTGGGGCAGCTACGAAGAGGCTGTATCCGCAAGCCGCTGGTGTTCGGGTATTGGGTTTGTTCTAACCCAAAATGATCCGTATGCGTTCATTGACTTGGACGATACCGAAGGTAACGCCGATCAATTGCGGCGTCAAATCTCAATTTATAAGGCATTTAATAGTTACAGTGAAAAAAGCCCTAGCGGCAATGGTCTACATATCATTGTAAAAGGCTCCGTACCTGCGGGCCGAAAGCGCAGCCATATTGAAGTTTATTCGTCTGGTCGATACATGACAATGACTGGTAATGTATTTGAGCCTAAACCTATTGCTGAACGAAACGAACTACTTAATATTCTGTGGGGAGAAATGGGTAGTGGCGCCGCTGTGTATTGTTACAGTGGTGATCAAGACCAAAAAGCAACCGACGAACAAATTATTAATCAAGCTTTAGTAGCAGACAACGGGGAAAAATTCAAGAAACTAATGTCTGGTGATCGCACTGACTACCCTTCATGGTCAGAAGCGGACCAAGCGTTGATTAATATTATTGCTTTTTACACACAGAATCGTGCACAGATTGAGCGTATATTTAAGCGTTCGCCGCTAGGTCATAGAGACAAAGCTAATCGCTCTAGCTACATTAAATACACAATTAATCGAGCATTCGATAGAATGCTACCGCCTGTTGATATTGACGGACTTCGTAATCAAGTTGATTTAACTCTTGCAAAAGGGGGCATGGCGAAATCGGTAGACGCAGCAGACTTAAAATCTGCCGGCCTTAACGGTCATCCCGGTTCGAGTCCGGGTGCCCCCACCACGCCAATTGTTGCTGTACCCACAATAGACACTAACCCCTACATTCCGCCGCCAGGACTGGTAGGAGATATTGCAAATTTTATTTATAGCGCGGCCCCCAGGCAGGTACCGGAGGTCGCCCTAGCTGCCGCCATCAGCTTCATGGCCGGCATCTGTGGGCGCGCATACAATGTTAGTTCTACAGGATTAAATCAATATATTCTTTTGCTTGCCCCAACAGGATCAGGCAAGGAATCTGCTAGTTCAGGTATTGATAAGATCATGGCTAGTCTAAAGCTACAGATACCATCAAGTAGTCAGTTTATTGGCCCTGCGGAAATTGCATCGGGCGGCGCGCTACTTAAATACTTATCTGGAACTTCAACTTGCTTTTTGTCTATTGTTGGTGAAATGGGGTTGCGACTTCAGCAGCTTTCAGGCCGTAATGCGACTTCCGCTGAAATACAACTTAAGCGTGCTATTTTGGACCTGTACAATAAATCAGGCCAGGGTAATATGCTTCGTCCTAGTGTGTACTCAGATACACTTAAAAATACTCAGCCTGTAGAAGCACCAAATGTTTCAATACTTGGTGAGTCTACGCCAGAAGAGTTTTACAAAATCGTAGATGAAGCAATGGTTAGTAGTGGATTACTGCCTCGATTCACGATATTTGAGTACGAGGGCAAGCGGCCAGATTTAAACGAAAACCATGCTTCTATTTATCCAACACCTGAATTATCTTCCCGTATTGGTACGCTAATGGCTAACTGCCTAGCTTTGATGCAGGCTAATAAAGTCATAAATGTAGCTTATACTCCGGAAGCTGAAAAGTATTTACGAGAGTTTGATAAGTTTTGCACCAAACAAATCAATGGTGCAGGGGGCGAGTTAACTAAACACCTTTGGAACCGTACCCACATTAAGGTACTTAAACTATCTGCCCAGGTCGCAGTAGGATGCGATTTTTATGCGCCCACAATTACGATGGATATGGTGAATTGGGCTAAGCATATTGTTATTACTGATGTTCGTAAAATGCTTGCTAAGTTTGAGCAAGGGGTAGTTGGTGAAAACAATAACGAAACTAATCAAATAAAATTATTATCTACAGCAATTAAACAATACTACCAATATACGCTTTCTGAGATTATGGCGTACTCCGTACCAGCTAACTTATTTAATGATAGGGTAATACCTTACGCTTATCTTCAGCGTAGACTGGCGCCTAATAACATTTATAGACAAGATAAATTAGGTTCCACAAGCGCGATTAAACGCGCTATTCAGATTATGGTGGATAGTGGAATACTTAGGGAAGTACCTAGAGAAACTTTGACAAGTAAGTACGGTACCTCAATGAGGGCTTTTGCTGTATCGGATATGGGCGCGTTAAATAATTAAATTATTCTTTATTACTTTCTCGTCCAGTTGCAGGGCCATCTTCGATAAGCCTGTTCGACACCGGCACCGTCTCCCGCGTCAGCACCGGGTTATCGATCATGGCTTGGCTCTGGCTAATGCCGTGCTTACGCGCCAGTTCATCCAGCGCCGCCCACGCACGATCCGGAAGCGTCACAAGCATTGAAGTCTTCGGCTCGTTGCTCACGGCTTTACTCCTGGGGCTGCGGCGATCATGGCGCGGTAGACCCATACGGCCCACGATCCTTTCGGAGCATGACCGTCCGGTATCCGTGGCGCTGAGTCTTTGTCTGCATTGAACCACGGCTTTGTGGTCATCATTTCGGGAAATGGTGCATCACGGAACAGCAACGGTTCTCGGCCTGCCGTCCACATTTCGACAGTCGGCTCCCTCGGCACGCACACATACCCATGCGCTGCGGCAAGCTGCTGGGCCAGGGCGAGGCTGTAGGCGCGGTCTTGCAGGGCGGTGGAGAGCATGGCTTCCCACACTTTGATGCAGCGTGGTGCTGATCCATTAGAACGATGCATAGCCATGCGCCCTTCACTGATCATGTCGCTGGTCGGCGCAAGCGGGGGCAGCGTGGGGGCGGTCATTTCCCCACCTCGCAAACCTTCACCCCACTCCCCGGCTGCGACGTGCACGCGCGGCCATCGCTGGTCGTTGAGTGGGCGTAGGGGTCTTGGGTGGCGCAGCCTGTTAGCAGATAGGCAATCACCAATATAGCACCGACAATGGAGTATGGCAGTACTAAGTAAATCCTATAAATCATACCCATAAATAAACTCCTAAATAAAAGAAACCCCGGAAGTGCACACGGGGTTAAGGCTCAGGGTTCAGTTAACTCTTACAGATCGCGCCACACGCGGGCGCCCTTGACGTTGTTTTCGACAACGCTACGGACAATGAAGTGGCGAAGCTGCTTCGTCTTGGGCTTGGTACCGCCCTTGCCATCGGGCACCATTTCGCCAGGAACCACTTCGCTGTACTTCTGGTTCTGTGCGCTGATCGTGCTTGCCAGAGTCTTCGCCGGGGTCGGCTTGGCTTCGGTAGCCGGCACAAAGAACGACTGATCCTTCAGCATTGCGTCAAACGGGTAGATGCTAGTACCAGCACCGCGACCGCCGCGCTTCGCTTCGGGAATCGGCACGCCAGCATCCACGGTGAACTGCACTTTTGCAGCGGTAGGCGCGACAGCCGGGGCCGCAGGCAGGGTACCGAAGCCACTTACGGCAGGGACAGTAGCCGGCACGGCCACCGAAGCCTTGTACGCTTCAATACCGGCAGCAGTCGCGCGCGTAGCAACGCCGTGGGTGGGGTCAGCCATCGCGGAATTGACTTCGACCAAGCCAGCGGAAACGGCAGCAGCATGGACGGCAGGATGCGAATAAATGAAAGCGCCGGCAATCGTTGCGTCAACGACAGCCTTCAGGAACGCGGGGTCAACTGCAACACCAGCAGCCGGGGTAGCTGCGGCGGTTTTGGTCTTCGGCTTTGCCATGTGTATCTCCAAGTGAATGAATTAGGTCAAACAGCGCAGTAACAGTACAACAACTAATTTGCCGTGTCAATGAATTGTGATACGCAAATTTCGCCAATGACTATCAGCCTCGATTACACACATTGCATGTAAGTGCAGCAACAAAGCACCTGCAATTTTGTTTTGTAAAAGCTGGCTTTTCTGCATACGAGCGTATTGGGCTAAAGCGTAGTCCGCCAATAAACTGGATTCGAGCGCGGCCAGAAAGAATATATTATCCATTGTTGTTTTCCTTTTTAATAAAACGTATAACTGCGCGTGCATGTGGGCAGCTTGCGGACATAGCATTTACTACGCCCTGACAAAGAGTGCATCGTGCCTTTTTCTGTTGGGGATAATACCAAACATTACAACTATCCCAAATATTAGTTCCGAATTTAACTTCATACACTTTGGTATCAGAATCAAATTGCTCAACTGGTTTAACTTTGTAATACATAATTAAAATCTCAATCTCGATTTAATAATTTCAATTCGATTTGTAAAATAATTTTAAATTAGTTTTTTATAAATGAAAGTTAGGAAAATTCAATAGGAAATCGGAAACCAAAAATGAACCGGAAAAATTTGTAAATGCTCTTAGAAGCTCGACCAACTTTCCGGCCCTGGTGCTGGCTGACCGCTAGCCGGGGCGGCGGGCGGGCCGCAGCCGCCTAGCTGCACAGCCGTACAGTACTGTACATTTAAACAGTACTGCACAAAAAGACAGTAGTTTCGGAATGCGAATAATTATTATTCCTGTTTTATTTCCGGCGCCGAATACAGCGGCAGTACGTCTACTCTGCGAACAGGAATAGGCTTGAATATCCAGCGCAGAACTGGCGCGCCCCATGACTCAACTAGCTCTAGCTCGGTGTGCGTAGCTGCGCCCTCAGTGTGCGATTGATTAAAAATAACTTGGTTCATTAGTTCGTTGGTCCGGTAGTCCAGGCTTGAGTTTCGGTACCTTCGTCTTCCGCTTCATCGTCTTTGGTCTGGTAAGGACGATGTGCCCACAAGGGACAGACTGTGCGGCTGCATTCGCGCACGTCTTTACGAAATCCTGCTTCAATTGACTCGTCCGTGCACCCCATGCAATGCGCGCACATCGCCGTTACAGCGGCGCGCAGTCCAGGCTTAGCCCGGTACTTGAGGATCGGATTAGTTTGCTTAGGGCCGCGCTCCGCGCCTTGCCGTGCGGCTTGCATTGCGGCGATGTGTTCGGGTGATAGTGTGCGTGCCATTGTTAGCCCCCTTTGGCCGTGCGCCGAGATTGGACAACATAGCGGGCAATTGCGGCGATTAGTGCCTCCGCTTCGTCGCAATTATCAGGCGTCCAATTCTTTTCCAGTGTCCAAACAAGTTTATGGCGGCAAGCGGTATAGGCACGGTCGATAGCTTCACGCTCTAGCTCAGACAATGACTCATACAGCCGATGATTGGCGCTGTCTTGCTCTGTCATGCTCATAAATATTAATCCTCAATTAATGCAGCGTTTTGGTATGTAGGGTGAATGCAGCCATTGACCTAGCGGCCAAGTTTGATGAGACGTATAGCAGTGTCCAGCGTCTACTATTTCGGACTCACCTGGGAACAAAGTATTCGCATACCATTCCGCATCAGACCTAAACTGCGGAGCGTGGTATAGGCCATTAGGCGCTGGCGTAAACGCCCACCTGGGAACATGCTCCATAGTGAACCGAAATATGTATTGCTCTTTAGCGCGCTCAAAGCTGATTATTCTAGCCATTAGCTTGCCCCTGTAGAGTGTAAATGCTGCGCTTAGTACCCTCATAGTAAATCGCTACAGCTACAGGGTAGCCGTCTGGATCAAGCCAGACGTTAGCCTTACCTATTTGGTAACAGCCAGTATTCGATAGCGCATAATGTTTGCGCAGATAATCGGATAACTCATGGTCTGTCATACTCGTTAGTACTAAATTACCTTTCGGATAAGTCATAAATAATTATTTCCTTTCGGTGTGCCCGCCAGCCTTTAGCAAGGCAACGGTAGTAAAGCAATCGTCTGCGGTAGCAAACACAAGGCGCTGTAGACCTACTACTACACTCCATTTATCTAAGTCTTCTAGAGTTAGCTCATTAGAGCGGTTAATGATGTGATAGGTAATTTGTTCGGGCGTGTAGATTCGGGCAAGCATTAGGACACCGCCCCGTATTCGATAGCCAAAATTGGCTCTCTAGTACCCCTACAAACGATGACAAGGTTATAGCCGTCGTCTTCGATTGCCACGCGCCCCTTGGATTCGTTAGATAGGTAATTTTCCTCACGCAAGAATGCGAGAATGTAGCGAGTAGGTTTATCCAGCAAGGCGGCAGGTACGCGGCCTCGCTTGAACCATTGATTCCATACCCAGCTATAACCTTCGCGCCATGCGTCAATGGAGAGTAGCTGTATCGTGTTTTCGGTTGACTCGTTCATGATTAATTCCTAATTAAGTTTTCGTAGCAGGCTTGCGCCTGAGCTTCGGACGCAAACAGATGCCAACAGCCGGTAACGATGATTGCCCATTTGCCGATATCCTTGCGGCGCAAATTGGAGTAGGTAACATCGTTCGCGGTAACTTGGAATGGAGCGGATACTTTCATGTGGGCACGCTCCTACCAGACCTGAGACGGCGCGGCAACCTTCCAGGCTTGAACCGGAGTAGCCACGGGAGGCGCTACAGCGGCGCCAGACGGGCCTTTAGGATTCAGCTTAGGGGTAGGTACCAATGCAGCCTTGCGGCCTCCCTGCGGCCCGTTCTGAGACGCTGGCGGCATGACAATCGGTGCAGCGGCTTCGATAGCCTCAGCGACAGCCTCATCCTGCATTGCAGCTAACACTTTAGCGTGCACGCGCAAGCTATGGACTGAGCCAGCCGCGCAAAACTTGCAGAGAGAATCGGGGTAGATACCATTGATAAACAAATTCATAATTAATAATTCCTTCTGTGTCGGGTTAGGGTGAATCCCGAAAGGGCCGCTCAGCTAGCCGGCCCTTTGAGGCTGCATCCTACGCCGCTTTGAGTAGCTCCAATAAATCATCTGCCTCCTGCTTAACAGCCGCCGCCCACCGCGCCGACCATGTCGGCGATGCCGCCGCCCACCGCCCCGTCCGCGCCCGCACAGCCGCCTCCGCCGCCGACCGCGCCGCCGCCGCCGACCGCGCCGCCGCCTCCGCCGCCTCCGACCACGCCGCATCAGGTAACGGGCAATTCTTACCTTCTACTTCAGCATAGTGCAGCGCTTTGACTTGCTCAATCGCGGCAATCGTTTGATTGATTACAGCGTCAATTGCCGTACCATGCTTTTCTAGCATTGTACGTTGCAGTACGATTAGCCGATCCAAGCGGCGAATTGCAAGCTTATGACGGACAGGCTCAACGTTAGCCCCGACCGGAATAGCACGCAAAAACTTAGCCGGCCATTTCATCGCTTCAGCTTTGGGGAGCGCCTCGAATAGGTAATCCTCAAGCCGCGCAAGCCATACAGGCAACCCTAGCTCGATTGGATATCTAGCATGGTCATATGCTTCCAGGGTGCAGCCGACAGCGCACCCCTTACCGTTTTTCCAGCCAATACCCTGTATCAATGCATCTCATCTTGACCGCGTTAGCTGATTCGTCCATGAATCAGCTAACACTGTCTTGTGACAGTTTAAGCCGCAACTAGCTGCCGTGCCACGTTCCAGGCTTGGGCCTTAATATCAGCGCCAGCGCCGAACATGGCCGATACTGCGCGTGCATCGTCCGTGTGCTGGGTACCTACGTGGTCGATATCGTAGGTGACGGCATTCAGCGCACCCCACAGAGTACCGTTAGCTGTGGGCAGGGAGGCGCCGGGCGACGAAGTGTAGGACGGAATCACGCGGCGCAGCATCCGCTCTACTTGCTTGCGGGTTTCCTCGTCTTCGTTCATTTCCTCAACGGTCTTGCCATCGCAGTAAACCCTGCTGAAGTAATCCTGCACGGCAACGGGATCGATTGAGTACCGCGCCATTTCATCGGCCAGCTTCATACGTTCGGCAAAGCTATCCAAATTCAACGCAAGATCAGACTTCGATTGATTGTACTGGGTGCGATGCGAAGTTTTAATCTTGGTGACACCCTCTTCGCCAAGCGCGGCTTGCAGGGTGTTCCAGCACACAATGCGCGTGTCCGAGAAAAATTCAATGGTACGCATGGAGCCATCGAAGGATGAACCGAAATTGATATGCGAGCGCACCAAGTCATCGCCACCCTTGCCGTTGCTGACATTGTGCTCCGCCGAAGTCTTAGCGGTCGCAACGATGATGCGGCCACCCTTCAACGCCATCGCCGTGGACATGGTAGCGCCGATCTTTTTAGCGCGGTCCATCATGAGGGCCAGCGCCTCTTTGGGTTGATGATGCACATTGAATTTCGCCGAGACGATTGCGAGCGGCGCCTGCGAATCGGTGCGGAAGATGACGTGCTGTTCGGGCCATTCCACCAAGCCCGTGCCATCCGTTGCAATCGGGCCGGTAGCAAAGCGCACCTTGGAGCGTTGCACGATGTAGTCCAGGCCGGACTCAGCAGCCATCGTGTCCAAGTTATTCAGGTCGCTGAACGCCTTGCCCAGGCCATGCCACGCCGCGCCATGCTCCGCGTTGTAGGCGAAAGCAGGGCCGTTAGTCATATCGAGATTGTGTGCCATGTATCGTTACTCCGAATAGATGAATGAAGTGGTTAAAACGTACCGCAAGAGAATAATACCTGAGAATTTATGCAGGCGTCAACAGTCTAGCTATTTTGGTAGACAGCCTATGCGCTTCGTTCATTGCATATTCCAGTTCGCTATGCACTTCGGTACTGCCTTGTCCGTCGCTAGAGAGTACGCCCACATTGCTAAAGCGTTGCAAAATCGGCAATATCGCCGCAATATGCAGCATACCAAGCGCCCTCTATTAGAGCGCGACCTTTGCTATCCGTGATCATGATTGCTACCCCTTACTTAAACTATGTTAGTGATTGAACCATTAAACCTAAACGTAGCGGCCTATTGCTAGGCCGCTAGAGTTAGATTGTTAGGCGCGCTCGTTCTTGATCTGTGATACCGCATGCTCTGCGATATCGCCACAAAAAGACTGACCAGTGCGCTTCACCGCCAGCTCCACTATTCGCACTAGTTCCCGACGATGCCGGGTGCAGGCGCAGCCGCTGTTGTACCTGACATCGATGTAAGAGGCATGGGCATCGCACCAATCACATATTTTGTGCATGTAGATGTACTCCAGTTAGTTAGTTAACAAGTAAAGAAAGGGGGGTATTGGGGTCATTCCAGCCAGCCAGTTCGCCTTTACGGTGTCAATCAAGCGATAGGTAATCGTATTGTGCTGGCAGCGGCTTGAGGAGGGATTCAGCGGGCGCTGTAGGCTTTGGCGAGCTGCACGGCAAGCGCATAGGCTTCGGCGAATGTGTCGCAGTCCGGCACCTGCCAGCCGCGGCCATCGGCAGTCGGCTGCTCGCACGCCAGCGGCGCGAACACACGCGGGAAGCTGTAGCCGGAGTGACGGTGCGACACTTGGTAGCGTCCGCCCTGATCGTAGTTGCTGCGCCGGCGTATCCAGACTTCGTTCGGGCAGTTCGGGGCGGCAACGGTCCAGCGGGCGCCGTAGGGAGATGTTGCGCTGTCACCACGGTCGGGGTAGACACGCACGGCATCGGAACTGGCGCGCCAGATGCCGAACGCCTGCAGTAGCGGCCTAGTAGCTTGAATCGGTGTTTGCATGTGCTGCTCCTTCTCGGTTCGTCGCCCTGACTGCATGGATATAGTAGTTAGTTTGTACCGCCCGTTAATTATAGCAAGGATAATAGTTTTAGACCTACCGTTCGTCGGCTAGTTAAAAAATAGTTTAGGCAATGGTGCTTTGGTATTCGGATGTTGCGAAGTCGTCTAAGAGTACACTTGTACACTTAGTTATCCACAGATGTGACTATCAAGCATTGGTTAGTAATAGGTTTAGTTAATAGTTAGATGAATGAGTGATATTGATTGATACTGATCATATAACGTGATTGAAGTTAGTTCGATTGAGATACAGAAAACTCTTACATTGCCTCCGAAAGGTTTCTGTAAGTTTGTCATCAAACTGTAACAAAAGTGTCACAGACTCACGTAAAGATGGGAGAAGGTCCCGGTGACGTACAAAAAAATAATTGACGTATAAACAGACCTAGCTTTATAAGTCATTGATTCGTCCGGGGCGTATAACAAAATTAAGGAATAATCTAAACTGACTCTCTCACACCCTCTTACACCCTCTCAGCGAAAATTCACATAACTAGTTAGTTATTGATCTTAGGTATTGTTTTAGATGATTGGAATACATATTGTTTCATGATTGCTCTTAGGTCGTCTTTTACTCTCTCTTTATTATTATTATTATTTATGAATATAAAATAAGAGTAAGAAAACAACAACTTAGCGGGCTAGATCGGACTATATAAAATAATCTGGTGGCGACGAGCTAATTGTGGGCATAAACTCTCTTTCCGCACGTCATTTACGAGGGGGTTACCATGCGCTCTACTTTTGTTCGTCTAGCCACCGAAGCAGGCGTCCTGCATCGCATACGCGCTGATGATCCAGGGTGCACATTCTGTAAGGCGCGCGGTCGAATTCCCAGCCTCATTTACATTGATGTTCGCTTCGCGTACTACGCGCCAGACTCAATGTATTGCGGCAAGTGTTTTCCGACTGGTGCTGATCCTCACACCATTAGCCGCGCTCGTATGGCGCTGCTACATGAGGCATTAACTGCTGCTAGTTCTGTTGAATGGGCTAACGAAATTCACAATCAATTATTAACTCTCGAATCGGGTGGCGATCCGCGCCGTTAGTGCGCACATGCCGCTCTGCTTTACATAATTGCTATTATGCGAAGTAGTTGCGGCTGCGTTATCGTCTGCTTAAGCAGCTAATCTCAATCTCGGTATCTCGATTCTGAAATCTGAATCTGAATGTGAATACGAATGATAATAAGAATCATTCTAATTTACCGAGCCTTCACGCCGCGTCTTGACAACCCGCCCCCACCCCCGTAAGAATGCTGCGCGAATGGGACTCCGCCGCTCCGAAGCAGGGGATGCGTAGCGATGACTAACCGTTCTTAAATTATTATTTTAAAAAAATTTTAAAAACTTGACTGTGTAAGCGTAAGAGTGTTACGTTTGTTTTATGAGCCGCCCTAAATATCTTGGTGTTGAGTCTCCGCGTGAGACGGCTATTCGTTTAGGCCAGAAAACTTACCAAGCTATGATTGCTTGTGTTGTATGCGGTGGCGTTGAGCGAACAGTTGCAGGGTATCACTGCACTGTTTGTAAAAAGATTAAAGATGCTGCGAGATACACCGACAGCACTAAACTACAAAAACATAAGATATACCAAAAACAATGGCGAATAAGTAATGCAGATAGTGAAGCTGTTCGCCGTAAAAAATGGTCTATAGATAACCCCGAAAAAGAATTAGCTAACAAAAGGGCTAATGAAAATAAACGTAGAGTAAGAAAATTGAAAGTAGTATCTGATCAAATAAATGATTCTAAAATTAAGGAATTATTTGCGGAACAATGGGGTACGTGTTATTGGTGTTTTGCCCCCTTAACTGATTATCATTTAGACCACATCACTCCTATTAGTCGCGGGGGTACCGATCTTATTAGCAACTTGTGTTTAGCTTGTGTTAAGTGTAATTTGCAGAAACATAACAAGTTGCCTATTGAGTGGTATTTCACATCTGGGTGCCGAGCGATTCGTAGCTTTGAAACAATCAAACGCGCATACCTACTCAATACCTAAAAATTTTCTAAACTATTGTACGAACTCTATTACCGAATTTATTTTCTAAAATTTTTTAGAACTAATTTATGAATAACACTCCCTTGAATCGTTACCAACTTAGCCTGCACCCTGATATTGACCGAATTCAATACAGGCAATTGGGCGAACAAATCAAAGGTATTAGTTGTCCTCGTACCAGAAGCAAACTAATGGATATACGTATAGACATGACCGTTTCTGCTGCTTACTACATTAACTGGAAGATGTACGAAGCTGCTATGCGTCAAATCGACTCTATTCTTTGGCCGGAGGGTTATCTATGAAATTTGTAACTGCGAAAGATTTATTACCTAAATTAATTACTCGCTGGAATCACCAGCATCCTAAAGAAAACGAAACTGCAAAAATTTTGTTACAGTTACAAATAAGCGGTAAGCTGACTAACGAAACTGCTGCTCAAGCTATTGGTAACAAAGCCTGGACATACTTAACTTGCCAAGCGTGTGAAGAGTCTGTACTTGAAGCTATTCACGTTTGCAACGATCCTGAAGGCGGTAGTATTAACCTTTGCTATGACTGTATTGCTGCTGCTAAAACCCTTGCTGATCGACATGAATTTGGAGCCGGCTACTAATGAACTCAAATGAACTTTACAACGCTCGTCTTCGTTGCCTTGAGTTAGCTTGTATGTATCAAGTAACAAATAATAAACTAGGCAAACCAATACCGTTCGACTCTAAGTTAGCTGTTGCCGATGCCGAAGTGATGTACAAGTTTATGCTCCGTAACGGTGGGGCTAAGCCTGATGTTACTTTCAGGCACTTGACGGAGGCGCCATGAGTCGCACCTTAGCCCGCGAACTCATCAACGCCCACGAAGAGAAAGACGAAGCCTACAGGCAGCGCAATCACCTAGTTGCTGCCCTGGCTCGTTTATTCCCTAGCGGTATCCGCAAGACTAGTATTGTGGGCTGGTTACCCGACTGGCATAACTGCTGCTTCATTGACTTGCCCACAGGTCAAATAAGTTACCACTACCACGACTCCGAAGCCTACTTATTTGAAGAACTCCCTGCTTACGAACGTGAATACGATGGGCATACTAAAGAGGATGTTCACGAACGGTTGCGCAAGCTTCGTAAGGGGCTATCTCTTAGGGAAGCAATTATTATGGCATGGGATGGTTAATACCTATAAGCACAAACTTAATTTCTTTTATAATTAATCATCGGAGCAATTATTTATGGAAGTTCAAAAATCACATCACAATAATCTTGCCTATACCGTTGCTTTACATTGTACTGATTATGAAATTGATATTCTTAAAGACTCACTAGCGACAATGGTTAGTGCACAAGGGGCATTGGTAGCCGATTCAACCGGGATGCCCATAGAAGCTTTTAAGGCCGCAGTTAGTAAATTAAAGGGTATTATTGATTTACTATACGCATTGGATAGTATTTAGGTATGACCCCCGAACAATTAGCTAACTCTGGTACTGAACACGGCCACCAAGCTGCAATCTTCTGTTGGTCGCAGCAAAACGAACGCTGGTACCCCGAACTGAAATGGCTTTTCGCCATCCCGAATGCTGGGGGTCGGGGGTCCGATGCCACTGGAAGAAAGATTTTAGGGGCAAAAATGAAGGCAGAAGGTGTCAAGCCTGGGGTGGCCGACCTGATGCTCCCTTGCTCGCGTGGCGGCTTTCTTGGACTTTTTATTGAATTAAAAAAGACAGGTGGCACGGCGTCGAGCGAACAGCTAGACTTCGGCGCAGCGATGCTTGCAGCCGGGTACTGTTGGAAGCTTTGTGTGGGCTACGAGCAAGCAAGGGATACATTGATTGCTTACCTAACTAATCAACTAACTATTTCATAAATGCTAGTTCAACAAATAATTGACGCTGCAAAGCGTTGTTTAGAAGTCAACAAAGAACTAGTTGACTGCTCGCCTATTTTGGTAGAAGGCGGTGAGCCTTTGGTTATAATTGATTACCAAAAAGAACTTAACGAAGTTATCAACTCCCTAATTAAACAATGAAAGCCGAAACTCATAAGACTCTGCTGAATGCTGTAAACGAACTGTGCGAACGCGAACAAGTTCCCGCACACGCTGAAAAAATCCTCTTTGCGATTGTTGATCTTGCCCATGAGGTAACGGGTAATCTGCATCGCATTGCCGAAGCACTCACCGAGATTGCTTTTCAGAAACGAAACGGTAGTTAATTTATTGGAGGTTATTTATGCTTAATGGTAAATTGAAAGTTATTAATGCTTTATTTGCTATTGCTGATGGGGCAGAAGTACCGGACAAAGATCATGGGGTGTGTTTTAATTCTTGTTTAATGGCAAATACTAAAGTATTGGAAGATAACTTACTACCAGTTAATACTGTAGTAAGTTTATATGGTACACAATTTCCATTAGAAAAAGAATTCGGTGAACAATTTGATACAGATAAAAACAAATGGGAAGGGGAGCGCGGCGAATTTAGACGCAACTTAGCTGGCTTTGTTGCCGCTGAGTTGCAATGGAGGCTTGGACATGAGTAAGAATGTCTTACCCTTTAAGCGCAAAGCTTCTCCTCGTAACCCCACTAAGCCTAAGTCTGCTTCTGTAGTTCAGGAAATGGACTATGGGCATACCTGTAGTCTCAAGGGCTGCGGGGCTGAAGCCAAATGGACAGTGGTAGCGAAGATTTGGGCCAAGATAACGCCCAACAATGCTCGCACCAAAGACAACTGCCTAAAGATGGCTTGTGGTGTTGTAGCTTGCGACGAACACCGCTCTAAGCTGCCTGAAGTCGTTGTACACTTCATGAAGACTCAGGCCGATAATTTGAACAAAGCTATTCGTGCTGCTAATCGCGGCGAGCCCGATCTTGATAACTACCGCTCTGAAATTCTTAGTATCGAAGAGGCTAAGAACGATCAGCAGATGGCGAAGGGGTGATTCGTGGATAAAATATCAATTGCTACTCCTAATGGCTATAAAGATGTTGATGCCATTCAACCCGAACTCCCGCTCAAGCAAACTGCCGAAGAGAAAGCAAGTGAAGCTCTTGCTAAATTGGGTAATTGCAATGTTGATTTGGTACTTCGCGCTTTGCGTGGTGCTGGCTTGGCTATTGTCGAATTAGAGCCGCAAGAGAATTTTGCGAATGCTCCTGTGTCAATTGCCGAATTACGGTCTGATCGAAACAATTCGTGTATAGATTGGACTCCGCGTGACATGCTTATTTGTATGCTGCGGGAACACGATAGCGGTAAAACGGTACTTGAAGACGCTATCTTGTGCTACAAACGAAAAGTAAACGAAGACGAATTTGGCTATTCTTATGTTTTGGCAGGAAATGGTGATATTTGCTTTGCCATGCTGCATATGACTTCTTATAGGCTAAATTTAAAAGTTTTTGGGTAATTGATCCTGCGGCTGCGAATCGGCATAATCAGCCATGCCAATTCAGCCGCCAATGCAGTACAGCCTTAACGGACTCGCCTTTACGGAGCAATTCGAGGGGTGTAGGTTCGAGGCTTACCCTGACCCAGCTTCGGGGGGCGACCCCTGGACCATTGGCTACGGGCATACCGGGCCTGAAGTTGTACCTGGGCTCGTCTGGACGCAGGACCAATGTGATGCTGCCCTGCTGCGTGATGTGCAAGGCTGCGTCAATAACGTAAACCAATTTGTAAATGTGAAGCTAACTCAAGGCGAATTTGATGCCCTGGTAGACTTCGCGTTTAACTGTGGGCAGCGTAATTTAGATTCATCTACGTTGCTAAAGTTGGTTAACGAAAACGATATGAAGGATGCTGCTAACGAATTCCAGAAGTGGGATCACGCTTCTGGTAAGGTTGTTGCTGGGCTGTTGCGTCGAAGGTTGGCTGAACAATCCGAATTTAATTCTTAGGAGTTACTATGAGCGAAGAAACCCCTGTTGTCGTTGCAACCGCAAGCGCAGTCACGCATGAATCGTTGTTTCAGGAATTTGAGGCTTGGATGGTCAAGCTAAAGAGTTACCTTGCAACAACTACCCATATTGTTGATGATGTTGCGCCACTGGCCGAAACTGTTGTTGGGGTTGTTGATGCTCCTGCGGCCCCTATGCTTGCCGCTGGTGTTGCTGCCCTTAATGCAGCTAACGCGGCTGCTAATGCTTCTACGCTTGCGGTAGCTGTCTCGAATATGACGCAGGCTGTATCAGCGGTGAAGTCTCTTACGGCGCCGCCTGCTACTCCATCGAAGTAACCAAAGGGGCCGCAAGGCCCCTTTTCTCAGGCTAGAACTTACGGGGATTGGGCATGTCAGAAGATCAACCTTATAAGGGGCCTGAAAGACAGGCGGACCCGGAGGCTCGTGAAATGATCGAGACTTTAGACAAACGATTAATGCGTATGGAAGAGTTAGTTAATCGTGCTTCTGAAGCTGTATTTACTCATATTCCGAAGTGTGATGCGCGCGATGAAAAACATGAGCGTTGGTTTTCACGAATGGAAGAGCGCGATGAACGCACACAACTTCACTTAAATGAAGTTAAGGCAACACTTAGAACTGAAGCTATTCACCGCGATTATATGAAGAGAGCCCAAGAGAAAAACGATAAATTTAATTGGGCGATTATCGCAGGTATAGGTACAGTTCTTGGGTTAATTATTGCTGATTGGGTTTCAAAACATTTTACCTAATGACAGAACTAGAAGAAAAACTTGCATTTGCGAAGATTTTATTGCGAATGCCTAAAGAGCCGCTTAAAGCGGCTTTAGCTATTTTTGCTGATCCTGGGCTAGCTCTTAAGCGGTCGATTGAATGGGCCAAAGACCCCGTAGTTATTGCCGAACAAGGGCGGTTATTGCAGCAAATTGGGCCGGTAGAGTCACTACCAGACAAGAGCGACTTCGCCAGGGCAGTGTGGGAACTGTCTCAGAATGGTGTAACCGACGATGATATTAAAATTAAAGCTTTGCGCCTTTACGGCGAAATTCGCGGCTTTATTGAAAAGCCCGTGCCCATTGAAGGCGGAAAAGATGGCGGTGGATTGGTTGTTAATATAACGCAGTTCACTACAAACAATACCCAAGTTAACCAAGCTAAACCCGAACCTATTAAAGAGGTTGCGAAGGTTATTATTCCTGATGCTACACCTATTAATTCTTTGGTTAGGTTAAATTGACACAAATAAATTTACCTAATGGTTGGGAACCCCGAGAGTATCAACGCAATGCTTGGGGTTATCTTGAACATGGGGGTAAGCGTGCGGTATTGATTTGGCATAGACGTGCAGGTAAAGACGATCTAGCTTTGAATTGGGCTGCTGTATCTGCCCACAAGAAAGTAGCAACCTATTGGCATATGTTACCTGAAGCTTCCCAGGCTCGTAAGGCTATTTGGGAGGCCGTTAACCCCAATACAGGTATACGCCGCATTAACGAAGCATTTCCTAAAGAGTTACGCGATGTAACACGCGAACAGGAAATGATGATTCGATTTAAGATTGGGTCAACTTGGCAGGTTGTAGGCTCTGATAACTTTGATTCCCTTGTGGGCTCGCCGCCTTATGGTGTTGTATTCTCTGAATTTGCTCTAGCCGATCCTAGAGCATGGTCATTTATTAGACCTATTCTTGCTGAAAATGGTGGATGGGCTGCTTTTATCACCACTCCGCGCGGGCGAAATCATGCTAAGAAATTGCTTGATTTAGCAATGACCGAAATGAAGACAGGTGGTGATTGGTTTGGTGAAGTATTACCTGTAAGTAAAACCAAAGCACTATCAATTGATAAACTAGAAAAAGAGAAGCGAGAATTAATTGCTGAGTTAGGGCCGGAAGAGGGGGCAGCACATTATGATCAGGAGTGGGAATGTTCATTTGACGCAGCAATGCCTGGGGCTATCTATGCACACTGGATTACAGAAGCAGAAAAAGAAGGTCGCATTACGCACGTCCCTATTCTCCCGCAATTCCCTGTTAATACTTGTTGGGATTTGGGTATGGACGATAATACTGCTATTTGGTTTTATCAAGACACTGGCTATCAGACTCGGTTTTTAGCGTGTTACACTAATCATAGTGAAGATTTACAGCACTATGTTTCGTTTATTAAGGATTGGTGTAATGATCGTAAAGTAATGGTTGGTCGCGGTATCTTACCGCACGATGTTAGGGTTAGAGAGTTAGGAACAGGTAAAAGCCGCGAAGAGGTATTGCAAAGCCTGGGGCTTTCCGTTACTGTTGCTCCGAATATCAAATTGCAGGATGGCATACAAGCGACACGCGATCTTTTGAAAACGTGTGCTTTTGATGAAAAAGGGTGTGCAGATGGTATCAACGCATTGCGGCATTATCACCGCGAACGCGACGATATTCTTAAGACATTCTATAATCGCCCCGTACACGATTGGTCTAGCCATTTTTGCGATGCCCTGCGAATGAGGGCGGTCGAGCGCGGCGAAATTAGTTCCGTACAACGGGCAGTAGCAAGGCCCATCGTTAAACAGAAGTGGAGGTAAGTGTTATGACCGAAGATCAGTACGAAAAAGCAACCCCGCTGATTCAGCAGCTTCAGTCGTTGCGCGCGAATAAGCAACAGGTGATGACTGCGAAGCCTACTTTTGGCTCTTTCGTTCCTTCCCCTGAAGTGATTGACGAAATTCGCGGCGCGCTGGGGGCTAGCCTCGATAATCAAATCAACACTGCAACTGCTGCATTGACGGCGCTCTAAAATGCTAGTCACTATTACCTGTATTGTTATAATCATTTACGTCATGGTGCGGCTATGGTAGGCGCAGTTCGTAAATGGCTTCCGCGCCCCAAAATTGCCGGTGCGCCGCCCAAGACCCCTAAGGTACCGAAGCAGAAAAAGGTTAAGGTGCCGAAGCCTGGGCAACCACTATGAATCGCTACAATTGCAACGATTGCGGGCGGTTTCATGGTGCCGAAGGCTGCGCTAATGAACGTCACCCGCGCTCGATTAAGAAAACCAAGCAAAAGCCTGGGCGCGAAGCTGTAGAGCAAAACAAGGGTAACTCATTACGGAGTCATATTCCCCTGCGCTATTAGGAGTATTACAATGCTTCGACGCTATCGTTGTCACAAAATTGTTAAAGCAGGTAAGATTAAAGATTTTCCATTGATTATCCAAACTGTTGGTGTTGGTGAACTTATTAACTATAGTCAAACAATAGAAGTATTACCGCATGAATTCATTGAAGTACCGGCGGGGTGGATGGCTGAACATAAGCCTGAAATTGGCGGTTATATAGTAGAGTACGAAGATGGTTATATTTCGTATAGTCCCGCAAAGGCTTTTGAAGAGGGTTATACACTTATTGATTAGGAGTTTATTTATGGCTTGTGTAGGTAAGAATTGTTGGATCGCATTTCATGTGGGGGCAGAGACAAGGGAAATTCGCGGAGCAATATTCAATGTCGAAAGTTGTTTTGTGATCGACAAGAATACAAAAATTGGGCGTGATCTTGAACCTGCAACACGAATTACGCATGAAGTCGATACTGGACCTGATTGCTACTTAAATTTTGATATTGGTATTTTTGTTGTACCAATGTTTCGATTGCGCGAACTGGAAAAGGATGGACAGCTACGTCGCAGAGGATTAGGCTACGAACTGAGCGACAAAGAAATTTTACAAGGGCAAATGCGGTATTTATTGACTATGGAAAGACAGGCGCGCGATCTTGAAAAGCAGCTTACCGATGCTGGGGCGGGTAAGGCTGTTCAGCAGGTATTAGCTCTTGCTGCTTCGGGCCGCACGTTGGGTAAAACACAACTAGAGGCCCTAACCAATGGCTAGACCTGAGCGCGCCATTAACCAAAGCGACCGCGAAAAGCTGCGGCGAACTTTTATTTTAATGCTAACGGTAATTGCTAAGAGCAAAGCTAACTTACCGCCTGTAGGCCATGATTTTATCCATATGGGCTGGAACATCGTAAAGCGCCCGACTGATCCTACTTTCTGCTCAACACCGGCTAGTAATAGCCCCATTGTGCTGCCGTTTAACGAAAGCATCGGCAATAATTAATTACTAATTAGGAGTTACTGTGAATCTTATTAAATTTAAGAAGTTCAATTTTCGAGTTTTGTTCACTATTTCAATTGTTGAGTTTGTATTGGGGCTTAAGATTTTCCCCTATGGTTTGTTCAAGTTTCGCAGTAATGCGGGGCAACGGTTTACGGAAGTACTTGTACTTAACTTACCGTATTTCGTTACTTGGAAAAATCTAAACAAATATAAATTCTATGGCGGGGTTAATGGTGGTAGGCGTGCCACGCGTTGGTTAGAGTTTACTGTTTATTCATGGCTTGTTACCTTTGTAGGGAGAGGTAAGTTTAAATTCATTAAGCAAGTATATACTCGGCCTGACCCCACACCTAAGCGGTATCTTGAGGCATTGCAACAGCAAATTGCGTTAGGCCCCGCTACACACTACTACAACGAAGCACGTCAAGCTGCTACACCTGATTCGAGCGGTAACACTAAACCTATTCCTCGCCCTGTTTACATGATTCCGCGTCACTTAGTTACTAAGCACGAACTTGCGCTTAAGCGAGTTAATGCGTTACATTCTGAAAGAGGCTTACCTTTGGTAGATTCTACCCGGTATGTGCCTCCTGCTGAAGAAATTAAGACTCCGCCAAAATCAAAACCGAAACGTAAGGCTACTAAGAAAACTAAGACCAAAAAGTAAGCCAATGAACCAATTTAACTATTTAATTATCTATTCTGCTGTAGTTGCCAACAGAGTAGATAAAGGTGTCAGGACCGGGTGACGTAATTGCGGGGCTAGCCCCTGAACAAGACAACGGGCCTCCCGCTGCTGCATATCGCCGTGGCGGGTGGTTAACCGGTTCTGCTTACACCAAAGGCGGGCAGCGCACTGGCTTGCTTGGTGAAGTGCGCGAAACACCTAGCCCACAAGAACAGCAATCAACTACTCAGCAAGTTGCGGGTAACATTACCGCTCCGATCAATCCCCCATCAGGCCCTAACCCTGATGCGCCTAGCCAGCCAGGGGCCGCAACTGATACCGGAATCCCCGGTGCATTGGCTGGATACATTCGTACCGCTTGGTCGCGTAATAAACGCGCTCGTGATCGAATCGAGTACCGAATGCTGGCATGTCTTCGTGCCCGTCGCGGCGAGTATGATGCCGTTGAATTAGCGGATATGTGGACAGCAGACGCAGGCGAGCCTATTTACCTGCCAATTGCTGCTACCAAGATGCGCGCCGCAGAAGCGGCCCTTCGTGATTTAATTTTGCCGGATGGCGACCGGCCTTGGGGCTTTGAGGCCGACCCCGATCCTGAATTACCTGCTGATCTTGAGCTAGGTATTAAGCAGCAAGCTTACCAAGCTGCACAGCAGAAGATTGCCCAACTTAAGCAGCAGATGGGCAAAGTTGTAGATATGACGCAGTTCGTTACAATGGCTACGGAAATTCAAGCCAGCGAACGAGCTAAGGCTATTGCTGAACAAGAAAAGCAAGCCAAAATCCGCGCTGAGCGGATGGAAGATACTGTAGAAAAACGCTTGATTCGTGGTAACTACAATCAAGCAATGAGTGAGTTTTTACAACACTTTTGCACCTATCCTGCTGCTGTTCTTAAGGGGCCATTCCTTCGTCGTGAAAAGCGGCAGGTATGGAATAAGAAAGGATGGGTAATGCATGTTGAGTCTAGCCCTCAACTGTATTGGTGCGCTGTTAACCCGTTTGATTGCTACCCCGCTCCTGAAGCTGAAAGCTGTCAGGATGGTGATTTTATTGAACGTATACGAATGACCCGTGCGGATTTGTATGAATGCATTGGTGTTCCTGGGTACGATGAACAAGCTATTCGCCGCTGCTTATCTACGCATGAATCAGGTGGATTGCGTGGCTGGTTGTGGTCTGATATGGAACGCCGCCAGCTTGAAGGTAATACTTTTGAGACATGGCAACCCGAATACCTAGTTGATGCAATTCATTATTGGGGTAGTGTGCAAGGCACTACCTTGATGCAACATGGTATCTCTATTGGTGAAGATGGTGACCCGCTTGCTTATTACGAAGTTGACGCCATCTTGATCGGCAATGAAATTATTAGATGTGAAATTAATGATGACCCGTTAGGTCGTCGCCCTTATCACAATGCCTCATACGATCCGGTACCGGGGGCGTTTTGGGGGAATTCGATTTACGATTTGATGCGCGATTGTCAGGCGATGGTCAATGCTTGCGCTCGTTCGTTGAATGCAAATCTTGGGTTAGCTTCAGGCCCGATTATGGGTATTGATGTTTCGCAGTTAGCTGCGGGCGAAGACCCCAAGGCTATGCGTCCGTTACAGCAGATTCAGTTGGATCGTTCACGCGCTCAAGCCCAAGCCGATCCTATTACTTTCTACCAAGCCGATAGTAGGTCTACCGACTTACTTAAGGTAATGGGTGAATTTGAAATACGCGCAGATGATCTAACAGGTATTCCGCGCTATATGTATGGTAATACCGACATGAAAGGCGGTGCTGCAACTTCGTCGGGCTTATCTATGCTAATGGGTACTGCTGCGAAAGGGTTACGCCGCGCCTGCGCGAATATTGATCGTGGGGTCATTGCTCCTACTATTGAAGCTACTTATAACTATGAAATGATGTATGGCAATGATGATGATGCTAAGGGCGCTGCAACTGTAGTTGCCCGTGGGTCTATGGCAATTATTATCAAGGAACATTTGCAGCAAGTTCGACAAGCGTTCTTACAAGACGTTGATCGTAGCCCAATTGCGCAGAAGATTATTGGAATTAAGGGGTACGCATCGGTACTGCGCGAACAGGTTAAAGTGCTTGATATGAATACGGACGAAGTTGTGCCGGATGATGAAGCACTTGATGAAATGATTAAGAATCAGCCGCCTCCGCAGCCTTCGCCTGATGAGCAATTGAAGTCGCAAACGTCGCTGAAGCGCGAACAAATGAAGAACACTACCGCTCTAGTAAAAGAGGGGCTTATTCATCCTGAAGCTGGTGCCGCGTTAGCAGCGGCAGGACAAAACAATGCGCCTAACAACGGAACAGTACCGAACGCTCAGCCAACTGCGGCAAACGGCTAGTGGTAAGGAATTAATTAAGTTATTGCAAGATGATCTTAATGAAACAGATATTGGTAATCGTACTGCTACTGGCGAGCGTCTTGGTTGGGGCCAGGGGCGGGCACAATGTTTGGTTGATTGGATTAAACATCTAACCGAATCTGAAAGACATGCTTCGTAAGCCAATTAATAAAAGTGAGTCTCCTGCATACACAAAGCAGGGCATTCCGCATGATGAAATTAAGTCTAGGTTTTCAGGCCGCATGTCGCCTATTACTACAAATTCTGCTCAGTACCGCGAAGCAAAAACGAAGTTATCTGAAGAGAAAATTTTAGCTGAATCAATTGAGATAATTGGAAATAAATTATGACTACCAAAGAACGCCGTGTACCCCTGCATCTTCGTGACCGTGCGCAGGCTGCTGATCAGTATTCAAAGAAATTGGCACAGGTGCGCGATCAACGCAATAACGCCACTCTCGATCCGCCGCCCGGTCCCCCGGTGCAGATCATCGGTAGCCGCCCCACAGTACAGCCGGGTACTCGCGTTGCAGCAGAACCTCTGCCGCCCGTCGCTACTGACCCTCAGCCCTGGCCCGATCCATCTGTAGGTCAGCCCCTACCTGTGGGCACTGAGCCTGTGCAAGAGCCGACAGGTGGCGCGCTTCAGGATGAACCGCCGATTGAACCTGTTGCCGCTCCGCAGGCTGAATCTGAAGAAATTCGTAACCTTAAGCTTGCTGTGTCTCGTGCGGCGGCTAGTGCTTCTGCTGAAGCAAAACGAGCTAATAACGAAAAAGCCGAAGCGGATAATCTGCGGCGTCAACTTGCTGCATTGAAGCAGACGCAAGAAAACGAACTAATGACTCGCGTTGATGATGCTGTGCTGCGGCAGTATTTTACTGAAGCAGAACTGAAGGAAAAAGGTATTGAATTCTGCCGCAATGAAGTAGTTCGTAGCCGTCGCATTGGGGCTGAGACTGCTCGATCTATGATGGCGCCGC
>Ga0116231_10000977_pt1 | contig 55804 bp, 24 predicted proteins | sample S1TSphgellanicum_2_FD_89695 | JGI IMG/M metagenome (GOLD analysis project Ga0116231, IMG submission 89695) | Host-associated microbial communities from peat moss isolated from Minnesota, USA - S1T2_Fd - Sphagnum magellanicum MG | ecosystem: Host-associated > Plants > Peat moss > Unclassified...
GATCATATGTAAATTAAAATATTGTGCACCACCCATATAAGGGTATTTTCATTAAAGTATACCCTTATTTATTTGAAGGTATTGTAATTGAACTAGATTTTTTTTTGTTATGATCATATGTAAATTAAAATATTGTGCACCACCCATATAAGGGTATTTTCATTAAAGTATACCCTTATTTATTTGAAGGTATTGTATATGGTGTTTGGATTATAGTTATGACTATCCTACTGGTATTGCATAGTTCCAATAAAATTACATGATTAAGTTGTTCAAATACCTTAATGTGGGTGTTTCATGGGTAAATTTGATTGTTGACTATTTAATTGTCAAATTCAAGTATTGTTTTTGGAGATAGTATTTATTGGCATGATTTCTTTGGGGTATGCTTCCATTTTGAATCAATAAATGCATATTGTACAAATCAACTTAGATTTTTCCCATGACATGCACATAGGGATATTTGGAAGGTGCCCTTAATCTTTTTATGACATTAAATGTGCATGGCACACACCTACCTTAATGCTAATTGAATATAAAGTAAGAATTATTTAGGTAGAATTTGGAATTCCTTTAATTTTGAAAGACATATATGTAATGAACTCAATTCATTTTTTCTTTTTTGAAGGAGAGGGAAGTTAACTCCTACATAAAAATAGGTATGAAAAATATTTCTTCTTTGTTGCATTCAAGTTTTGAAATTAAAATTTATCATTTTATATATTTTTCACCACAATTAATTAGTTTAAAAAATGGGGTTTATTTTTTTAAATGATTTGTTCACCTTTTGTGCAATTATATATATATTATGCAAGTGTTTATTTCTAGGAAACGACCCCTTTAAAGATTGTTTGTTGATATTAATGTTTTTTTTCCATGGTTATTATGAATCTATCATTTTTTCCCCAACTTGGGAATTTGCATTTGTTTAAGGTTTGGGTTCATACAATACCACCATTAAGGGGTCCATGGTTAGATGAAAATTAAAATATGTTTGTAACAACTAAAGAACTAACAAATTTGGCTATGAAAAATTACAATTTTAACATTCATTTTCAATGTAATTTTTTTTTCCCATGTGTAATCATTTGTTCAATGGGGTTCATAATCTTTTTTTGACTCATTACCCAATTTAGTGGGCTTTTAAATTGTAACTCCAAAAGGTGTGGTGAAGGTTAGACTCTATTGGGAGGACAATGAATACAATGCATACCATACTAAGTACTAATATACTTTATTGTTTTCTTGTAGGGTTTAAGGGTTTTGATTAATTTTTAAAAAATAAGTAGCAATTGTAAATGATTGTTTAGGCATTCAATTATACTAATTGGTGGATGGACACATACAATAAAATTAATGATGAATTAAGTGATATGTAAATTTATTGTTGTTTAGTAATTGTGGCAAGATGAAGTTATGGGTTAATGTTCTGAGATTAGAATAGTAATATTGACATGAAATGGGTTACACCACTTTTTGTAGTATGATTAGCATGGGGTAAATTCCATTGTCCCAATCCCTTCAAGTCCAAAGGCAAAGTCGCCTTTTTTCAATGTGGAGTTAGTATGAAAAAATGGGTTTAAATATGGAGGCCAAAACAAGGTGGCAATTGAAATTGCATATATCCCCCATGCAAAGGTATTAGAGTTTTTGGAGGGTGAATGAGGGGGTATGCAAACCCTAGTTGAATGGAACAAAAGGAAAAACTTGGCCCTATAAGAAAAAATAAAAAAGCCAACAATCAATAATCACCTTGGACATTCTTGGTACAGTACAAATTCCCTTAATTTGTGTTTTTGACATATTGAATGTTATATCACATGTCCTTGTGTAAACTAGTGTAATTGGATTATGTTTTGTAGATATCAACATGGGTATGGGCCAAAAAACCATTCTGGAAAACTTAACCACACAATGTCCATAAAACATGGTTGTTTGGCCCACTTTTGATTGAGTAATTATACATATGGCTCAAGGTTGTGGAGATCATTGTCTATCATCAAACACACATTCGAGCTAATGGAGAGCCCGCACATTGTCCCATTTTCAATGTCAAAAATTTGAATTTGATGGAATTTTTTTCTTTCAAAATATTCAACAATATATTAGGAAAGGAGGGCAAGAAATATTTCTTGCAAAAAAATGATTTTTGTTGACATACTTTTTTGTGAAAGTTTTGATAACACTAAAAACTATGTAAAAGTAAACTCCTATCATGCCACTTTTGGTCCAACTTAGCTTGCTTTCACCCCATTGCACTAGGGTGCCCATTGCTGGGGTCATCACTAGCCAACAAACTTGTGATGATTTGGTGGATGGTTGATTCCATTACATGCAAAACTTGTAGCAAAAAAACCTAGATGGAAACCATCATGTTTCATTGTGGACGATGCTCCATAAGAGTTATGGGCATTATGGTGAGTTTTACTATGTCTTGGTATATTTTCATAGTTTACACATATTTGCATTGGGTTAAGAATGCATACCAATATGTTTCAAAATTATTTTTGAAAGATTTGATCTCTATGTGCAATCCAAGATTGTGTGGAATTGAAATCATGTCTTGATTTCCTTTCTACTTAGCACGTGTTGAAAGCATGGCGACTATGGTTTATGAAGAAAATAAAAGATGCAAAGGTGAGGCATACTTGTTTGTTTACACATTATTATCATGTATGTCAACCCTAGAAAGATGATTGAATCTTTCAAAACAAGCAAGAGGGAGAAGGTGGTGGACATCTTTGATAGCCGTAAACTTGACACTGTATGGACTAGATACTTTTGGGCTTATTATTACCAACTTGGTAAGTTATTAGCCCACCCTAAATTGTTTACCAAGATCCATGGGTTTGTGAATGTAGTATGAATTATTATGTTAGTTTTAAACCTATAAGAATTAACCCATGGCCTTCATATGCAATGTGCATGTCCATGTAGACTTGTGGATGGTGGGATTTCGTCAAGTGCCACACTCAAATCAAAATACCCAAGCTAGCATAAAATCTTACTATGGGGTTTTGAAGCAATGGTTTTCTTTTGTTTTAAGGGGTGTCCCATTGAATGATTAATGTGGAAAATAACTATGATTATGGCATGACATTATATGCATCGAACAAATATGAAAAGGCAGGGGTTCTTAAAAAATAAGGTTGTGACACAACTTGTGGTAGCAAGTGTGGAGAAGACATTCATGATCTTATGCATAGATCATTAATATGATACAACCAACTTTGGTGGGTGACAATAATGTTAATGCATGGATGGTGTGGAGCTAGCACCATCTTGGTGTCATTTACAATCTTCATGCCCATATCACTAAATATGTATTTTGCACTTGAGAGTGGGCATTGCACAAAAATTTGTGTAAACATCAAGTTGTTTCATGACATGTACTAACCTTTCTCTAAACAATATCATTGAATATTGTGGCACATGGTATCCATGATCAACCACAATAGGTTCAAGGCAATGTTTGTGGACCTAACACATTTGTAACTTGATGATGGGTCTTTAGAAAAAATTGAGGGTTAAAATGAAGACATGGTTGAAAGGGCTAGTCTAATAGTCATTGGTGGCTTCTTGGTGGTGGATGATGATGGCCCTTTTTCTTATGATAGTATTGACACTTATGAGGACAAAGGGTCATCTACCCCCATCGAGTGAGCCCTATTTTAGTTATGAGATACAATGGCCAAGAATACCAACAAGTGTAAGGAGTTGGTTAGTGTCCAACTTTGTGACCATGCAACATCACATCTACAGATTGTTGCGTTGGACATCCGGAACCTTTGTGTCACACATGCCAATGAATTAATGCACCTCAACTTGGTTTTTAATTGAGTGGAGGATGGCTTTGGCAAATTAGTTGGTTGGTTAAAAAATTGGCATGAAACTATGTTGAAGCATGCAAATTCCCATAGCAAGAGGATTCAAAAGTAGAGTAATGCTTTAGACTTGAAGGAAGGGGTCACAAAAAAATTACCATGTTCCTTGCATTTGTGACTACCAATTGGTTAAACTTCTTTTAATGTGTTATGCAAAACATTCATCTTGATTAAATTGAAGTGAGTTATAAAAGAAACTTAATCATTTATTCACAATACTCACATGCAAAATGATGGGTTAACATCATTAGATTTAAGTAATGCAACAATTCCAAAGTCCCAAGCAATTCCCATGTGTATTAGAATAAAATAAAATAACCTTGATTGTATTACAAAGTAGTAGATTAATTCAGTGCATTTGCATTACCCTGATGGGGGGTAATGCACAAGTGAATTGAGTTGGATAAGGTATTTTCAATATGTTATTACGGTATTGCATACCAACAAAATAATCTAGTTCATTTCCATTACCTTGCTAAGGGTATTGCACCTATGGCTTACATAAGTTATGTTTAATATGTTCTCAAGGTATTGCATTGTTGACATATGAAATAATTTCAATTGGGCTTCATGGTATTGCATAACAACAAACTAATACAATGCATTTGCACTACCTTGATGTAGGTAATGCATAAGAGAATTAGGTTGGATATGTTATTTCTAATAATAGATGAAGGTAATACTATAAAAAAAGGTGTCCTTGTATGCCAAGTGATTTCATTGGATTATGAATGAATTCACTAGTTATAATGAATGGAACCTAGTGCAAAAGCAATGAATTCACTGGTCTAATGAACAGAGACTAGTGAACTACATCCACAGTTTGTAGTAGTAATTAATACAATAATAAAACATATGAAATGAAATAGTTTCAGTTGGGCCTAAGGGTATTGCAAAATATTAACTAACTAATCTAATCCATTTACATTACCGTGATGAGGGTAATGCATGTGTTCATAGGGTATGCATTAATGAAGTAGATGGTATAAAATGATCATAGCTAGCCTTAAAAATATTGCAAAACAATAAAATGATCCAATGCATTTACATTACTTTGATGGGGGTAATGCACATGGGAATTAGGTTGAATATGTTATTTTCAATATGTTTTTAGGGTATTGCATTGTTGAATTAGATGAAATGAAATAGATTAACCTTCGGATGAAGGTATTGCACAACAAAAAAATAATATAGTACATTTCCATTACCTTAATGAGGGTAAGGCATAAGTGAATTGGGGTGGACAATTTATTTCCAATATGTTTTTAGTGTATTGCATTGTTGAATTAAATGAGATGAAATAAATTAACCTTTCGGTGAAAGTATTGCACAACAATAAAAAAATCCATTGCTTTTGCATTGCTTTGATGAAAGTAATGCACAAGTGAATTGGGGTGGGCAAGTTATTTCTAATAAGTCCTTAGGGTATTGTGTGATTGAATTAGATGAAATGAAAATAGTTTCATAGGATTGAAGGTATTGTACATTAAAATAAAAATTTGCCATGCTATGCATTATTCCAATCAGAGTATTGTATAAAGAAATGATGTGAAATGTGATTTTTTTTCTTTTGCCCTAGGGATATTTCATTTCAGAAAAATCATCTAATGGGTGTGCATTATCTTTATGAAGGCAATGTGATGATTAGTCAATTTATATATGTTTTTTGCAAGTTGTCTTGAGGGTATTGCACACATTTGAACTCTAATAGGAGTGAGGGAGTGCAAGGAAGGTATTGCAAAATGGTTACATTAGTGGATTAATGTGGCTTGAGTAAAGATATCAAGTTCTTTTGCAATACCTTTATATGGCTTTGACAAATTGCTTTAATTCTCGACTTTTATAGGGCTACATTGAAAAAAATCAATTTAGTTACAATATCTTCATTTGGGTCATTGCAACATTGTTTTTAACAGTTGCAAGGTTGCAGGTCTGGAAAGTAGGTAAGAAGGATGGTGGAACAACTTACCTTGTATATTGCAATACCCTAATCAGCCTGTGTTGTCATTGCCTTGGTGGAAATTTAGTGTGTAGGTACATAGGTAAGTAGGTAGATGGGTGGATAAGTAAGTAGTTGGGTGGGCAGTAGGTAGGTAGCTGCGTGAAGAGTAGGAAGGTGGGGCAGGGAGGAGGCCAGGGTGCATAGGTGGGTAACCTAAATGCAGGTGGGTCGGTGAGACTTGGGCGAGTGCGAGGGGTGAGGAAAAGAAAAGTTCCCCCAAAAAAAATCTTGGATGAGGGAGGGAAAAACAGGGTCAACCTGAGCTCACCATCTTGGTTAGCCCACAAACAGGGAGGGACGAAAAAGGTACACCCATCAGTGCACCATCCATCGACGTTGGTCCACTGGTGGGTGCTGGTTCACCCTGGCCCTGTTATTTGGTTCAATCTTTTCGGTATTTTATTGATAATAGCGAAGAGGGCTGCCCAAATCAACAAGATATGAAATAAGGACTGAATTGGGTGTGACTTTAAGAATATATCTATTGGATGTATCCTTGTCTTTAAAGCAGTTCCAACAATAGCACTAACTTGTTTATAGATTAAATTTTGGATGAATCATCGCACTAATGTTTGACTAATGTGAGTCTGTAACTGTGTGTAACTAGGCAATGTAGAGTGAGGGCATCAATATATCTTGTTCTTTGTTTGTCGATCATAATGATTGGCTCAGTTTGTATACTCTTTTTTTTTGGGGGTACTTTGCTGTAAGGTATTTTATGGTGTTTATGGGTGAGGATGGGGAAATTTTTTTAACTCCATCTTGGATGTGTGAAATATTTAATGATGCTCACGTGCAATGTGTGAATGGAGTTTTAAATGATGGTCTACCTGTCCAAATTTAACACTTGTTGCGTTAAAGATAGTCACTAATAAGAGAGGTCCATCTTTAACAAGAAAATTTGGCCTGGACGTTGTACGTTGGATGAAATAAAAATTTAGAATAGCTTGAAAATGAGTTTGGATGATTGAACCTAGATATTTGTCTGCACAAGGCCCAGTAACAAAAAATGATGACTTCTGTTCTTTCCTCTTTGCAATGATTTTTTTTCATTTGTGCCAAAAATAAAATAAAATCATGATGACTTTCCGATAGCTAGCCATAATTATTGGCCCAGGTGACAGCATTCAAATATTCTCTCAACTAAGGGAGTTAAATTTTGCAGGTGTATGGGTGGGATGCTGAAACAATTAACACTCTATGTTGGAGGTGATAAATACCACTAGTCCACCTATATAGTAGGTGTGGGTTTACATGGTGTAAGGGGTCCGCTATTATTCTACAGAACTTTGCACGTCCAGTTTTGGTATGAGAACCAATTCCAAACCTCAGGTCAGTTTCATATTGGGGGTCTAGTAATTTAAACAAGGATCTCTAGTTTTCCAACCTGCCAATGAGGGTCACCAGTGACCACCCAACAGTGTTCTAAACATTAGTAGGTAGCCCCATTGTAGCCTGTTGACTATTGTTGTCTATCACTTCAATATGACATGTTTGATTTCACTCACTTTCAAGTTAGGGATTAAAGGGTCAAACTAGGGCCCAAAGATAGGGTGACTGTTGGGATTATGTGTTTTAGTAGTATCCCAAGGGGGTCGAATTAGTTTGTTCATGCCAAAATCTGTCTCATATTTGTAGTATCTTGGCCACTTCACCACATGTTTTTCAAATAATTAATTTATTTTTGAGGATTCCATTTTTACAGTTACATTTGATGTACTCTCAAATGTTCCATCAGATTCTTTATTTTCCTTTAGGAAATATGTTTCTGAAAATTTTTGGGTAAAGATTTCAACATTTCTGAAAATAATATAATTAGTGTTGAACTGGCCCAGGTACTATGGCAATCGAGGTTGCCAAAGTAATTGACAGTCCTAGTGAGTGTAAACAGTCCTTCCTACTTATCTCTATAGCTTAATTGACCAGGCCTGGTGAATCACACAGTTAGCTTGTGTGTTATATTGCAGATGCAGTTTTTTTCTAAGCGGCACAGCAGACATCTGCTGGATCCACATTTGGAACTGTCAATTTCACTTGTATTGTGACTCTACTATGAAGAACACACTTGAGATGTGAATCAATGGTGCGAAAAAATTCATTATGTCTTGAACAGGCCCTGGTAGAACTCGATTACCACCCAACTAAATGGCAGCTCACCCTAGTGGGATCTCCCCATGGCTGGTGTCGTGCATGATAACCTAACTAGTTGCAGAATGGCAAATCTCAAGAAGTACTTAAGCATCCATGATCATCTACAAATTCAAGTACCCTCTGAACTTACCCTCTTCCTGATTCATCACCAGAGAAAAGTGATAGGTGCCTTGAGTACAGTTGGGATTAGCATGGGGAGGATCTCTCTTTGTGCACCTTGGGAGTGAAGCGCATGCACAGAGGGGGGGAAGCAGACCCGTTTCACTCAGCCATGCACCTTGGGTGCACCAGCACCCACACTGATACCTACCATGGTAGAAACCCCAAAATCCATTTAAAATTGCTTCTAAATATTAGAAATGTCTCATGAGTAGACGAAATCAAGGTCTCTGAGTCCAAATCTAGCATTTGTTGGGCTAAATACGGTCACTTAAGAGGCCTCACTAAAAAAGGTGAAGGTACCACTGTGGGTGCTGGTTCATGCTGGCCTTTTTGTGCAACCTGGAATGCACAGGGAAGGCCAGGGTATATGTATAACCGTTGTGCGATTCTCAAATATCAAAGAACCCCTTTGGACCCTTGACCAGGTGTTCTCAAAAACTATACACCCTTAACTGGGGTTGTAAAACATCAAAGAACCTATCCTAAACCACCAGTTCTTTGCTGGTCTTTCCATGAAACCTGTTGATGCTTTGAAAATTTTCAAAAAGCTCAAAATTTAAGGTTGTTTTGATTTTGAAAATTTTGAAAAACCAGGAACCAGAGGTTGTCTTTCATTCTGAAAATTAAAAAAAAAAGGGAGCAAAGGTTGTTTGATTTTGAATTTTTTTGAAAACCCAGAATTGGAGGTTTTTCAAATTCTGAAAGTCTTTAAAAACCGGAATCAGAGGTTATTAATAAAATCAAAGAAATGACACAACACTAGTGGGTACAAACATTGAGTAGTTACTGAGTTTGGTGGGGTACAATCACCTTCTAGTTGCAGTTAGTAAAAACTGAACAGAAATCTAACCATCCAGGTTAACTTTCTATGCGGGTTATCCAATATCAAACCAAAACTGGGTCTGATTTTCAGAATGGAAACCAGAGTTGAAACTGGAGTTTTATTTTTTGGAGAAGTCAACCAGATTCCCATTTCCATTTATGTGTGGAACTGGATCCAGAGGTTCTGGTTTAAAATTTAAAGAATCACCAACACTTGTGGGTACTGGCCACAGTGAACCAGCACCCACCAGCACACCATCAAGGATGGATGGTAAGTGGTCGGGAAACAGTTTTCTGTTGGGTTCCAGTTGCCTAGGTAACCATGGTGGTTAGCTCAGTGTTTGTTTTTTTACTACCTACCTACTAACAAACCACAAGTTAGTAGGTAGGTAGTAAAAGCAGCCCTCACCTAAGTGTAAACCATCTACTTACCTATTAGTTACCTATTTTCCTACCTATCTACCTGTATTTGAGACCTATTCCTTACAGAATTGGTTATCAAGTGAAATCAAATATTAACTCAGTTGAAGTTCATCCACAACTGAGTAACAACGGGCATCCAGTGGACGGTGCGCTGGTGGGTGCTGGTTCACTGTCTCCGTGGGTACCTGCTTGGAAGAATAGGCACTACTAGGTACCCAGGAACAAAAAACTACCCAGTAAGTATATTTTCGTGATTGAGGAGCTCGTCCGGTATGTCCCGCAAACTATGAAGATCTGTCTTGGGGGACGAACATTCTAGACTGCCGTAGCTGAAGGCGCAAGCTACATGAGGGGACACGTGGAAGCACCACGGGTTTCTAGATATCTTGATTCGGCGGCACAGACGGGCCTGGACTTGTGGCAATCGCTGGGACGACGAGGACTCAGCAGTGATGCAGCCCAACGGTGCCGGTAATACAAGCCCAGTTCCATTGCCTGGGGGCAGGGTCACGCTTCTACTGCATGCAGGCACGCAACTCCACCAGTACAGAGAATCTTCGCCGGCGCTCAGTATGTGACCCTGCAAATTAATATTTGATGAAGAAAAATCAAAACACAGCGATATGGCTCAGCAAAATAGTTTTGGCCCAGCGATTTCACAGAGTCTGCTGAGCCTGGTAAAAGGCGCAGCAAAGGGTAACACCAACTGTTGATTCGCTAGATAGTTTGATTGCTATTAGTAGTTTCAAGTACTTACTCAAATTGTTTTTGCCCCTCGCTAACAGTCAGTTGCACAATGGATCTGTGACCGAGAAACACTCCTTACATGCTGCTGGGGAACACTAACTGCTGGATTGTCCTTGCATGCTTGCAGCAGCCCCTCCTTGAACTATGGCTAAAAAAGGAAGGAGGGAAGGAAGGACACGCAGCTTCAGTCCCTCTTGGCCTACTCCTTCTCCAGTTGCATGTCTTGGACTACCTTGGTCCTTTCTACACAAATTACTTTAATTTTACTTTTTTGAGGAAATTTCAAAAAGAAAAATTTCTCAAATTTAATACATTTTTCTGGAGGAAAATGAAGAAGCTTTTGAAACCTTCAAGAAAATTTTATTTTTTGAAATGGAATCTTCAAAATTAATAAATTTTCTGGCAGACATGTGGATGTGCAGAAGCTGCACTTGTTACTATGATACTTTCCAGGAGATGACGACCAGTACCAGCAAGTATTTATTTTTTGTGGCACCTCAAAAAAATTTAAATATATATTCAACATCCTCTTATGGATAATCAGCATTTCAGCTCATTATATTTACAAATTTCCTGTTTTAAAAAAAAGAAATTAAAATTTAAAATAGTTGTTAAATTTTAACCTTCATATTAGCTATTTAGCTATAAACAAAATATGAAGGTAAATTTTTTTAATACCCTTCTATATTTTTTGGCTACATGCTGGAACTTCATGTAGAAAACATGATGATTTTTTAACAATTATATTTTATCCATTAGGTAGCAAAATATAGAAGGAGGCTTAGAACTTTGTACTTAAACATTTTTGTATAGCCAAGTTTGGCTACTGTACTGTCTTCCAGATGGAGGTACATCACAAAGTTGAGAAGGAAAGACAAAACAAAACTGGAAACATGTAAACCAGAATGAGTTTTCAAATTGAAATTACCTATTTTGAGGAAAGAAGAAACCTCCTCATAAATAATAAGCAGGGGATTCATCATCCAGAATGACTCACAAACATGAAATTCAATGTGCAAAACTATTATCATATAAGAAAAACTATTACTATGTGAAAACGTGCACTTGATGAAATGATGCACTGGTTTCAGCCAAAGACAAATTGTGTGCACCATTGGAGGATAAGCTTTGGGAACAGCAAAAGCAATATTTTTGCATAATAGTCTGTATTTTCCTGATACCATATATTATTATATACATATCACTAGTTGGCTTGAGGGTGGGAATATACAACTATAATGTTCGTAACAACTGACTTGACATCATATTGAATCGTCACCATCATATGTAATCGTCTGCACTATTTTTCCAGGTAGCTGCATTGGCCAATTACTTAAGGGATGTGTTGTTGGCCAGGAAATTCCTATTTATCAAAACCAGTGGTAGTTCATGCTTTTTCAATTTCTTCAATGTCATAAAGGTTGCAAATTTTTCGTAGAAAAATAGGTTTAACACTTAATGACACAAAAATTTCCAAGTTGTTCTTTAACAACATTTCACAATTTAATTGCAAAAAGTCACCGTAGAGAAAATCACTGGTATCAAAGTTTTTCATTTCTCAAAGCAAGGAATTCCCCATCAGACAACAATTACCACATCTAATTAAGACCTTTAAGCCTTGAAGGCTTGTCTTTTAGCTCTGAAGGATTCCATGTTGTCAAATTACTGCAGAGGAGGAGGATCATAGTCAGCAGGTTTTTTTGGGGGCAAATTTTCACATTGTAGCAACAAGAAAAAAATCTTGGAAATTATTTTTAGTGCAAATTGGAAAAAAATTGCTAGAATTTTGGTCCAGTGTTTTTTCTCTAGCCAAATTTCTCCACTTTTTGAAAAAGAAATTAAGAAATTTTTGGAATTTTTTTTTTCCTAGTGTAAATTCAACTATAATTTCCTTTTTGGGGTTAAATTTCACCAAATTTTCGATCTGTAAAAAAGAATAAAAAACACTGCTCAATTCATTGTCTTAGGATGAATTTAGATCTACCCCTACATTCCTCTAGCTGCACAATAGCCTATAGTGGTGAACAACCGTCTTAAGTCAACTACAGTTACTCCAGAACTTGATACCAATGTTGGAGCACGTCACTTTTGGTAGAAAAATTGTCCAAGAGATTCCACTGTAAATGAAATTTTAACCCCGCAATGTCACTAGGTATTAAAGAGTCCCAAAGGTGTACTGTGAACTAGCATATTTTTCATTAATCATCACGGCATTGGGGATGTGAGGGCCAGAGGTTTCTTTTCTGGTCAATTTTTGTTACTTTTTGACAAAGAAATTGGGAAATTTTTACTTTTCTCATGTAAATTCAACTAATTTTACAAAAAAATTTGTTAAACTTTGGGAAGATTTTGATATGAAAAAAATGAAGAAAAAAACACTGGTGAGGACCATTTTTTTTAAACAAGCTGCGACCTAACTTTTGATAACCAATCATTAACCATTGGGAATGGGAGTTGCAAATTGTGACCAAAGTCTAAACCAGGTTGATGTATGTGACTCAACATTTTGATTAATTAAACCCTTAAACATCTGATAACCCAGATCTGGAATCTTTTGGAATTTAGATGGGTGTGTTGCCTCCGTGAGTGTCAGATTCCAAAATATCTAATACTTGTTTTGATTTTATGAAGTTTTTTGAGTGCTCTCAGATGGTCTGCTGACCAGGCATTGCCATGTGGGAGTTAATCATCAAATACAAGCCCAAATCACACTTCCAATTGGTGTTCACACGGCTGTTTGTGCTCAACAGTGCACCCAGGAGAGTGGTGGGTAGAAGGGGCTAACCCTAGAAATGAGTTTGAGAGCTTCGGTGTAGAGGCTACCTTGGGTTTCCTTCGAACTTGCAACTGACCATAGTTGCTCAAAGTCAAATTCTCATTCTGAAAGTTGTTATGTTCCATTCATATTCGAAGAATTACATTTTGGCCTGAAATGTGTTTTTATGAGTGTGTAACTTGGTCATTGTGAGTGCCATATTATGGTGTATTTGAGTATCATGTCTAAGACCTGATTTTACAAGTGAAAATTGACATCTAGCCTTGGTCTGCATCTACTCGACATTATCAGCTCAATCTGGCTTTACTATCTCATCATCCCATGCACTTGAACTTGGCAAACAATTGTGAGAAAAACTTACAAGAAACTTTGAACCCAACTGCTGATGTTGTGATTGGGTTTGTGAGTAAGTAGATTGGGCTAGATTTCTTACTAAGGCCAAACCAGTGGGCTGGGCTTATGAGCTGCTAGCCAACTATTAAGACCTACCTTGGCCTCCCCCCCACTCCCAAACTTTCATTGAACTGCTGGCCTTGGCATGTTCACAGGATCTGCACCACTACGTCCAATAAGGCACATTAAGGGTCCAAATTAGTGGGCACATGCGCATCAACAACTTGGGAATAGAAAAATAATTAGTTCCCCTGTACGCCAGCAATGCACTCACTGGTTGCTCAGACGAACAGAATTGCACTTGCCACATTACCTGGTGGGAGCCAGCAGCCATTTGTACAAATCAAGTTCTTGTGCAGATACCATTCCAATTCTGAAACCCCGTTTGTGGAGATCATGCAAAACAAGAATTTAATATTCATTAAAATGAGTGCAAATGGTGGCGACAAAAAACACAGGAAAAATCTCAGCAACAAGCCAGCATAATTAAGCCATAATTATGTAATTAGCACACCTTGAGACACTCTGGCCCAGCTAATTAGCTACCAAAAAATTGTCTAATTAGCTGGAATCCCATCAGGTAGTGTACTTAAGGATTGTACAATAATGCTTAGTGTATATAGTTGTGTGTATAGTCAGTCGTGCTAGAGGCTGTCAGGGTGAATGTTTATTTAAGGAATTCTGTGGCGATCATCCCTGGGAAGCTTTAGCCAAATCTGGCTACAAACCAATAAAAATACAAAAAATTAATGAATCCTTTTATATTTCTGGCTACTTACTGGAAACTCCAGCAGCTTTCTTGCCTCTCAATCGAATCCCAGGGCAAAATTTAGAATAACTAATTTAGTTTTTTCTTAGGATTTTCTTCAACAAAAGAGAAGGACCTAAAGTATGAGTGCTTTTTTGGCTAAATTTTGCCAGTAAAAAATAGACTGATTGAGGTAAGGATGTCCACAGGGGTGGGTAGCAATGTGGTTTTTGTCAATTTTGTGATGTAGCCAAAGTGGAATCATCATAGGAAGGCTAATACAAGCTAAATATGAAAGTAATATTAAAAAACATCTTCCTATATTTTTAGCTACCTACTTAAACCATATAGAGAGATTGAGAAAATTTTCATAAATTTTGGTCAAATTATGGCTCTTGAAAAGCTCAAAAATTACTCAGTTTTAGCACTTAAAAAATTTAGTTTCTCTACATAGCCAGCAAAAAGAAGGCTGGTGGGTAGCGGGCCTACAGGTCCGTCTCTCTCTCTCTCGGTCGGCACTGACCACCACCTAGACAAACGCTGGACGGAACCGGTTCTGTAAATGTAGAGTAACGGCAACTAGAGAGAAGGCGAACCACAAGGCACCTAACGACAACACCCCACAGCAAACTGGGGTGGGCCCGGGAGTTCTCGCCTTCCTAGAAGCCACGTGTCGGCGTCATGCGCTGGTTGCTTGTTGTGGCTCCACAGTGAGAGAAAAAAGGTTACCGGCAAAAGACTGCGTTGAAAACACGCACGGCACGCCTCGTTGGCTGCGCCATATATACTTTCCGAATCCGGTCAAGTGCTTTTTGAGACCTCAGGGGAAGAGAGGGAAAAAAGAAAACCCACCCCCAAGCTAGGTTGCTAGATCCCGTTACATCAGCTCTTGCTTTCCACCTCCTCGCCGCTGTACAATTTGCCCTTCAGATTAATCAACGTGAATTCTCATTTGCAGCAGGGAAGGTTTTCAGGTTTACTGGTATACTCAGAGCACCTGGGCTCAGTATGTGACCCTGCACTAGAAATCTTGGATGAGGTACAGAAGATGCCTGTGACCCTGAAAATATGCACAAGCTTCAGAGCCTTGGAGGAGCCCTAGAGAGTCTAATGAACACAGCGAAATTGTATTTTTTTGACTGCTCCTTGTTTCTGATTTGGGTAGATTTGCTTCAAGTGGGTTGCTCGATGGTAGCACTTTCCCACATATTTGCAGCGCCCATTTCAGTTTTGTGGGTGTGGTTGGAGAAAAGTAACTGAAAATTGGATGTGAGAAATATCTTTCCACTGAGCACCACTAGAGATGCTGTTACTACCAAACCCAAAATTATAGGTAGCTTTTCAGGACTCTTGCCCACACAGGTCTGTTGTGGGCGGTTCCCATGCTCTTGGGTCCTGAGGCTGTGCGTTTCATCTTGCAATGGATTTGTTCATTTGGGCCAAAAAAAAAAGTAATTCTTATAAATAATTTACATATTTGATAATGAAAACCCTTGACCACAACAATGAGGGGTTCTTTTTCCCTTATTTTGTGATATAGCAAACTTGGTGATCATTCACAAGAAGATTTAGCCAAACTTGGCTATAGTCAAGATATTAAAGAAAAAAAATTAAGAATCCTTTCATATTTTGGATACTTTCTAGAACCTGGTGAAAGAATCTAACAATTCACCCACCCCACCCAGTAAGAAGACACACTGTAACGGCAAAGTGTCATCGATCACTTTGAACTAATTACTTGCAAGTAACTGGTTAGAAGGAGAAGTGCCAAGATTTGGACAACGAGGGTTAGGAGAAGAAAAGGAGAAGGACAAAGTTTATCTGGAGCCAGCTAAGGTGAAGAGTAAAAGTGTAGACTTTGGATTCAGGTGAAAGTGCCCAGAAAACCAAAAAAAAACAAAAGTCCTCCAAAAATCATCACCAGTCCTCCTCCCCACTTGTATGGATGAGCATAAACTAAGCTATTAATAAAGTAGGTAGGAGAAGTTACCTGCTGCAACTGGACTAGGGTACGGAGAAAACGAGTGAACTAATTTTGTTTCACCACCAGCCAGCTTTCCCGAAAGTCATCCAAGGGAAAAGGGGGGATCAAAAGAAGTTAAAAAGTCTTAGAAAAATTGGTGAGGGGCCAATCAATGTGGCTCCTTCAGAGGGGGGTCAGAAAAAACAAAAGAAGTTAATAATAAAAAGGGATGAAAGGCCGGCTGGAAATACAAATGGCTTCTTGTAGAAGCAAACCTGCAATTACCAGGGAAAGTGGGGCCAGCCGAGGGGAGGGGAGGGGATGGATCAGTGTTATTTTTCCTGGCGAAGTCGCCATTTTTTCACAAAGAAATTGGGGGAAAGAAAATTTTGTGTAAATTCGACTAATTTTGCTCATTGTTTGTTAGTTAAAATTATGACCCAAAAAAAAAGCACAGGTATGCATCCGGGGCCAAAACTATGTGAGAAAAAAAAAACCATTCTAGCTTTTCATCGTGTTTGCTTTCGGGGCAGCTGCTGCAGTGCTGGTCTGCTTTTTGGGCAGTAGGGCCACTTTTTTTTTCGTTCTAGTGCATTGGCAGAGCTAGCGATGTAGTCTTTTATAAGGCACGCAGTTCATGATGACCCGCCCTTCTTCGACTTCACGTCCTCCAAGTTTCCTTGCCTGTCTGCCTGGTTGCCAAGAGCTAGCTGCTTTCATCACTCCGTTGCTTGCTTGCTGAAGCCACCCATTCCCATCACGTCTGCACTAAAAACACAAGCATTTGAGAGAAGATCCGCGAGATATCAGGCGTGCCGTGCAGCACCGATCTGCCGCTACGACGGTCAGACTTGGTTGTTTCTGCGGGACATTGATCCACCAGTCCATCTAGTAACAATTGGTGAGCCACTGATTCACATCTCATACAACTCTACCAGTCTCGGCAAGGCCAAGGTCTTGCTTTTCTGTCTCTGTTTTAATCCGTCTTCAAGTCGTGTTTGAGGCTATTTCCCTTCGCTTTGCAGCTCAGCGACCCACCTTCGTATGTGAACGCTGTGTTTGTTGTTGTTGCGGCAGCCTAGCTTGATGATCTAGTAGATCATACTCTTGCTCCTGTTTCTGCTACGGTTGCTTCATGTGCAGTGGTTACCATTTGGTGTAGTTTTCTTTTGTGAGTTCTTCCTGATCTTTGTGTCTTCGTTCAGTGATCCACTTGTGTACTCGTACCTTGTCGCTTTCTTGCAGTAGCTAGCTAGCTCCTTACCATCTGCCGTATTCGTGAATAACTAGAGAAAACGAGAGCGTTGTTCTTCAGGTGTTGAATACATGGATTTCACGGAGTAGCCATTTTTTTGTTTTTGTTCGACCGTTGCTGACCAGATTACTCATCAATCTAGAATCGACTTTTAGTGGGAAGCTTTGACTGCATGACTTCCGAATCGGAGCTGCAAATTGTGAATCAATCTTTGTGTTCTCTAGTCTCTTTGCAGGCATGCGATTTAATGTATGAGGCTGTTCAGTGAGCGCAGTGAACCATATTCTGTTTGCTCTCCTGATAACGATTCTGGTGGCTGCTTCAGTTTTCTTCTCTCTAGCTAGCTGTGTCCCTTCCGCTCCGCCTAGCTAGCTTCACTCTTGGAAGATCGACCCTGCTTTGAAAGTCCTTATGTACAGCTTCTCTTATCGTCGCTGCAGTTTCACTGTCCGTCCTTTGTCTTCGGTTTCGTGAAAATTATTTCGCTATTGAGCAAAGTAAAGCTAGATGTACCACCTTGTGAAGTTCATCATTTTCAAAGCCAAAATGCAAGAGAAGACGTTTTTGTGTGTCCGTGCAGAGTAACCGGGATTCAGACTTTGTTCCACACTTGGTGCAGTGGAGCATCTGGAAAGAAAAGGTTTGTGACAACATCTGACCACGATTTTCTTGAAGTGTGTCTCTAGATCTGTCTAGACTGATCTCTATGCGCACCGAAGACCATGGAAAGATTCAACTATGCTGTTGATATTTATATTGAACTGTAGACGCTTTCCTAATCAAAACCTACTTAGAGAAACTGCCTAATAAACTGTAGAATCTGAGCAATCCTTATCTCGATCTAGTGGCTAAGTCTTGCCTCAAGAATCAGAGTCAAGGATCTGATCATCAGCAGCATCACATCAGGCAGTGCTCAATCAGGAGAACAGCAGAGCCACAGCTTCTTCTTAGAATTATCTAGCGCCTGGCAGCCGTGTCTTCTTCAAAACACCACGGATATTTGTTGAAGTGATAGGTGGCATTCTGCATCCTCTTAGGTTTGTGCCATATACGTAACCCGCGTCTTCTGATCATAGTGTTTCTAGTCCGTTCCTCAGGAACACGAAAGGATCGCAATGGGACACACACAACTAGAGATTCTTGCATTCTGTACGGTTAATCAGGAATTAGCAGCTGTATAGAAAGCTTTGATTTTGATTGCTGATGAATATTGCTCCGGATATTGCGTTGCTGATCAGTGCTCGCGGCATACACTGATTGCTATGAACATGGTACTACTGCATGACATGCCCAAAATGGCACGAAAGCCACCAAAGTCTATCTAGACGCCAAACTTTCTGCTGCACTTGAGAAGTCCAAGATTCTGATCAACATAGTTTGTCCACCCCACATCCAGTTGCTTGTGCGGTGCAACTACCATGTAATATATAATACTCAACAATGAGTCAGCTTCACAGACGATCCGTTTCTAGCGCAGCAGCACTGGCAGGTTCACCGCGGTGCCCAACACAAAGAAGACGGTGGGGGGCGGAAATGGGTTGATGATGATGATCCCTTGCTGACATGACCTGTTGTGGATGTGGTGACTGCAGCGCTGACAGTATAGCTGCTGCTGCAAGAAAGCAAAATGAGTCATTCGCCGCCCGCGACGCGCGTGCCTGTTGGCTTCAGATTCCATCCGACTGATGAAGAGTTAGTCGGCTACTACTTGCCGAAGAAAGTGGCTGCCAAACCCATCGACCTTGACCTTATCCGGGAGCTTGACCTCTACAAACTGGAGCCATGGGATCTCCAAGGTAATATATTTTGCAACATGATCAGCTTGGTTTTAAAGGATGCTGCACGAAGAGCATTTGTGACTAGTATATACGTTCTTGTGTGAATCTTGAAAAGGATTTCTAACAAAAGATCAGAAAACTGAACTAGCTCACGATCAAGAACAGCAGCTTCGGCTACACTCGTTAAGGACTAGACGGGTTGCAGAGCCGGTGTAAGATCAGAACTTCTCACAGAACTTCAGATCAAAAGCATTAAGGTGGCTTCAATCTAAGATCCAACTCAGATGAAAATGAGATCGACTAGATCTTGTATTTGGAATCAGACTGCTGCTCATCAGCTGCCGATTCTCGAAGTGATGAGTATTGAGAGTCCGACGGCGTGCTTAATTTATAAGACCTTTCTCCAGAGTCTGCAAGTGCATGCATGAAAGGGAGCAGGCCTTCAGCACGCATATTGTACAACACTGTTCTGAGGACAACGTTAGAAACAGCTGATCGATTGTACTAATGGTTTGCTGCAACCAGCTGCCTGCAAGTTCTTGCAGCAGGCATTTCACACCACTAGCAGCTAGATATATTATTGACTCTTAAGCTTTTGTGGGCTCGGATTTTTTTTGGGGGGACGCTGCCTGCAGAACAGTGCAAAATTCCCGACGCTAACGAGAAGCAGACGGATTACTATTTCTTCAGTCGGAAGGACAAGAAGTACCCGACTGGAAACCGAGCTAATCGAGCCACCACTGCTGGCTTCTGGAAGGCCACGGGACGGGACAAGGCTATCTGGACTAAATTGCAGCAGCTGATTGGTATGCGCAAGACACTAGTGTTCTACGAAGGACGAGCACCTCATGGCAACAAAACCGATTGGATCATGCATGAGTTTCGTCTTGACGATGGCCCTGGCATGCCTGCCCATGTAAATTTTATGTTCACCCATTCCATTCTTTGTTGATGATCCGAGTCTGCATGCGTTGTTTATGATCATCCGAGTCGTCTTGTCCAGCCGGTTACGATCCGAAGTTGAGGACTCGATACTACAAGGAGTTTTCGTACGGCTTCCTGTGTGCAATGTGGGAAAGCTCTCAGTTATCCCTGTTAGAAATCCCTCTTAGAACCAGTGTCAAAGGGAAAATTTGTTTCCCCCAATAAGTGTTTTCCAACCAGCGGAAGTTTACCAACTTCATCTTTGATATTGGTTCACAGTACTCTTCTAGATGGCATATAACTGAACTTTCCCTGTGAGACTGGCTGCCTGGGAATGTTGCAAAACTCCCTGTGTTGCACAATTCCCTGTTACTTGCGTTTGTAGTCTATTCTTGGAGGTAAAGTTAGACAACTTTCCCACAAGGGAATCGTCCACTTACGAGCAGCTTGTGCGTTGCATTGCTAGCTAGCTGCACATTGAAACTGGATGGACTCTTTGTTATCTGCAGGATGATGGTGGCTGGGTTGTTTGCCGGGTGTTCAAAAAGACGAAGAATTTCAAGATGAAAACTGAAGAGAGGGCGGTTTCCTATGAGGGACAGTTTGGGTTGATGCCAGAGATCATGAGCTCCCCTGAAATACTATCTGGAGGAGGAGGAGGTGGAGCTGCTGCAAGTTACCATCCAGGCTTCGGGCCTAACAACAACCCTTCCATGGTTCCTAGTTCAGCAGCTTGTAAGCAAGAGATGAACCTGGATAGCAGCTACAACGCAGTCCCAGCAGCAGCCTGTCACGATTCCTTCAATGCTCTTCATCTAGCACAGCTTGCAGGTATGCAACACAAATTGGAAAGCAGCTGCAATCACGTTGCAGCCGCCATGCCCCTAATGAATTCCTCAGGTTTCCAAGCCGGCCTTGTGGGACGCGGTCGAAGAGATACCATGGGCTTCTTTAGCGAGCAATATGCAGCGCTGCAGGAAACCAATCATGACTCTCCAGGCAGCTGCTTGTTCGGGCCCGATGCAGCAGTTCGCTGCAATGACAACCCTGAAGAAGGATTCCTAGCATACGATGATTGGGGAACGTTATGTGACGGAAAAGGTGGTAAAGACGTCTTTCCGAGGATTCCAACGACTACAAGAGCTGGAGCTGATCAGTCACAGCAGCTTGCTGCAGCAGGGGTGGTAGACGCGGCTCACCAGCTTCGCTTTCAACTAAAGAGGCAACACTCTGATCACCTCTTCCCCTCCAACTGCGAGCTTGATCTCTGGAACTTCAATCAGCTGTGTCAGAAGTGACACCTCCACGTTTAGAACTGCCAGGTTACTACCCTAGCTGTGATCATCCACTGCGCTAAAGCTAGCACTGCATACCAGCTACCGCAAATAGAATTTCCAGACTGCAAGCGGCCCTCGGCCTGTACTCCCGGAGAATATCTTCATCAGATCAGTTCAAAGCAGTTGTCAGAAAACTAACTCGATCGGCAAGCGTAGAGAAGAAGAAGATAGCCGCAAACCAATTGATCAGCAGCAGTCCCAGCTCCTCACCCCACCCTACCCCCGCAAGCAGCTAGCAGAGTTCAACAAAAAAAACCTGCAAACATCATGAATCGTGATGTCCCAGCTTATATCATGGCAGCATTGTAAACAAGTCCTAGTCAGTGCTGGAGTTGCTCCTCCCGCGCGTACGTACGTACGTGTGATCATCGGCAAGGGAATGTCGAGCCCATGGTGTATATGGAAGAAGAAGAAGCTCCAGCTACAAGTCATCAGGATTCATCATCAGCTCAGATCAAGTGGAGCTAGCTAGCCGCACGCGCGAGATCAGATTATAGTCATGAGATACATGCAACACAGATCACTAGACTCCTTCAATTACAAAAGTCCACAGAATTATTATATCAAGTGGAGCAGCAGCAGGAGGGACTGGATCGATCATAACCAAATATGATGAGCAGCTAGAGCTTGCATCATGAACATTCTAGCAGATCAATGTCTAACAAATTGGTACAACACTTGCCGGCTCGGCCCTTAGATCACCAGCAGCTAGCGCGCCTGCTGCACACTCAGCTGCAGGCACACAAGGTGCTCAGGCTGCATGCATGCCCTTTCAAGAGCTCTCCATATACCATTAATTCATTATTCATTCTCTCATAGACTTGATCAGCTGGCCCAAGGAAACACAGTGACCAGTAGCTATACACTAAAATACCAAAAGAAGTCAGATTAACTGGTTTCAACTGTATCTGTTGTTTCAAGTATTGAAATTATTATGATGCAGATAATTTCAATATCACCTTTGATAATTGCAGATCAGATCAGGCGCTGACCCATTATTTATATAGAATTAGCTTAAGCCTAGATCATCCTAGACAGTCATAGTTAACAGGAGGTCCAGCTGCACGTCACTAACTCTAGCTAGTCATGAGATCCTTTTCTTAGCTCCATTCAGTGCTACATGCATGCATTTCTTTCAAGTTAAATCCCTCCAGGTTATTATGCATCATTCCTGCTGTAAGATACTTTGACACACATTTGTTGATATTTGTACACACACCAAATTCATTAGGAATTTCATTACTGCATTCTAGCTGCCACCACACATTAATGTGGCACTTCATGTTCATTGAACTGCAAGACTTCCAGTTAATTTCCAGCTCTGCTTAAATTTCTGCACTCTTGATTAATCATTTTTTCCGCCATAGCTGCTCAGACCACAATTTAAGGATTAGTATTCAATTATGGAGACTACTACTCTACATGTCCACTAATAGGGCTGTAACAAATATTATTGACTAGTCCTGATCATAAAACCAATTGTTATATATGATGTTCGTGCAGCTAGCTGGGCAGCAGGAATGGCTCTATATTTTTGTGATCTAGCTAGTGAAGGCTGCTAGAGTTGCAGCATGAGTTGAGTGACTAAGTTACATGCAGATCAGCCCTGCTTGTCCCTGGATCGATGAGCATGAATCAAACGAAGCTCAGTATTGAATAGTTTTCTCTCTTTGTTCCACATTTATCTCAGTTATGTAGTACCGGTGATGAATTATAAGCTGTGATTGGAAGTTTTAGTCATGTGATGGGCTTTCATATCTTCCAACTCACACGATCAGTCCGGGCTATCTTAGATTCAGAAATTTCTTAACTTGTTGGAAACTAGCCCAGCTTGGCAAATGTTGTATGTATGGTATTCGAATGTATTGCAAGCAGGTGACATAAAGTTAATTTGGATCATCAGTTCCAGTTTCTTCAAATTTCGCAGAGTCTCTTTAATTTGAATCATCACTTGACAATATAATTATTATGGTGAAACCTGTCTTGAGTTGAACAGCTTTCTCCTTAATTGGAGAGCTATGGCACTTCTAGTGGCCCTCGTGGATCATGTAATTATATGTTTACATATATAGATTAAACACTAGAACAATAATCTCAATAGCTCTTTGAATAGTCCAGGGATACACCTTATAACTAGTTAACATTGAAAAGATCATTTCAATTCGCCATTACATCTTGATAGATGGTACAAAGCCAAACCAACAAGACCAAAGGTCTACCTAACCAAGCCAGCTATATAATGAAGTCCCATCAGATAATCACCAAAAAGAAATGTTGGTACCTTTGGATCAAGCCTTAGCTCAAGAAGAATTCATGATAGATTAATCATGTCGAAAATAGTGAATACCTGAGGGTTAAACAGCCATGGCTGAGAAGAATTGGTAGTTCTAGGACATTGTCCTCTTTACAATTTGGCTGAATGTTTTGTTTTTTGAAAGGGACACTAGAGAGAGCCTTATTAAAGTGAAAAGATGTTGAGTGACAAGTTAGCTTCCAAACATCATCTCATTCTTACACCAACCAAAGCTAGCGTGATTCACAAATTATTCCTACAATTGATTGGCAAACTTCATGTCATTTTACATCAACTATATACCTACCGTAGTTGAAACTTTATTCTCAAATTACAAGATTGCAACCACGATATACTTCATATGGGTGAGCGCCCATGAAATGTTTTCCATAAAGGTTGATGTGGAGTGGTTTTGAAGTGAAATTCAATTACTCACATGCGGAGCTCAAGAGTTTCATGTAAAATGCACATCTTGTGTTTGGGTGGGGCCATTGTCCCTATTTCTAGAAACATGAAGGGATCGAGCATATTTTATATTTTTTGTGGCACACTACCTTCTGGACCATTATATTAAATTAACTAAATTATGAATTTGAAGGTGTCAGCAAGATTAACCTCCACCATCAAAGGTATCAGATTAAATGATTTGGATGGCATCCCAAGATGAAATGAACCAAAGGGATGTGAACTACTACTATCTACACAGTGATTGTACACAAGTGCTGAAACATATCGTGTGACACTATAAAGTTATGAATGCAATTTTAGGCACTGGCACTGAATTTTAACCCAGGTCATATCTATGCACTGTAAGCACTTGGAGGTACATGGACTATGAACTCATGCATGGTTCAGCAATTGTGTTCCTAACCCTATATATATGTACCTGGATCCTCTTTGAAGTTTGAAGGTGGGTGACATACATGAATGATTTTTTTGCATATATGTTAAACCCTCGAGATCATCTGCCTGCATGTGGATTATTCATCATGGATAAACACATCTAGATTACATGATGTTTGACTTCTAAAATGTTGTAAACACATTTTGACAATTTTCCTAATTGCTCATTCCTCAAGTTACATAACATCACTGAATGTGTTCAGGCACGCATTTTTTGTCCATCAAGGTCCAGGTATGGTAAAGTACTTAAGCCAGTTCAGTGGACCTTCCATAACATTTTCTATAAAGTAGCTCCATAAATTAAGCTAACTAATATATATCAACATTGTTCATAAATCAATAATCCATAATAGTTCAAAGTTCTTTGAATTCATTTCATGATATTGAAATATTGGGCATGTTTTAATATGTATTTGAATACATTTTTGGAGATGCAAACTTATAGGAAAGTAGATGTCACATTTTTGTAAAACTAGGTTTCAAATATATAAAAAAGGACTTTAATTGAATTGTTTTACTTTAAGTCGATAGATCCTTTAATATGCATTAACCTTGTATTTTGATTTTTTTCATATTATACTCATAATCTATCATCTAGTTTTAAATGTAAAAGTATGCATCTTGAAAAAAAATTCAATTTAGAACTTTTATTCATTCATTATTTTTTCACAAAAATTCATCATACTCAATGGAGATCCTAATGGCCTCATAAGCGAACTTAAAGAGGTTTTAGACTACTTTTTTTTGGCATACTTTTGCATGCTTGGACCCATACGTGTCAACATGGGAAAATTGTAGATTAAGCTTGTTCCTTTCTAAACATGTCACACTCCAAAAATTTGAACCTTCTAGCTATTATAATTTGTAGATCTTAATTCCAATTGTTGGTGAAATCACAATAAAAGAAGCCAAGGGCATCAAGATAAAAGTCTTTTTTTATTTGGACTACACATGACACATGTCATTTTTGTCTTGGTTTATAACTTAAAATTTTATATTTTGCATACCCAATTTCAATTTAACACTACATGTTAGATACATATGATCATTTTAAAGTTGACAAAGGATTTTCAAAGTTGCATTTGAAATCACATATCATAATTCCTATAAGATTTGTAAATGGACTACTCATCAATTTTGTTGAATATTAATGTTCAATGTATTATGCACTATATGATTAAAAGAAAAATTATTACGAAAGGTGACATTATAAATGATCTAGTAGGCATGTTTTAAATATTTATCATAGGTCAACATCCAAGTTGGGGTATCAATTTGCTTTCAACACATTGATCATAGTTGGGTGAATTTTTTGAAAGAGTACCATCAAGGATGAAGTAAAAGGCATTGTCTTAAACTCAATCTTTAATGTATGTTATATTGTGATTCCCATCAATCTTAATGAATGAAAAAATGTCAATTTTAAAATTATGATAAGTTCAACCATGCCATATATATCTAAATCTATCAATACCATTCACTTTGTGGCAATGTGCATGACAAAATAAAGACGTGACCAAAATTAACATACAAGTTCCAAAATTCAAATCAATGTTGTGTGAATATTTGAATATAGATGGGTAATTAACAAGAGGTTGCAAGTTGGAGTGGTTCATTTTTGGGAAATATAACACTTTGAAAATTTTATATTTTAACATAAAAAGGGAAGAAACCTTTTAAAACATTAAAACCAATGTTAAATGAGGGTTATGTGGTGAATAATGAATTAGCAAAGTTCAAATGAGCAAAAGCGAACAACTAAACAACTTTTTAGTTACATACATGTTAAAAAAGAAAAATACATCAATCCAACAAAAAATCACTTGGATAAAGATTTTTGAAAATAATGTCCAAATTTGAACAATCAAAAGTCCATATTTATTTGTTGATTTAAGTTTTTGTAATTTTTTTTGAGAATTCATGTTTTCTTAAAACCTATATCACATATTGAGTCCCTATAATAACATCTAAAATAAAATGATATTGAAAATGCATTTGAAGCTTCATTCAAATTCAAGACTACAATCCATCATTCCATTTTATAAGTCCAAATTTACTATATGTTCAATGTATATTTATTAAATTTCATTGTTGTGTACATATTCTTATTCATGATGGAAAATTCATAACAATCATAATACATTAAAAAAATTATCACATTGCGAATTTCACCATATATTTATGGCATTTGAAAAAACTACACCTTATAAAAAGTTTAATGTGATGCAAAAAGTGAGCCACCTTATCTTGCAACTACCCTAATATTTAATGAGTTCCGGTTTGAATAATTTAAGTGCTCACCCAAACTTAGAACACTTTGGAAACCCATGTACATATCCAAACCCGATGATTTGGCTCAATTGCAAAACTTGACTTAAACTCATAATAGGAAAATAATACCCCAATGAACATTTTCACAAACCTAACCTTGCAAACATTCGTGCCACCTTTTCAATTTTGAGTCTTCTTAGTTTTAGGGTTTAGGACTTTTTTTTTTGTCTTCCATCACACTTCACTGCCACAAAAGCCTTCTCCATTATGCTCAAGCAAAAAAATTTGGATGTCGTGATTATGTCAAGGTGAACACTCTTCACCTTGGCCCTCTTTTGTTGCATATTTCTTATGATTTATCTCTCCTCCCTCCTTTCCCTCCTTTTTTTTATTAGTTTTAATTTATTCTCCACTTTTTTTTGGTACAATTGTTGTAAGGATGACATTTTGGTCATTGGAGCTTCAAAATAACTCAACAACTTCTATGGTTAGGTTTTTCTTTAAAATCTTTTGTGCATGTCTCCTACTTGTTCCATCTTCTAAAATATGTTAAAAAGAGAATTTAAGGTCTCATTTGGTAGTGTTGACATTACTATTGTTTCAAGGTTGTAAATCAATTTGTTGTTGTTTCTTTGTTGAAACTTTTGTGTGTCTATTGGCACTATTGTTTTTGCCATTGTAGGAGGAATTCAAAAAAAAATTATATCACCCTTGCAAGATGGCAAAGTACATGTGAGTCGCATGTTTCATGCCCTCATGCCCACTTGAAGTTTGCGTTCTCTTAATGTGTTTTCATATAAAAAAAGATATTGAAAACAAAATAGTTAATGACAATGAAAAACATGTGCAATTTTTCTTTGGACTTTTTTTGTATATCTTTTCTACTTCTAGTTTGTTTGGCAACTTTTCACTCAAGGAACCAATTATGGTTTAACCATCTACATACTATGGTTCTTGAATGGCTAGAAGTGTGACAATGGTTTTTTGGTGGAAAAATGTTACCTTGTGCAATCACATGCAACAAATTGAAGCCTATGGTAAATACTCAATTTTGCAACCTTTCTACAAGGCTCTAGGGGTTTTATTGTGAGCTTGACACACAAATCGACCCTTTTTTATCTTCGAATGCATGGAGGTGGAAATGTTCAAAATATCATTTGTGATCACCATCATAACATACCTCAAGTAAACCTCTTTGTCCTAGTTGGGAGATTGTCTCCCAAAAACAACTAGAAACCCAAACACAGCCACCCACATAGGGGCCTTGTCAATTCTTTGGAAAACAAAAGTGGTTACATTTCCACATCAATGGCCTTTTACTCTTTAATGGCTTTTTGGCCACACAAACCATTAAAATGGATTATCAACTTCCCCATTTAAAAAATCACTCAATCCATGTTCACTTCATGCCACTTGATTATTCACAATGATGATATGTCCATTAAGCCCATCAATCCATTGTAACATTTTTTGGTCCATAACAACCATGATAAGAAAAAAATTAATTATGTTTGGAAAACTAAAAAAGTAAAAGCATGGTTAGGTGGTTCACGTTTGACATTATGAAGAATCCACATCTTACACTAGCTACAATTCTTGCATAAAATATAAATCAAACTATAAATCCTATAATTATCCCTTATGGTTTTAGTCACAAATATTAATAGACCACCCTACAAATATCCTTAAACATGTGATTGGTCAAGAATTTTAAAGAAACGTTTAAAGATTTCAATGTGAAATGGAATATAATTGTAAAAAATGACAAAAATCATAACAAGTTAAATGTTTAAATATGAAAAAAATTATATTGAAAAAAATTTAATGCATCTTACGACTAAATTATTTATTGTATGGTGGCATATTTTTTTATTTTAATTTTGATATTACTATGACATTTTTGTGAGTCCACATTTTTCATTTTCTGTTTGACAAACATAGTGTCATCATTTCAAAAGTCCACAATGAATCCATTCTTTTCTTTAAATTCATCCATAATTTTTAATAAGATTTTCATTAAAATCTATTATAACATGGATAATGAAAGAATTGAAAATTTTAATTTTTGATATGATTTTACATTTTAAGTTCATCTATAATCGAAAAAACTTACAACTATGACAGTATAAATAATCCACCTAATTGTGTTTTCACCCAAAATTTCAGGCATTGTCATTGCATGGGAGGTTTTACATTCTAGCTCAACCAATTCATCAACCATTTGGTAAAAAGGTAAAAAAATTATTGAATCTCGCATTCTTAAATTTTATCTCAAAAATTGAATCATAATCCACAACTAGTGATGCCCATGGAATATTTTTGCACACAATCAAACTAATTGTCATTAATTTTTGCAATTTTGTTGTTATTTAAAAATGTGTGACATGGTTGTTTGTATTTTTGAACTCATAATTTGATTTGTTGATAAAAAGCTTAAAAACTGGTAATTCAATTCACTTGTTAATCTTGAGGTTATGTTAATTTTATTTAATAACCTTTAAAAATGATGTAATTATTGGAGATACTTTTGAAGTACTTTTTCAAGTTCAAATGATATGACACAAATTGCTTTGAAAAGCTAAAAGGAGACTAGAGATGATCATTAAAAAAACTAAAATTTCTTTTATTTTGAACTACTTAAAGAAGGTTAGAAGTTTGAAAGACATAGTTTAATGAATTATGTTTGACTCTCCCATTGCCACCTAAAAACCCACCAAACAACATGAAATATGTCAAAAGAATTGCAAGCTTTTAGTGTCCATAAATGAGTACAACCACTGCTCAAATGGTTCATCAACTATAACAAACTTATGAAAGCATTATGTAAAATCCTAGCAATCTTTCTTCCAACCATATGTTAAGCTTGTCCCATTCATGAATGTCTTTGATCTTGGTTTCAGGTGATGAGGGTGTTTGAATAACAAAAATGGAGGAGTTTCTTGAAGTCTCTTTGACAAGAGAAGGCAAGGCCTCAGCAACAAAGTTCATAACATGGGTGTTGGTGCAAATATTTGGAACCACCACCCTACAAAGGGGTTCGTGGCATTGAGGGCTCTCTCCAGTTTCTCCTGTTTAGTTGGTATTGTTTTCTGTGGTTGCAACAGACATATTATTGACTACTTCCATTCTTCTCTCGATGTCCTTGATTCTCAATGGTATGTGCATGATGGTGTGCTCCATGTATGGGTATGTTTCCAATAGTGTTTTACAATCTATAGCAATCAATTTTTTTGTTCCTGTTAGTAAGTAGTACCCAAAATAAATATTTTAATTGCCTTGGTGGGTTGTAATGTTTTCATGGAAAGGCATTTCTTGGTATTTGAAAAGTTTAGGTCCTACAATTTGGATGAATCCAAGCAAGCAAGTCTACCAATGAATGATAAAAATGTAAAAGATGATCTTGCTTTGAAATTGACCCTAACCTCACTCTGGGACATCTTCAAAACCTTTTGGGTTGAAGAACCAGCTGAATTTGACCTTCAACCCTAAACCTACTCTGTGAATTGCTTGAACACCATTTTGGTCACCAAATCTGGCCCCAAAACCAAAGGTTAAATAAGTTACGAGATTCGCAAACCAAGAATCATCAACTCATAAAACTTTAGCTTTTTTTTGAAAGAAAACACACAACCCAAACACAACAGTTCTCCTTACAATAAACAAATGTCTAATCCAAAACCGACGATATAGTTCAAATAATTGATTTTGAGAAATAGTTGGAAGTGATAGTTCTCTAGCCAGTTCTTGGACTTTTAAAAAATTGGCAAACCATGGATGGTTCTTTAAAAAAATTAGGTTTTTGAGAAATTTGAAAATTGATAAGTGGGTATATGCTTAGGTTGATAACCACTGTGTATCTGTTTTCCATTCTGAGAACCACCCAACAGTGACCCATAACACTCCCACTTCTCCTTGATAGTATTTTCAAAAATGTGATCAAGCCATTAACATAATAACACTAATTAGTAAAAAATCACAAAGCTGATGTAAGAATCAGTGTTGGTTTAGTATATAGACAATGGGACTGTGCTTGGATATCAACATGGGTGTCAATATTGATAGATGGATCCTACCAGGCGGGTATGAGCTAAAGCAACACCAGCCTGATAATGAATTCCAGCCTTACAAGTTACCTAAGGTACTACCAGGGCGTTGTACCAGTTTCAATTTCAGGGATAAGTCTGCCCTAAACCAGCTGAAAATCAATCTTGGACTCAATACTTAACCAATCCTGATATGAAAGTTTTCAAAAGGACCAAACTACCATGACCAGGCTGATATGAATATTTTTTTAAATACCCAATACAAGGACCAACTAGTATGTTCAAAAGTTGATCCAACCTCTTTTGGGACCCTAGGACCACAAAAGGTCCTGAGTTCAAACCCAGTGGTGAGTTAGGCCAATAAGCCAAACATGTAACCCAAAGTAGAGCTACTGATAAAACGCTTTCACTCTCAAGACAAACCCATTTCCATCACAATGGAAGTCCATGAGTACTTGTACCAATATGAAAAGGATCACCATGATAGCAAATGCCAAACATTCCAAAAAAATTGAAGTCCATGTCATGGTACAATGAAACCTAAAGAAAATCAAAGGGAGTCCTCATAGTGGTTTTACTTTCAAAGGAAGGCCAATTGTCTGCACCAGAGAAGAATGCACAAAAGACCTACATTAATCTCTAGTCCACCCATGAAGCACAATCAAACTCATCTACCCCCTTATGGTAAGTTCAAACTTCAAACCAATAAACTAACAAGAAATTTTCCATGAAGTTCCTAACAAATGAACTCATAGTTCAAACTTCACATGAACACTTGCTGAAGAACAACATTCCTCCAAATGCTATTGGTGGGTGCTGGAGATTATGTGAGACCCCAGCATTCGGCATTGGAAACATTGGATGAACCACAACTAAGTTACTTGGTTACCAAGATTCCACCTTGGTAATGAATTCGGTTATTTCAAAACCTCAAAGAATCATCTGGTTTCATGAAAGAATTGGCAAATAATTGGGCAGTTTTCTGAGTGCTTATTTTATACCTTTTTTGAAAAAATTGAGAACTATGGTTATATATTTATGAAAATAGGGTATTTTATTTTTGATAACCACAGTTACACATCAAAACTAGGTATTTTATTGTTTTGAGAACCATGGTTATCAACCTAGACCCACCAAGATACCAAGCAAGTATTTGCTGCAGTTTTAATAACTGTTCAACATTGGTGATTTCACATCCCTAGCTTGATTTGTGTGTAATTAAGGAACTCAAAAAAACTTGATGCACATAATTGTGAAACAAAGGCCATTGGGGGATTTTTATTATTATTATTTGTGTTTTTGGTGAGGCTGTGGGAAGGGTAAAGCCTTACGATAAGGCCCTAAACAAAACCATCTTTTTGCTCATTTTGAAATCAACAATTACCAATCCTTGTTATGTTTGGAAAACCATTTTCATGTTGAATAATAACATGTTGCTAAATGTGAAATCCATTTGATTCATTAGAAGAACATTTGCAGGAATAATATAAGATTATGTAAAGCAAATTCGTAAGGAGGTAAGAGCAGCTCCATTGGGGCTTAACACATGCTTTGCGTTGAATCATCAATATTTTGCCTTCTATTTCATCAAAATGACAACTACACTACTATTACTCGGCTCATTTATAGTTGAGGTTTCAAAAAGCAAAATAAGGATCCCACAACTTTTTTGGGGTTACTTTTTACAAATAATTATTATTATATAGAACATATTTAAGTGAAAATTTGAGTAATCTAATATATGATAATTCATTATGTGCTAATGATTTTTTGCATGCATACATAATTGTGCATTAATATTTTGATTTACAAGCATAAACACAAAAGATGTTGAAATGAATTTCTATGGACAATTGAACATGATTTTTTGCACGATTATTTCTTGCACATGTGACCCACACCTAAAGCTAGAGATTATGAGCCTAATGAATTTAAAAATCTGACCAAATGGTTTTTTAAAAGTGTCATTTCTTTATTACCCTTTGTTTCAAATTTTCAAATGATTTTTTTTTTCATCAAATTCATTCAATGAACATGTATTTGCATAAAGGGAAACATGTTTTTCTTATTAAAAAAAACTTTGAAATCATTTGCATGATTTTATTCCTTCCTTTTAAGACAATTTATATAGTTAATTTAAAGGATTCAAAAATACATTTACATTGTATCCCAAAAAAATATTTTTATTTACTAATTTAACAAGACATCATTTTTATCTATTAGTATACAACAATCCACTATACAATTATAATAATTCAAATGGAACAAAAATCTACAATTGGACATTGGAATCCTTTAAAAGTTGGACTTTCCTTTTTGGAGCCCCAATTATGAATGAGCCCTATTAACACTTTGACCCATTGGAAAAACTTTTCATCTCACATTATAAATGTGCCTTCTAACACATATCAAAAATCTTTTATGTACACTTGGTCAATAACAACCATGTTTGACTTTCTAAGCCCCAAACCATAATACTCATAATGAACAAGCAAAGGAGGGTGAAAACACATTAAGGTGAACAAAAAATAACAAATTTTAATCCAAAAATAATCCAAAATGAAAAGACAATTCTAAAACAAGAAAAACAAATTGTGAATTAGGACCTATTGCTTATAATGAAATTTATAATAAAATTTTAAACATTTTTTATGTCTAACTTTAAGTGACCCTCCTATGAATCTTCTTAAACATATTTATGAAATGTGGGTCTTGAAAAAAAATATTTAAATATTTACATGTACTTTGTATATTATTACAATTTTTGTATACAATATTGAATTATGGTTGAATGTTGACATGTGTCCTCACCAACTTTATTCCATCAACAATTAGTGTTTTGCAAATTGAAAGCCTCACATCTCATCCAACTTTTTATAAATATAAAGCTCCCTATATCAACTTTCATTCATTCATTATTACACTACCAATTTAATTTAATATAATATAATGTCATGACAAAAATATTATTATACAATTTTGTCTATTATATAAAAGTTTGAACGATTATTGTACATGATTATATCATTTTGAAGGTATTTCAAGTCCTTTAAAAAATGAAAAAAATATTGGAATCACTTGTTATAGTGCTTTATACATGTTTTTGAATTTTTTAGTTCACTAAATTCAATCCAAATTATTCCATATATTTCCATCACTCAAAATAATCATGTCCTTTGCAACTAAAAAAAAGGTCTAGAACCTACCCTAAACCTAGACTAAGGTAGTTAGGTAAATAGGTTAAGTTGAATAGGTTAAGGTGACTTCTAAGTTAAACTAGTCTACCACCTAATTACCTACATGCCTTTTTGACCTACCTAGACCTATTACTTACAAACCTACCTATTAAATTTTATTTTTATAATAATCCAAAAGAATATTTAATCTAGGTATAAATTCAACTAGTCAAATGGTCCACTATTTGCTGATCAAATTCTAGTCATTCATATCATGACACATCAATAGAATATATTATTTTTCCCCTATGACTTGTCCTATATAACTTGACAATTATCCTTTATGGCTACATGATGAAAAATGCGACATGAAACATTCAATGACTTCTTGTTTTAAACAATTCATTCGAAATGACTAAAGGCCCCTTAATAATATAGTGTTCAATATAACTACAAAATTAGTCATAAATGGAATCAACTTTAAATCATTTTATACTTGAATATGCGATTACAAGTCATTTTTACCATGTGCTACAAAAGACAGTTATGTCACCAATCACAAAAATGGTTGATTTGGACACAAGTTGCAAATGAATGGATTGGAATTTGGACATGATTCCTTGTAGAATTTCTTCTAATGCATTTAAAAGAACATCATGTAAAAATATTATAAAATTGCAACGTTAATATAATTCTTGATACTAAAAACATGAAAAGCTAAAAGCTTGTTACACTTGAATTATAGTATGTGTTAACATGAATACACCCATTCGCTTTCTTGCATTTAACTTTGGTTAAAGTTCTTCATGTTTAAATGGGTGTGGGTGTGTTTGCATTTGGAATGGCTTTGTCATCTTCAATGCTTCATTTCATGCACTTTTTCTTTTGAGAACCTTTGTTAACTTAGCCCCAAAATTCAATTTAGATTTGCCTAGAAAGGTCATGTTACTAAATACTCTAGATTTTAATTATTGATTCCAACTTATAAATTTGTTGTTCTTACAAACTTTTTGTGTTTCATTTTGATGTAGGTTTGCCATTTTTGCATGATTTTTTTTTCTTGTTATTCTTGGGGACCTTTTTGCAATTTTGGTTAGAGTTTGTTTCTCATAAATTTATGTTTCAAATTCTTATTATGGTATCTATTTATTCCAGTTTTGATTGCAAGTTTTGATCATGTGATGTCTTCATATTTGTTTATGTATTCTTCATGTCTTTTATGTTCTTTGTTATTGTATATGGAAATTCTTAACACTAACATTATGTAGATTTGTTTTCTACAATGATTTTTATCTGATTTGATGTAACAAAAATCAGTGACACAACATTGCAATTAGGGTTGCCATGAGGGATGTCCCTTACATCCCTCCAAACACCCTTAACAATGGTAATTATTTTTACATTTTAACTAAAAGTTATTATAATTTTTCATGTTATCCTTCAACATTTGTCCAATGTTGTTTAATGTTCTCTTGACATCCCCTATCCATTTCTTGACATTGCCCACCATGTTCCCAACATTTTATTTTATTTTTTTATCATTTATTAAATTGTTTTTAACATCCCTACAAGTTTTCCTAACATTTCTCAACACCCCTTAGAGTTTTCATGGTTTTGTTTGACATCTCTTGGAATTTTCCTAACATAGCCCAAGGTCCTTTGATGTTTCCCTAAGGTGCAAATTCTTTAAGGTGTACCAAAATCTTGTCATAGTGTCACCCTTTTCTGTCTTTTTTTCTTAGTCCTTTTTACCATGTGAAGACACATTTATGGATGATAATGACGGATTTTAGAATTGTAATAGTCTAAAATATAGTCCTTCTGAAATTTTTGACAACTTTTGATTTATTATTTTTTATGGGGATCAAAATATAAGGTAAAAAAGGACTACAATAAGGACTAGGCCCCTTTCGTCTAGTGTGGTACACTTTAAAAGGTTTTCACCCCCTAGTGTTATTTGACACCTTATTGTGTTACCCAACACCCTCCACCATCTCCCCAACTTTGCTTGGTGTCCCGTAACATTACTCAACACAACCTTATTGTCCCTTAACATCAAACCCTATCATCACTCAAAAATATGTGTAAAATAACATTTCTCAACGTCACCCAATGTTTTCCTAACATTGCCTAACACCCCTTATTGTCTCCTTGTTGTTACTTTATTTCTTTCAATGTTTCCTTAATGTTATTTGAGAGTGCCACCATTGTGTCTGAATGTCTTCCCAAAATCCCCAATTCCCCCAAAAAAAACATAAACAAATAAACATTTTTTTCTTTTAATGTCCTTAAGTGTCATCCCACCATCTTTTCCATTGTTTACTCTCCTTTCCTCATCTTGTGAACATGTCCCCATTATTTGCCAAACTTAAACAAAACACCTTTGAATTTTGAAAACCATGTTAAACCTAAAAATTACCAAGGACATCCTTCAAGTCCCAAATATGTCCTTTGGATGTCCCAAAAAAAAGAGCACACTAGGTAATAACCTTGATTGTAGTTTTGTTACCAAATTGTATTCTTTTTCTTTTTCTTTGTCATGAATTTTGATTCATCTTTTGTAATTTCTAATGTCAAATTTTAAAAAGGTTAAGATATGATTATTGATGTTGATAATGTTTGTCATCACGATCAAATGAACCAAAAACCATGTCGAACAACTGAAAAACTCTTAATTTTATCACACATATTTATGTAATGCAACTTTAATGTCATGTTGAATTTAATTTTTTTTAAATCATTTGGTTTAATAAATTGAGTTTTGGTTTTAGTAAGAGACTTTTGAACTTTAACACCAAAAAATCAATTTTATAAAGCATTAGACTAAGGATTCTTTTAATAAAGAAATGTTGATGGGAATTTTTTTGAAATGATGATAATGTACCGTCCAAATTTGAAATGCACTCATAATTTAAAGATTGTGGTACTTGAGATTTTCTTAACTCAAGATATGATTTCAAAATGTTCAAATTTTAAAAATCATTTGCCAAATGTAAATGGGTCATAATGCATATGACATATGAACAAAGTTGTGGCTTAGGATACAAAAAACTAAAGTTTAAAGTAGTTAGCATTTTTTTACATGATTTGAAATTATGAGCATTTTTCAAAAAAAAAACCTAGAATTTGGTAGAATTTGTACATTTTTAGACAATTCATATTTGTTCAAAAAGAATTAACACAAATCATGTAATTTATTGGGGAAATTGTAAATATTTTTAAGAACATGTTGCCCAAAAATTCTTTCAAAAAAATTTTCTATGAGAAAATCAGAATGATTGCAAAAGGCCCATTTGTGGTTAAATCCTTTATCACCGTTGTGTCATTTGATTGTGATTACATTCATCAAGATAATAGTCTTTTTGGTGGACATGATGCATCGTGTGACGATTTGTTCAACAACTTGTTAATGTTGACTTTGATTATTTATCCCAATATGAAAAGAAAAAAAATGTGTGCATTTAATAGCCATCAATGATGTTGATGAAAATGATGAAAACCTAGGTCTCCATCCTCATGATTTAAACCGTATAAAATTCGAGAATATTAGAATAAAAGGTTGTTGAAGGAGTTGGCATTTTGAAGGACGGTGCAAAGAATAATTTCAATTGTGAAAGTGCTACAAGAAACTAAACACTTCATTGTTGATCAAAGACCTTTCGAAATCCAACTTAAAATCATCGTTAGTCTCAATCTCTTTGAATTTCTATTGCAAGTTGTACAAGAAAATAGAAATCTATATCCTCCAACAAGGTTTGTTGTCTTTGGTTTCTTATTTTTTGTAGTTTGGTCCTTGTTTTTCTTTTTTTTATAAATTTCAGCTCAAAAAATTTGTAGAATTTTTTATATATTCTTTGATTTATTTTTGTTTGTCCAACATAGCGTTGCAAAGTTGTTTTGTGAAATTATAGAAGATTAATAAATTCTAAAGAAACATATAGATGTGTTGGTATTAGAAGATTTGGTATCAAATTTAACATAAATAGTGACCTAGTTACAAACATGTGAGGTTGACTATGAACAAGGTCATGACTTGCTCTTGGGGAAATCATTACTTGTATATTTTACGAAGCACCTAAGATAAAAAGATATTTTTTAGTTTGCTATGAAACAATGGCATATTTTGAATATATTCTAGGTATATTTTCATAATGAATTACATGCACTTTATTTACATTTGAGATTTTTTTTAAAAATTCTAATAAATTGCACCATATTTTTTTTATGTTGTTTAGAATAAAATGGAAATGACCTCCCTAGGCAATTGCTCTAGATTCTTGTAGGTCTTGGTCAAAATACGAAAAATTTAATTTTTTTCATTCTTTTTAAAGAGAAATTAATGTTGTCCCAAGCTAAATGTTAACTAGATATGCCACATAGAATTAATTTGAAATTTGGTTACTTCTAGATTTGAAACATTTTACTTTTTGGTGTGAACAAATTTTGAAAGGTGGATGATTGCAACCTTCCTCTACATTCATATAAAAAACATTTGAACTATATTTCTTGAATAATTTTTTTTTTTACTACAATTGCATTTTGGTTCAAATTTTTATTGTTGAATTTTTTTCTTTTATTCATTTTTTTCTTGCATTGTTTTTCTTTTGAATGTGTCTTTTATAGATATCAACAAGGTGCTTATAAAATTTGTGTTTTGACGTGAATCATTATAATCTTGACAATCATTAGCCACCCAATTGGGGTTATCAAACTATATTGGCTCATAACTTAACTAGTTGATGCAATGGTTCTAGTTGAATATGTATTATGAAATAACAATGTCAAGTCATCAAGACACAAAAAGTTACTATAAGTAAGGATTTCTTTCTTATTTCTTTGAGTTTTTTCTTTTAAATCAATGTTCTATTTTTATTTTTATTTCAATCTTGATTACAAGTATGATTGCACAAAAGATGAAACAAGAAATCACATTATGCAAAGGATCATATCTAGAAAATTTCATGTTGACCACCTAGTCCTCACATTCAGGGAAACATTTTCTAAAAAACAACAATCTATCAAGACTTAAGGTGAAAATTCTAAAGACCTAATTTGTATTTTTCTAATTGAATGGTGTATGATGTTGTGTAATTTTTTTTCTTTTGTTGCTATCAAAGGATGATACAAATTGTGACATAATTTTATAAATATATCGTTTTAAAATTATGGCCAATCTCTTTCAAAACATGTAATCAATCTCCATAATGAGTTAGTCCTATTTTTTCATTCCCTTATGCCTTAGGGTGCATTTTCTATATATTAGGAACCACTAGTCTCAAAAGACAAAATTGTTATAAGGAATGGATGAGGTAGTCAAATTGATGTGACACAACATGATTGGTCATTTGAGGAAAATATTCTTAGAATCGTGATTTTCAAAGCACCAAAAGAATTATTATTTTAATTTTTGTGACCCAAAAATATGTTGCATTATACTATTATGCAAAAAAGTTGTATTTAAATACATTCCCATAAAAATGCCATGAGTGGGTCCAAACACAATAATAAGATCCACAAAATGTGTAACAATTATTTTATTTTCCATGTTTTTAAGTGGTAAGACTTTAAGTTAATGTTGATTTTTTTAATATATTTTTACAATAATTCTTTAAATATATTATGAAAAGATTTGTATAAGTTTGAAACAAATCTAATGAATATAAAACCCAAAATCACATTTAAAAGAGTGTAACCAATGTTTTTAAATTGTTTATACTACTTAATCCTTTCTTTTAAAATGTTTTTGGGTATTCTATATTCATTTTTTGTACATTCATCTTATATACATATGTACATAATACTATAATGTGACTTTTTTGAGTAATAAGAATTTTATGTTGACTTTGTAAATAATGAATTTAAAAATATTCTCCTTGAATATCCAATCAAGTTATGTCATATCATCTTGATTGACTTCCCACTAGTTTTTAAGCAAAATACAAAGGAGGTGGGTTGGGTCTTGGTATTATGTTTGTGCCCAAATAAATTTGTTAAAATCTTTTAAGAATCCATTAACTAATAAAAGGACTAGTCATTGTTGTGTTTTAACCTCTCATATTTTTGTTGTCATCATCTTTTACTTTGGATTCTAACAACATAATACATAATGAAAATATCCATGCAATTGTTTTGCGAGATTCTAACAATTCATTTATTTTCAAACCATAAAACCTTTAAATCTAAGTAATGGTTACAACAAAGGTGGTTCCTAATAGAAATAACAAACCTCTCAACTAATTTAGTTTTTAGAACATTGATAATGTATTCATTTTCATCATTGATAGTGGCATTGATAGTTCATATGTTTCATATTCATATGTTTTGAACACAGTTCATACTTGACATTGATGCTTCATTGGAATTTCATTTTGTGTGGTTTCCATTACTGATTCTATGTAATTCTCTTTTGAAAGACAAAATAAATACAATTTTTTTTAATGACTTTTTCTTTTTAAACATGATGTAAATAGTTCTTGGATGCATGTGAATTGAATTGATTTTGGAATTTAAACTTGTTATAAATTTGGATTTTGAAACATTAGAAAGGAAGCTTGAACACAATTTTAAATGAATGTAAAGAAAGATGTATTTGGACCTATTCAAGGTTGGGGTTCCAAAAAAAAACTCCAGAATTTTAATAGGGTTACTTTTTGCAAATAATATTTACTTGAAACAAATTTAAGTGAGCAAATTTGAGTAGTCCAATTTAAGATAATTCATGTGATCGTTGTGATTTTGCATATGCATACATAATTGTGTATCAATTTTTTGGTTTACAACCGAAATAGCAAAAAATTCTATAAAATCCCAAAATGAGTTTCAATAGACAACCATACATGTTTTTTTGACAAGTTTATTTTTTGCACATGTGATCTACAACTAAAGTTAGACATTTTGAACCCATTGAACATAATTGTTTTACCAAATGGTTTGAAAAATATATTTGCCATTAAAAAAATAAGACTTTGAAATTTTTCTATGTTTTGGTTTTTCATTAAAGTCACCCAATGAACACCTACTTTCATAGAAAGGAACATGTTTTTATTTTACAAAAAGTTTAAAATCAATTGTATGACTTTATGCATTCCTTTTTATTACATTTCTTTTTAAAACACTTGATATTGTTAGTTTAAAGGACTCAAAATGACATTTACATAATATCCAAATTATTTTAAAACGTTTTTATTACTTTAATAAAAAATTATTTTATTTATTTGCATACAACAGTCCATTACAACTATATAATGTAAAATATTAAAAAATCCAAAGTTGTCTTTTGTAATCCTTTAAAAATAGGTCATTCCTTTTTTATACCCCAATCATAAATACACCCATTTATATTTAAATATATTATAATATCATCCTTGAAAACATAAACCTTCCCTTCAAGCAAACAAAAGAAAAAAATTTATAATGTACTTTCCAAATACATTAGAAAATTTCTAGCAAATCTTTATATAAGTGAAAAATTTTAAGAAAAAACATTGAAATTTTTTAGGTGGAAACTTATTTACATGAAGATGTAAAATATTTGAAATCCATGCTATGATGCAAACATTGGTTTTACCTTGTGTTAAACATAATTGCATTTTAAATTACTTCATTTATTTCAAACATAATAATAAACCCATCGAATTTCTTGGAGGTAATTTCACATTTTTAGACTTTAAGGGAGAAGCTGGCGATATTAAATTTTTAAAACAATTTGTCATTAGCTATGAATTAATTTAAAATTCGAAATATTTTTTTCACAATGGGGCTTCATTGTTAGGGTCCTATTCACACTTGAAACAATTACATATCATGTTCCCATTTGGGCTAGTGATACAAGCCACACTAGTACCCAATTAAATTAACGGCATGACCCAACAAAGAAATACCTATATAATCACAACCATCGGATTCAACTCCTATTGTGACAATTTGCTTAAATGATAAAATTAAAACCAATGAACATTATTCAATATATAATTTGTTTCTTTTACTATTCATCGAATCGTTAGAAAGATTTTCAATGCCATAACTTTTGACCTTTCTAACAATCATTTTGAAGGCCACAATGAATCAGCACCCACCAACGCACCATGAAGGATGAATGGTAAGTGGTCATAAAACAATTTTCTGTTGGGTTCTAGTTCTCTAGCTAACCATGGTGGTTAGCTCAGTTACTTTCTTTTTTACCCACCTACTAACAACAACCCACACACAGGTAAGTTGTTGTTAGCAGGTAAGCAGTAAAAACAGCCCTTACCTATGTATAAACCATCATCTAGTTAGCTAGAAGTTGCCTATTTTCCTACCTATTATGCCTATATATGAGACCTATTTCCTACAGAATTGGTTACCAAGATGAAACCAAATATTAACTCAGTTGAGTTTCATCCACAACTGAGTAATAACAGACATCCAGTGGATGGTGCGCTGGTGGGTGCTGGTTCATTTTGAACACAACGCACATTTTTCTAGTGGCCCACATTGAAATGATACAATGACGGAAAAACCTCACCTTGTTTGCATGTATTTTTTGCATGTAGGAGGATTGATGAGTGACCTAGCTACAACAAGCAATTGCAAAAAAATTGCATGATAATGTAAATTTACCAAACTTTATTCCAAAAAAACACTGCAAAGGATTTTATTTTTTCTTTTTTGATAATGTATAAAGAAAGGATGAAAGTTGCCTATATTAATTGAACCTGGATGTATGTTATGTTAGTGCGATTACTATTAATTAGTTGGTTGGGGACTTCTTCTTTCTTTGGGTATTAGACCTCTTTCATTCATATTCATTGGATACTACCCAAAAATAAATTTGTTAAGGTCCTCTTCACACTTGGAAGAGTTACATCGTCATGTGTGAACTTAGGCCAATAACACATGTGACACTAGTATATCACAAGGCATTTTGTTTGTATTTCTCACTACCTAGGTTGAAATGTAATGTTTTTTTTAATAAAAATTTCCAGAAATATTAAAAGTATGGCAAAAGGAAACCCCAAAGATCATCATTTCAATTTTTGGTTCACTTTTTCTCCAAAAAGATTCACCAAATTACGAATTTTGGCAAGTTCATAATTTTAAAAAACAAATGGTGCTTTAGGGTGGAGGATGCTTACATCCTTTGAAGTGCAAAATGTCACAATCCTCTGAATTTGTTTGTTGGCCTTACCTACCAAGGCAAGGATATTGTGTTTTAGATTCATTAGAGAGTGCATAGTAGTAGCTGAAGGGATTTGGGGCCCTAAGTAGTAGGTCTATTTTTATATGAGAATTTTTGAAAGATGCTATTTTAGCTTGTGTCATAACTTGAGATTAGTTATAGAGTTATGATATCTTGAAGGACTTTGGTTTCTTTAAGTGGATTTTTTTTAAGATTATATATTTGCATGGTATCACAAAGCCTAAACCTGGTACCCATGGAAGGTCATCAAGTGATAACCCAAGGTCCGGTTCTCATATTTGTATAGGTTTATATTAAAAACCTAAATAATAGGCATAAAAGCACTTATCCATTGCCATATAAAAAAGGTTTGAGTTTGGACCCCCAAGACTCCTTGATGTATTTTTCGTTTTTTTCATTGTAAAATGTGTTTTTCATGTGTTTTTCTGCATTATAAAATGTGTGTGTGTGTGTGTGTGTGTGTTTTTTAGTGTGGTAAGAAAAGTCAGTTCTGGTGGGTAAGAACCAGATTTGAATTGGGACTGATTTTTCATGATTTGAATCAGAATTGAAATTTTTTTTGCAATAACTGAACTTGAAATTTCATTTTCAATTTTATTTATGTGTGGAATCAGAAGCAAATTAAGATACATAAACAAACAGGGAATTATTTTTTTATGTATCTCAAGCAAGATGGTCAATGGAACTTTTTGGAAAATTTTCAAAAAAAAAATTTGTCACATTTTGAGGAAAAAAGTTATGAAATCATCAAGATTTTTGGAAGATTTGGGCAAATTTCTAGCTTTTGAAATCGCCATATTTTACCTAAAAAGTTTCTACTGATTCACCCACATGTAATAACAGGATTCCTATATTTTCTACTTCTCTATTTGTTATGTAGCCAGATTTGGTAAAATCCTCTTGGGACTGATCGCCACTTTTGGACTAACATGAGAAAATTGGAAAAAAAAAAAAACTGCTACTGTGTGGCAAATAAATACTGGTTTTTCAAAGCAAAAATTCGCCGATTTTGGGGGAAAAAAATAAATTAATATTAAAAAAATAAGTAGAATCGTTTCTGTTGACTCGTCTCTCTATGAGTTCTGGGAAAACTTGTACTCTCCTTCCAAGTGCAAGCAGCCCACCATCGACGCGTTTTGTTTTTGTCGTTGTTTGCTGCTGCTGTTGATATTGTTATCTTTTCTTTTGGGTCTGTGTTAGGTTTCAGTTGTTGTTGTTTTTTTTTTAAAAATTTGTGTGTTTGGTTTTGGTACCTAAGTATTGGGATTGTTGCCAGAAACACAGCTTGTGTTTGTTGCAAAAAGGGCTACCTTATGTTTGTTGCTGTTTCTCGTCGTTGTTTTCGTCGCAGAAAAGCCCCCTGAAGAAGAAGAAGAAGAAGAAGAATGTTCGGTGTTGAAGAAGCCCTCAATCTGATCAAGAACTAACTTGCACAAGGGAAAGAAAGAAAGAAATAAAGAAACATAAAGCCCATATGATTTGGATACCTACGCTATTACTATTCTGGCGCGAGCTAGACTTGATGATGATGTCAGTTGGCAAACGCTTTGTTAACCAAATCCTGTGAAAGAACCATTGTGTTGTTGTTGTTGTTATCGTCGTCGTCGTTGTTTTTTTTTGGTTGTTGTTGAGTAGTTTGTTTGTTGTCGTCGCTCAGAAGAAAAGACTCTATTCCCGCCTGTTTCCGGTTCTTCTTTGTTTTGTTCTTGGTTGTTTTCCTAGCGGATCTAGTCTTTGCTTTGGACTTCGATCCTCCAGCTCTTTGGTTTTTGTAATTGTGATGATGGAGACCGATGGATTGATGTTTGTCAAGGTCTCTTCTTTCTAGGGTACTGCTGGTGCCGAAGAGCTAGAAAGGAGGAGGAGGAAGAAGAAGAAGAAGCACAAGAGAAGGAGGAGGAAGAGGAAGAGGAGAAGGGAGTGGAGCCATGAAGCGACAGCGACTGCTACTCCATGGGCAACATGAGTCTCCGACTTCTGCTGCTGCCGTTGAGAGTCGTGGCGATCAACCGAGGTTCAAGCGGATGGACGATGGGGGGCACAGTAGCCGCGGGATCCGTCGGCACAGTGTTGGCGGTGACAGAGACGGTTCGGAGGCAGCGCGAAAGGGGGAGGTGAGGGAGGACGGAGCGGCGACGGCGATGGTTTCATCAGACAAAGGTATGAAGCACACTTACCACCATCATCACCACCATAATCACCACTCTCGCGCATCTTCTTCCGTCAAGGACGGCCGTGGCGTATCCAAGAGTCATCAGTCGTACCTCAACGGTAAGGGCTCCGCTGCTGCTGCTGCTGCTGCTGAGGAGTCCAGGAAGGACCGAGGCAGAGAAGAAGAGGGTTTGGACTCCGAGTTGTTCGAGTCTCGCTCGCGGAGTTCTATCAGAGAGCAGGAAACTGCGACCAATGGTAATAAAGGGACGTCCAGGAGAGAACAACAGGAGGTAGCGGACAATGTGAAGGTGGCTTCAGAAAGCAATAGGGAACAGATGGAGAAGGAGAAGGAGCAAAAGGAGAGTAGCAGCAAAGGCACGGACATGGTGGCGGAGGTGGAACAGAGTAATGAGCGAGAGGAGGGTGAGATGGAGTCTGATGGGGATGTCAATGCCTCTGTTGCGCAGGAGCAGGATCCAGATGGTCCAGAAAAGATGGTAGTAGCCAATGAGACTACTTCAGAGCAAATAGGTTTCCAAGATGGCAGGGATGGGGTTACCCAAGGAATGGGAGGGACATCCATGCAGGCTCTGGAGTCAGCAGGCACAGACAAGGATGCACTCCCTGACCAAGAAGCTGATTCTCAGGAGCACATGTTGAAGAGCTCCAACAATGACCGAGTGGTAGAGGTGGAATTGGATGAGGGGAATGAACAGGCTGCTGGAGACCCAACTGCATGTGCAAATGACAAGATTGAAGCAGCAGCAAGAGATTCCTTGTGTGCCCGAGGAGGGGAGCCAGAATGTTCTAGGGTGTGTGATGATGAAGAAATGAAACAAGGTAGAGAGCAAGGACTCACCTTAACAACTGCAGTTGAAGATGACATGACACAACAGGCAAGAAAAGAAGCTAGGGGTAAACTAGTTGTCGAGGCACCAGATGAAAAGGAGCTGTTGGGGGAGAATTTGATGAGGAGGAGGCTTGGGAAGGAGCGATTGAGGGAAGGAGAGAAAGAAATAGGAAAAGAGAAGGTAGAGGAGAGACAGAGTGAGAAAAAACAGAGGGTGGAGAATGGTGCACTTTTATCTCTAGCACTGCCTGATACCTCACTGTCCCTTTCCTCCGGTGATCCACATGGTCGCCAGTCTCTTCCACACCGGCATGTGCATTCCCATCCCTCTCAAGCCCCAACACACACGCACTCCACTGGCTTCACCAACTCAATCTCCCTCTCCCACTCGCAACCCTTCCATCACAACCCCAGCTGCTCCCTCACTCAGACCTCTCTTGACAAAACAGAGCTCTCAAGTGGAAGCCAACAAATCTCTCAAGCCAAGGAGCAAGGTTCTCATGGCAGCTGGCAGATGTCATATGGAAGCAACCATGCAAATGAAGGGTTTCTGACAGCTCAAGACAGGCAGAGATCTAAGCCCTTGTACCAGAGGCTTCTTCAGTCAGGAAACAATCCACAAATCCTGCAAGGCTCCCTGGGTAGTGAACGGTTGCGAAACCAAGGAAGAGACCGAATTTCAGAAAGTGTCGACATAAGTCAAGGCAGTCATCAGGTGGCACCAGCTGACAGTGGGCTGCAGGCTACCCATTCATCAGATGCCAGGCGATCACTGCGACGTGACTTGCAGCACAAGCACCGTCACAATGATGAAGTCTGGTCCTCCCCATCTCAAAGTGCAAGCTCACGGGAGACCCAGCCCCGTGATTTGCCCACTAATATAGAGAGGGCTCCTTCTCGAGAAAAAGGAGTGTTGGAGAGAGAGGTAGCAGGCTCAGAGAAACCATTTACAAGTATAAGGGTCCAGGACATAGTGTCAGAGCCAATTCCGTCAATGGCCCGCAAGCTGCAGGAGCTGCCTGACAGTTTCTTGGAGGGGTTGAAGGAAAGTTTGCGTGACATGCTAAATAGTATAGAGAAACGAGAGGAGTTTGTGTTGCTACAGCAAACTCTTGCAGCTCGCACAGACCTAGTCACCAACACCTTGCTGCGAGCACATCGAGTGCAGTTGGAGCTCTTGGTGGCAGTGAAGACAGGCATCCTGGCCTTCTTGCATCCTGACATTCCAATGACCCACTCAGCTCTAGTTGAAATTTTCTTGCAAACCAAATGCCGCAACTTTGCTTGCCAAAGTCCACTGCCAGCAGATGAATGTGATTGCAAGCTATGTGCACAGAAGGCTGGCTTCTGCAACTCATGCATGTGTGTGGTGTGCTCAAAATTTGACTTTGATGCCAACACATGCCGTTGGATTGGCTGTGACTTCTGCTTGCACTGGTGTCACACTGATTGTGGCATCCGTATGGGCTATATTGCTCCTGGCCCCAGCATTTCTGGTGCAGCAGGCACTTCTGAGATGCAGTTCCATTGCATTGCATGTGAGCATACCAGTGAGCTGTATGGGTTTGTTAAGGACGTGTTTTGTGCTTTTGCTCCACAATGGAAGCGGGATGTGTTGGCTAGTGAACTGGATTGTGTGAGGCGGATCTTCCGTGACAGCAATGATGCACGTGGGCAGCAATTGTGCAGCAAGGCTGAGGAAATGCTTCTACTGCTGGATGCTCAGTTGGACCCAGCCCCTGCTTGCAGTGCCATGCTTAATTTTTTCTCTGGTAAGCTCTTTATATTCTATTTTCCTGACTCTGTAACCAGCACATCATACTCTGCGGAACCTTTGTAGTGCAGTCAAAGTTGGAGTGGTTGATGGCAAGTCCATGAGATAGTGGAGTTGCTACAAGGGTAAGTGTATGCTAAGAATTTTATTCTAACACCAAGTTCAAGCCCAACTGGTGGAATGTCTTTCCCTCAAAGTTTTTCATATTATGGATTCTAGGGATATAGTGAACCCAAACAATTTTTAAATTGATTCTTATGGGTGAAATACCTGTGGGCCCTGCCAAGGCTGTTGCTGGTTGCTAGCAGAATTGTCAGAGTAACGATAACAACTATTCCATGATGACCTTTAAAGCTCTGCTTTGGTGCATCCACAAACATGGGCACATTAGGGGGTTACATGCAGATGAGCTGATAACAAAATGTCACATTTGGTGACCCTCTATGGAGTCCTCTCTATGCCTTTTGCTTAGATGCTTGCATGTATCAGGGTATGCTGCAATAAAGCAAAGCTTACCCTCACAAACTCATAGCAACTTGAATGGGGGTACTATTGATCTTTTTATTATTAGATTTCCTTCTTGAATTTGTGACTGAGGCTTCCTGTTGCTTCTGGAAATAGGACAGAAACACAGGATACATTTTTTTTTTAAATCGTTTGCCATAATCTTTTAGAAGATTATTATATAATTATTCTTTTGGGGCCCAGCTTATGGGATTTTTGGGGTTCATATTACAAAGCAGTAATTTATTGTTGAAAGGTTATTAGAAGATTGCCATTTGGTGCTTGCTTGCTGAAGTTAGGCCATGCATCATGCCTATTTGTAGACATTTATTCAACAAGGTAATTTATTTACCATTGGATTCATTTGTGTAGTAACCAAGGTGGGCTATTGAAAGTGTAGGTCCTATATGCATGATGGCTATTCCATGCTAAAGTAGGTTATTCTTTCAATTTTTTGGGAATGGACAAATAGCAAGAAAATAAATTGCATTGGATATTGTTCCTTGCTCATGGCATAACCATGGCAAGCAGTTATATATACTGCTTATCTGCACCCTTTGTTGGGAGCTGATGAAGTTAGTAGAGAGCTATGGCAGCTAGTCACTGCCATTCATGATGAGGATTGCAGTCTGATACTATTTGAGTTACAATCTCCAGTTACTACAGCACTTATTCTTGTCATGTTTGTTTGTGTTTACCCAGAATTGGCATAACATTGGTTTGGTTACCTTACATGTTTTTGTGGAGTCTTCTCTCCCATATCATTGATATTTGGTGTGCTCCTTCGGATCTGACTGGATTCTCTCTAAATTGTGGCAGATGGTGATGTAGGTGGGATTCAAAATCAGGCACCTTCTGTCTCAAGAGAAGGTCAAATCCAGCCAGCTCCTCTGTCAGAGGAAGCTGTAAAAACTCCACCAGTTTCAGGAAGGGACAATAAGACCACAAGGGATACACTGGATCGAGCACGTGCAGCATTGCAGACATATGATGCTGAGCTGGAGGAGAAGAGGCAAGAAGCTGCAGAGCTGCAGCAGGAGCGCGAGCGCAAGAAGGGGCAGATAGAAGAGCTGGAAAGCATTGTGCGCATCAAGCAGGCTGAGGCCAAGATGTTTGCAGTTCGTGCTGATGAGGCACGGCGGGAGGCAGAAGGACTGCAGCGTATAGTACTTGCAAAGTCAGAGAAGATTGAACAGGAGTATGCATCCAAGCTGACAAAGTTGCGCTTGGAAGAGGCAGAAGAACGCCGTCGCAAGGGTCATGAAGCAGTGCAGGTGCTACATCAGGCTCAAATGGATTTCCACACACTAAAACTACCCCTTCTCTCTGAGCTTCATGACCTCTTGAAGCAGCTTGAAGCTATGAAACGGAAAAGCTGGAAATAAGATTGCAGATGCAGGTGATTGTGAGCCTTTTGGTAAAGGGGATGTAAGGTCTTTTGTAATTTTCAAATTAAGATAAACACAGGTGACTTGGATTATGCTGGTTAACCCTTGACAGCTATCAGGGCATGACTAGCAGGTATTAAGGGAGGTAGAGATATTCACAAAGATGGTTCCCCTTTCTCTATTTATTGACGGAATTTGGATGGTGAGGAGTAAATACAACTTTGTGTTATGTTTGCAAGTCTTTACTTGTTTGGTAAGTTGAGCCCTAAAGCTGTGCAAGGCAAGGATGGTAATCATTCTTTTTACACCTGGAAGACATGATGTGTAATGGGACAGGACAGAAGCTATCTCTCTTGAGTGCTAGCCAACATCATGATTTGAGTCTTCCCTTTGCTTCCAGAGAAGTGATGAAAAATTAAGGGCACAGATTTTATGTACTCATCTACATCCAGACCTGGTGAAGTGAGCAATGGAGGCTAGTCACAGCTATTAATGATGAAGGTAACTGTAATGTTATGACCGCATCCATTCTTGTCTGGTTGATTTTCGCTTGGCTGGAACTGACACAATGTCTAGCTTTAATGTGTTATTATGGAATTTTCTCTGCAATCTTACAGCGATGTACAATGTGACAGAAGCTTGGAATCCTTTGGCTTTGTAGCAGTTTTGCTCAAACAAATCTAACTGTCAGGTCTGGAGTTTGTAAATGTGGAATCACTATGGACCTGTCACTACAGCTAAGAATGATGAGTTGTTTGGGTCCTGATTCTTACATTGTCATTGATCAACCATCTGAATGTAGTCAGATGGTAGACAACATCATCCAGCATATGTATTCCAACAGCTTGCTCTGCCCTGAGTCATCATCTGGTCTACCCGGGAATCAAATGCTGCAACTGCTCTTTGCCTAACTGACCTGCTGCTGTGTTGAAAGTATTTGGGGCTCGTGGTTCTGACCAGAATTGAACGTCTCAGATACCTGGTTGCAGACCTGTCTGTCGCTTGAAAAGGACCAAAGCACTGAGCTGGTGTATCACATCAAGTTAAGCAGATGAACACAGCAGTCAGCTTCAGTAAGTTACCCTGGCAACATTTGCATCTTTGGAATGAGTCTGTCAAGTTAGGGGGAGCAATCAACTGAGCAATTCCAGCTTGAGATGTCCTTGTAATGATACTGGTGCATTTTTGGAATGCATCGTCTCCCCCAATTAGGTTACTGTTATTATGGGTGGTGTCTAGCATGTGAGTATGATTTGAAATGAACCCAACATGATATGCAAGGTGACCATGAGTCCTGGCCACAAGGCTTCTTTGCTTAATGCTTTTATATATCTAGGAAATACTTCATAAAAATTTGCAGATCGAAACAAGAACAGGTTTTAGGGTCCATCTGGATATCCTTTGGCTGTATACTTTGGTTCAATGTAAAATCTTGTTATGGTTTATTAGATTGTGTGCTCAGGTGAAAACAAGGTTCTTATAACTTTGGTTTCTAAAACTGCTCAGTCCTGGAAAGGACTTCCAAAATGCATGTGCAGCATGATGACAGTTTTTTGGAGCTTCCAAGCTGTGCAGGGGACAGGTACATAGTAAGTAACCTGTGTATTGGAAAATCTGATGACAACAGATTTCTCTCACACACTACAACCCCAATTGAGCAGGAGGGCTAGAAGATGAGCAACTAAAAATTTTACTGGTATCTGCTGGCACTAACTCCACCATGATCAGATGTTGGAATTGAGTGACAAGGCCTTTGTAATTCAACCATCCACTGTTGTTGCTTGATTGGGAAACAATGCTTGTAAATGTGTACCCTGTTAGAATCATATCATCATCCCTTACAGGGAAATGGCGTGAAGCTCAAGGCAAGTATACTTTGTACATTGTTGAGTTCCCTGTGGGATGATGAGAGATGTACTGGAAAGAGGCCCATTCCCAGTTGCAGTTTTGTTGTGACCTTTCACACTGCACCCAGCTTGTACCAGGGTATGAGCCTCCCAAAAGCAGGGATTTCTCAATTTGGGAGGATCCATCTCCATGCTGTATTTTCAGCCCTTGACTCTGTTTTTGTCTTACAACCACAATGTGGAAAGTGGCAGGGATTACAGTGAATTGGATACAATCCAAGTACAAATGCGGATGTGAGATCAATCAGCAACTTTGTGGAGTAACAAGTGCTTCAAACGACATGTACCTTCAAATGTCCTCAAGATTTTCCAAGGATTTTGTATCCTCAGCTCTTATATATTGGATCTGCATGTCCTGCCAAAATGCTATGTTCATTTTCATTTTTCCCATTTAGCTTCTTTCTCCTTGGGTGTGTAAGTAAACCCATTAAGTCAGAACTGGGGCATAGGGACTTTTCAATATGTGACAGCTCTCCAACATGGCCAGTAAAGAAATATGATGGGCTTTGATTGGCTGGTCACAATGATTGGCCCATGTGGTGGCATTATCTCACTTTTACACTATCCAAGATCTCATGGTTAGGGGTGGGGATGGAGAAATAACTTGCACACAGGTAGATGCTCACATATTGGGTGCAGGTGGCTCTACCTCTCCATCTAACCTCATAACCAATAACATGCTGTGAATTCAAATTAGACCCATATCTTGGAAGTGTGCAAATACAATTCTCATCAAGTGATTTGATGGTGGAATCTCTCCAAGCTACTCATAATTAATTAATTAGTTTGCCATCATCTTTTTGTTGGGTGATGGCAGAAGTGATCACAATAGTCTCATCCCTGGAAAAATGCATTCAAATCTAAGTTCCTCAAGAATTTGGAATTGGATCCAGATTTTTAGTGGAGGAACAAAAAAAACAACTGATGGGATAATAACTCAGTCCACAAGTAATGGAATTTTGGTACTGTGTCATCAAACCTCATATCCTTCGTCCCAAGTTTTTCTGGAACTCTTGCAATTGTGCTATGTGGGTGCAATCACTCAAGATCTTGTATATACACTCAAGGAAAACTATGATAGGAAAAGAACATGACATTTGTAGAAGAAACATACAATCTCCCTCTCTTTTGGTGCAATTCAGATAAAACCCAAGAATGTCAGATAGTGTTTGCACCCATGAGTCAAATGAGCACAGATTTCAAAAGTAATCACAGATCAACACAGAATTGAAAAATTCCCTTGTTGAACAGCAATGAGTCAGATTGGCACCTTCATAGCCCTCATGCAGAGAAGAGGAAAAGAAGAAGAGGAAGAAAGAGCAACCCATCTCTTCATGAAAATCTGACTCTGTGAGGTCAAATTTGTATTTCTCATACTTCACCACAGACTCTCTTTTTCGATCCCAAGTCTAGATCTCTTCTGAGACCTTACCAATTTTTGAATTTTTGTCAAGCCAAGAGGGTGGACACATTAGTAGTGCTTTAGTCTTGTCCCAGAGTGGACCCCATCTTTCAGTAGCCTCGTGGTGCACACCCCATTTTGAAGCCTTCATTGTTTGAGGGTGCAATTCTGAACATCCTTGAGTGCTGCTGATCTTGTGCATTAATTAATATGGGTGGATGTTTCAGGGGTGGTTTTTGATGCTGCCAAAGAGACTCGTTACTGATATGCTTCATATATTGATGAAGAACTTGATTATGTCAATTTCTTTCTTCCACTGAAATTTAATTAAATTTCAATTTCCATGTTCAGATGGCAGAATAGGCTGATGGATCCAACAATATTCTATATATATTCCTCTAACAATCTAATTCACCTACATTTTTACATTATTACCCACTTGTCAAACATGCAATTTGGCTTGTAAGATTTCTTTGTATTGAATTATCATCTCTTGTAGTAATGTCAGACATCATCATTCCAGTGTTAGACTGAGAGTTGCTATCTAGAGTTCAATGAGGCCACAATCAGATATGGTGGGCTGTTGTGTTATTGAATCAATGCCCCAACACCAACAAAATCACACACATGAAATCATGCACAACAAAGATGAGACTCCAGAGACATGCACAGCAAAGATGAGACTCCATAGACACCCCTTTAAGATATATATCCCCAAACACGAAACAGTTGAAAGCATGTTCACATTAAACTAAGTTCCAACAACAATAATGATTACAGAAAATTGGTGTTTTGCAATAAAAATACATAACCACATCATGATAGAATCACAAGAGGTGAACAAAGTGTTTTTTTTCTTTTCTTTTCTTTTGAAAATGAGGCAAGTACCATAAAATTATTTGAGCACTTTCTTTGACAAGAAATCTTTTTACATAACCATGTCATGCTATCAGAAATATATTGAGGAAAAAGTGGCTCAAACTCTATACCATACTGAAGTACAAAAGGATTGATTTGTACAAAGAAAATTATTCACTTGTGTGCAAGGATGCTACTACCTCCTAGTACAAACTATTTGAAGAAGGCTTGTGACAGAGTTCTTTCTGTAGTGGCCATTGTTACATTTGGCCAATCTCTATTGTGCTAGATTGTGACCAGCCAATTACTAATTCCATGACCATATTATGTTCCTCTGCAAGGTGAAGAGAGTTGTTGCAGTGTTGGGTGGGTATTAGAAATTTCACCAAACCCTTGTCAGATATAAAGATGGCTTTTAGAGTTCATAACCATGGTTCTCCCAAAAATCAAAAGAACCAATTCCGATATATAACCATAATTTCCCAGCTTTTGAAAACCTGAAATAGCCACACACACAAAGCCATCAGTAGTTCCTCCATGAAATCCACTGATCCTTTGAGGTTTTTGAAATAACTGGAACCAACAGCTCTCTGATTCTGATTTTTTTTTTCAAACTTTGAAAACAGAATGCACGGTCTTTCTGATTATGAAATCCTCAAGGAAACCAGAACCAGTGATTATCAACAAATCAAATACATACTCACCCATAGCTGGTCTAAACCTTGAATCAATCCAGTTGTTCAACATCTACAATTATTGGGTTCCCTTATTTCAAGTCGGCTGATGGGTGCAGCAGAATGCAATCCAAGGAAAATTTACACCTATGCAATCCATTTCGTTTGTTCCCAGTATTGTGCGGGTATCAGAAATGGCACCAAACAACGACCAGTTATCAGAGCAGTTCTTTAATTTCAAAACCAGTGTTCTCCGAGAATCAGAGAACAGGTTCTGATTTATAAGCACCATTCTCACCAAAACAAAACCCCAGGAAAAAAAAAAGTAATGGAAGAATAGCTGAGAAAACCACCAGTCTCCTTCACTGGTTCTTTCATGAAAACCATTAGTTCTTTGAGTTTTTGAAATAGTTAGAATGGGTGATTGTTTGTATAGGAGAAGGTTCCTCTTTAGGCCCTTCCGGATTTTGAGATGCATACAGAGGCCGATAGGCTGAGGGTAGGTGTCAAAAAATCCAGAAGGGCCTAAAGGAGAAACCTTCTCCTGTGTAAAGAACTGATCCTATTTTCGCTTTCTTTCCATCACTTTTATCTCTTTTCTTTCCCGACTCTTTTTTTCTCTCTGTTTTCTTTTTCCTTCTAAAGCTGGCCGTCCTTGTATTTTCCACCCTAAAACATTCCATCCTTCTTCTTTATGCCATCTGGGCTTTTTCCCTTATCCTTCTTGGTTTAGATTTTTAAATTTTGATGGAATTTATTAATTAGTTGACACTTTATTTTTAATTATTTCATTTAATTTCTTTCTGGTAAAAAAAAAATTTGTAAATGAAAAATATATGTTAAAGAAATCCAGGGGTTTGGAAAGAAAATCTGGCCTTAAGGAAGAGAAATTGGGCATTAAAGAAAAGAAATTGTATCCTTAAAGAAGGAATAAGTTTTGGTCCCTTCCGAATTTTGGAAGGTACCAGTGACAGCCTTGTGAGTTCTTCCACTTTGCGGAAGGGACCAGTGACAGCCTGGTGTGTTTGGAAGGAGCATTTGAAATCTTCCCTCCCCCCCCC
>Ga0116231_10000978_pt1 | contig 55799 bp, 39 predicted proteins | sample S1TSphgellanicum_2_FD_89695 | JGI IMG/M metagenome (GOLD analysis project Ga0116231, IMG submission 89695) | Host-associated microbial communities from peat moss isolated from Minnesota, USA - S1T2_Fd - Sphagnum magellanicum MG | ecosystem: Host-associated > Plants > Peat moss > Unclassified...
GGATGACAATCCTCATGACTAATGGGATTGGAGGATTCATCCCTTCCTTTATCTTGGATATCTTGATGAGGTCTCTTGAGCTTGATCCTTATCCTTTCCGTCCGTTGACCTTCACATCCTATTTCTTCATCCTATTTATTTCAAGTAACTAACTACTCGGATAGTTTATCGGTAGTAACTGGTAACGTCCTTGAATTCTTACTTGATTAATTCAATGGTTGAACTAACATTCCCTTGGACCATTTACTCTCTTGATATCCCCTACCTATTTATTTTACCATGCAGTAGTTAACTAAGTAGTACCTAGTAAATTGGAAGTAAATTTGCACCACAAAAAACCCTCACATACTTCTAGATCCGCCATCGAAATTAGGGTTTGATGAATCCATTAGATCTAGGATGTTCGAGTTCCATGAGGTCCGTCGTCATTCTCACACCTTACGCCTACCCTAATTTGTTAAATAAAAAGGCCTCAACCCCGCAAGTACCACATTGTTTGTACTACTTTCTTGGTTTTTGTTGATGCAGGTGAGAATTAGTCATGGCGGATGATGTTGCTACGCCTTCGAATCTTCTAGTTGCACCAGTAGAACAGGAAGAGCTCGAAGAAGCACCGTTCGACGTGATTGTTTCTCAATGGCTGCGCGAAAAAGGACTGCCCAGGCGAGTGGTGTGCACTCGAGTCGATCGTTCGGCATGGGATCGTCGATTATTTCCTAACCCACGTGCTTTAGCAATTTATTTAAAGTTCGTTCCTGCTCGTGGAGCTGCGCCAAAAAGGTTTGAACAGTGTCAATGCGAAGATGATGATGTCCGTCTCCATTGTCGAACGTGGGTTCCCGGTGATGGCCATTATCGTTGGCTATGAGGGCCAATCAACCCCCTTCCCATGGAGCACCGAGCCGAGTACCTCGCTTGCACCATTCGTCGCATTCTAGATTTTTTACAATTGTGATCTATCTTTTAAGTCGGTTATAAAATTGTAATTCACCTGAGGCTACTCATGCAGAAATGTTAATACTTAAGTTTGAATTGATTCTATTTAAAAGTCTGATAGAAGTGAAACTAAATAAAGGTGTATTAAGACTACATCTTTAAAATCTTACAAATACATCATTAGTGCTTGAAGATTCTTTTATAGACTAATTTAACCTTGTCATGGCAAATTGTTATTTGTTAATTATGGGCTTGTATTCCCTATAATCAATAAATCACATTTAATTCTACATCCCCTTTCCCTTCTCTACAACATAAAAAGGATAATGTACTTTAAAAGGTTTACTAGGTGTTTAACTGATTAAACGCTATATCAACTGAAATAAAGAAGTACTATATGCCTAAAAATATCATAAAAGTTTATTCAACTATTGATAATCACTACTTGGAGGCTTATAAGCATTCAAATCATTAGTACTAAGGAAAATTACAGAACTAAAGCTTAACTAATTGTTGAGCTATAATCCATGGCTCACATCCACTAAAAAAGATGTCAAGGGAACCCAATCATGGTTAGACTTTAGGGATCACCATGAAAATTATTTCAAACACAAGTGGCTTAAATGGGTTTACAAGGTGAGGGTGTAGTTTAGGCAACCAACACCACCAACATCATTTGAAAAAAAATTGGTGAATTTAGAATAGATATATTTTGGGTTTCTTTCATCACAACATTGTTATGAATATGGACACAACTAATGGAGGCACAATGTTTTGATAAGTTAACCTTGGGCTCATGACCAATGATAAGGCATGATAAGGAGAGTGGGTTAAAAAAGTTTTATGAAATTCAAGCACATTCCCACAAGTGAGAAAATAAGTCCAAACATTTTAAGTTGACATGCCCCCAAAGGCTTGCAATAAAGTATCAAGGTAAACTTTCCTATATAATGTTATATAAAAAATTTAAAACCTTGGGTGTGCTCCTTAATTCCTCATATTTAAAGGTCAAAAAAGCAAGCAAGAACTTAATGAAATGACTAAGATGAGTTCCTCAAGTTTAACTCTTGAACATGTGAAAATGCACAAACCAAGAAAAAAGGGCAATGTGCACTTTTGAAATAAAATTGAATCATGAATTAAACACATGTATTCATCTAGAATTCACATAACTTGAATTTGGGAGGAGTCACCATTCCTTCCCATATAGCAAATTTTATGATTAATAATGGGTGTTGCATCAAAGTGGTTAAATTTTTAAAGATTCCTAATTCAAGCTTTTGAAATTCTCAAATTATGAATTTGGTAATTTTGCAGGTTCATAACTCCTTCATATCATATGAAGTTTAATTGAAAAGTTTCAAATTACACAATTGTAGTTTTTGATGAGATATTTTCAACATTATACTACACATGTTAATCATAGATCATTTGACTCTTATGTTTTTAAAATTGTTGTGGCCAAAAATCAAATTGCCAATTTGATTGCTATGTACCCACTTGTTTTACCATAACTCCTAGCTCACAACTTCAAATTGAGAATGCAAGTTCATTTTCAATATCTATGTTTCATAAAATTTCAATGGTATGTGAAGAGCTCAATTTGGATCTCATTTACCATGTGCATTTTGGTCCCAAAGATTCAAAACATTATAGGATTTCAACTCCCAAAATTATTGCCATTTGGGAGTGTTTGGAACACATTTCCTTTGCACTCTCCCATGCTTATGGGAGTGTGCTTAAATCTTAGGACTTTCTCATGACACATGCCCCTTGTTGTGAGCCATTAACCTTAGTTGCAACTTGTTTCTACTTGGAAGAATCCAATTTTTTTCATTTTGAGAAAGACATTTTGTTGTCCATTTTGAGATTTGGTCATGCACCCAAATTAGGGCCTTGACACAAATGGATTCCCAATTTAGAAATTGAAATTCCATAGTGTCCCAAAACAAGATTTGGGAACCCAAACCTTACCCAAATTCGGCCTTCTTTTGACCATTGGATAAGGCATGAAAATTAAATATCTAAAGTGGGGTTGCATTCCCCATTTGAAGATCTAGAGCCATATGATAAATGACTATCATGTACAGTTCACAAGTTATGGCCAAAAGAATGGCCAAGAGTCAAATTATGAATTCTACTATTGGTCACTAAAATGTCCAACATAGGGATCAAAACATTTCCAATTGGAATGTGTGATACCACCTTGGAAAATTCTTTTCAAGGGTTACAACTTTGCCTTTGAGGACTCCCAAATCAAAATCCATATGCAAAAATTATAAACTTGTGAAATAGTAAGATTTATAACTTGGCACTTTTGAAATTTTTTGAAGGTCTTCAACTTGGGGGTTTGGGAATCCTTTTGCCATTTGAATGTAGTTCCAATTGCCATGTACAAATATACTATAAAGGAAAAAATGTGGATTCCGCCCAAGTGTGGGCCATGGTGAATCATGCGAACGTGTTTGTCATGATTTTGTCCTTACACCATTTTGGTTCCAATTTGCATTAATCATCTTATTTATTAATTTGTGTACATTAAGTTCATTTTGGGTTCAATGTTGTGAATTTGTTATAATTTCATTCCAAAGCTCCCATGTTTTTTTTTTGTGAGAAATAAAAAATGCAAGTCCTAGTTTTGCATTTCGCAACAAAACCAAGAATTGGAACTATTTTTTGCTTTTGATATTACTTGACAAACCAAGGGGTGCATCATTTGATCGCATTGACATGTTCAAAAATGAAGATTTAGCAAGTGAAAATGTTAAAGGGTTAGGTGATTTAAATGTGGTTGAATAACTTGACTTTTCTTTTCTACATGGAGTCCAAACGTCATTAAGGTATTCTACATTTGAAACATAAAAATTACTTGACCTTTCTTTTCTACATGGGGTCCAAGCCTAATTAAGGTATCCACATTTGAAACATAAAAAATATTCCTAGGATTTCCCAAAATCTAAAACATGTATTAGAATATTTCTTTCTTTCATGTCAAATGAAATGAATTCCCTCCCAATTTTATACAAGCATTTAAAGCTTCCATTGTTTTCAATTACAAAAGTAAAAATAATAAAACTTACCCAATGTGGGCCATGTTCCATCAATGGCCAACAATTCCCAAAAAAATCATTTTTTGAAACCTTGTACATTGTAATAGAACATTTGGTTCTTGTCACATTTGACTGTTTTATACGCATTGATGCCTAATCTGTTTGTAATATAAATTTCAAGGAAAAATTTAAAATGTATAATTCTTAACCAATCCTTGACCCATTTTTCACCAAAGTCCACAATGTTTTGAATTATACTTGTCAAGAATTTTGAAACTTTTTCAAATTAGGAATGGTATGCACAAATGAATAATACCTTAGTAATATATGCATGTATCGAGCAAACAAAACTTTCAATATCAATGTTACATTAAATGATAAGAAAGCCTCAAATTGAGGGAGTACCATGGATATTTAGTGAGACATTCCTCTTTCATACCCCAATTTGGTAAATGAACCCCTTATAATATTTGTGTCTATTTGAAAAAAAAGAAGTTTTGAATCAACCTAAATGTTCACCACAATTTGTCAAAATTTCAAAGTTTGTTTGAGTAGAAAATTGGAATGTAGGTGTAGTGTCGAAAGAGTGTGAAAGATAGAAGTTGAGGATTGGTTTGAGCTTCATAATACCTAGTTTACACTATTATGAATGCATGTGCTACATTTGTGAGAGGCAAGCACTTAGCTTTTCAATGGTATGAAAGAATATATCCCCTTGTAGCCCTTGTATTCTGCCACTTTCCAACTCCTGTTCCTCTTTATTTTTGTGGTGATTACAAGAATGTTGCTTCACATTTCCTATATAGATTTTTATTTGATTTTATTGGCTTTTGTGCATTTTTATGTGAAGATAGGGAAGGGGAATTTTGGGAGTGTTCTTGTCCACCGCACTTCATCACTTGTCCTAAATGGTGGGTTTTTGGTTGGGATTTTATGGACGAATTTTGATCCTCGTCTTCATTGTCCACTCAATTTTGTCATGAGTTGAATAAAGAAAAGGCAAATTTTTTGAAGCCATCATTCTTTCCAAAAATTTGATCTATCAAAACCATTGTGAGCTGATATTCATTTCAAGTGTTCCATTGATAGTGGAGCAAAGGGAACAAACTTAATTACTTTATTGGTCAATTACTCGAGAGATATATCCATTTATGGTTGTACATATCATGGTGGTCAGAGTGCAGGTAGCTTGCTCTTACTGAAAGTTTGTGACTGTTTTTCAACATCATCAAAGTGTAACAATCTTTTCAATTAATCTTGTTATATGTGCGACAAAATGGGCTTAGGGACTTGAGGCTGTTCAACATCTGTTTGCTTCCATTGAGTTACAACTCCATGTTGAGCTTACAACTATCCATGTTGTAACATGTAACATGTACCATCTTCAAATCAAAGTTTCCTGCTAATTAGACTTACTATCAAACTAGCAGAGCACAAAAGGAAAAAGAAAAACTGAAAGCAAAGGTTCCACACTTCTCACTGTATTTGAAAATAATTTTCATTAAAATATCCCACTTTCTAGTAAATTATTTTCTATGGAGATAGTGTGTGACTATGGTATGGGCTTTTTTCACAACCCAATTGTGTGAATTGGGTCATGACCATTGCAATCTTTATTTTGAAACTTCTCATTTCTGTCAATTTGATATGATGTTTGTTTTGTTAGTGTTGTTTTCTTTCTTTGTTTCTTAACTGTATGATATCTGCAAGAAAACAAAAAAAGAAGAAAGTGGGATCCATATGTGGGATCTGAGTACTTTTATTTCTCCTCAAATTCAAGTCTAGCTATTTATAAATTTCAGGTAATGAATTGAAACTGAGACACTTCAAGGATTTTCACATCTGGATCTGCAGAAATGTTTGTGAAGTTGAACACAAATTATGCACAAAAAGATGGGAGGATTTAATAATCATGCATTGAGTTGAATCCTGCAGAAAAAACCAAATCTTACTTGCTTTTGTTGCAAATTTTTTCCAGATGCATACTTTTTTACAATGCTAGAAATCGAGCTACAATTGCCTCTGGATACAAAGAGAGTTGAATGGAACAAGGAAAACCCCACATTTGGGGAGGTGAAGGAAAGGTTGTGGAGTTGTGGAGTTGCAAGAAATTGGTGTGTGGAGGTGTTGCGAGGAAATGAGTTTTTTTCTCCTGATGAGAATCATATTTTCTCTGCTAAACAGCTCACTGTTCGAGCCTTGCCAATCTCACGCACATTGAAACGACCAAGGGTTTCCCATCCCAAAGCTAAAGGTTGTTCTTTCCTGTGGAAGTCATTACAATCTCTGTGAAAGGATTGGCGACAACATAAGACATGATGATGCACTCCCATAAACCCATATTTTGTTGGAATAAAATCAAATACACATATATTCTAGTTCCAGTTTTCCATCTTTGAGGAATGTAACAATTGCAAATAACAATTTCAAATTGAAGACAACAGCATATCCCTAAAGGGAATCAGCTGAGATTTCAATCAACCCATGAATTGAACCATTGTTTGTGATGATCACAAAACTTGGAGTAAATCCTGCACAAAAGTATGCAAAGCTTGGGATGTGTTTGGATTGTAATGCTTGTGGAAAATGTATACAATGCACAGTCTCACTTTTGCAGGATTCATGAAGAAGAAAGTTGCTCATGAGTGGAACAATCGATACGAAGAACTGTTTGTGGAAGGGGTAATTCCTTACATTGGCAGAGTCTTCGTCTTGCCCAAAGACACTGGTAATCTAAGGCTTGAAGATTGCACAGGTACCGTGGGCCTTGTTGGGGCCAAGGGTGAGTCCATAGGTGCATTTCATTCAGTCAGGAATGCTTGGAAGTTTCCAGACAAGTTTGATGTTTACATCAAATATGCAAATCATGACAAACAACCCTCATTCCCTGCAAAGATTGAGATATACAATGGGGAACTAGACTTGTTCATAGCAATGCCTCTTCCTCCTTTTCAACTGGATTTTCCAAGGTATCTTTGTCCTGCAAGTGGTGTCTCTGTGGGTGATCTTGTCCATTGCCTTGGGTTCCCAAAGATGATTGACATCCAAACACTATCAAAATTAGGAAATCATGCACCACATGCCAAAAGAACACCATCACCCACAATCAAAGAACAGCTGGAATATCCTGCCGTGTTCTCGGGGAAGGTTTGTTTCTCAGGATGGAAGCAAGTGGTGGCTGACTATCAATCTTTCCCCAATTCCACAGGGGCTGTAATCGTTGATGACAATGGTCATCTGAAGGGAATTCATATCTCAACACTCTCCGCTACGGGATTCAATTCAGAATTATGTTCTCTTGACGATGATGAAGATGCAGTGAAGAAGACCCAAACGTTATTTAAGAAGGTGAATTCATCGTTCCGACAAATTGTGGCAGATGCACAGTGTGCTGCTGAAGCAGCTGTTTTTGTTCCAATCAACATTCTCATGAAAAGCTTTACTCCAGTCATGGATCCCCAAACAAAACATATTTTGTACATGTAGGAGGGATAAGAACCTGATCATAACATGTGGAAGATGATATGTGAAAGACAAATCCTGTAAAGACTGCTTCAAAAGACCCCAAGAAAAAATTTAAAAGTTTTCAAAAAAACTGAAACAAGTTTGCAAATGGTCATCATAGTTGTAATGGGTGGTTCATTGTTCCTATTTACAGATCTGATATGAGACACTGATGGTCATCAGGCCATGAAAACTAGATGGAAAACCTTATTGATCTATAGAGCAGTTACAAACCACAGTCCTAGTTGTCTTGCTGCACTAAAGGTAGCTCAGCCTTTTAAGTATTTCATCAATCAAATGTGTTTTTTCATAAACAAAAAAGTCAAGCTCCATTTGTTGGAACATAATTCTCGCCTAGTTTTTGCTCCCATGTGATGAAGTTGTAAATCCCAACATGCATTTGCAATACCAACTAAGAAAAGAAAACATGAATTGTCGAAGTGCATGCATGAATGTCACCACAGCCAGTGTTTTTTTTTTCTTTCTCAATTTTGCGATATTACTGAATTGGCAATCATCTGTAATGTGATTTAGCCAAATCTGGCTACCCACAAAATGAAAGTCAAAAAAAATTCAAGCATCTTTCTACATTTGTACTGGAAAAATATCTCATGGTATTTGTTATTTAAATATTTTTTCTTTCAATTTGCCAACTAAAACACCCAAAAAAACACTTGCTTTTAGTCATTTTGGAAAACAAGTTTTGCCATCTTGTGAAAATTTACCAGAAAAAAAAGAACACTAGTCACAGCTCCTTTTCACATTCATAGGTGGTGCCATGGAACAAAGGCTACATTCAATGTGTGCCTTTCAGAAAGGTGAACTCATCATCTCAAACAAGTGAAGCAAATAGGAACAAAGTGCCTATCAAAGAGAGAATTAGCCTATTGAGTTTTGAGAGGCATGTACACATAAGTGGCTCAAAAAGACTCACAACTTACAAGGCCGACCGGCACTTTAATGGCCTTGCCTACCAAGAAGGCAAGGATATTGTGTTTAGAATCATTATAGAGTATAGTAGCTTAAGGGGGTTTTGGCCCCTAGGTAATAATAATAGGTCTAGTTTTATACGAGGATTTTTGAAAGATATAATATTTTGGCTCGTGTTGAAACTTGAGATTAGTTACAGAGTTATAATAATATCTTGAAGGATTTTGGTTTCTTTTAGAAGATTTTTTTTTGAAAATTAATATATTTTTGCATGGTGAAATATTTGAGTGTCCATAATTCTTCTTTTGCATTAAGATACTTTTTAATGTAAATGGCAAGGCCACGGTGTGACACACCCCTTGTTGTTGTAGGAGGATTTCTTTCGAACATAAAAGGGCCTCAATGGCAATGTGGCCCATTTTTTCCTGCCACCCTCACCAGCTGAGTCAGCAGCAGCAGCAGCTGCCCGGCTGCCAATTTGGCCGTTCATCTTGTGCTCCACTGGCACTAACATCACATTCTTGAGGTCATTTACACAAGCGAATGGGCCATTTAGGGGACATTCTTCCGCGTAAACCCATCACTGGGTACGGAATGGGCCATTTCTGGCACATTCTGCCAGGTAAACCATTACCGGGTAGGAAACGGGCCATTTATAGTGCATTCTGCCATGTCAACTTGTGCACTCGCCCATCCCCGAGTGACAACTTACCTGGCAGATGCACAATAAATTGCCTGTTCTTTAGCACAAATGCCTGCAATCTTTGAAATCAGGCATAATACGTAAATTTTTGCATAGCATGGGGAGCCTGATCTTTTTTGACAGATTCTTGAGACACTTATAATTTGAGCTCTGTGTTGCTGCGCACTACCAGTGATGATGCAGCGATTTAATTTGTTTCCGTATGTTTTCTATGGTTTTCAATAATTCATCATTGTTTATGTCAATTTTAAATTTAATTTAAATTAATATACATGAAAAGACACATACATGTTTATTTGTTTTTTCTCATGTTCATGTTGGGGGATAGGGAAAAAGAGTGGAGGTAGTTATCAAATGGAGTTATGGAGTTATTAGAAAAGGTTGGAGATAGTTATTAAGAAAGTTAATAAGAAAAAAGAAGTAATTATTGAGAAGAAAAAAAATGAAATAGTTAGGCTTGAAAATGAGATAGTTATTTCTGAAATTGTCTTTGGAATGGTCGATGAACGACCATATGAAGGATTCCAAAAAATCCTCTAGATACCGATTCTGATTACTCATCACTGAATTTGTTTCATATAAAATTGGCCAAGACAATTTTCTTTTCCCTGGAAGCATAGGCAGGTATGCAATATCAAGCCACACACACACACACACACACACACACAAGGTCCTTCATCTTTTATCATACACACTTGAATAAATTTGTCGTTTTGGGACTGGAAACAAACAAGTGGAAGCTGACAACCAAACAAGATCCAATCTGTTGGGCCACATTGAATGAATCAGGAATCCTTTTTCAAGTTATGATTTCACTCAGCCACCAGCAAAGTCGCCAGTCATCACCATTGATTTGCAGCATATGCGGAAATTTTGAAACTCTTGATTGAGGCAAGGATTCAAATATGTGCTTCTTGCTGAATGAGAGAGACACCCATGGATTTTACAATGGGGACAAGTTATGGGCTGAATGAGAGAGACGCCCATGGATTTTACAATGGGGACAAGTTATGGGCTAGTGAGGAAACCAGTTCCGAGGCACCTTTTCTTTCTAACTATAGTAGCACCTTGGCAGCTTCTGCACAAATTATATATATATATACATAAAAACAAATGCTGAAAATTTCAATTTTCATTTTTCTGAAAGAGAAAAACAAATTATTGTGAAAGGAAAATAAAGAACCTTTTTTAAAAACATTCTGAATTACCCTGGTTTCTGAAATGAAATCTTCAAAATAAATTATTTTATTATTTGGCAGACACATGTGCCAAAGGCATCATCAAGGTATAACTACTATGCCCACCATACCAAGTGGCTATGGGTACTTAATTACAATTTGCTATCATCTCATGCTAGATCCTCATGCTAGGGTTTAAGGGTCATTATTGCCAATGTACATTTGCATGGGGTTCCATCAAGTTCCCAATGTGTTCCCCAAAGATGTTAACAATAGCAGCACACTTTATCCCATAACATTTGCCCAATGTTCAACTCTTATAACGTATATACATAATTGGGTCAATTAAAGGAAGAATTTCTACAATTGTGATTTGGGAGTGTAAACTTTATTTGGGGGAGTTCCAAAGTTTCAGAGAATTTTTTTGTGATGAGCAAATCAAAGTGGGCTATTGCAAGCAAAAATAAAATTTAAAAAATAGGGTTGCACCTCACAACTAACTAATGGAACCAACAATATGGGTACCTATAGCTTGGCAGTAGAAAATGTTGCCTTATACAGATTTAGTTGATAACTAGTAGTTTGGCCAAAATCTAACACTGTAAAAATTTTAAACAAGGCAAGTCTCTTATGTGAAGAGTTCAGTTTTGTTTGTATTTGTGTTTATAGTAGGTGTTAAAGTCTACTTTCAGGGCACCATAGAGGCTTGCAAGAAAGACCTTGAGCAAAAAAATGCATGCATGTTTGTAGGGTATAATATAAGCCTTCTACTATGATCCAAACGCTCCTTACCTAATTTGGGTGTGTATTCTCTTTTCCAGAAAGAAATCAAAATTTTCTTTGGAGCACTTCTTTCCAACTTGGGTCCATTTGGTGGCTATGGTGTGGGTTTTTGGCTCCATCTTACTTTGCATGTCAAATTGTTTGAATTTTGACCTAAACTTTATTCAACATGTCCCTCGTGACTTGACTATCATAATTTCAATTCCTTTGGAGGTGTGTTTCAACTCCCTTTAACTCTATTATTTGTGTGTTCTATTCCTCCTAGCATCAAAATTTCTACCCCCTTGAAAGTCTTAGATATGAGGCATTGATGCCTTCAAGTGCTTTAATTACAATAATTTGATGATCATGAGGTGAGGTTGGGATCCCATGTGGTCTTTTTCCAAGATATGAGTACAGATTTTATACTCTATTCATTGAAGATATTTAATTTGTTGAAGTAGTAGTGCCTTGGAAGTTCCACACAAGATTTGTTGAATTAGGCAAAATTTGGGGTGTGATCTAAAAGGTTGGGCAATGTAGGCCAAATGCTAAACTTGCAACCCCAACAAATGAGCTTTGGTTAACATATGTTCGAACAATTCTAAAAGTAATGAAGTGAGATTTAGTTCTAGATGATTGTCCCATAAATATGTGTTTTAGTTGATTTTTTAAAAAACTTTCTCTCCAAAGAAAGTGTCATGCACTTGCAACTTCAAGATTAGTTTGGCGAATGCTTCTTGCTATTTTTGTTTGATTCTTGTGGTGGGTGTTTTATCTAGCTTGTTCCTTGGAGCCTTCACAAATTTAAAGTCGCATGTGAGGATCCAAAATGCATTTGGGAGCTTGAACCTTGACATTTGGGTCCAAAGTTTGGATCTAAGTCTAGTAGAATTAAAACCATATTTATGTTAATGAATCCAAATGGTTATCGAAACACTAACTCCTAAGGTGAGAAATTGAACTTTTGTGAATACAATAGTTTCGTGATTCTTGACTAGGGGTGTTAATCTAGATGATGTCAAGATTGTAGGGCCTCCCTTGAATATGTCAAAAGTAGCTAAGTAGGTTGCTTTCATTTCATTGAATGGCCGAACCTTTGATCGAATGTTGGAGGTTTTATTTTGGCTATAGTCTATGTTCCTCAATAAGGATAATATGAACTTTTAATTCCCCTAACATGTGCCCACCACTCTTGTCACAAGTCTTTGGACATTGAGTGAGGCTATGCATAAATAATCATTTTGCATGGTTGCAGCTTTGGAGATGTGTGGTGTTTTCACCTAATTCATAGGAGAAAATGTGCTATTTGTTAAGGGACATGTAGATAGATTAAAAATGGACAAGTAGACAACTTTTAGTTTTGGTTCAAATTTGGACATGATGTAAAAATTTTTGAATTATTGTTTTTTGTTTTTTCAAATGAGGTTTTGGAAGGAAATAGGCAACATTTCATTTCCTCCCAATTTTGGTAGTATCACTTTTCTTTGCAAGTTTGTGTGGCAGAACAAGTAAAAGTTATGTCAAGAAGAAAACTAATAAAAACTAAAGATTTGAATAACAAAAAAATTGTCAATACATGTAGGTAAAGGACTTGTTAAGACTATTAGTAATAGAGTTGTTAATAGATTTAAAAACTTGTAATTAAAAACATCATTCTAATACTTTTTTTGATATGAATTGCATAAAATTAAAGTTAATACTTACCATTTGGAATCGATCCTTAGAAATCAAATTTGGGAGAATTTTTGTACTCATTTTTGTGATTTTTTTGGGTCAAGATTCAAATGTCTTCTATGCAAGTTCATGTTTCAATTGGTTTTTTTTGTAGAATGTAGGAATCACAATTAGTTGTTTTCAAATCTTGTTGAATCGGTTTGGTTTGGGAATACACTATATGGAACAAGAATCCAAATCCTCCCATATAATTGTAATTGTGTAAAATTCAAAGGTCATTACTCATGCATATTCTTGGTTATGAACAACTAAATCCAAATATGTAGTAACATTACAATTATGAGCAACATAGTGGGCTCCAAGAATATAGGGGCATATGGAAAAAACTCATGTTTGACATTAACCTTGACTTTAATGCCACCTAAATTGAATAGAATGTTAATTTAAGAATTTAAAAATAAGGCTATAAAAACAAATTTTCATACTAAGCTAAAAAAACCACCTACTTGGACCTTGAAACTCCATATTTACAAAAGTCACACTAGCCATAATGAGGTAGCCCCAATGGTATAATTAGTTATGTCTACATATAATGTTTAATTTTGATATTAAATATAATTCATATCAAAATCAAAGTCATTACATGTAAAAAAAATTAGGGTTTGGGCATTCCTTTGTGGTCAATGTCGGTCCATGTGTATTGTGCATTTATACATGGTATAGTTATTACCATGAGAGAATCTAGACCATGGTCAAACCCAAAGAAGATCCTTCAACTTCCACATGGTTTTAAGAATTATTTTCAATAGAATATTCATAGAGGTCAATAAGGTTGTTTGCATGTTTCATTCAACACCAAATTAGACAAATGAAAGGAAGATTTTACTTATTTTAACTATTAATTTGTGCTTCCATAAAAATACCCATGTTATTGTTGAATGTATGCACTACTTACAAATTCATTGTTGTTGTAAGGGCCTATATTAAACATGTCATGATAGATTTTTTCTTTTGGCTCATGGCATCAATTAGCAACATGAAATTGACAATCATAAGTTAAAGGAAACAAATCTATGATGACAACATTTGTAACCACACATTTGCACATCTTCAATCACAACACAAAAACCACATAACTAACACAAAATTGAACTGAAAAAGAACAATATCACTTTAAATTTGCACTTAACCCTCCTACACAACATTTTTACTATTAACAACTGTAGGTAAAACATTCATGAAATTTTTAAAAATGTAATACCACAATCTACCATTATCCATATGATGCCACAAATCAAAATTTTCAATCCCCTATGGCAACATAAACATGGTTTACAAAAGTTGTTATGCCACAAACTTGGAAACATTAATTAAACTTGATTATTACCTATTATGCATATATTTGTTCTACAGATAATTCTAGCCCTTGATGAATGAGGAATATGCTTCTTCAATATGCATGATTTTTTCCGTGATGTAGTTCATTATCCATTGGCTTAATTGCCCTTAAAAAAAAACTTACATGTCAAAGTACTTATTGGTTGGGAACTTGAATCTTCAATTTCAACAATGATGGTTGACACATACCACATTGTTGGCATTGAAAAGTGAATACATATAACCAAAGTTGGGAAGGAATATTTAGTTTCCACAATAATGGCCAACACATACAACATTGTTGGCATTGACAAATAAATGAGTCCATGTACAACCCAAGTTGGGAAGCCATATTTAATTTCAACAACAATAGCCAACATAGGAAAAAAATTAACAAAAAATTGAGAAGTTATAGCCAAAGTTGGTAAGAAGTATTTAGTTTCAACAACAATGGCCAACACATAATTCAAAATGTCATACAAAACTGACACAAACTTTAAAATGTGCACTAATAACAAAATATACACAAAAAAGTTCATAGTAGACCAAAAAACATGTATTGTTGTTGTGTAACATTTTTAAAATATTCTTAATGACTCTTAAATACACCAAAAGATACATACCTTCACATTATTACTTTGATGAAGAACACATAATCATCCATTTTATCTAATTACATTCAAGACCAAAACATTTTGAACTTCCATTTACTTTATGCACCCAAATGGAATTGCAAATCATAAGATGATTTCTAAAGATCAATTAAGCATTCATAATTCCTCCTTTTATATCTTGTTTTGCTCATCATCTTGGTTGAACTTATGTAACCAAAATTGTTGGGTCAAAATTATCTTTTACCAATATGTTGTGTAGTTGGAAAACTATTCAACATGTAGATTTGAATCATTGAGACCATGTAGAAAACTATCATGCACATCACAAATTAGGACAAGGTGTTTGTTGTTGGGATTAAAAAATTAAAAACTTTTTTTCAAAAAAATTCCACATTTCTTAGTCCTCAATACATATCCACATTCATATTTCCAAATGCACATAATAATATGGTTTCACCACCCTAATTCCTTCTTCATCACACAACTCCCACCCCATAATACCCTAACCCCAAATTCAAACATGTAAATCTAATAATACTTAATGGTTTTTGTTTAATGATCCACAAACGCATGCCCCTATCTTGATCCAATTTGCAAACACCCAACATTTCAACATAGATTCATGGTCCATAACACAAGTAAACAAAGCATGAAACAAAATGCAAACATTAATCCCTTTATATCCCAAGAACTTCATTTCCCACAAATTTATAATCTAGCCTAGTGTTTTGCACATTTTTTAGATATCTCATAACACTAATATAATATGTGGCCAAGTTTACTTTGTGTTTCACTAAATTTTGAGTGAACTTGAACAAATTTATCATAGTGAAAATGGCCAACCGCTTAGTGAATGAAGACTAGTTGCTACAAACATAATGAATCCACTAATAACTAGTTGAATTCACTAATATCTAATTCACTAGGCTAGCCTTTTAATTCCTAAACTATATAGGAACCTAGGTTAGGTGGTTAGGCCACCTAGGCTAAAAAGATGGGCCTTAGCAAACTTATACATAGTTTAGGCACCAAAGCCTAAACTAAGTGGCAAGATTAAAATTTTGATCTCCTCATGACCTTTAATTCGAAAGACCATTTCCATACCATTGCACCAACATTTTTGAAGTGAAATAATTTATCATCACATTTTAATAAATAAAACTTTTATCCTACTTAAGTAGCCTATTGAATATACCATAACTAACCTACCTTAGCCTAGATAGTCCTAGGTAAGTTAAGTTAGACAAAGGTTTACATGGGCCCTACCTATGCATACTTAGGGTCAACATAAACTTACTTAAGGCCTATTGTAGGTGACTATAGGAGCTATGTAGGTTACCTTAAAAGTTATGTAAACTACTTATGGCCTACCATAAGCTACCCCTAAGGGCTACATAGGCTACTTAAGAGGTATGTAGGCTCTAGAAGATATCCCCCAAAATGCAACTAATGCATTTGCAATTGTGTGTAGTTAATTATTATTTACATCTAACTCTAATTGTTTTTACAACTATTTTGCACCCTTAACCATTCTTACAACTATGCTACAACTACATTTGTGACTAATGACTTTTTCATTTTACATTTCATGATTGTTTTCATTTATGATCATGCCCATGTATCCCATTAGTTACAAATGGAACTAGACTTAATCACATACACTATGGTGTCAAACATAACCCCTAGTGGTATACATTAAGAAATTTTTGAAGGTATGCGTATTTTTGCTAAGTTTAATTAGGGGTATAGTGGGGGTATATTTCCATGGGTGTATGTATAAAATTGTATTTGGTTTTTATTTAAGTAAATTAACTAGCTACCTACCTACATATGATTGTCTTATACCTACCTAACTTAAGCTATCTACCTATTTACTTATGTTTACTTACCTTCTAGCCTAGGCTACCTGCCCACCTAATGTAGGCTACCTATTTATTAAATTATTATTATCATTATAGGTTACATATATTACTAGGCCACTTATAGGGATTAATGTAAGTTATTTTAAAGTTATTTTAGGTTATCTTAAGGGCTACATTGGCCAACCCAACATCCCCACTTCCTCATGATGCTTTTATTCCCCTTGTGATTATCATTACATGCATAATTATCCCTGATCCATTTTTATTAATATGAAGTTGATTGCATTTTACTTCTACATCACCCAAGGTGCCATGGAAGATCATGACAATTTTGCAATAAAATCCAACCAACTAAAAATGCATCTACATTATATATCATCCTTGTAAAACATAAGACAAGCTAACAAAATTGGCATTGCACCAATGCACAATGTAGCACACACAAGGATTAAACAAAATGAATACTAAATTTTAAAATTAACTCTCTTGAAAATTCTTTGTCCTCCTTCAAGGTTTGGGGTGCTTAAATCCTCCAATGCTAGTTTTATTCCCACATTCACACCTCCATCATTCACTTTCCAAAAACCACACATCAACATTCATAACAAACCATTAGGTCATAACCAACCAACACATAAACCCCAAGTTGAACATGCATCCTAATTTAAACTCGATTGAAACCTTCAAAATATTCATATAAACAACTACAAGAAATTTCATCCTTGATGAACTACAAGTAAAACCTATGTATATATATCAAAATTTGTAGCTTTCCATCTATGAAAATAAGATAGTTATTAACAATATACCTTTCTTTTACATCAACCAACAATTTTGCCTTGTCTTTAATTGCCATTAATTTAGGATCACTTTTTTTTCTAATGGTTGTGAACATGGGAAATTTTGATGCCACCACAAGATGGGAATAGAAAAATGTTGGACCTACATTTGTTAACAACCTATACAAGAAGTTTTGACCTTGTTGGCTTCTCACCTTATTATAGTACCATATTCCTCCAAGTATCATTTCCCTTTCATACTACATATTCCCCTAGTCATTTTAATTCAAAGGTCTCTTCACACTTATGCAAGGGCTTGTTGCAAATAATAACATAACTTGGGTCCTCATTTTTTAGTTCATTGTATATTACAATAAAATTATCACCCAATTAAGCTCTTGTAATATGAAATTCCACATCATCATCATTTTTATATTCTACATTTAAGTTTGAAACTTGAAGTCCGTTCATCATAGTATGAGCCTATACATCCCAATTATATTAAAATCACAGTTATTATGCAAAATGGAAAATAACAAATGGTAAACAACAAATGACGAATATTTGTTGAATATCCACAAATACATATTGTAGTGCAATTACTTTCAAGTTAGTATGGAACAAACCTAAAACAAAGTAACTACATAAATAAACAACCTTCAAGTTGAAATTAGATACATGCAAAACATTGGGGGGTTCCAAAGTTAATAGTTTCCAAGGCTTCATATGTGATTTCATTTCACAAAATGTGAGTTATCACCCATATATTCAACAAACAAGCATGCAACCTCTTTCGTATTCAACAAAATGCAATTTTGATGGGAAATTTAAGTTATATAATACATGGATTGTTAACCATTGATTTTTTTGCAATCTCAACTTGTTTTGCAATTCACATGTTTAGGTTTAACTAGGTGACAATAACAAATCACATCCCTTCAAGCAATTGGGTAAGCTACACATTGTTCATTCTTTTTTTGTTGGCAAAAAACAACCACATCTACAACTATTCATTGTCCATTATAAAAAATGTGATAAGCATAACAAGCCCACAACTTTCACATTCTCCTTTCAAGCATTCGAGATTATGGAATGCATTGGAATTTTCTACTAGACACAAATCAAATGTCCACATGCTAATTAAACCTTGGAATATAATGTAATTATCTTGACATACATCTTGCTTTTGTTTTAAATGTTGTTGAAGTCATCCTTCCACCATCTTTACATGGTAATTGCAAGCACATGTGTTCTTTTCTTGTAATAGAGGATTGTAGTCTAGTTTCAAGTTTTCAAATGTTTTCAACTTTACTTTGTTGCCATGGGCTTTCACAAAGTGACCATATAAATTGTCTAGTTGCAAATTCCAACCAAATGGCATTCAATAGGTTTATAAGCAATTTAAACATACAAGACAATGATGAACTGTGTTGTACAACATTACAAAGGTTATAACATAGTTACACTTGAACACAAGGGCAATATAATGACTACCATGAATAATTAACAAAGCCCAAGTAAACTTGCAACATAAGCTCCCAAGTACAAATAACATAGACATGCAAGTAAAAGTAGCACATGCCCAAGTACATAGGGTGAAAGCACAATCAAGTATATACAAAAAGGGCTTTAAGTAGTTGCAGTCATATTTTTACATATAAATGCATGAAAGCAAAATCGAAACATTTTCAATCATTATCAAACCATCATGGTGTTAAATATTGATTTTATATTATGTTGTATTAAAAATTTGAAAAAATTTAATGTACTAAAAGTAAATCAAAAATACTTTTACACTAAAAAATTGATATATTGTTACTTTTACCTTAGAAGTTGAAAGTGCATAAGTAAAATTTTGACAGGCATTAACCAAGAAAGTAAAAAAATTCAATATTTCATCTATTTGAATCATATTTTGTTTCTTTAAACAATTTACAAGGTTAAGAAAATTCTACTTGCGTTTTTTAGAAATCTACTTTAAACATGTGACTCTTCAATATTATTGACATAAATTCAAAAAATATGTTCATATTGATCATTGAAATAAAAAATATTTCTAATTTAATATGATAAAACTTAGTTTATGACTATTTTACATTTTTTTTAAACAAGGATCACAAAATGTATACTTGATTATGCTTTCACCTTGTAGGAAAGTTGCTTGAAAAATTCTCAAAGTTAAATAACAAGTGACAAAGGAGTTACCCAAATACTAAATGCATAATGACAAATATTGACCATGGTTGTCCAATATGTGGCCCTTTTGATAAGTGAAAAAATGGACACCAAGTATTCAAACTTGTGGCACAAGTAGCCATGGTAACAAAACAAGTATTGACCATGATTGTCCAATATGCAGTTCGCTTAATAAGTGAAAAATATGGACCATCAAATATTCAAACTTGCAACACAAATAGCCATGGTAACAAAATGAAATATTGACCATGATTGTCCAATATGTAGTTTGCTTAACAAGTGAAAAACATGGACCATCAAGTATTCAAACTTGTGGTACAAGTAGCCATGGTAACAAAAAAAGTATCAAAGCACAATTATCCATAATTAACCACCAAGTACAAGTGGCCAGTCTACATCCCAAGTTGGAATAATGGTAATTAAAAATTGACCTAGTTATTCAAGACACAATGCCTAATGTTGGACATCCATTGTAAATACTCTAATGAATATGACAAGTGAAGTAGATGCCTATCAAGTAATCAAACCATGCAAAACAATTTTCTTAATCCACTTTATGCAGTATAACTCAATAGAGATTGCATCATCTAGGCATTGTTGATGAATCATTATTTAATATTTATTTAATAAGTTAAAACTAGTTTTAATTTTTTTCAAATATATAATATTTACAAATGATTTTTTAAAAATTATTTATTAGAAATTAATCAATATTTAATTTAGTTAATTAATCTGAACTAATTAATTATACTAAATAATCAATTATTAATATGATTATAATTATAAATTTTTTGAGATGTAAAAAATATGCCACATGGTAATGTGTAATTGGTTATTTTAAAAGTTGCACATTGTGTTAACTAATTGCAAAATTTATACAATCAAAGTTTATGGTTTATTGTAGACTTCATCCATGTGGTTTGTGATAATATCATGTTGAGTCATGATTTGCGACTAGATGTCCATTATGACTAGATTTATGCAACTAATTCAATATTTAGTTGCTAAAATCAATTGTGACTAGTTTGTAGTCACAAAATGTAATACAAATTTGATAATTTTCTTCTAGTGTTTCCCATTGATTTAACACCAATCCAAAAATATAGCTTCAAATTTAAACTTTAAACGAGGAAGGATCCCTATTGAGATATCCATTTGCAAAACTTTGCCATACAATTTTATGTTCATGCATGTGATGGTTATTTGCCATTGGAAATGTTATGACCCAATACTCATTTAGGCATAAGGGCAAAATTGGAAATTAATGTTCAATTTGGGCATTACTTGCCATGGATGAACTCCAATTCTTAGCATTGCAAACAACTGTTGTCAAAACCTAGCAATCTTTCATAAGAACTTCATTTGTAGGTAGAAAAAAAATTCCATGCATGAAGAAAAGTCATATCAATGAATGGAACTAATACACTCCTTAAGTTGATGGCTTAGTTTTTGTCTATCTTGCTTCTTGAACCATCTACCAACAACAACCACACACGTGTGTAAAGAATGGTCAATGTTAGCACCTATAAAAGCAAAATTCCCTTGCCTTTTACTACAACATTTGAAGAATTTTCCAAGTTTAAGCGATTTCACCCTTGGGGTTTTGGGTTAGAGAAAGACAAAACAAAGGCATTTATTTGCCTTCACATCATCCCAATTGAACTTTACCCTAAACCCAAATAAACCTAGTTTGCATTGTTAGCTTCTTTTCAAAATCTCCTTGTTTCAAAATAGAAATTTCATTGTGGCCTACAATGTTAAATAGCAAAGGGCCAACATTGTACACCTTTGTGATATTCTCATGTTGGAAAAAATGTAACAAGGATGATCGATAACAAATGATGGTCTATAAAATAAAGTTCATTTCTATTCACCCATTCAATTTTGAAATAGTCCTTTCAAATCCTCCTTTGAAAAAAGTTTTTAAAAATTCCAAAATGCCAAGCATACTAGAAATTCCTAACTTATAAAATATTTATATTGAACTACCATCATTGGAATGTAGGAAGCAAATAACCTACATTTGAGTCACTCAAAACCTCTACTTGGAGCTTAATTATGCTTTAGATAGCCTACACTTGAAAAGAACCTAATACATGTCAACCAAGCAACCGCCTATAAGCATTCACCACCCACCATTAAACAAGTGATTTGCAATTATAAATGTAAACTTGGGCCTACCCATGATCTCCTCCTCCAACAATCTCATGTGATTTCATAAGTCATGTGATTTCATGTGCCAAGATTCATTTTCATTTGCAACCAAAATGTTGAGGGTTAAAATGAACCCAAATTTATTTGAATGGTAGATCGTCATAATTTTGCTCAAATCCTATGATTATATATTGACAATTTTAGTAGTAAATGTTGTGATTCTGTTATATGTTTTCAAGATTACAAAAATAAAGTTTGATTTTTTTGATTTTGTTTGTTTACTTGATGCACTAAATTTAATGTTTAATTAACTATTCTATAACATCTAATTTGAAATTATGTTTATTTTAGATTTACATATTGGCCAAAAGTAGAGTAACAATAAACATTTTTGTTCCTAAAATTATTTTACATAACATACAATGGGAATTTGCAAACTTATATACATTTGGAAATTTTGTAATTAAAAAAATGATTCTTATTTTTAGAATGTAAGATTGTCATTTTTGACACAATAGCATATTTGTTCAAATATAATATTACTTCCCTAAACATTAAGGGAAATATTAGGTTATATTTGAAACAATATTTGTTGAATAAACATATTAGAATAATGTTCATAATTGATGAACATTGGAAAATGAAATGTTTTTATCATGTTATGATTATTTTGGTAAAGTTACAATTGGTGTAACCATGCTAATAGGAGCCACTTCAAGCATAACTTGTCATTTTAAAAATGTTTACAATATTAACTATTACTATATAGATTATAGGTAATTAAGGAGAAATAGGTAGGTAGGTAAATAAGTATAGTGTATGTAGATAGATTTATGGGTAGTTACGTTGAAAGTAAGTAAGTAGATAGCCCTTAGGTAGTTTATATAACTTTTAAGTAGGCCTATATTGTTGTCCTTATGTAGGCCTTAGGTATCATATGTTGCCCTTTCTTATGCTCTAGGTAGCTACATAGCCCCTAGGTAGGCCCCTAAGTAGACCTAAGTAGCTTACAAAGCCCTTATGTAAACCTATGTTATCCCTAAATAGTCCTTAGAAAGCCTTTAAGTAACCCCTAAATAGGTCATAGGCTAGCCTAGCTTACTAAAACTTATATCTAGGTTAATTTAATTTTTAAAAGGTTGAGTAGGTTACTTAGGTAGGATAAAAAAAATGTTTATTAAAATGTGGCAAAATTTTATTTCACGTAAAAAAAGGTTTAATGGTAAAAAATTTGTCCATCAAAATGGAGGTGAGGACATCAAATTTTTACACTTATTGTCTAATTTAAACTAGGTTTCCTAGGGCCCATCTTTTTGGTGAAGGTGGCATAACCATGTAGCCCAAATTAACCTAATCTAAAATTAAAAGGCTAGTTTAGTGAATTCGTAATGTCCATAGCAATTAATCCCCATTCATTTGGCCATTTTTACCATGGTAAATTATCCAAGTTCATTCAAAATCTAATAAATTATAATGTGAAATCCACATATTGTAATAATGCACGAGAAGGGGGGAAAGCCAAGATAATGTCTTAGGCTTCAAACACATTTGAACACACAAATGTTGGAAAGTGAGTCCCATCACTTCCAAGTGGTTTTTTCATTTTAGGATTTGGAGTTTCATGGTGTTCCAAATTTTTGTGACAAACAATAAATTGTAAACAATGTCCAAACATGGCCATTTTTAGATTGTTGAAAAGGTCTTGAAGGTTAGATATTAAAAATCAAAATACCTTCAATTGGATCATGCAATACACTTTGCCAATAAAAGGTTTTTTCATGGGTTATAATTTTGCAATTGAAAGTTATGTATGTAAGAATTACGAGCTTACAAAGTTATAAAATTATAACTTGGCAAAATTTGAAAATTTGAAGATTACTGAGTGAAAACTTTTTGGCACTTTGATGTAGCCCATGTTGCTAATCACATAATATATTATAAGGGAGGAAAGTGGTGAGCTTTTCCTAAGTTTGGGCCTGGTGTGTCTTGTGGGTTAATTGTGTTTCGTTTATGCACCATTTTGGTTTCAATTTGCATTGATTGTTTTTTTCCTTAGTTTGTGCAAATTGATTTCACTTTGAACTCTTGTTCATGAGTTCATCCTAATCCCATCATGGAGCTCCCATGCCTCTTTGTTTGTGAAAACTAAAGAATTCACTATGGGTTTACATTCCATTACAAAATAAAAAATGAACTAGGATTTTACCCATGATACCATTTAACAATCCTAGGAGTGCATAACCTTTTAAAGCTTGTAACAATGTTTGTCAACATAGTGAAAAGTATGAAAACATTGTTTAAGCACCATTATTCAACATTGTTTTAGGAGTTTTTGAGCAATCCCATGTTGCCATGTCAATTTGTAAAGACTATTATAAAAAGCTTTTGTGAAGCTTCAATCGCTTCTTTTATTGCATTTGCACTTCAATGCATGATGAACATGTGACTTTATAAGAAAATGAAAATATGCACACATGAATTCATTTAATTTCAATATTTGAAAAAAATTACATGTTGTGGCAATTTATAAACCATCTATAATATAAAAGTCATAAAAGTGACCTTGTTCCTGAGTCATGTTTTCACCCCTTGCTTTTTATTTAAAACTCAAACCTTGTTATATGTAAAGTGAAAGAATTGTATTGAATTAAGAATGAAACTCAATATCATGGTACATATAATGCACAACATTTGAAGTAATTATGATAACATTAAACATAACACAATGAAACTCAAATTAGCACAAAGTTTTGTTAAATTTGAGTTTCACCATGTTTTCATTCCTCATTTAAATGTAATGTATTTTTTATTTTTTTGAAAAATATCACCCACCTCAATGATTAAACTCAAGATACTAATATTGTGTTTTCTTCAATTTAAAATATTTTATCTTCATGTTGAATAGGTTTCACATCAAATCACTTTGATCTTGTCCTACAATTTGTATTAGGAATCTCTAAGAAATTGTAACATCATATGAAAGTTCATCATAATTTTGAACTTACATTTTTTGGATGCACAAAAGAAAATTTCATAATTAAATTACATATGGATTAATGCAATTCGAAATGGTTGTTGATCAAGATGTACGTAAGCATATAGACAAACCATAAACTTATGTCACATTGCATTTAAATTACGTGATCATCTCCCCCATATTATTTCATTTCCATTACTCCAATTTGATGTTTTTATTGTGATACACCTTTGCAACTTGGAACTGAAATACTTGCATACAGTGAACATTAAAAATCATGGCATGACTCTCATGTAATTTACACATTATTCTACAAGTATTGTGAATTTTTGCCATGTTTTGTTCATAAGCAACCACAAAAGGAGGCAAGTTATAGGAGACACTACAAAATATTTGTTTTTTTTTCTTTGGGTTCATTCCTTGTTGCTACTATTACTATGGTTTATTTGAGTCAATTTTTTTACACACATTGAAAAAATATTTCACAAATTGTCTCACACATTTCTTGCAAAACATGTATAAAGTGTGTTTTACATAAAACCTTCTTTTACTCCCACCCCGCCTCCTCAACTTGGACATGGGTTTCAACATTGGATGTCCTCGAGTCCTTTCATTTAAGCATTTGTCGTCTTTGATTGTATAACCACATCCCCACTGCTCTACGGTGTGATGTACAAATGGCATTTTGTTTTCCATTAAATAAGCTAGTGCAAGACTTGTATAATGTGGCAATTTAGCACTTGTTCCTCTTATTACCCCAATGGTGTTTTGTTTTGCCCCCTCATGGTGGGGTGATAATGCATAGAGAAACGTGGATTTAATTTAAGTGTTTTTTAGCATGTGATTTGGAAAACTCGCAAGAGGAGTTTTTTTGTAGGCCCAAACATTGTCAACTAATTTGAGCTCTATCCTTTTTCCCCAACATGATCCTCCAACTCATAAATGTTTGTTTCATAGTTTAGCCCTTGGGTGTGCAAGGGAAGATTCTTGAACAACTTACGGTTTGGCACCATTTTCTCTTGTACCCATGTCCTTCACCACCACCTCAGCTCTCACCGCATTACACCCTGAATCAAATGGCTACTTCTCGTTTTTCCTTGAAGACTATGAGCTAAACCAAGACCTTGAACTTTCTTTTGATTATTTCAAATTGGCATTCCAACGCATGCCACATTTATTAGCAAATGGTCATTCTCGAATGGTTTTTAACACCTTTAAGATTGTTTTCACCCTGAAGATTCAACGAATGGATTCCCTCAGTTGTTCCAACTTTGTTCTTATATCACATAAAGTCACATTCCACCCCAAATTACACATGTCCTTGGAATGGCCCGCCTCTTAGGCATGACCAAGCCTTTAAGCGGAGTTTGTCCCATTATAGTGGGGGAAACATTATATCGATTCACAAGCTATGTTTTATGCCTTCAATTTCATGAAGCTTTTACAACACATTTTTCCCCACACCAATTTGGAGTTGTAATTAAGGGTGGTTGTGAAACAATAATCCATGGCATCAAGTGCACCCTAGACCTTCACCTTGACTGGTTGTTTTTTAGTTGGATGTGGTAGATGCTTTCAATTTAATGTCAATAAGGTTCATATTTCAAGAACTTCATCAAAGATGCCCTACTAGAAGATGTTTAACATGTGAACATTTTCCCTAAAATGGGTGATGTTCAGGTGGCCTTTGGAATTCTAACTTGTTGTTTCATGCAATGCCCATCTTATATTTTACGATGCACACCTCCATTTTCCATTTTCACAAAGTCCTTTATTTCCTTTCATTTTTCCCTCCTTCAAGTGTTTGGATGTCTTTTGGGTTTAGGGTCCTTTGATAGCCTAGAAGGACCTTTAATTCATAAACAAATTTCCCTCCCAATAACTTTTAGTGGTGTTGGGCTCATATTAACATCCACCATCACCTTGGTAGCCTATTTAGGGAGTCGGGCCCTTGTTGTTTTTGTCATAGCTACTAGGTTTATGGTTGATCAACATCCTTTCCTTTTTGAAGCCTTAACATGAATCGATAATAACACATTTCCTTTCCAACAACACCTCAAGGTGGCATGTGAACTTCTACCACCCCCTAGCCCGTGCGTGTTTTTTCCTCCATTTGAACAATTCACGAGGCAATAAATGGTTCAACTTCAAGATTCTATCTTAAAACACTTACACCATCATACCTTTTTTTGGCATGATCTCCAACGGGATATCTGAAGCCCATTGTGTCCAAATTTGACCATGTTATGGCCCAAGGCCAGGCATTTGGCTTACAATTCGACTGGTCTTCCTAACCTTCATATTATATTTTCCAATTTTTTCCGCAACACTTTGTATACGACTTGGACTACCCCATCCCTCAATTGCAAGTATCTATTGATGTGTGTGCACACATCCCATTGATCTTATGGGTATCCACCTTTTATGTTGTGCTCATGGTAACGAATGCACTGGAACCCATGATGTAATTTGTGACACCTTTGCCGCCATTGCGCAAGATGTTGGTTTCCATGTGGGACGAAAATAATTACATGTGTTTCTTTCAGCCACATTCAACTTCTTTTGTTGATGAGTCAACATTGTGCTTACCAAAGATGACATTCACACCTTAACTAACATTGTCATTACTGACCCAACTCGAATGAATTTACTTCCTTGATCTTGTGCAACTTAAGGTTTTGTTGCCTCTGATACATCTCAAGCCAAGGAAAGGAGCTATTGCAACCGACACCCCACTAATCAATTCCTCCCTTTAGCAATTGAAGTCTTTGGTTGCTTACACAAACATGCCAATATTTTTTACACAATTATGTTAATGCCATTGAAAGCTTGAAAGGGTAAAATGGCCTTCATCTTTCTACTTTGGTCACTTTTATTCATAAAAAAATTTCAATCACATTATAAAGGATGCAAACATTCTCCATCTTAAGTTAGGTGGTAGCTGTAAGTTTTGCTATTTCCCGACTTCCACCCCTTCAAGACACACCTCCCATCACCATAGCCGATCTATTGCAAGCTGTCGATTTTTGACATATAAATATGGCCAATCTACCACAAGCGGTTAATTATAGACATGGAGAGATTTTCACACCTACTTTGAGCCAACTTGACATCTTGTCATTTCTCCCTTTTTTAAAATTTTATTCCTTTGTACATTTTCCTAATCTATGGTGTGTTTTTTCTTAATAAAATTTTATAGGACTTTAATAAAAAACTTTATACCTCCAAATTGCTTAGCCTTCAAATGTCAAAGTGGACCAATTTGGTCGACTTTTTAATGTATTTAAAAAATCTAAATTGCTTAATCTTTAAATGTTAGGGTTGACCTATATGGTCTATTTTTAGTGTGTTTTAATATTTTTCAAACATTTAAGGGTTAAACCTTTTTCATGATGGCATAGGAGAGGATTCTATCTTTAGACCCTTCCACAATTAAGGCCCATGTCACAAGCCCCCCACAAAGAACCATGAATTTTTTTTGCATGTTAAAACTTGATTTCCTTTATTTGTGCCATCCTAAAATAATAATAATAATAATAACCTTCGCTTCCTTTAAATGTCAAAGAAATAATGATAAAAGATAGAGAAAAAAAAGGTACCTTGTAAATTATGGAACATAATTTGATAGGTTTCTTCTAAAGTAGAAGCCCTGCACTAGATGATGAAATCTTGTCAAATTTTTCTTTTGGTCCTTTTAATGATGACGAAACCTTGTCAAAATAAAATTTTAAAAAAAAAACATATCTGAAAAGGGAGGTACAAAGAGAGAGGACCAATAAAGTAATTTGTAAAGTTAGGCAATTAAGGGCCGAAAATAACCAATTTCGGCATTCTAGAGCATCAAACACGTAACTAGGAATGACAATTTTACAAAATGAAATAACTAAGACCCAAACTAGTTTTTCCACTAATTATGGTGGTAAACTAAGTTTCATACTATCTTTCCTTTTTCATGAGCACCTCCATAGTTGCTACATATATTTTCAATGTTCCTACTTATACAACTACCATACCTCAAATTCATGTCTGGTGTTAATTAATTCATTATTGGAATAGTCAATTTTTTTGAAATTATTAACAATAATTTGTTGAAATTCAATAAAATTAAAACTGTTCAATGCCAAAAAGAAGCAAAATGTACAATTTTGGGGCAACCATTTGGGCAGTTTTTTTTTTGAGCATTCTTTTGGCTTGATTATGAAATTTTTCAATTAGTTTTCTTTCAAGCTCCGTATGTACATTGTGTGGTTATGTGTTTCTTCCATGTGGAATGCTTTGCAGGTCTCACATCGAGATGATACACTTGCGTAATGATGGATAACTTTTACAATAACATTTTGTTGCTCTTGTTCTTCTCCATCGCAGTTGTTTATTTTTCCCCTTTTTTTGGGGAAGTTTTTGTTCGTTTGGTTTATTTACAACTACTTGTTGTTTTTTGTTATGGCTTTCTAGTAGTTAGTTTGTGGTGCAGCAATAACGTTATTCCATAGCTGATTTTCTGTTGAGAAGGAAAAGGGTTCATGATTGTGTGTGTGTGGCATTTAGAGAATTAGCAAGCGAGGTTGAAGGTCATGGGTTCTTTGAGGATGAAGTTGCGGATGTTGGAGATGGCCAAGTTTGAATTATGCAACAATCATCCGACTAGAGCTTGCACAACAACACAAGTCACCAATATTTTCCATCAACCAGCAACGTCCATAGTAGAATCACATTTCCTGAAGCGGTAGTGATGGGATCTCCATTACCAAACCAAGTACTTCTACTATGTTATGGCGTCAAACATTGGAGCAAAACCTTTAATGGGATGTTTGCATTAAGTTTTTATCAAACGGGATGCAAGAATAAGAACAAATAGATGTGACATTGTGGATTGTTCCTTCAGGTGGGGTTTTTCTTGCCAAATGGGCTTCTTCATTGTTTAAACATACTTACACCTACCAATCCTTGTTAGTAGCAAAACCTGCATTGTTATATTTGGATCTTCCTTTTATTATACTCCTTATAGATGCCGTACAACCCTTAATAGATGCAATTCACTCCTACTTGGCTTCTTGGTACAAATATATCATAAGGTAGGGTTTTTTATTTACCATGATTAGTTTGGTTGGAAGAATGATGTAGGGTTGTCAAGTGTGTCATGGATGTCATACGACCATATGATTTTAACGTTGTTGATTGGAGTTTTAGTGAGGTTTGAAGGTTATATGTTGATAGATACTTTATTGTGATGGGATGGTGGCAGGTTTAGTGATGATGGGATGGGCCTTCCATTGGTGGGTTTTGAAGTAGTTCTTTCAAATGAGGACCTACAAGTATTTCAAACTGCTTCCTTGTGGATGATTCCCCATACAAAACCTTAAAAAATCCTATAAGTACCATATCATTGTTTGCTATATTTTGTAAGGTCAGAAACATTTAAGCACTTTTGTTTACAATTTATTTTCCTTACAATTAAGGTTTTATTACTTAGTTAACATTCATATTTCAACATAAACAAATTTTTCAGGCAAGGTAGATGATGTCGTTTTGTCTTTTTATAGATTTTCAACAATCATCTACTGATTGGTGTATACTTATACCTATACAGCCAAGTACAACCACTTTTCCTCAAACATATACCAGTAATGTTCCGCATTATCAATGCAGCTAGTATAAAAGCAAAGTTGGTTGTTGACGAATGACCAAATGAAGTAGAAGCCCATGAAAATGATGAAGGTAGTGAGGATACATATAATGACGATGATGAAAACAATTTTTTCAATAGTAGCAGAAAATGCACAACTTGTAGGTCCATCATGATTTCTTTGTCCAACACATGGTCCTATATGTTAATATATGAAGGTTAGATTTTGTCACATATCAAATTCCAGTTCTCATGCTCAAATCTAGGGAAGATGATTTGAAAATCCTATGATCAAATACCAATAATCTAAACATTCAAACAATTTTGCATGATTTCAAGAGTGGAATCCTTTGGATCTATGGCATCTACTTCCTCTTTGTGTTGTTTAAATTCAAAATTAAAAGTAATTGAAAAAAAAGGTGTAATAGCATTGACTTCCATAACTTCAAGTTGAAATTGCATGTTGAAGCTCCTTAGTAATCATGTTTTTTCCCAACCTTTGCAAATCATTTCATTCATGTTATTCACATGAATCCATGCATGAAACAACCATGCACATACGTTTGGTTTCATAATTGGCATTCAAAAGTCAACTTCAAGATTCTCACCTTTTTCTAATTGGCTTTTGATTGTTGAATAGGTCCAAGAATGAAATTTTCTTTTGAATGCATGTTTGAATGAATGTTGTAGGATGACATCAGTAGGTTGAAGTACGCTGGTGTAGTTTGCTGGAATGAAAATGACACACACTTTTGGAAACTTCAACTTCATCCAATCCAAAAATTATTTGCTTTTGTGAATTAACCAATAGTCGATAAGCCAAACCATCTTTTGTTTTTCCAGTAAGGCAATTTTCTCCACTTGAACTTTTCGATAGGATATGAGGATGTGTTCAACAAACTCTTGAGTGGTTTCCAAATTAGACTAGTGATTGGAGCTGTATGTAAGATGAAAACCACTTAAGAGATAATTTTTTCTTCCTTCATTCATGGGTGGGAACACTCGACTTATTGTGCCTTGGAACATAACTTTCAAAGGTAACATCGACCCATTTGTTGAAGATCATACAACTATCATAATTTGTTTTTCGTCTTTTATCCCTATAACTTGTATGTGTTTGGCTCCTTTTCTTTCCCATGTTTGATCCCTTCCAATGGATACAAGGTGAATTCTAGTTTGATTTGTGTTGACAGCCAAACATGGGGTCTGTTGTACATTTTGACAAGGTAAGCAATTTGATGTGCCATAAATGTCCCTTCTGCCTCCCATGTTTATGGTAGTTTCCTTGCTACTATTGTGGCTGTTCAGTAAGACCAATTCAAGTGATACTTCATGAAATTTTTTGTCCACTGTAAAGAAACTTAAAAACCTCCTTGCTTTGTAAAGTCTTTTAAGAGTTTAGGTCCTCTACTTTCAAAGATCCCTATAATGATTGGTTGTACAATAGGTGTAGAAACACCTTGTCCAATAGCATGCATGTTTTTCAACAAGGTAATTAACTCATGCCTTATTTCAAGAATTGAAAAATGTTTTTTTGCAGTAGTGGAAACTATCCCTTTCTCTACAACAACTTTCACATGTGGTTTTAACTGCCCTCTTGGGGTGAACATACAAAGATCTTCTACTCAACTTCTCATGTGGACCATTAATTTCTCTTGGCTTTCTATGAAATGTTTTTAGATAGTGGAGTGCACGTATGAGATCACCATGTTTTTTCATGGTTGCAAGAATTGAAGGCTTTGGTGTGGTGCAAACCAATTTGTGTAAGCACCTCTTTTCCTTTTCTTTGTTGATTTTGGATTGTTTGCATCATCAATGGTCTCTTTTTTGATTACCCTTTTTGAAATCAATGTTGTTTGTATTGGTTTTTGTGGCGTGCCAATAGGCCTCTTGCAAGGTGGGGTGTTGTCTCCTTCTCTTTAATCTACAATTGTATCTCCTTTGAAAGCGCCTAGACTTCCTATGCTACATCTAACAACCTCTCCTCTTTGTCCACTCTACAAAACATAGAATCTATCTTTTTTTGTTGTTTAGTTGTTGCATTTTTTTGCACATCTATGATACCTACCTATTTCAAATTTACATTAAGAAGTACCTACATGGTATCTCTAAGATGCAAGTACAATGATTCTTACACTATGGAAATATTTTAGAACAGTGTGCAAGTTTAGGTATGTGTGTAAATGAAAAGAAAGGCTATAACAAATCAAATAGAATGTCATTGTAGGAATCTACTATCAAATTGGAAAATAAAAATCAAGTGAAGCTTTCACTTCTAGCATTAAAACTATTTATAAAACTTGAAAGCACACAAAGAAAACAGTGAAGAACATGCGTTTTTGAAGATTGGATGTATTCTTAACGGATTCAAGAATTGTGATGTTTTATTTGTCTTGCCGAAATAAAATTTTAAAATAAAAATAAAAATAAAAAAGAAAAATAAAAATATTACAAAATCAAGTGCCGAACATTTTAAGAAATAAAATAAAATAATTTCAGCAGAAAATGCCAAACATGAGTCTAAGGTATGGTACTGTAATTACTCTGGAACCTTATATAGGTACTGAGATTTAATAAAATTTTCTTGCTTTGCAGATACCTCTGAAAGACACTATCAAATCTGAGTATGAAATGCTGAAACTCAGCATAAGGTCCGAGAGGAATTATAGTAGCTGTACAGGTAGGATCTATGAAAATCTATGCTGCAAAATATAAAATAAAATTTTGCTCTAAAAATGGTCGTCTAAATTACGTCGTAATCTTTTTTGACATATTTTAATGTGTAGGGTAAAGACCGAGGCTGCAGGCCCAACTCATCAAACTAACTCTACAAAGATGTGGTGACCGTTGGATCCAGGACCAGACGGTTGATCTGGATTCAAAAGTGTTCATGGCTAACTTACTTACCTACCGGCCTTCCAACGAACTAATCTGGGACGAATTAGGCAAGTCCGGCGAATGATGAATAGAAACGTGGTGAAACGAAATGTCCAGCACGTGCAGGTCTACCTTGACGTAAGTTACTCCATATAATGCACGGGTAAGTAGGAAGGACAGAACGGAAAACGACAATTTATTCCAGTTCCGAATCTCGAGTTTCAAGCTTGAACTGTTGATTCTGCAGTGTAACTGTCTGATTGTTAAAAGCAGTCGTCGTTCACATAGTCCCGAAAGGTTTTGTTCAAGAATCATATTCACACGGTTAACTAGATCTTTGTTTCTGTACACCTGGTTCACACTGGGATGAAAGGGGGAAAGAAGAGATTGCTTGCCTTTGGAGCTTTGCGGCGGAAGAGACAGAGAGGGGAGGAAATAGAGAGATCTTGGTTTTTCACTGTGTGTGCAGCGTTGATATTTGGTCGTCTTTCCATGGATCGAATCGCAGCTTGCAGTTTTCGGTTGTTTGAAATGCTGTGATTCAGCTTCCAAAAGTGGCGAGGATTTTTTTTTTTTAAATTTTCTTTTTCCGGTGCGGAAAATATATCGGCGGGTGCCGTGGGAGCAGACTGATTGGTGACTACCATTTGGTCTGTAAGGGCTGTTTTGGAGCGCGATCTGTGCATTCATTTTGCTGCTCTCTTTTGCTTGTTTTTTCAGACGCCTTCGAGAGCATGGTACGTTTTTCTCATCCCCCGACTTGTGACTCTTTTGTTTCTAGCAAAACTTATGGTGGTGGTTCGGTTTGTGAAGCTTTGGTTGGCGATGTGTATGATTTAGGTTTGGAGGCTTGTCACTATGGCCTGGGGTTCGAGTATTCATGTGCACAAACAGGAAAGTACTGCTTGATGATCTGTGCATACAACGGTAATTGTTTCTCGTTCTGCAACTTATGAGAAAAAAGGACGACTTGTAGATCTGGAAGCCTGCAGGGATTGTCCTACCGCTAATAGGAAAAGAAAATCACTCTGGCATTTCAGATTTTTGGCTTAAGATGCTTGCGGTGACATGCATATCAATATGCGTCTTCCTTGACGCAGCGTATGCAGGAAAATGGGGGTAATGGGGGTAATGGGGATGCGCTGCCACTTTTTCTGTACAGCTATGATTTTAATTTCCAATTTCAATCCTAGACTGTGCAATATGTGGATCGAGTAAACGGAGAAAAAAAAATCGTTGTGTTTGCCTCCAATTGTTGTGCTAACAGCAGTGTAATGTGACATGATGATTGAGTAAAATGAATAGATCCATGATCAGCTCAGGGGTTTCTTGAGATTAGGCTGAGGTCTTGCAATTTCTCTCTTTTTTATTGACGTTGAGGATTGTCTATTTGAGGCTTTGGTAGTTGGCATTGTATCACAGGCTTGATGTGACCAAGATCATCCTCCAATTTTGGAAATGGAAATGGTGAGGGAAGAACTATGATGTTAGGATTGGTGCTGCAACTTCACTTTTGCTTTGACATTCTAAACCTGTGTTGCCAAACTGCAGACTGATTGTAATGTGGACCATCTTCCTATGTTTTGGTAATAACCATCATTGGTTTGCTGGATCTAGGGTGAAGAGCTTGAAACAGAGAAGCAGGATTGGAGCAATGGAGGATCCTACTCAGGGCAGTCTCCAAGCCCACGCTCACTGCATACAGCAACTTGTGTTGGAGAAAAAATTGTATGCCTTGAAAACACACCGAATCCCTTGTCTGTCACATCCAATGCTGGTCATTTAACTCCTCATTTGCACCTATCTCAAACAAGTCAACACATGTGTCCAATTTGCAACATTGGTTTCTGTAAGCTGATGCTGCAGTTAGATCATATGTTTCCTGCATGGCAGGTTGTGTTCGGGGGCCAGGAAGACAGCAGTGCAAAGAATGACGTTTTCATTTTCGACACTGTGGCAGAGACTTGGTAATTATTGGTTGGAGAGGGGAATTGCTGGGGTCTAGGGTTTTAGCAAATTTTCTAATCTTACAGTGACATGTTTGCAAGTTGTGATTTGAAGAGTGATGCATTTAAAGTGAAATCACTGTTTTAATCACTGAATTCTGGGTAGAGAATATGTTCCAAGGTTTGCATCTTGGTGGCAAAAGGTAAAATTCACTGCCTAAATAAGAGTATATCATTGATAATGAAGATGTAGTGCTGAGCTGATGAGCTAGAAAGACTGAGTTTCCTTGGGAAACTTCTTCTTGTAGGACAATGCCAAAGGTACTGGGGACTCCTCCCTCACCTCGATTTGCACATTCAGCAGTCTTGCTCGAGGGGGGTCGGATTCTAATTTATGGAGGCCGGGCTGCCACAGCCAAGGGTGACATTTGGTTTCTTGAAGTAACCTTCATATCCAGCTTACCTAGCTATTCCCATTAAGAATGCCTGTTATTCATTGTCTATGCATGTTGTGATTCACATGCCAAGTCTTCTTTATTCACCATTTCACTTGAAAGGCAAGTCCTTTCTATTGAAGCATGCTTACTTGGATTAGTCCCCTTTCCAGGTAAATACCCCTTTCGTGAGAATCCAATCCAAGTTGCTCAATATGGATGTGGTGGCCTGGAGCAAAGGAGTCACAGGAAATGCTCCACAGCCTGTTGTCATTTGTGGCCCATCGGGTGTGGGGAAAGGGACTCTCATTGGCAAATTGATGAAAGACTTCCCAGACAAGTTTGGATTCTCAGTCAGTCACACCACACGAAGTCCAAGGGAGAAGGAGCAAGATGGAGTGCATTATCATTTCACAACACGCCATATTATGGAAAAGGAGATCAGGGAGAGAAAATTTCTGGAGTCAGCAGATGTCCATGGAAATCTGTATGGAACAAGCTGGGCAGCTGTTGATGCTGTTACCAACTCTGGAAAGGTCAGAAAGTCATTTGTTTTCTTTGATTTGCTTCTCTGTGGTAGTTTGAGATCATTTTCATGAACAGCTTGCTGATTGTGATAGATCTCAGCTCTTTCCAAGTGACCATGAAAAATCAGGCAGTCAAAGAATATTGCTTAAATGTTTCTGGATGTCACCTGGATGGAAATCTAGAACTGTTGAGTTCGATGTATTACTCAGCTTTTTCAAAGTGATCAGGAAAAGTCATGCGGTCACATGGAATATTCCTTACATGTCTCACGGTCTCACCCCTAGACAGAAGTCAAGATCTCGTTATTTCCATGCATTACTTTGGTTCAGCCCTGTGCCTTCCCACTAATTTTTGATTATCAGGCACTCATAGGGGTCTCGACATGTTGCAAATGGGCAAGACCACTGATGATCTCTATAAGGTTTTTTGCAGACATGTATATTGGATATTGATGTGCAAGGTGCTCAGTCTGTGAAAAAAAGCTCCCTAGATGCAGTATTTGTCTTTATAAAACCTCCCTATCCAGAGGAAGAACAGCTTGAAAAACGTCTTCGTGGAAGGTAAGAAGGGAGCAATCTTGTTGATCTATTATGCAGAAATAGAATTTGCACAGCAGGCCAGGTTTCCTAGTTTTTCTCTCTTTTCTCTTTTCAGCTCTCTCTCTGCCTTGATCTCCTGTATGCATCGTACTTTCATCTTGAGTACTGTGATCTTAGTTGTCATTGTTCATTGAAGGCACTTACGCAGTCCTGCTACTCTGGACCAGGGGCACTGAATCTGAGGAGCAAATACAGAAGCGACTGAGGAATGCAAAAGCAGAGCTTGAACGTGCTAAGGATGCTACGCTTTTTGACCACATATTAGTGAATGCAAAGTTGGATGAGGCATACGAGAGCCTGAAGGTATGTTGTCATGTTTATGTCTCATAATTGTGCTGGGGATGTCTCATAGAGCTAACTACTTGTAGTCCTTTTATATCTACTATTGGATTTAATTTATGTGAATATCTTGCAGGAAATGCTAGGTGTCAATAATCTGCCCATTAATGCCAAAGCCAATGGCATTTGTGAACATTGTAAGAATTTCCCCTTTCTGGGACTGACAACTGCTTATGTTGTTGGTCTCAAGGATGCGCCTTTATGTGATGGGCTCCTATGACACTTCATATTTCTGTTGGAGGTCACTGAACACTTGTGTGACTGGGCGTGTCAATCAATCTGCTCCTCAGTGTTTCCTCTGTTTTTTACTGTTCAGTCTCCTTTTCTTCTCTTCTTGTTTTTTCTTGTTTGCTGATATGTTGTTGGATCTAAATTGTCCATAACCCTATGATCTGGTCATCTCTAATCCTATTCAGGATGACTTAGAATGATAGTGTGGAAAGGTCTTCAATACTTTTGAATATGTCCTATGACACTGCTGTCTTTGACTGAATTCTTCCTTGGTTGCAGATGATGCAGCTGCAAATGAGTTTGTGCAGGAAGCTAGGTCTGGTCATTCTGCTTCATTGATAGGGTCTAAGGTGTTGATATTTGGAGGGATTACAGCCTCTGCCAGCTCTATTGCTCTTGGTGATGTGTGAGTGGTTATTCTCATCCTTTCCTCTGTTGTTTGAATTCCTACGAATTTTCAAGTCACAAATATCCTTCAACTTTTCTAGAATGTAAGAATGAAGGGCATTTTTCTCCTGGCCTTCCACCCCTCCTGTCTTTTTCTCAATGTAGAAATGGTATAATACACCAACTGATCATCTCTGTACGGTTCTGGCAACTTGCCACTGAGCTTTATTTTCATTTGCGGTTCATTCCATTGCAGAGCTATTCTGGATTTGTCAAACATTTCAGGAGGGGCTCCAGGAACTACTAGAGGACTGAATTGGGTGCTTACAAACTCAAAATCCAACGGCATTGGGAACTACTGTACACAACACCCATCTGGATCTTTGAGCCAGAACCACAAATTGGTTTCTCCTTCATCATCAGAGAGGTTGGTTGCAGGTGATTTGTCTAGCAAACGAGCTGCCAATGGATTTACAAGGTAATATGCACTTGGTACAGGAACCGAAGTCTGGAATAAGCCTCATTCACACTATCTTTCTGTTTCTATTTTGCATCAACAGGGCGCACTAATGCACATATTATTTGTTGAAAAAACAAATTGATTCATTGCAGCTTTCTGTGGAGTTGCTGCTTGAAAGAGGCCAATAAAAGGTTGTAGGATCCTATTTAAGTGAAAGATTACACAGCTCACATTTAAAAAGTGGCCACAATTGTGTGTGGCTGATCCAAATTCCCTTGGGCATAACCATTGCATCCTTGAGTATATTCCAGATCAACCCAAGCAAATGTAAACTCGGTGCCAGGTATCTACCATGGCAACTTAAACTTGGGGTGTGAGGCATGTACAGTAATTTAATACAAGTAAATAATTTGAGTTGTTCCTTGTAGCCCCAACTCCTTCCTGGGAGCTCTCTTCTGAGGCCTCAATCCTCTTCCTTGCACCACAGCCCCACAGCATTTCTGATCCACAGATGAGCACTGGTGATTGTCTTGTCAAAATGTAGGGCTAATTTATTGCCTTATTTGCACAGCAGGCTTAGATGCTTGCTTGTATGGGAGCATGATATCATAAAATGAGGCTTATGCAGTTCTCACTTTTTTTTCTTCAGAACCAGTCAGTTTCGGTTCTTACATGATGTTATGAGAACCTGATTGGTTCTCTATTATACTTTTTTTCTTTTTGGGCTGGTGAGAACTTATCAAGTTAAAACTCTTATAAGTGTAGAGGGGTTTTAAGAGCGTCCCACCAACACATTGCACAACATTCGCTTGATATATTAAGTGTGTTTCATATTAATTAGTTCATGGGTCACTCACACCTTTTCTTTTTTTTCTTTTTTTTGGGGCAAGGAGCCACATTGATTGGCCCATTACCAATTTTGGGGACATAATAAAATGACAGAATATGGCTCACCATTTTTGCTCAATATGCTATAGATTGCAAAAGTCACAACATAGTCTAAGTCATGCTCTTGATTGGCTAGATGTCTTGATTGGGCTAGGTGGTTTTTTTTTGATACTAGGTTCTAACCTTTTGCTGTCCTAGACTCATGTTTAGGGGTGGGGCTTGGAACCAAGAAATAAATAAATAATCTTGAATAGAAAAAATAAATTGTTGCATGGCCCAATGCCTAGTATGGGTGGAGCTGCTCTAATAACACCAAAAGGGTGAAATGAGACCTAAAAGTTCCTCCTACAAGAAACAAATTGCAAAAATAATGTGCCATAACCCTATGTGCTACTAGTACAAGGACGAAGTCGCAAGGTTGAAAGTGTCCAAAAAAATTGTTAAGGTTTTGTGCACCTTGAATAAAATGTCTTAATAAAATCAAAGAGCGATGTTTAAAAGCTCCAAATTCTTGTTAAAATCTCTTTACAATTTGCATGTCCATTACATGCAACATATAAATATTAGTTTACTAATTGTTTTTTGGATTTTATTATTGGCAAAGTAGGCAATAATGTAGTTAACTTAACTCAAAGTTGTAGTTTGCATCTTTTAACTAAAGTTTTAAGAGATACAACTTTAGCAACATTCGTGATCAGCCAATCAATATATAGCTCATTAGCCATAAAAGAAATTATTAAAAAAAAGAAGTGCGAGCACACTCATGAACTAATTAATATGAATTACACTATGTCCCACAGTTTATGAATAGATGAATTGTACATCCAACAATAGATGAATAAGTGCCCTAGAAATAAGAATACCCTAGAAATAACCCTTGTCTACATCCATATAGACATTGCTAAAAAGCTTAGCTAACCACGTAAAATATCCTAATCACATAGGGCCAGTGTGAACCAGCACCCATGTTGGTACCTCGACCTTTTTGATTTTGAGTGAGGTCTCTTATTAGTGACCATATTAAGCCCAATAAAGTTAGATTTGAACTCAAGAGACCCTGATTTAGTCTAAAAGCATGGGATATTTGCAATATTTAGAAATAATTTAAATGGACTTTGGGAAATTTTGAGTGAACCTCTTAGTGGCCATATTATTAAGCCCAAAAACTTGTTGGATTTGAACTCAAAGACCGTAATTTAGTCTAAAAGCATGGGATATTTACAATATTTTGAAATAATTTCAAATGAATTTTGGGAATTTTTGAGGGTAACCCTCTTAATGGCCATATTATTAAGCCCAAAAAATGTTGGATTTGAACTTGAAGACCATAATTTAGTCTAAAAGCATGGGATATTTACAATATTTAGAAGTAATTTAAATGGATTTTGGGAATTTTTGAGTGAATCCTCTCAGTGGCCATATTATAAGCCCAAAAAATGTTGGATTTGAACTTAGAGACCGTAATTTAGTCTAAGAATGAGATATTTGCAATATTTAGAAATAATTTAATATGGATTTTGAGAATTTTACCATGGTTACCAACGTGGGTGCTGGTTAACCCAAGGGAAGCGCATCACACTTGAGGGTCAGTTCAGGACATGTCAATTGGACCAAAATAAATGTCATCGTTGTCTCGGCTCCCTAAACCCTAGTTAGGCTACCACGTCCCAAGTTCTCTCCTTCCCTGTTTCTCTCGCTCGCTCGCTCGCTTTCAATGCGAGCTTGTTGCAGATGTTCTACTTCTTTCTTCACTCACTTGATTCACAAAGTAGTCGAGATTGTAGCGAAGATTGTGAACCCCCCTTTTTTTTTAAGACGGGTTTTTTCCACAGAAGAATTGTGTCGTAACAAAACATAAAAAGAGAGAGAGAGAAAAAAAAACGGGACTCTCTGGAGTTAGAGATAGATATGGGAAGGGGAAGAAGGGCGTTTGGGGAATTAGGATTTGTTTGAACAGGTAGGTGGGGTGGGTGCAGATTGATGTCGCAGAAGAAGAGGCTGAGTAGCAGCAGCAGCAGTGGCATCGAGCCGGCCAGCATGTTATCGACTACCAAGAAACCGAAGCCGCAGCAGCAATTGGGAGGGGGAACAACTACTGAGTCTTATGAGAAGATGGGGATTCGGGAACTTGTGAACGAGGAGGAGAATGTTGCCGCGGAGCTCATGGTATTGGAGCATGGTACTGGGCTTGCTGGGGCTGTGGCGTCGACGATGACGACGACGTTTGCTATGGCTGGGGGTACCACCACCAACTTATCGAGGAAGAAGGCCACGCCGCCCAACCCTGCCAAGAAGCTTGTCATCAAGCCTTTCAAAGGTAACTGGAATTTGTCTTCCCGGAGTTCTTTCTCTTCATTTAGGGTTTTGCATAAGAACTCTTCGATTAGGGTTCTGCACACTGCTATACAGTACCATCATCCTGTTCATACTGATGTCTCCTCTGCTTTTTGATAGCATGTTCAAGGCCCATGATGATGTCATGCACACAAGGAGTATCCTCCTGAGAAGGACATAGTGCTCTGGGGAGGAGCACTACATCCATCAAATTATTCTTCACTCTCAAACTTCTTCATGAGTGTCACAATTCGAATGAAGCTGTGAACCTAGAAACTGAACAAAGAATTTTCCTTGCAACCACAGATTCAGTCCTCAAAAGCATGTTGCACTGTGCTGTCCAAAACTCTCAATGACAAAGTGGCTATCTGTTGAAACCATACTGCACTTCACTGTGTATGATGCTGATTAAGCAACAATGTAGCATGACTGCAAGGAAGACTGTGAGTGCCAAAGTAATTACTGTATGCCGCGCAATGCATTGTTAGCAGGACCAGTACAGTGGAGTACTGCTTGAGCACTCTTCTTCTGAACTAAAATCTGAAGTTGGGTTTAGCTCTGAAAGCCATTGGTTGCCTGGATTGCAGAGAAGCCAAAGCTTCCCAATAATTTTGAGGAAATCACATGGGCTAAGATCAAGGAAGCTGTCACTGCAATCCACCAAAAGCAGCCAGTTAGTTGCAGCCTGGAGGAGCTTTATCAGGTAAGAAATGAATTCTTATTCAGGCCTGTTGAAGTTGCCAAGTATCTCTGGATTCCAACTTGACCATGTGTTGTGTTGTGTTTTGTTTACTTCATGCTTCTTTTTGCAGGCAGTTGAAGATCTATGCTTACACAAAATGGCTGGGAATCTATATCAGAGGCTTCAGCAAGAATGTGAGGTGCACATTGCAGCTGAGCTGCGATTGCTAGTAGGGCAGAGCCCTGATGTGGTTGTTTTTTTGTCACATGTTGCAAGCTGTTGGCAAGGTCACTGTGATCAAATGCTTTTAATACGCAGCATTGCACTCTACCTTGACCGCACATATGTCATTCAAAACTCAGGTGTACGGTCCCTCTGGGACATGGGTCTCCAGCTCTTCCGTCGCCACCTCTCTGCATGCCCGGAAGTTGAGTTGAAAACTGTCTCTGGTCTTCTTCATCTCATTGAACAAGAGAGGTGAACATCTTACATGACTTCAGGAATTTTTTTAAAGAAAATTTCCCAAAAGTAAACCCTCTTGAGCGTTCACTTCCAAAAGTCAAATATTCATTGTTCCATGAGGAGGCGAAAACTGTGCCGGTTTTCCCTGGGCCATTGAAGAACTTTAAAATCAGGTTTTCTGAAATGTGCATGATTTGACTGTTCAAAAATGTAACCTTTTGCTTCTAGGTGATTGTACTAGAGCAATACCAGGTGATGAAGATGATGCTGCATTGTTGTCCAAGTGTACAGCGGTTTCTGGTTGGATCTTCCATGTTGTGCAGACAGGTTGCTGTAGTAGATGTCCAGGGATCCTCAGGAGAGCATATTTTACATGATGTGCAGGACAGGGGAGACAGTGGATCGAACACTTCTGAAGCACTTATTGCGAATGTTCAGTGCTCTGGGTATTTACTCAGAAAGCTTTGAAAGGCAGTTTCTAGAGTGCACTGCTGATTTCTATGCTGCTGAAGGAACACGTTTTATGCAGCAAACTGATGTGCCAGATTACTTGAAACATGTGGAGGTGAGTAAGGGTAACTTACTTCTCCTTTGCAGTAAACATATTTGGTGAATTGGCTAAAGCCTGGGGAGGGGCAAACCAGGATATCAAGAGAGCAATTTTCTCTCTACTTTGAGTGTAGATGTACTACCCTTTGTTTTGGTGTAAGTTTGCTCTATGGTGCATCAAAGTGGTTATAAGTACGGTTGGAGATGAGGTCCCACTTAAATTTGCAGTTAAGCCTGCTGCCTTCTGTCAAGTTGATTGCAAGCATGCTCTGCTAAAGAAACCGATGCAAATACATCTTTAGTCAAATTTCTGCACTTCCCTCAGTTTGATGTCTCTGATCATGTCTGATGTATGTGTGTCTGTGTGGCTTTTGTTCTGGTCTGGGTTCTGTTTGCAGGCACGACTACATGACGAGAATGAGAGATGTTTACTCTATTTGGATGCAAGTACACGGAAGGCTTTAATTGCCACCTCAGAAAAACAGCTGCTTGACCGGCATACAGCTGGAATGCTTGATAAGGTAAGGTTTGTACTTACTGTATATTGTGGGTATAGTTTTGTATTGTTGATCACTTTCTGGTGTGGGTGGGTAGTGTTATGCAATCTTTTACCTTGCCTGGTACAGTCTGAAATTATGTGCACTGTTTCAGATCTTTGTTCATTTCTAATAATGAAGGCAACATTAATGCTGAAGCCTTTTGATGAGGATCACGTCATTCATGCTGCATGGTCTGGGGAGTCTTCAAGGAGTTCCAAGTGGTCAAATTTATAGCCTTTATCTAAGGAAATTCTAGATTCATGTTTGAAGTAAGATTTTTTGAGTATTTTTTCAGGGATTCCGAATGCTGATGGATGCAAACCGTGTTGGAGATCTTCAGAGAATGTATTCTCTTTTCTCCCGTGTAAATGCCCTGGAGCTTCTGCGGCAGGCTTTGAGTGCATACATTAAGATGACAGGGCACAATACTGTAATGGATGAAGAAAAAGACAAGGATATGGTGTCATGGTTATTGGATTTGAAGGCCCGCCTTGATGTCATTTGGGAAGAAAGCTTCTCAAAAAATGAAAGCTTCTCCAACACTCTCAAAGATGCATTTGAACATCTCATCAACCTTCGTCAGGTTGTCTAACATGAACTGTCATCCACCTCTTTTTCACAGGCATCTGGTGATTTATTCTACACATGGAATTCTGTGTTACAATGGAGAACTAGCAAGGTCACTAGAGTGTATTTGCTAGTAGTAATCATCAGGGGAAATGATTGTTGTTCAACAAGAAAGTGGTGCAAAAGTGTCCGACAGCCATAAGTCAGATCCCCAAAGAGGGAACTGGATGAAAACTGTCTGATGTGTTGATGTTTTGAATTGTCTGCCTAGGGTTGAAAGATTTTTTAGGATGGCCATGGTCCCAGTGCAGTGAGATATGTATGCTCCTAGAAGTTGCCAGTTTCAGAAGTTAACAAAACAGATACCCAGGATTTCAGAATGTTGACCAACAGCTCTGCCAAATTTTGTGGGTTCAGAATCGACCTGCAGAGTTGATTGCTAAGTTTATCGATAGCAAGCTTCGGGCTGGAAACAAGGGGATCTCTGAAGAGGAGCTTGAAGGAACACTTGATAAAGTGCTTGTTCTTTTTAGATTCATCCAGGTATGTTTTGGAGTGGGGATTGTTGATGGGTTCTACTGAAATCACAAAGTAGTCCCCTGGCTCAGGAATTGAAGTTCGCTTTAGTTGGGTTTATTGACCATGTCTGACTGTTTTCTGTCACATGGGACACAGGGCAAGGATGTATTTGAGGCATTTTATAAGAAAGATTTGGCAAAGCGATTACTTCTGGGAAAGAGTGCATCCATTGATGCTGAGAAGTCTATGATTTCCAAGGTATTTTCATCATGTTTACTCTATCAACTTGGTGTCTCAGTTAGTTTTCAGCTTTGCCAAATTGCTGTAGCTTTACTTTCATTATGTATGGAACAATTTAGGACTTTACTAGACACTACTATCTTCATTGATTTGTGTGTGAAATTTAGGATTGTATTTGGAGTATTCTCTAAAAATGTTCATGTTGGTGTTGCAAACTAAATAATTATTTGAGCTCTTTTCCACAATGGCATTAAAATACACTGTGACCATTCTGACAATCTGCCTTGTTTTGAGTTTTCCAAGTTTTACTTCCTTACTTTAGGAGAGCAGTATTCATGTAGTTGCTTGCTTGCACAGTGCAGCTATTTATGTTGATTCTCTTGGTTTTTGTTTTGGATATGTCTGGAGGCAGCTTAAGACAGAGTGTGGGAGCCAGTTCACCAATAAGCTGGAAGGCATGTTCAAGGTCAGAATCATGGCCTGAATTGATGATGGGGTATTTTGGTTATACTGTTTTTGTTGGTGTGGAACTTTTTGGAGAGTATGCTTTGAACACGTCTAGTGAATTCTTAAACATTTCATATGATGTTCACGTTGTCATCACAAGAAAGTGGTCATTGGGATTGTTAGTGCTGCCACGCCCACCCCCCCCGGTTGTAGTCATGGCAATGCAGTATGTGTTATCTCATCTGAATATCTTAGATATGACCCAACCACCTCCTTGGTACAGGACATTGAGCTATCGAGAGAGATAAATGAATCATTCCGGCAATCAGCTCAGGCTCGAACAAAGCTTCCTTCAGGAATTGAGCTAAATGTCCATGTTCTTACTACAGGGTATTATTGTCTGTCTTCATTCCTGGTTTTATCATGTAAGGTTTTCATATGTACACTTGTGGATGACTGTAATATGTTGATGGGAGTCAATGCATTGCATTTAACTGTGAGAGGAGTGTTCTCTAAGCATGCAATCCCAATTCACCACACAAGGACTGAATGATTATTTACCTGCAAGGTGAACTCTTGTGAGGAAGTAACTGTGGACTTTAGAAATACAAGTTATGGACAGAAGCCAGAGAGGAGTTAAGTTTCATATAACACAAGGGCATGTAATGTCACCTAAGACTTACCAGTAGCTCAAAATATTGTGATGTTGTAGGGGTTTGTGCATTCAAAAAAAATTACATGTTGTTGAATCTCTCACATCTAGACAGTTATGATGGTTGGTGAGCCTTGGTATGGGCATTCACAACTGGATGATGAGCTTTCATTCACAGATGTTTGTTTGGATTGGGTGCAGCTATTGGCCAACATATCCACCCATGGAGGTTCGTGTGCCACTTGAGTTGAATGTGTACCAGGTGATTTCCCACATTTTCCTAGTCTATAGTTTTTGCAATATCAGCATAGACAAGGTTATGGTTGGATATGTTCTGTCTTTTGTAATTGATCTTCCAACCTTGAATGGTAGAAAAGGTCACAAGATGTGAACATATGTAGTAATGCCTGTGGGAGGATGTTATTGTGAGCAATTTAGATTGCTGACTATGCCCCAATTTTTTGGTCTCTGAAACACAGGACATCTTCAAGGAATTCTACTTGAGTAAGCATAGTGGTCGGCGCTTGATGTGGCAAAATTCTCTGGGCTATTGTGTTCTCAAGGCCAATTATCCAAAGGGGAAAAAGGAGCTTTCTGTTTCTCTTTTCCAGGTAACTTTTCTTTAATCTTCTTTGGTAAGTCATCCTGTTGCCAATGAGGGCCCTATAATGGATAGAGCCTGCAGTGCACCTGTCACTGGCAATCGGGTCAGTCATGCAATCATGGAGTGTCTTCCTCCAAACCTTAGAAGATTTTGGTATCCTCTGTTGTGATCTCCTCCCCTAGTAGCTTGTAAGAATGTGGAATATTTAGGAGATTTGTTTAGTTACAGAGATTTTGCAAAGAGTTTGCGCCTCTTGGAAGTCCAGAAGATTTTGAGTAGTGATTCGACTTGGTCCAATTTCCAAAGTTTTATTAGGCCTCATTTTGGTCATGTAAGTTCCACCAACCTAGACATAACCTAGACATTCTTTGAAGACCTAGTTGATCTTTAAGGCCTTTCCTAGAAGTACTGGGTTTAGGTTGTCTTTTCTGAATGGTTTGTCTCTTCAAGAGGCTAGTTCTAATGGTCTTAACAAAAACTTTCTTAAGCAAGAAGAGATCCCAGGGGTGCATGGAATCTTGAGTGAATGGAAATCAAAGGTCCTTAGTTGAACATCCAATATCTGTCCCTTAACCATCATGGCCCCTCAGTTCTTTTCTCTTGTGTTTGTCAAAACACCTTAAAAGATTCCAGCTTTCTTTTTTAGTGTTTACTACATGGGTAAATGTAGTAATAACTTTGTGTTGTCTGTAAAGAACACTATGTAAGCATCATGTAAGAAGCATTTTGTTGCTTCAGTTTTCAATGAGATTATTTCTCTTGAAGGAACTTATATGAAGTCTAGTTTGTATCAATCTGAAGTTTTAAGTCTTCATAGTACTTTTGATGCTGCTAATTAGTCTAAAGTAAAGTGTGGCCATTGTCTTCCCTTCCTTTAAGGAGCTTGGAGGTTCCAAAAAACCCCAGGAAGCCTAGATTTATGGCTAGTTCTATTTCTCTCTCAGAGCTTTCTCAGTGGTTAAGCTCCCTCTATAAAGCTATCCTGCTAGTGGTCAATGACCTGTGGTTTGCTAAGTTGCAAGAAGTTTGATTTGCAGTTGGGTCCTTAAAGTACTGGAAAATCTTCTTTCCTTGTGTCGCAGTCCTTTAATTTTTCAACTCTTTATGCCAAGTTCAATCTATCAGATTTGAAACCTAGATAGAAATGTTCTAGAAATTAGGATTCTTCATAGGTTGTGCAAGTCCCATTGTTTCAATTCTCTTTTGGTTCAGAGTTCAGCCTTTGTGGAGATAAAAGTCTGTCGACTCTCTCCAAAGCTTCGAGATAGCAATACTCCAGTGTTTTCTTCTTGGCTAGATTACCTGTTAGATAAACTTTTTCTTCTCATTTGGTCAGTCATTTCTTCAGCAGTCAATTTGTGGATAAAGGGGTACCAATTGCGCAGCTTTTAGCTGACTTCTACCTGTCCTTTGAGCTTGAGTTTTGGATCATCTTATTAAGTCTGATTCCTGTTCAGTTTTTCTTTATAAGTTAATGTTGGCAAAAAGGTTTGCAGATGATCTGTTTGTTGCTCATATCCCTGCTTTCTCCAACTTCTGTAATCTAGACAAATATTGATGTGGTGGTATATACCTTGTCTATTACAAGATCTCAGAGTTAGTGTTATCCCAATATTCTAAACACCAGTGTTGACTTGTCTGACATGTGTTCTGAGCCAGAATATGCAGGCGTTATCATGATTTGTATGCCATGTGAATTTCAATATTTCAGATTATGCTAAGTTTGGAGTTGTCAATAGTCAGTTTTATAACTTCTTATGATTCTGTGGCTCCATAGAGTTCTTCATAGCTCAAAATGGTAAGCTGGTCTCCTGAAGAAAAATGTTTACTCTTCAAAGTGTCTTTTAGATTGGACCAGAGGTTACCGACATTTCTGTGTTGCTGATTTTGGAATTCTGAGAATAATATTTCAAATGCTTATGAATCGAAATTGTGGAGCTTTCCTAAGCCCAGTCTGTAGTCTTAATGAATGGAAGCCCTCCTGAAGTATCATGTTTTGAGCATGGTTGATGACATGGAGCATTTTGTGTTATGTGTGAGGATATCACACTATAATATGCTAGGGCTTGAGCGACAGCTGCCCCTAAAAACCACATTTCCTGTGGCACTTGTTGTGGATTTGTGCAGACGGTTGTGCTGATGCTTTTCAATGACGCACAGAGTCTGACATTTCAGGAAATCAAGGACACCACAGCTATTGAGGATAAAGAGCTTCGCAGAACACTTCAATCACTGGCTTGCGGAAAAGTTCGCATCCTGAACAAGGTTTGGGACCTCATTCTTTTGTTGCAATTGTGTAAGACATGCGTATAGTTTGGTTTTACGACTGCAAGAATGCTTTGTGTTTGCTTTGGTCAATAGCTTGAAATATGAGACCTATGATTGATTTGTAACTTAAAATTCAAGCTGTATATGAGCAATCTGCCATGTGAGGGAGATCACATTTTGTATCACCACCAGACACCTCTGGAAGTCAAGTGTCAAGCCGTGGTTAGGGTTAGATGCTTTGCTTGTATGCTTGGCAAGCTAAAATGAAATGAGCTTACCATTGTCATGCAGCTTGAGTGAGGGTACTGTTGATTCTTTTGATTAGCTATGTCTCTGTGCTAGCAAACACCATGACTGTTTTCCAGTTTTCCTGTTGCTTTGAGAAATATGACAGGAAGTCAGGATGCAGATTTTTGTGTAATTCATTGGCAGAATTTTTGGCAGTCTATTATGTACCTAACTACACCCACCTTTGGGAGCTGATGAATTCTGTAGGGAATCATGGCAACTAGTCACTGCTATTTATGATGAAGGTGATGTCTGATTCTTTGTGATGACACTCATGAAGTTAGCACCACCCTCATTTTTGTCATGTTAGGTTTGGTGTTGCTGGAAGTGACACAATGGTTAACTTCAAAACCATTTTGGTGCAGTTTTGACTGCAATCTCATAGATATAACTGAAAACCTCTCTATACTGTCAACTCAGTAATTTGTATTGTTAGTGGACTTGTTCTCATAGTCCTTTGACTGAGCTGATCCCCTGCAAATGGAAGACCACTGGTTGTATCATGGACTGCCTGCATAATGGGCTTTGTGTGAATTGAAGCATGGATTTGATTTATGGGTTCAGAATCCAAAAGGAAGGGATGTGGAAGATGAGGACAGCTTCACTTTCAATGTTGATTTTGTTGCCCCTCTTTTCCGCATCAAGGTAAATTGTTAGCATCTGTGTATGCTTCTTCTTGCAGGCTTATTTTCAGACTACTGACAGTTCCCCTCTATTGGTACCTTGTGTGTTGTCTCCCCCAAACAAGGGGATACCAATTCCTCTTGTTTGTCCATAGTGTTGGTTCATTTGTTGTAAGTGGCATGTAAACATGATGGGTTATTTGATGAATCTGAAAGTATTTTGGATTGTTTTCCCTGCTGAATAGGTCAATGCTATTCAATTGAAGGAGACAGTAGAGGAGAATACTAGTACCACTGAGCGAGTGTTCCAAGATCGTCAATATCAGGTAAAGTAAATATCTTGCAATTTTTTTGACCTCTTGTAGGAGAAAGTTAAGTCAGCTTGTGGTGAACTTTTGTCAGAGCTAAGAGAATGATTGCACCTTTGCTGATGCACTTAGATCCTTACTAAGAGGTCAACATTCTTTGGATTTGATCCAAAGAAATGTTGTTTACATATCTCTGTTGAAATACTTGCTGATTGCACTTGTTGGTCAGTTACCATGCATTTGAGTATTTCCTATGATTACTGTGTTCCCCTGTGTTTGATCATGCAAGAAATTGTCATGAGTATGAGTTCTCAGAATCATGATACAGTTGCAGAGATTTACCCATCATTAGGACTTGAAGCAGTTCCTTCTGAATGATGTTTCACATGAAAATTTTGAATTCTACATTTCCTGATGACAAAATTCTACTTACTGTGTCAGTAATTTGTTGTGTTGCCATATGGTACAACTGGACTGTTGATTGTTTTTCCAGCTTTATATATGAATCATCCTCAGGTAGAGGGAGCTGATTGATTTGTTGAAGCAAAATTGATGCCTAAGAAGGAAATCCTTGGTTTGGAACTATACAGATTGATGCTGCAATCGTGCGGATAATGAAGACACGCAAAGTTTTGAGCCATACTTTGCTAATTACAGAGCTCTTTCAGCAGGTATTGTCCAATGTTTTCACACCTGTAGTCTTCTCTGGTTATTCTTTTCCTTCAGGTGATACAGGAACATTTTGATTGGTGCTTAATTTTGCTTGCATGATTTCTCTATGATCCTTAGGGTGGTAAAAAGGAGAAGTATGCTATGGGGGGTTTAACATAAGGGTGTAGGATGTCTGACTTGTGAAGTACACAGTTGGAATTGATAGGAGGATGTTACTTGCCACAACTTGTTAAAAGATAGTTCTCCTATTTTATTGCTTTTACAAGGCTTTATTGACCGAACTCCTTGAGAGATTATAGAGAAATCTGAGTTGGGGTCTTTGATTTTGCAGCTCAAATTTCCAATTAAACCAGCAGATTTGAAGAAGCGAATAGAGAGTCTAATTGACCGTGAGTACCTTGAGAGGGACAAGACAAACCCTCAAATATACAATTACCTTGCCTGAAGTGATTTAGTAGATTGTTTAGTTCCTTGTTGCTTCCATGAGAAATGCTTTTGGTCAATATTTGTAAAGGAATCAAGTTTTAACATCATGGGGCTGGGTCCCAGATAGTCCATGTGTATTTTCACTCCCAAGAGTGGGGTTGACAAACTCTCAGTCTGCTCTTCTCCAGTGATGTTCATGTTTGTTGATCTCACCTAGTTTGAAGGGGTATTTCGATTTCTGTCTGCAGATGGAAGGAAGCGATTTTTGTCTCTGTCCCTTTGACCATTGCTCTTTTGACTTGTGGTTCTGCTTTCTCTTGCTTGGGTTGTTCAATGTAGCCCTCTTGCTTATGTAAGGGGGTTTCAAGAGGAGCAAAGTTCTCTCCCTGAGCAATATGCATTTCAAGGTAAGTCTGATGACTGGAATGATCCCTTGGTATGGTAGGAGCCACTGTTCTGTTGTGTTTCTCTTTCCTGTTTCTCTAATTTATTCTCTTTAAACCTGTGCACATGGTCTGTAGTTACAAGTCTGTGTAATAATGGGTACAGTCTTTGGCTCATCTAAAGGGTTTTGGAGAGAATATCTGGATTGCCTGGCTGGGGTGTAACATTGTGGTAGGTGAAATTAAATTAGCAATAGTTTTGTAAAGGGGAGGTATTCATATGCAGGGAAGTCCTACAACTGAACTGAACTAGTGGACCCTTTGTTGCGGCTTTGCTGTTCCTGCCCCTGATCTCTCTTTATTTCATTTTCACCCATCCTACATTGTGCATGCTCTATGCTTTCCATCCTCACAGATAATTCTTTCCGAGGAAAGTCTGTCTCTCATGTTAATCTTTCATTCTGTGCCGAGTGTTCCTTGGTGCACAGTTTTTCTGTGCAAAGTCTGTGGATTGCTTGCATGTGATGCTGTTACCATCTGCACATTATTGTGTTCAATTTTATGAATGCATACCCTCAGGAATGTGGGAGTTCAACACAGAGCTTCTAAATATCCGAGCATACATGGCCTTCATCACTGACGAATCCAAACTGGATTGCCCGTAGTAGAGAAGGTATGATAGAACAGGAGTTGAGGTTCTGGGATCCAAAAAACAGTTGGTAGGTGGTTGCAACATGTTGAAGCCTATGAAATGGTCAAAGGCTAAGTAAGGATTGTAAATGAGGGAGCTTCAAAATAGTTGCATTTTCAATTGTGCCACTAACTTGTTCTATGTCACAACTGAATCAGCCTGATTTCAGTTTTGTATTAGTCCATACTGATTTGGCTTTACCTTGGTAATGAGGTTGAACTTAGATCATGCAATATAACATCCTTAGGGTCATGAAACAATTAGAAAATAATAACATCAATACCCATGTACTTGTATATATTGTAGTAATACCTTTGGAGAGGATTGGCATCATCTGAGACGACCTTATTCTTCAAGCCCAAAAAATAACTACAATTTTTTGAGATGTGAGAATATTTTCTATCTTTGAAGCCAAAAAAGAACTATAGATACTTTGAACATGTTTCAAAAATAACGACACACAAATTAACACCTCAAACAAGTGAAGCAACATAAGGTTTCATACCTATTTCAAGCAATTCAATAGTTACAAAGACCTTACATGAAGCAAATGAATAAAATATCGTTGATTTGGCAAATTAGAATGCATAGATAGACCTCTTAAAAAATGACCAAACACAACAAAATGCAAATTTTTTGTGCAATAGAATCAAAGATGGTTAAATCCTTTCAATGCCTAGGGGTGATCGATTAGAGCATTCCCTCAATTTGTAATATGCATGTTGGTTTTCAACTTCTTCCATGCCTTCAACATATTCTACAAATGTCAACCTCCTCATTACATTGCACATTTCAATTGTTGGGTCCAAGACATAGCCCTCTTCATCTTTGATTATCAATTTGTGTAATGTGACACATGCCATCAATACATTTTGCAATCACATTGCAATCCCACAATTGATAAGGATTGGTCATAATTTGACATTTTGATTGCAAGCCATCAAAATAATACTTGACATCTTTGTGAACTGTCTTTTGGAATGTGTAAAAATGTTGGTGTTTTTCTCCTTGTGGTGCATGGATGGTAGATATGAACATCAACCATCATGGATAAATGTTGTCAACAAGCAAATAATATTGAGAATGCACATTGCCATTCACTTGAAACTGAGGTCAACACTTACACCCCTCACAAATCCAAAATAAAAAAGTTCATGTTTGAAGCATTTAAGTTGTTGTAACCTCCTAGCAATTTGAAATACACATGCCATATACAAAATCTTTGATTAGTTATCACCTCCAAAATTATTGATTTGTTTCCATCTTTGCTAGCGAATGAACCTTGCCAAGCAAAAAAATAGTTTTTTCCATCAATAATGCATGTAATCCCTTGAAACAAACATTCTTGGCCAACCCCTCTTTGCATTCACTTTCATTTGTTTCTCCAAATCTAATTGAGTGGGTTGTTTAAAGAATTTGGGTTCAAAACTTTTTTGATCTTTTTCACAAAATGCTTGAAAATTTTGAATGATGTGTTTTTTTTCTAATTATGCAATATTCATCATAGGCATTGGGAGCTATACCATGTGCAAGCATGTGCAATGCACTTGTACATTTTTGAATGGAGTTCAATCCAACAACGCCATTATATGCATCTTTCTTCTAGACAAAGTAATCATCATGTGCACAAATGTTCTCCATGATTTGGAAGAATAGTGAGCAACAATTTGATATCAATGGTGGAAAGGGCAATTTTTGAGAATTCTAGGAAATAATCTCACAAAATTTGACGATGGCCAATTCCATGTTCTTGGGTTACATTTGTTCTATGACCTAGGAGGGACCCCTTGTTTTGCCTTCTTGCCATCTGTTGAAAATTTGGTATCTACAACAATAATGCAACAAACACATGGGCTTCATCTTTAAGTCGCTACACAATCCCATAAGTAGTTGTTACTATCTCACCATCATGTTGCAAAAGAAGTTGGGTTGCAAGGAAACAAGTTGCGAAATGAGAAAATAGATGAAAATTGATAATATATGTTCAATGACAAGCTTGTAAAGAGGGCCATGTTGCAAAATAGATAGTTCCTTTGTTGAGGGTGAGCCATGATGATAAGGCATGAGTGGGCTTCACATTGGATCCACCTTTACATATGACGAGCCATCCATCAAAGTCACTAGTTTTAGTGTAAAGATGATTTTCACAGTTGACTTTTACTAGCATTGACAAATTGTGCAAAATTGTTATGCCAAAACCATTTTGCTAAGCATGTTTTGACATTTATTCATTTAGTTTTAATTTGCAAGGTTGCACATTGAGAACATGTGGAATTGCATTTAAAGAGATTTGTCATTCATGATACCCCTCTTACACCATACACATATTCATCCTTTGTTATCTTACATTCTTGTAATGTAAATTTTGAGCCAAAAATGCATCCATGGCGCATTATTACATAGAAATAAACATGACCACTTTCATAGTTGTTTTTTATTTGACATTTGTTTTTTGATTTCCCTTCAATTGCCATTCAATATTAGTGTTGGGGAGGGGGGGGCATTGCACCTAAGGTAAAGGCACCTAATAATATTAGTATACCTTAAACCACATTTTACTTTTCCTTCTATAAATGTTCAAATATTTTGAGAATTCAAGATTATATTGTCTTGTCTTTAAGACTAAAATATGTGTAAAAAAAAATTGAACTCCAATTAATTTAGATTATTTATTTTGGTGAAAGCATACTACAGTGGACTCCTTTGGGGTGTCACATTATATTACTTTTCAGGGGTGTGCATGTTTGAGTGTATCCCACCTCAAACTTTTGAAAGAATTTCACAATATTTTTACATATTATATTAAGATATAACCTAAACAAGATATTAGAAAAGAAAATATTTCATTTCATTTTATAAAGTGGGAAATTGGATTATATTTGTGGAAACAAATATAGTGTATTTATGTATTAAAAAAACACAAATATATTCCCAAAAAAAATTAAATGATTTTTAATTCTTAGGAAAGTTAAAGGTATATTGAACAATGTCATTTCACATAATTTGAACCATGTTTGGATTCCATGTGACCAATTTGAAAATTCAGAACATGAATTTTTTCAACAAAAATGAGATAAATGTGTGGTAAATTGAAAATTTGGCAAGTAACCACATTCATGGAAGATGATAAACATAACTAGATGGGCCATTTAAAAGATTTTATTAAAATTGATTATTTTAATAACTAATGAAAGTTTAAAGTTAGTGCAATCAAAATGAGAGGGTGACCGTATTATACCATTGTATACTATAAATATATTCATGGATTCTTCAATATATATTATGATATTTATTATTAAAAAAATTACACAACATTAATTTCATAAAAACAATAATTATAGGGCCCAAAAATCAAAATTGATACCCAAAATCAAATGTACCATACTTTTGGAATAATTATACTATATTATTATAATAATAAACCTAAAAATGTCCCAAGGGGGTTCACTATAATATGTATTCACCCATTTCGACAATTTTAGGTACCTCTACCTTATGGGTATTACTAGGTGCACAATAGAACCTTTGAAAAAA
>Ga0116231_10000979_pt1 | contig 55785 bp, 34 predicted proteins | sample S1TSphgellanicum_2_FD_89695 | JGI IMG/M metagenome (GOLD analysis project Ga0116231, IMG submission 89695) | Host-associated microbial communities from peat moss isolated from Minnesota, USA - S1T2_Fd - Sphagnum magellanicum MG | ecosystem: Host-associated > Plants > Peat moss > Unclassified...
AAAAATAATAATTTTTCAAAAATTTTTCTTTCTTTTTTTTTTCTTGTTTTCTCCTTTTTGGTTTCTTCTTTTTTTTTTTTTTTCCTTTTTTTTTCTTTCTATTTTCCAACTTTTCATCCATTGCATGACTTTCTTTTTCAAAATTTTCTCCACCATGCAATATTTCCCAATGTGTGAATTTTTTATCAAATGGATGAAAATTTGTGAAAATGTCACATCATGGTTGAAAATTTGTGGACTAACTTGGATGACAAGTTGAGGGCATATTCATTTGTTATGTGCAACCCTCGAAATATTCTAAGGGATTGCAATTTTCTTGAATGCTATAGTGAGAGTGTGTAGCCAAGCCTTTTAGGGAAATGTGGCACCAATTCTCTTTCTCCTTGGGGAACTTGGCTCCAATTATTTTTCTCTCTTGGGCAAGTTAACCAGCAAAGTGGGACCAAGTTGCACAGGAATGGATGTTTCGCTTGGAGAAGTCAACACATGCTCCCTAGGGAAATCACAACCGCAATTCCAAGGGAAGGGGGCCCGGTCCACACAAAACCTTAGGAACAGCCAATTTTGCCCAAGGATGATTGTAATTATGCATGAGAAGGCAATGTTTCCCCTGCAAAACAACTTCCTCGTGCAATGTTCCCACCTTCCTGGAGGAAGAGAGAGAGAACTTGGAAAAAATCCATTGCATTCTGCCATGTGTGGGTCCAAGGAAAAAAGAAAACCCTTGAGCCCAAATGGCAACACCCAAGGGGAAAACCCTTGACCAATAGCAAAAAATAAAATGAAAGAAGAGAAAAGAAATAGAAAGCAAATACATACCCAAGAAAACTTCAAATAAAAATATTGACCCCAAAAAAACAAGAACAAACACACAATTAAAAAAAGGAAAAAGAGAAGGGACAACTTCCCTGGGGAAGGTGGTACAATGTTGCTTGCACAACCTTCTTGAGGCAACACAACCATTGCTCCCCAACACTTTCCTTATGGAAGGTGCCATATAATATTGCGTAGAGAACATTACCTTTTGGGGAGAACACAACCATTGCTCCCCAACTATTTCTTTACCCAAGTTGTTTGAGGAGCACCATTTTTCTCCCTTCTCAGATGAAATCAATTAGAGAAAAAGATGTGGCATAAAAAGAATTTGAACCTTGCACTTCTAACATAATAAAAAGTTGCGACCATTATGCCATAATGTTTTATTCAAAAGCTAAGTTACATGGGTTATACTTAAAACAATTATCATAATTCATGTACCTTGAAAAAAACTTGGGAAAACAAGCATAAATCTCTCTCACCATTTTGTTTTTAATTTCCCTCTTATGTTCCCATATAGTTCCCAATAGTTCCCCATTATTTATGTAAAATCTGAAAATTGTGCTTTATCATGTCCATGTAGATGCCCGTGTCCATGGGAAAGAGGTTAAGTAGATAGATTTGAAAGAAGTTAATTATTAAATTATTTTAAAATGGACATGAAATGGCATATGTTCAATTGGCTTTTCATATCTATGTAAATGGGTAGGGGAAGGAATGAGGTGGTTAGCTTTGGAAGAGGTAGGCCTAGACAAAACACACACACACATATATATAATTTTTTATTATACAAATGATTTCATCTTGGGTATTTGTGGTATGCATGCATACTTTTTGTGTTAGAGTTTGAGTTTCATTTAGTTCATTGGTGGTGTTTAGTGCTTGCCCTGGCAAACTAAACAAATGACATAAATTTGACAAAAACTACCCCACACCAAAATCTCAATTAAAATGGGGCAAAAAATTTCCCCCAGTTTTTTCCTCAAAAAATTGTGAATTATTTTTTTCCCTAATACACATGGAATTTGCAATAGAATATTTCTGCTTCACTTATTTTTGCTACCAGGATGTAAACACTTGCCATAAAATCACAAATACCACTCTCACCCTCTTGAGAATATTCAACATCAAACATTAGTGATGGGCATGGTACAACACATAAAATTTATACCTTGGTTTCCCCACCACCAATTTATTTTATTATTAATTTTTTTTTAATTATAAATTCTTTCAAATAATTATTCCTTGATTTGTATTTTTGGGGGTTATGTTGATATGTACTTGAACAAACACAAGAAAATGGTTCTTCTGAACCTTCCAGTTGTTATAGTTTTGTCTTGTGAAGGGCCTTTACACACCCTTTAGTTTCCAAGCTCATTCACCACTTGCTAGGAAGTAATGGAAACTTTGGGACACACACAAAAGAAGTAATGTTTTGAACCAAAGGGTACCTTAATTGGCAATTGAAACGAATAGGAAACCAAATACCTAGGTGCAAGATTGATTGGTTAGTCTTTGGGAAACTTCAGCATAAGATCTGATACCCAAGTATAAGGTAAATGGTACCCAAGTAACCTTTGATGCTCACCCAATACATGTAGGTAGTTCATATCCAAGGCTGAGCCACCTAAGGAGCTCACATAGGTCCACACTGTTTGAAGTTAGCAAGAAACCTTTTCCCCTTGGTGTCCTTTCATATCTTCGGCTTGTATACAAGTGCAATTGTTCTTGAGGGAGAAGCCAATGTGTGCGATGTAGATCCAACTGCCCAAGGTTGAAAAGGCAAGCCCTGCATGGGTTGAACCTTCACCAAAGCATAACTACTGTACAAATCCAAAACCAGATTGGATTTTGTGTATGTTTTGGTGTGGGGGGTGTGAATTGTGTGCTTACAAGCATGTGATTGACCAAACATAGCTAGGAAGAATTGGATCCATCATGTTGAAATCAACAAATTTATGAACTTTTATCTCCTTTAAAACCAAAGAAGAAAGGGAAGAAAACCCAAGTTCAATTGTGAGAAATCCTTGTCTATTTTCTTTTCCTATGTGCCCAAGACTTCAATTCACAAAGAAGAATAACCCAGGCTTGTCTTGACTTTCAAATTTACCCAAACATTTGTAGGCTACCAAATTCTTAAATCTTGGCCCATGCAAATATTTCACATATCACATATACCATAAATTTGCATCAAAGTTGTTGCTCACTCTTTGAAAATTTTGTGCAACCCAAATGCGAGAGTTGATTTTGTGTTGGATGCTTCACACCAAGATAGGAATGATTATTTTATTTTATTTTTTCTGTTTCTATCACAAATTTCTGGATTTTACCTGAAATATTAAGTAATATGGGTGCAAATGAAATTGACATGCACATATCAAAAGTTTTCAAATAGGTGTATGCTGAAGCAGGACTAGTAGCTGTTGGAATTTGGGATTGTCTTCTTCAAGAGAATAAATTTAGCCAAGATGAGTAACAATCTATTGATAGAAAGAGCCCTTCATGGTGTCTTCAATACCACAAGTTACATTACATTTGGCACTACAGATGACCCTCTCCCATACCCTCACAAGGATGTTAATTTGTTATGGCTCTCTCTTTCAAAAGCCCACCAATATAATCTTTTGTGAGTAGGTAGGCTTGGAAGGAATGCGCCATGTTTTGAACTTGCATTGCACCCAGACTTAGTTAGTTTGTCAAGTGAGTGAATTAACATGATAAAGGGAAATCTCCATGAAATTAGATTAGTTATGTGCAAGCAACTTGTTGCTACTGTTGATAATAATGTACATTCTTAACTTCAACGGATAACAATACCTATGCAGCACCTCAGTATTTTTTTCCAAGTCAAATTTGTGATACATATTATATGATATAACCCAATTTGGCTATCTGTTAGAATCTATTTTAGAAATATGGTCATTTGTATTTAAAAAAATCAGGTGGATTTTTGCCATTTAAAAAATTTCTCCACAAGAACATTGCAACTTATTTGCAGTAGAGAGTGACAGATAAATGCTTGTTGTTCTTCATGTTTTCCTTTATTTTCTGCTTTGTTGGAAGGTTTAAGGTTTTCAAAGTTAGCAAGGTGAAGTTTTTAATAAAGAGTTGAAAGAGCAAAATATTCCACATGAAATTACTAGAGCACAAAGATGATATCAAAATCTGTTGATTTTTATTTATTCAAATTCTAGTGATTTGAAACGCACACAAATCATTTCATATTAACCCTATATGCACACAAATCATTTCATAGGACTAAGTTTTAGGATAATGGAATTATTTTAAACATTTCTAAAGCAATAATTTAAAATGAAGGTTACTAGTGAACAAATTTCTTGCAAGTTGTTTCCCAAAAGTCTATTGATTGTCATCTAGAACACCACCCATATTATGAGAGGAAATGTAGTTTGTTTATTTTAAAGGAGAGAAGAGGAAGGGGTATTTCATTTGTTATAAGAAAATTGCAGCTTAATATTTTCCTCAAATCTAGAACAATTTTTTTTTTTTTTTTTCCAATTGTCTAAAGTAGGTAGGAATAGGTGCCAAATATACTAAGGTAGATTTAGCATTTATCAATGATAGGTTTAAGAAAATTGTCCAAAGTTTTTTTTTCCAAACAACAGCAAAGTGATGACAAACTTTTCAAGGTAGTAAAAAACTGTAAACATTTTTTCAAAAATAAAAATTTCCTTCTCTTTTTCATTAAAAACCAGGCATTGGAAACAAAAATTGTCAAATTTGTTTTGTTTTGTTTATTCACCATTGCAATATGAATATTCACCCACAAAAAAAATTGATCTAGAAGTTTTGATAAATGGTGAAGTTGTTTGTCATGAACTTGATCTGATAATTTGAAGCTAAGAAAAATGACTGACAATTTTTTTTGGTTTTGCATTCATAGATGGACAATAACTTTGCAAAGAAATCTCTTTGAATGATGGCCAAGAAAATGATAAAAATGACGAAATAAATCTGGAGATTGGAAAACAAGTTCCAACAAAAGTAATCTCTTGTATTTATAAGCTAAGTGCCTTTGTCCTACTCAACAATCCAATTTCTATTTTGCTCTAGTGTTCCAACAATAACCCTCTTCACTATGTTGAGATGATCCCCTCATGTATGGTCAGAACTGGGGACTCAACATCTGAATGGCCCATGGCAGTCAAATGTTTTGTGTGAAATTTTGTTCAAGTGACAAATTTTTTTGGGGTTATGACCAAAATCAGGTTTTCTTATTATAAAATTTGAATTTTTTGTTAAAAAATAGGGTTTTGAGACTCAGTTTGCCATTTTTAAAGCACCTACTCCTACTCAACCTACCTAAATCCTCATGTGGATGGTTGCCAATGTGGTTACACCACAAAAAATGGAAAAAGAAAACCTCGGCCCCTAGCTAGGGTGGGAAGGAAGTTCTTAGCCCAAATAGTGGTCTCATGCCCTGTAATTTGACACCATGTAGGTCCTTTGAATCACAACTGGAAGGGCTATAATTTAAAACTTTAAAATGTTCCAAACAATGTGTTTTATGAAATTATGAATTCCCAAGTTTCAAGAGTTTGAACTTGGGAATTTCCAAACTTTCACTTTTTGTGAGCTTTGAGAAGTGCCACTTTGTTCTAAGTTCCATGGGAATTACAAAACATACTTTCTGGAAGGTATTGTTTCCCAAAGTGGTCCAAGCTATGATGAGTCCAATGTGAATCTACAATTGTCCTATGTTCCTATTCTGATTCCAATTATAAGAAACACGTTCTTGCATCTAGTTTGTGTAATGGATGTGATCAAAACTGGGTGGATGCGAATTGTCTTGTCCCGATCTTATCTCGAAGCTCCCATGTGACTTGTCATTTTGATTTGCCAAGCTATGGAGTGTGTTCAAGACTCAAACATGTTATTTATAGCACACCATATCAACGAATTATCTTCAGTACCATTTGATAAGCTTATGGAAGTGTGTCAAATTACACAAACTAGAGCAAGAAAGTGATTCCTATTGTCAAAGTTAGAATTGAAACAAAAAACAATCACAAATTCACATTGAAACCATCATGACCCAAGTTTGAAGGATCCACCACCATCCTTTTAATATATTTTGCAACTCCATGTGACTTGTTCCCATGGGAGTTTGTGTGAAAATGTGTTTCACTTCATCAAGTTCATGTTGTTCGGATCTTGCTCTAAGAATGGAAGCCTTTCATTTGTTTGCATCCTAGGAATAACATTTATTTATCAATCCTGGAAGTTCATTACACACCAAAGTTAAAGCCACAAATAAAAAAAACCTTTAATATGAATAATTCATATGTATAGCTATTTTTTTATTCTCAAGTTATAGTCCTACTCATTCATCTTTCGTGAAGAATATTAACATGGTCACAAGTTCTTGGATAAAAAGGGGGTGAATCTATTGGGTGGCAAGTTGATAACTCTAATAACATAGCACCTAGATGGTTAGGCACAAATTCATCATATTTGGAATTGCTGAATTTTTTGAAAAATACTTGCTTCCTTGTCGAAAACTTGAAAGAAACTATCAAGCACAATAGCTCCATTATTTAATATAATGTTAAATTTTAAAATATTAATTTTTTAATATTGTAAATAGTAAATGACTCCCAAAACAAAATATATTAAACACCTTGGCAAGGTAATACATTGTGGCTAGTATTTCTATGAGGTGATGTCATTACTACAAGATGATGACATCTATACAAAATTGAATGAGGTCACGACCACTTTGGGTATTCTAAAACTACTCATGTGGTATGTTATTATAAGTAATTAGCCCAATTGAGAATTGCATGGGACTGAAGAAATGGCAAGGTCTAATGGCTACATTATATGATTTTCTACAAAAAAATTATAACTTTTTAAAAAGGTTTTAAATATAAGTTTTATTTTCTAGTTAGGTGGCCATTTTCAATTGGTTGTTCAACAATGATATTCACAAAATCTCCAATCCAAAGAGGTCAGCTATGCAGAACCCAACCTAGTTGAATTTTCTTTTTGGGAAAGTTGGGAACCTTAGGTTTTGGAAATGTGATAAATCTCAATCTCATGTGAGGTTACGTCAAATCTAAAATATTTATTTGAAAGTGGAAACCAAATGTTCCATTAAATTGAGAAAAAGAAAGAAAGAAAAAAAAATCTAAAACTAGGACTAGAACCTAGAATTGGACGACACATGCATAAGCACCTTTGAAACACAACACATGAATTTGGCAAAATAACATTGGAAATTAAAACCTTAAGAAGGAGGTGCATTGATTTGTAGTTGATGATCGAGACCATCATCAGATGACTAAAATCCATGCAGAACTGAAGAGACTATGTGAATCAGATTTCCTCCAAGAAGAAAAAACACAATAGCCTACTTCGAAGGTCCCTTCCCATAGAGCCACATGCTAATGGCACCCATTTTGTAAGTCTTCCTACTTGTGACTTAACTTGGCCCTTCATCACAAAAAAGTCTTCATCCCCTTTGACAATGGTTACATCCTCCCTGCATAGCAGCTTAGAGTTGGATTCTATTTTATATAAGAAATTAGAATTTATCTAGATACTTCATGACAGGTTTTTAATTAAAAAATTACATATTTAGTTCAGATGGTTACTATACATGTCATATATTTTTATATGTGGTTAAGGTTGAAATTTTGAGGTTGCACAAATATGCTAATAGTGCTTTGTAATTACACCTATCAAAATTACACAAACATTTGACACAAGGCCCTTTACATTGAGTAGCCTCCATCTTATGTAAGTAATTTTTTTCCAAATAAAATTGTAACTTGTAATTGGTCCTTTAGATTCAGCCTTGGAGTTGTTAACCATTGTTTCATGGAAGATGTAACTTTGAAAAATGTGATTGCTAGTGAATTGTAATAGAAATGTTCGCAATGAAATATGATTATGTGTGTGAGAGTTAGTAATTAACCTAAATGTTTGCAGTCTAGATGTAACCACTTACAACAAATGACAAATCTCATTAGTTCTACTTGGTTATAGACTACATTTGAAAAACATAAATGCTATCATTGTCCATTGCCATTTGGTTTTTAGGTTAATTTTTTGTACTTACCCTTTGCTTTTAAAATAGGTCTTTAGGTATGCATGGATTTTAATAATAATTTGGCTAATTTTAGCCCATAAATAAAACCATACCTCATGGACAAATTTAGGAAGTTTGAAGTCCACACTTCATTGTCTTGTTAATGTCATTAATATTTAATGTTAATTACCTAATTTGCTAACAGGAGGGGGTGGGGTGGAAAACAATCACCCTTGTCGATTGGTCCACCACCAGACACCTAGGTCCCATTTTGGCATACTCCTAAAATAAAACCTATGTACACATGACCTCATGATGATGTAAGTGTTTATTAGCAAACTTTTGCCATTCTTAAAATAAACATATTGTAGTCTTATTTTTTAGGCTAGGTATATGGTTTACAAGAAGATGACTTTCGGCAAAACATATGGGATGAAGTGTGTTGCTATTGGGAATTTGGGGAACATATTGGGAATATAATGAATGACCGTTAGACATTTTGGTGGGAAAAATGAAGGAACCATTGCATATAGTTGAAAACATCAAATTCCAAAAGAACCTAAATGATGTTAAACATCATTTAATGAACATTGATTGGTGCAAAAAGTGGTTGAAAGTGTTTAAATCTTGATTTTTACCAGTGTTGGGTGGGTATCACAAATGCTTTCGAGTATCACTCAGGCATCTTAGTTTGATTCTTTTGGGGTTTCACCATGAGTGATACCTTGACTGAAAATTGAGTTGCCAGTTCTCACTCGTGTGAGAATTGGATGTGAAAATCAATTTTTAAAAAAAGAAAATGAGAACCAGGTAAGGTCCAACCCTTTATCAGGTCAATGTCTCAGGGTTTATTCACCATACAAAATTAGTACAAGCAATGAGAACAAAATTATGATCATCAAACATAATTATGTTTTTATGCAGAATGGAACAATGTTTTACTTACCAAATCTTGTTATCATTCATGGACCATGGGTTTGAACTTTGTAGGTACAATGCTAAGTCAGCCTAATTTAGGGCAAGTGATGATGTGACAAAAGTTGGCAAGAACCTTTTTCAAAGTTTGGTGGTGAATCCAAGGTACAACAATCTCCTCCACAACTTCAAGTTTTCAATTTTTAAGGATTCAAATAAAAGCTTATATGGAATATACACACATAATTGAAGGTGACATATTGTAATACAAGGGCAATTCCAACACATGTCTATTGAATAATTAATTAAATTGAGCATTTCATGTCAAATAAATATAAATTTCTGAGTATTCCTATAAATAATCTATTTCCTTCACAAAATTTTGTTCATTTACAAATATAATTAATCTTGAAGTTTCCAAGGTATTATGTGATATAAAAGTTCCATTTCATTCTTTTGGAACATTTGTAAAAACTTTTGATGTTTCATTTCCGTTGAATAATAATTTATATTTGATTTACAAAAACAGGTCCATTTTTCTTGGCCTAGGTATAACACTGTTTGACTTGCATTTCACATCTTGTGAAATATTGAAATATTACTATTTTACAAGTCAATGATAATACCATTTTGTTGTATACATGTAATTATGCAACTTTTTGGCATGTTCCTATTGTAATGGTTGGTTATAACTTTGGTGGTTTCATATTCAAAAGTTTGATGGTTGATGTGTAGAAAACATTTGTCAAAAGGTGGTAAATCCATACGATGTAATATGAAAGACAAATTACAAAAGGCTTTTTGAAAACTCAATGGACTTGCTATTAGAGTATGAAGGTAGGGTTGTTGAAGGAAAATAATTGCCATTAAAGGGCAATAACATGAAAGTAATCACTAGATTTAAGGGTTGTAGAGAGCAAATTGATCTTGTAAATGGTAGGTAGCAACTATAAGAGGTCTATAGATGTTGTAGATGATAGGCATCATCTACAAGAGATTTGTACACATTTTAGCTCTTTGTCCAAATTTGCAAATGACAATAAGGGTAGCATGATAATAACTAATGTGGGACGGTGGTTGCTACAAAACAATAGGTAGATAGAAAACATGGCCTACTTTCATGTGTTTTCATCTTTTTTTCATTCCTTTCTTACTCAACAACAATTTTACTTAAATTTAATAACTAGATTGTTGAATCCTACAGTTTTAAAGGAGTTATTTTGCGATTACCTTTTAAATAGGGTTTACATGTCAAGTTGTTAAATTTTAAACACCATCTTTGTTTGTTTTATGATCATGCAATTCCACATAGTATTTTTGCACAACAAAGATCAAAAGCTTTTCTACACAACAATTACATAATGTTTTATCTTAAATAATATGTAATATAGTGAAATTATGAAGTTGATGTGTTGAAAACCATCATAATTATTGTAGGTTAATTTAGGATTTGTTTTTAAGCTTTTGCTTTTTTAGTTTAAATGGCTTCTATACATGTAGTATGGTAATAGATGTGATTAAGGCTTAAATTTTGAGATTGCACAAATATGCTAAAAGTGCCTACAATTCTAATAAATATAATTACAACATATTAAGATAGAAAAGTTCAAAACTAGTGAAACAACCCAAGTTGTAGAAACTTGTGTTGGTTACATTCATTGTAATTACATAAACATTTGATAAAAGGTCCTTTACATTAAGTACATTGTAACTTGTAAATGATCCTTTAAATTTAGACTTGGAGTTGTCAATCATTTGTTCACAAATGATGTAACTTTGAAAGATATTACAAAAAAAACTTCTTGTACAAGAAATAAGTAATGTGAATTGTAGTGGAAATTTGGGTGATAAAGTTTGACTACATGTATGGAAATTAACAATAAAAGCTAAATGTTTGGAATCCAAATGTAGCCACCTTGTGACAGATGACCTCATTGCCAGCCACCATTTGGTTTGCAAGCTAATTTTTTTACTTACACTCTTTGTTTTACAATAGCTCTTCAAGTAAGCATGAATATAATATGTAACAATTTGGCTAATTTTAGCCCATTAAAAAAATCCTGATTTCATTCCTCATATAACAATAATGGAATAAGAATAATTTTCAATATTTAGAAACAAATGAAGTTTTGAAAAACTCAATTATTCGTTTTGTCCATGTGAAAACCAACCCTAGGCTACTGCATGCAGCATTCGCAATTGGCAGATTGGACACCTGTGATACTGCTTCCATTTGCATGATGCAAACAATATGTGGCAATCCCGTCCAGGCTAAGGTAATGTTCCCTGTTTAGTGCACCGGATGTCATCGACGCCATAAGCAAGATTCATCCTGCTACTAGTTTAGAAGATTTAAAGCATCTCCACCCCAAAACTGTAAACAACTCCTCTATTTTAGAATAGAATACTGTTTAACGATCACTGTCCCCACCCACAAATGTCATAAAAGTCCCTTTAAACAGTCAAAGACCACTTATGTCTTTACATTTGGACCAAGTAATAGTCATTGTCCAAATCCATACTACATAGTAGAAAAAAGATTGTAAAAGGGTTAAAATGACCACTGCAAATGGACATCAACACACGACCGCAGCAGGACTTACGCTACCATGCTACAAGACTTAATGCAAAGGGGGTGTTTGCAGGTGTGGGGTGGAGATACCTTAAAGGATGGCCTGGAAAGAACAATAAACCTCGTTAATTTAAATCTTCCACTGCGTGTGCAGGTCATGTAACAATTGCTCGGATTACTTCCCCACAAGATTCACTCTGCATATCTTCCTGATGGCAACCTTTGAAAGTGGCTCCACAACGGCAAGGGCTCCATGAACTGCGTCCAAAGAGTCGGCAATCTTGGGATTATCATGTGGACTGATTTGTACTTGAATCATCAGGTGGATTGAATTGTAAGTACGCAGCGCACTAGTCTAAAGAAGCATTCCTATTTTTTGTCAATTTCCTAATGGAACCAGGGTGGCGAGCATCCCTAGGCAGATTAAAACAGTTCTCTATGGCCTTTTAAGCACCTTTAAAATGAAAAACCCTTTTTTAAAAACCTTTGTATTGGTAGCCAGGGTTTTTAAAACTAGAAATCTGTTTTTAAAAAGAAAAACACTGCTCCAAGGGGGACAAGTAACACCAAAAAGATTCAAACTGTTCAACCTGCCACAGTAGACTGAAAAACTATTTGTGACACACTATGGTTGCATCACGTCTAAGAAAAATGTGTCCTAGCCCTAGGATTGTGACGATCAGTGTTTTTTGTAGGAATTTTTGTTTACCGCCTTGCATGGCCATCTTCCATAGGAAGATGTAGAAAAAGTGGTGATCATCCCTTGGCCCATGACCTACATATCCAAAGAGTTGACAATGTTGGCAATGATGTGGATTGTGCGTGTACACGGCCAACTTCTCCAAACAAGTAACACCAAAAAGATTCAGATTGTCTGGGGCTTACTGTGATGATCCGTGCTTTTTTTTAAGGAATTTTTGTTTGTAGCTAGGTGTGATGATCATCCATAGGAAGATGTAGAAAAAGTGGTGATCATCCCTTGGCCCATGACCTACATATCCAAAGAGTTGACAATGTTGGCAATGATGTGGATTGCGTGTACACGACCAACTTCTCCAAAGGGCAAGTAACACCAAAAAGATTCAAATTGTCTGGGGCCTACTGTGATGATCAGTGTTTTTTTTAAGGAATTTTTGTTTGTAGCCAGGTGTGATGATCATCCACAGGAAGATGTAGAAGAAGTGGTGATCATCCCTTGTAAGGTTTAGCCAAATCTAGCTATAAACGAGCAATAAAGTACAAATCTTTAATCACCCTGAACTATATTTTTTGCTACACAATGATAGCAAAAATGAAATCAATTATATGAATGTAGTGATATTTTTTCCCCCCCTCACTTGGGTGATTGAAAACCTCCAAAATAACTTCTTTTTTTAAATTTAGAATTTCGCTTTTGGCGAAATTTGGCAAATAAAAAAAAGGCTGTTATTGATTTACTTCATATTGCTCAAGTAATATTGACGTGGCAAACTTTGACGTGCACCAGTTTTGTTCAGACCTTTTGTGTCAGAAACGAAGAATTTTATAAGTTGTGCATCTTGTGCCAACCCTACCAAGAGAGCATTGACTCTCCTACCACTCTCTCCGGTAACCGATTGCTTGTAAAGACAATCTTCCTACTTTTCCACTGCTCCTTCGCGCTTCTGAGCACCGAATGTCTAAAATATCCAATGTATCTTTCTTTCATGGTGTAAGGAAAACACCACTGAAGAAGAATAATTATTTGTTGATTAAGCTTAGGGAATTAACCTCGTCCAAGAAATGGAGTAAGTTTTTCCATGACGATCCTTCTGGTCTCGTTGCCATTTCTACAATCTTACTTAGTTCTTCAACGTTCTTCTTGATAACTTGACCCCTTTTGTCTCCCATCAACAATCGGATTACCCTTTCAATCTCCTCATGTCCAACAAGGGTGGACGATTCAACAAGGGTTGCATCGTCGGAAGCGTTGGGAACTGACAGTGCTATGTCTAAGACGTCAACACATAGTATGCGATTTAGCATGTGATCAGCCCAAATTGGCCATCCAATCATGGGCACTCCCATGGCAATACTCTCCGTGATTGAATTCCATCCACACTGTGTTAGATATCCTCCAACGGCTGGGTTTGCAAGGATTTGTAATTGAGGGGCCCAAGATGTATAAATCAAACCTCTGTCCTTCGTTCTTTCTATGAAACCTTCAGGAAGGAATGTTGCAATGTATGATGCTGCCGACTCCTCACTGGATGGAACCTTCAAAACCCAAAGGAAATGCACCCCACTAGCTTCAAGCCCTGAAGCAAATTCACCTATTTGTTGCGTTGGAAACGTGGACATTGATCCAAGACAGATGTATAAGACAGACGCTTCCGGTTGTTCGGTTAACCAGTGCAGACACTCGACGTTGTCGTCTTCTGCAGCTTGTTGGACTCTTTCTCGAAGAGGTTGATCACCTCCGGAAAATCGAAAATTTTCATACACCAAAGGCCCAATTGTCAGTATTTTGGGCACATGTCCAGTCTGAAATCACAACCCAAAATGACTGTTAGTTGATATAGTGCACAGCAAAATACAGGCATCATGTTATGCAATCGTTCATATCATTTTAGGCCTTAAAAACTTACAATTTGTAACACCGCCAACAATAGAGGGCAAGGGGCAGATTCAGCTCGTAGAAATCTATTCACACATAATTACACTTTGACCCCTTGATCCCTTATATGCTCGTATGGCCACTAAAGTCCCCTTACAGTATGCAGACAAGAAATCTTGCATGATATTCTTTGAAAGAATAGGATGGAAACATGTAGGATGGGATCCAAAAAAAATAGCTCCATGGAAATTAACATTCTGTGAGCTAATAGGAGGGAAATATCTATCAGGCAAAAATTGACCTCCAATCGAACTTACTACAAATTGGACATTTTCTGATTGGGAAAAAATGGAGCTAGAACCTCATTTCCTTCTGACTCTTTACGGAGCATTTCCTGTAACCCGTCGATGATGGAAGATTCCAGCTCATACGCAGTATTCACAAGCACCCCAGTTGCTTCCCGTAAGCGTTCGCCTTCATACACGAGCTTTGCATTACTGTGGAGCAGAGATTTGGGCAGATCGGAGGGCAGAATCGGGGCGAAACCTGGAATCATAAAGGGCGCTCCGTCTTTCGGAGGGAGGCGACCCTGTGCGTTGAACTCCCGAAGACTAAATACTAGCGATAAAAAATGTGTTGATGGGTAGAAAGAATATCTCGGGAGATTGAATTCATCTGCTATATCCTGCATGTACCCCGGGGTTTTTCTCGTATCATATTACAAGTTCTTGAAGTTTGTGCACGATTAAAACAAGAAATATGAACCAACTGCGGGGACATGGATCCATGGGCACAAGAAATTTTGTTAGTCTCTAGATAGAACTTTCAACAGGTGGAGAAAAATGTACCAGCCAGATGCTGCTAGTTTACCTGGGTCCAGGGTAAACTAAAATCGGAGATGAAGCATACTGGAGGCCGGAGAAGATGAGAATCTGGGGATTCATCAATACCATTCGTTAGACCATACTCCATCAATTCCTTCATCATGTGTCTGAGCGGATCTTTCAGGTTTGCAACAGCTCGAAGTACCGTTAGAAAAGTATCAGACTTGATCTCTGAATACTCAGGAGGAAGGTCGACACCAACGACTCGAATATTATGGCGGACTTCCAAGCTATTGTTTTCCACGAGCGATTGTTGCATTCTGGCGAGGTAATTAGTTGTGGTGATGACGGTGATGGTAAGTCCGTTCCTTGCCAATAACTTTACAAAAGGAACAAAGCGAGCGTGGTGACCTCCTGCAGGAATAGGGAAGGCCACCACATGTGCTCCGGCTTTGACATGGTTCGATTCCTCATGAGATGTCATGACGGTTTTGCAGCTCCTTCTCTTCTGAACCTGAAGCAATATCCTCACGGAAAGGGAATATTTTAATCTATCAAATATCAAATCCACGTCCAACCGTTAAGTTTATATCTAATGAGGAATTCGTTTGCTGGTGCTACGCCCGACAAGTCACTTTGTGCAATCTGCAAACAATTTGACGAAATACATGTCTTTAACAGAAAAGGCTTCGGTTGGCAAGCTTCCGCCCCGCAACCTTGTGGAGATTATTGTAGTCCAAGTGCTTCGAAGCAGAATGATCTCAAAGAACCTTCACATGGAGTAAATGGGTTTCGAGAGTTCTTATAACTCGCCAAAAGAGGCTTTCGCGATCTTCAGGCAATCAGTGGAAATTCACGAATGAACTCAAGCTGTTAGTTCGAAAGTTATGATACCTTGGTCCCAAAATGATGCGTTAAAAGAATTGATTAATGTTTTGGACTGGGGGTACTGGTGGATGTTTGTCAGAGGAAATTTGGGACCAACGGTGTTTTTTCGTGTGAAGTTTCGCCAAAGAATTTTGGAGCTGCGACCCCTACAAAGACTCTTTTTTTTTGTTAGAAAAAATCGCCAATGAAGCAGGCCGTGTTTCTTTTGCTGCGAATTTTGGCTAAATTTTCGACCTGAAAAATATGATTTCGACCTAGGCCAAGGATTTTCCATGGGAAAAATGGCTCAAATAAGCCAGATTTCGATTTCTAAAAATTTCAAATCGTCAGAGTCTTATGATAACTTCCAGAAGGTAGTCAAGAATATAGAAGGATTCTGGTTTTTTCTACTTTCATATCCATTATGTAGCCAAATTTGGCTACATCACAAAATCATTAAAAGAAACCCTGCCTGGCATGCAATCAAGCTCAGTAATGCACCTCTTCCAGTGCACATAAACAGAATATTTTCCCCTTTCTTGGGTGCTTTCTTTCTATAAAGTTTGGCAGGGTTTCATCATCTAATATTTGGATTATGCGCATTATCTATGGAACTAATCGCTTGTTGCCAGAAATAGTCATCATGGAATTGTTTGGAACTTCGTGCAATCCAACCACGGGTCTCACGTGTTTGCTAAATGAGCTTTTCAACTGTTAAAGGCACTTTCTTGGTCAGTCTTTCACCATGAAAGGTACTTTATGAAATCTGAACTTTGAAGCCTTCTTTCGTAGGTGTTCTTTCACAGGTGGAGAGCACAATTGAAGGCCTGCTCGGGGTTGCAGCTTATGCGATACTCTATTCTTACTACCTGGGATTCCCTCCAGCTTTTCTTCATATATCCAATCATGTCCCTACTAGGAGTAGTTTTTAGGTGAAAATTTTCAATAGTGACGATTTTTTTCTAAATTGTTTTAAAGGTTTTCTTGTAAATGAATGTAGCCAGAATTTTGTACTAAATTCCAGTACAGTAAGAAAATAATATAGAAGGATGCTTTTTTCTTAAAACTTTCATTTTATGTTCGTAGCCTTTCATTTCCTCACTGTAATCCTCTCCTGGATGATCGGCACAAGGGCCCCTTAGCTACATGATAATTAAAATGTGCTGGCGGAGATACTATTCCTACCAGCGTATCTCTCACTACCAGTGTCTGTTTCTAGAAAAGAAGAGATATTATGCCTAGAAAAGAGGATATTATTCCTACCAGTGTATGTTCTAGGAATATTTTGATGCAGCCAAAGTGGTCACCATACATAGGAAGATGTAGCAAAGTCAACAATCATTCTTTAAATGATTTAACGAAATCTGACTATAAACAAGATATGAACTATAAATCTTTAATTAATTATCTTTCTATAATTTTTGGCTACGCTGAGAACTAGATATAGAAATCTTGCAATTAAAAAAAAAAGCTCACATTTTGAGGATTGAAAACCTTCAAGGGTGAAAATCTTTTAAGGTGTACCACGAATGACAAAAAGGACTTAGTCTCTTTAAGGGTGAAATTTTTTTAAGGTGTAACACCCAAACAAAAAAGACCTAATCTTTAAGAATGAATTTTTTTTAAGGTGTATCACCCATGGTAAAAAGGACCTAGTATTTAAGGGTGAATTTTTTTTAAGGTGTACCATCCAAGACAAAAAGGACTTGGTCCTTATAGTCTTTTTTTTCCTATGTATTTTGATTTGTATCAAAACTAATGAGTCAAAAAGTGTCAAATATTTCATAAGTATCATATTTTAAACCACTATAATTATAAATTTCATCATAATCATCCATAAATGTGATGAAAACAGACTTGGTAAAAAATAACAAAGGGTGATGTAAAAGATTTTGGTACACCTTAAAAATTTGGACCCCCCAAAATCATTTCATTTTTTAATTTTGTATTTTGTATTTTTTTATTTTGACAAACTTTCACTTATTAAAATAATCTCAATGCTTATTCCTTAAGAGTGGGAAGGAAATCGTACCTATTTATAGACCGTGTTGTCGACTACCATGATTTTCTAGGCCAATTGGCTTCCCATTCAAAATTGCTTCCAACCTAAAACTAACTAACTCGTTGAACATTGTGCCTATGTGAGGAAATATTGCAATTAACAATGCAAAGGTAACATCATCTTTCAAACCCGACCTTTCGTTACTCTCCTCCAATGTCAAGTCAACTTAATCTTTAGGCTAAAAATCACTTATGGTGAACCCCCACCCAATCTTCTCCCCCATCAGGTTGTACCAAGCACGCTCCAAATTCAAATCATATTTGAGCTTGTTGGTTCTTGGGCTATACCACCCCCAAAATAATTGATAAAACCAATGGCATTGTGTATCAGTTACTAACAGGCACAACAATTCACATGCCTTTTGAATCATGGATTCATCATATTCATTGGTCATATTGACTCTCCCATAATAATAGACATGTTGACAATCCAAATCCATTTCATGTTTACGCCCCATGTTTGTGGCCTATTGGGTGTGTTAATCATGTTGTATTCCCAATGTTGTGGGATGGCAGCTTGAAGACTGAATTATTCATATTAGTGTCGGTGAAATGCGGCCCTACATTGTGGACATCTCCTTGCCACCATCAAAGTTATTAAGCATTGTGAATGGTACATGTGTTGGCAAGTGCCTAAAAGCCATGTTCCTTTTGGTCCAAATGGGCAGCAACAAATAAAGCATAATTCCTCATTTTGCATGAAAGGTTGAAGTGTGGGGCACAAGTTTTTTCTGACACAATAATGACATATTCCCAATCAAGCTCGAGATGTGTCACCCAATTTATGCTTCCAATTTTCTACATCTTCAATAAATTATCAAGAAACATTTTGGATATCTTAGGCCATGATGTCAAACTATGTGATTAGAACTTCCCATTTTCACGGTATTCCATTTGCACTAGATTACAAGCTTTACTTCCATCTATGTAGTTTGAAATGTTATCAAAATATAGGGTGAAAACATGGTAAAGTATGCCAACGAAAGATATTTGATTTTTTAATGTAAAGTATCCATAAATTAAGTCTTAATACATTGAACTCATGAATATTTTTTATTTTATTGATTAATAAGAGGAAGTTCTTGACTTCATTGAATACTATTAAAAGATTGCATGTTTTAATACGCATTTAAGTACTTTTAAAAATATAAGTATAAGAAAGTATATGTCCCACTTTTGAACAAGTATATGAAAATATGATGAAAATACAATTGTAATTAGATTTTTTATACTTTCAAATGGATGAAGCACTAATATGTATAATGTGTTTTAAATTTTTTCATATTATAGTCATAATCTACTAAAGTTTTCATATAAAAGTATGTTTGAAAATTTGAAAACCTAATGAGTTTATAACATATTTTTCATCCATTTTTCTTATACTAAAATTCTTCAAACTTTATGTGTAACTAACCATAAACTCAATGGAGAGCACCATTGCTTTATTATGAAAGTTAAAGAAGTTTTGAATATTTTTTTCATGTTTATGCCATAAATGTGACTGTGATTACTTGTATGAAATATGTTTTGGGCATATTTTGCCATGTTTTCACCTTACATGTGAGTTGCATGTTGCTTGAATTATGTTGGGTCGACTCACAAACAATTCATCATTTCTTCAATATTGTTCTTTCATCAATTAATGTTTGATTATAGTGCTCAATGTTTTCCATGGAATTTAAGCATTCCTTTTTCGCCTCAATGGCCCTTGTGAGTGCCTCTTCTGGTGTTTTTTGTTGATTAGCAACTTCTTGTTCTAACCCAAAAACACTTTCTTTGGCATGCACCCAATTATTCACACATTGCATCGCACTCCAATGTCACCTCTTGAAATTGGATTTGCACTACACCCATTTCCCCTCGCAACACCTCATTGAAAGCCTATTTTACAATTTCAGCTATCCTATGGAGGTGAATATGCTTGTACCTTGTGCCAGCCCCCCTTAACCTTCTATCATGTCAAATGGCATATAAGATGCCATTTGAACCACAAAATCCAACTATTTTCCATCCATGGGGTTGCGCATGTTCAATGGTGATTGAAGGGGATTTTGTTCCCAATGGCACTAAACAATTTGATCATTCATCATAAGAGAAGGATCTTGGATACAAAATGTACTTGATGTTATTGATTCGGGAACAAACAACATTGGTGGTACCAATTGAAAAAAGAAAGGGGGAGCGAAAAGGGTAGGTTTGGGAAGAACCTGGGGTCATGCTTTACAAACTAGGGGAACTATTGTAGGAATTGGAGGATTTTTTGGAAAAGCCAATGGATTTGTCATTGCAAATCTACTTAGTCGGTATAGAGGCACACTACCCCTTCATGAACTTGAAACAATCTTCCAATCGACTTGAACCCCAAGCACCACCTCCTCATAAACCATCTATGCCACATTCAAAAGCACCTAGTTTTTGGAATTAAATTGGCTCCCTGGGTAAAAGCATGGTTAGGTGGCTCACATTTGACATTTTGAAGAATCCACATCTTACACTAGCTTTATTCATGCATTTAAAATAATTATTAAACTATAAATCCTATAATAATCCCCTATGGTTTTGGTCACAAGTATTAATAAACCACCCTATAAATATCCCTAAACATGTGATTGGTCAAAAAATTTAGAGAAAAGTTTAAAGATTTCAATGTGAAATGGAATATCAATTGTAAAAAATCACAAAAATCACAACAAGATAAAATTTTAAATATGAAAAAACTATATTGAAAAAAATTCAATGCATTTTACAATAAAATTATTCATTTTATGGTGGCCTATTTTTTAATTTTAATTTTGATATTATTATGACATTTTTTTTGAGTCCACATTTTTCATTTTCTATGTGTGATAACAAAGTGGCATCATTTCAAAAGTCCACAACAAGTCCATTCTTTTCTTAAAACTCATCCATAATTTTTAATAATATTTTCAATAAAGTATATTACAACATGGATAATGAAAAAATTGAAAATTTTAATGTTTGATATGATTTTACATTTTAAGTTCATCTATAATCCAAAAAAATTACAACTATGAAAGTCCAAATAGTCCACTAATTGTGCTTTCACCCCCTCGTCATGGCCATGTGCATTTCCAATATGCATGCCTTCATCTATTCATCCAAGCAACTTGTATATTGGGCAAAATTATTTTTTCTATGGGTTTCATGCTTAGAAAGTGGCCACTTCTTGTCAATGTGGCACCACCACACATATTGTGAACATAAGGTGTACAACCAATGCTAAGAAAAGATTTGTCATCTAGCATTTGCTAGCACAGTTGGGTCTTTAAGTGCCTTGAGTTTTGTTTCATGTCATCTACCTTTCACACAATGGCCCCTGACCATGATTCTTTAATCCACACCATTCACCGTTGAAATCAAACCCACAGTCCGTGTAAATTAAGGGTAAATTAGGGTTAAAAATGGGTTAAATTAAAGTTAAGGATAAAAATGTATAATGAATCAGTATTGAGGTCTTCCAAAAGGTTTATCCTTAAAGTCTAACACATAATTATTTTCACAGCATCATGAACTTTAAAGCCCTCAAAAAGGATTTGCACTTTCTTCTAAATGTATGGCATTAATTATTCAAAGCAAACAAAATCCTCACACATCACAAAAGAAAGTACATAGAATGAGGAAAGTGTGGGTCTAATAATGGACCCATTTTAGCCCAAAGGCCCAAGACTAAACCTAGGCCAAACTTGGTCGCCTTTGGTTGTTATTGAAAGCTCAATTTAAGCGTCAGGCCAAGACTACCGACCCAAATTCCCTAGCAACTAAATTTTTCAGTCACCATCCGACAACATGTAGGAATCATCGATGCAATGCCATCAAATGGCAACCGAAAGAGGTTCACTCACCACTAAACCATTGGTGTCAAATGGCAACCAAAATAAGTTCACTGACTATATAGTTGACTAGTTAATGATCAAAAAAAATTTATTGGTTTCAATATTTAGGATTTGCAACCAAAGTTTTTTGGTCATCAACTATCCAAATGACTCATTGTTGACCAAAAAAATTCGATCACCATTCGACGACATTCCAACGGCCATGTGTGGTTGTTGCATGGGAATGCCATCATGAGGAAAAGGTGGGGATCAAAAGAAGAATAAGAAAAAAACAAACAAATAAATAAATACCCCCAATTTACAATGGGGGTATTAACATAGGCCAAAAATGGTGATGAACAGTTTTGGAAAATAAAAATTTCATGTAGCCAATGGGAAGGCTTAGCATGCATTCAAAATGCTTTCATTTTTTTCTTATAAGTTTTGGGTGTGGGGATAGAGGGGGGGGGGGCTTTTTCCATTTTTCCTTTGTTCCCAACATTTTACCTTCAAGTTCCCAATATGTTCCCAAGGGTGTTCCTGATAGCGCCTTGCTTTAATCCCATATGTTTTGCTGAAAGTCCTTCCCTTTTCACCTATATAGGTGGGCCAAAGGGGGAAGCAATCCATCTTTCCATAGAATCTTCTATTTTGGGGAGCTTCCATAATTTCAATTTTTTTTGCAATGGGCCAATCAAATTGGTTCATTGTAAATAAATAAATAAATTGGACTTGTGAAGCACCTCCAACTAATCAATATGAAACAAAATAAGTACCCTCAGTTTTATAAAAGGGGATCACACAACATGGTAACCGAAAAGGTTTCAATCACCATGAGGGAGGCAAGTGAAAAAGAAAAAAAAGGGGGGGATCACACACTACATGGTTACTTAAAGGGTTTCAAAAGCTAAGGTCTTTCTTCAATTCTTACTCCAAGGTCTTTCACTATTGACTCCAATAACGTTGTGGCCTCCTATAACTAAAAAGCAAATATGAAATCTTAAACCTTTCACATAAGAGAAATAGATCTAGGATTATTACTTCACAATGTCAAATATGACTGCTTGAAATTAGAAAGTAGCTTTGTGGAATCATTTATCAAAAACATCAGAGATTCCTTATGTTGGGAATTTCTAAAATTCCCTCAACAACCTTAGCTAATTCCATAGTTTGGATCATTGAAGTTTTTGCTCCACATTGACACATGTTGCCCCAGGCATCTATAGTTTCTCTGTGAACATTTTTAATTCATTGTTCATGTCATAGTATTTTTGGATTTGTTGTAGGAATTTGGGTCCCAATGCAAGGTTGCATATGGGGAGATGTTTTTAAAAGGAAATGAAATGTTTTTCGTGGAATTGCTCAAATGGCAACAAACAATAGTTGCAAGTTTCAAAACTAGTGTTCAATTTACACAACATACACCACATTTGACAATGAAGAGGTTTTTGGATTCGTGAAACACAAGTCAACTTTGTTGTTAAGGTTAAAAGATGATTCACACATGCATAACCCTATGAACTTCTCTCATTTGCGAGTGGACAAGACCTGAACTCCATTGACTAATGATTTAGAAGTTCATGCTAGTCAAACTAGTGGTACTATCAAGGGCAAACCTTTAGCTCTAACACATTAGGGGTTCAAAATGTGAGAAAATGTTTATGGGGATGGTGTTTGGAAAATTGAACAGCGACCCCAACAATCCAATATTCAATGCTTTGTAGTGCAAATAAACATTAAAAACCTTTGTAATGCCAAAATTAGTTCAAAGAACTTGGGGCATGGCAGACATACTCCATGTTATGATGTGTTGTGGTGTGATTTTAAAGGGTCCAAACGTGCTCGTCACAAGTTTTGGTTTTGTCCTAATGATTTGAATCATTATATGGGAAGCACCTCTAGAAAATATGATAGCCCAATTGTTCTTTCATTGTGGCTCATGCAAGTAGGGAGCAATTTGAGTTGGCATAAGGTGACAACACTAGAAGAAACTAGATTTCTTTTATGCAAGTAGCAATGATGTGCCCTTTGGAGCCTTTTTAAGGGCTTTAATTTTCCATTGGATAATCAACCTTTGGATCGAAATTCTTGGTAATAATTCATAACAAAAAAGTTATTCAACAACTAGAAATATTGAAGCTTTCCACCCAACAAAAAAATAGGTGGGAGACAAATCAAACTTTCAATGTGAGTGTTTTTCCACCCATAGAGGTTCCTTCATTAGGGTATGGACAGATCTATAAGATCACTTCCTCTCAACCTATACCTATAAAGCAATATGAGGTGACAATTGGAAATTACTTTAATTACATTTGCATGGACTCTACTGCAATGATGGCAAGCTTTTTGGGCAATTAAAGGAAGTGGTTGTATTGTAAGCACTTGTGTTATATGTAGGATGTTATGTTTTGTGGGTAGAATGAGCTTTTCATTCATTTTCTGCTCTAAAATTGGAATGAAGTTGTGCTAGGGATATAGCTCGAAAGTTATTTGTGATGCATGGTTGATAACACATTAGAATGATGAATGTTTTAAGTGCTAAAATGAAAGAAAATTTCCTTTCTTTTAAATTTTGAATTGTCATTCCTAAAAATATGTGTGTACAACCACACACCAAACTTGCAACATAAAGGTATTCATCAAAATTTGATCCAACTTTTAAACCATAAGCCCTAAAGTTCCATGTGGCAAAATATTCCACCCCATCATCAAATATTCTTCACATGTGTCTTGAAATATATTTAGAATATTATGTTGAAATGGCAGAAAATATTTTTAAAATATTTTTTTTACTCACAAACTCCTATGTTCGCACACTCACACTAGCATCATTGACTTTGTCTAGATGTTTCATAATAGATTTCAATCATTGCATGACCTCCATCTTCACATCTTCCAACTCCTGAATGAAAGTTACCAATTATCTTATGACTTGTTTTTTGAAACCTTCAATTTGTTCTTTAGCTCTAAACATGGATTGGCATTCAAGGCCTCTCCATTTGTGAATTCTTATTGTTTGTTCTATAGCATTAATTCAATTCTCTAACCTACTACCATTCCTTATTTATCTCTTCCAACCACTATGCCACATGTTGTAGGATCATTCCCAATCGATCTTTTTGCATTCATGTTCCACCATCTTACCATCAACATACTTTGGCATGCATTTCAATTCAATAATGACTATAGAAAGCTAAACCTTCAACTTCCCCACCTCCTATAGCTGAAATTGTTCCTAATTTTTAATGTGTCACCCAACTACCATGAAAATGTTCATAATATTTTCCAATGTTTTTAATATCTAAAACCTAAGGTTGAAAAAAAAACTCCAATAAGCCTTTGAGAACATGCATCATGGGTTCGATTTTCTACTAGAAAAATATTGCATATTGGTATGTACATGTTGACTTGCATCTTGGTGTGTACCAACATGTCCTTGTGCTCATGAGTCATCTTTGCAAGACCTCCCTTGACCACTGGTTTTCCTTCTCTTTTGGGATTCATTGGTTTACCTTGCCCCATGGGTCATTCCTTTACAATTTCATCACTTGAATCTTCCTCAAGTGATTTCTTAACCTCCTCCCCTTGGAGGATTGCGATAGAGGTTCTCACCTCAATTGTATTCCTCATGATCTCTTCCTTTCCTTCTCTTTGGGTGATCTCCTAACCTCCTTCCCTGAAGACTATGACAAAGCTTCCCACCTCAGCTTCATTCCTCATGCTTTTTCCACTCTTTTTAACTTTGGGTGTGTATGAAAGTTCAAGAAGCAATACAATATAGTACATGAATTGATATGGGATGTGGTAGGCTACTTTCAAAACTCATTAGTAGCCACCTTTTGTTATTATGAGGTTGATATGAATTGGAGGTGGAATATATAATGAGGGGTTTGGAGATTATTAGTTTTTGAAGAATAATGACTATATACCTTACAATTAAATTAGATTTTCAATATGTTATTGATAACAGATATGTAACAATGTTTTTTTAAAATCATAGCCCCACAAATGAAGAAGTGTGCATTTAATCTTCATGTTGCAAATGATTATTGAAGAAAAATGATATGGAAGCTAAAATGGACATTTCAAGATATAAAGGGACTTTCAAATAATATTAATATACACATTCGAATTTCAATAATTGCTAGTATTGGTCTCCTCATTACTTATATACATATCATTAATTCATTACTTAAAATTTATTATTATTATTATTATAGGCATAACTATAACAATATGTAAAGTTGACAATATTTTGTTTAATACCTATATCATTCAAGTTTGTTTTTTTTTTTGGAGATTTCTAATTTCCATTTGTGTTTTGTTTTAAAAATTCAATTTTCCTATGTAACATTGTTGGCACTCATCCCAAACAAAGTGTATAACATGAATGGGCAAAAAGTTTGTAGAAAATTGAAATAATCTGCACCATACTAAAAAAGTGTGTCGAAATGTGGCAAAAAAGGCTATTAGCATTGGCCACAAACATAGGATAAAATCTTTGTTGACTTGGAGGAATATTTTACCACATGTCCATGGATGAATGATATTTGAGGATGAAAAGTATGGACAAAAATGGATTAAAAAAATGGATCAATTTTATTTTGAATGTTGGCAACAAACATTACTTTTGCAAAAAATTAAACAAAAGAAACAGGGTGGAAACAATTTATGTTGGTTTCTTCCAAAAACAATTCAATAGATGAAATACTCAAATCACACTTCAAAGTCATACTTCATATTTCCTTAATATGAAATATATTCAAGTTCTACAACATCTAAACCATTTAGAATGTTAAATTAAATCCAATTAACCCACCAAGAAATATGTGCCAATCCAAACATTACTTGTTCACCACAAAAAGGCATGTGCCCATTAGGAACATAAACAATATGAAGTAGCCCGTGACAATTTACATTGTCTACACCATTTCAAGTTATTTTTTATTTTCATTCACTCTTTTAACCTCTTGCATTTAACACCATTCTTGCTATTTATAAAATCAAATTAAATTTTTTTCCTCTACTATTAATTTGCCATATCTATACAACAATTTGCATTTTCTCCATTGATACTACCTAGTTGCACCATTTTTACCTCTACATCATGCTTGCAATATTGAAGCCTTTATTTTACAAGGGCAAGAGGAAAATTGATGTCAATTTTCACACCAAACACCTTGGAATCAATGATTGAATATACATTAATTTCAAGCTTAAGGAATGGAATATGTGAATGACAACAAAACCTTGGGAATATCCAAAAGATGACACTCAATTACTCCCCCTCCAGCATTTGCTGGAAATTAGAACATGGGGAACAGAATGGAAAAGGGCAATTGACAAAATAGATTATTAGATAGTGTGGTGATGGGCAAATGTGAAGATAGAAAAAAAAAAGTTTTTCACTACTAAAACAAATTGTAAACATTCCAAAGGAGGATATGGAAGACTACAATTAAGCAATGTTTACACACGCCATGGATTTTTTCAAAGAACGCACGAGTTTAAAGAAGCCGATTCCAAAATAGTTTTTCACAAGCTTACTCAATGATTTATTAACAAGGGAATTGACAACCAATTATCAACAAAATTTATGAAACCTCAAAAACAACTTCATGCAATTATAGGCAAGCAAGCCTAGGTGCCATAAAAATTTAGGAACAAAGTGTTAAAACATCTTGTGAATTGTCAGATGGTAGGGTTGGCCCTAAAACCATGATACATGTATGATAGTAAACTAGTTGATCCCTTCTGGGACCTGGAGTGGAGGTAGGCCAAATGCCTTCTTTTATTGACTACTTCTGTCTCTTTCTCAAGTAGAGTAGTATTGCTCGTGTAGCACTAACCTAAACGTTGTCTACTACTTAGCCTACTACATGGGGGGGGGGGATAAATAAGCCAGCATCAGCTGCAAAATCATTGGCATACATAAGTCTTCTCCAGCACCTAGACGCTTTCTGCAGCTGATGTCCACAGACATGTCTTTGATGGATTCAATGATACAAATGAGATTGGAGGGGATTTTCACAAGAGCCCTAAGAATTATATGGTCCATCAAGCTTGGACTTCTTGTGCAACTCTAGCTCACCTTTTTTTTTTCCAAAATAAATATTGCTGCTAGTGAAAACCAGCATGGAGGTTGTAATTCCAAGACAAGTGAGGTGCATTTATATCTATGAGATTACAGAGGAAACTCCATTAATGCATGTGTGCTATGTCTCTCTGTGCGGAGTAAGCAAACAGGGTCAGTGCTGAAGTTCAGAAACTTTTTTAAAATGTACCATAAACTGTGAAAAAAAATCTTTATTTTGAAGGTATTAAAAATGATGCCACGTGGCGCCTTGAAAATTTAGATTGTGTTTTCAGGCCTCAGGCCTACCTCCACTAAAAACAACAATGTGTCAACAAATGAAGGAGGACCCAAAATCACATTGTTTACATTGAATTGTGGTCTAATAAACATGTTAACATGAATATTTGTTTATAATATGTGATTTTAGAAGGAGATATTCAATTATGAAAAATAAAATAAAAATTGAAGTTGCTTATTGAACAAATTTGTTGACTCTTGAAATAAATAATCACTGAAAATAACATATCAAAGTAATAAATGATTATCATAAACAAATAATCAAATACAAGATTTTGTGGTTGTTTAAACACATGTAACTATTCTGCCATTTGGAGTCATTATGCCATGTCATCAACCATGCCACATGGCATTCCTAGGTTCACAATTACAACAAATTAAATGCCTCCAATATGTGTAATATGCAATTCCAAGCTTTAAATTACATACCAACTAATATTGTTTAGATTGTTCACAAGATGGTTTAATTACTCTCACTACATAATTAAAGATCTTTTTTACATCCTAAAATCGAATGAAACTTGGAAACTTGATGTGAGGTTCAAGGTAAGAATACAATAAAATATGAAAGTCATATTGGCTAGAGGCCATATATTGGACACATGGCATGTAAACAAGAATTTCAACCAAAAATGGCATTAACTAACATTAGACCTAAAGGGCAATAAAGCATTCATAATTACTTGAATACCCATGAAATGCATGATAGGATTTGGAAATATATTTCTTGGTTCTTAAGAAATTTCTAATTGTTTTGTCATTGTAAATGTTCTAAAATCACTAGTCCCATGGGTCAAAGTGTACCAAAAAGGACCATCTCCTTTTGTATCCAATAGACCCCTCATTTCAAACATGTTGTAATTTAATGGCACATTCATATTGAAATTTTGATTTTCTTCATGGATAGATACATTACTAAGGTACTATTTTATGCATAGCATGTCAAATTTGAACAAGTTTTAGGATTCCTACCAAGTCTTGAAAAAAAATCTAGGATTTTGTCTATTCAAGAAAAAAAAGTTCAAGGACTTATAAAGAATGTCTAAACAAAAAATTTTGGCCCAAGATTCTTACCACAAACACTTTAGGTATTAATGTATATAAAATGTATAAATGTGACAAAAACCAAGTGCCCTATTGCAATGTAAAACATTTTTTTAAATGAAATATTTAAGAATTTTGGGCCATTGATAGAACGTGGCCCACATTGGATAAATGTTACTATTCTTACTTTCATAAGTCAAAATAATAGATATTCTAAATGCTTATATAAAATTTGGAACAAAATTATTTCATTTGACATGAGAAAAACAAAGGGAAATCAAAGAAAGGTCATAGGAAAAGTGAGAAAAAAGGTGAATTTGAGTCCTTAGGAATGAGTCTTTAGTGTTTCTAAAGGAGTACCCCAATCGTGCTTTGACCCCCATACGAACAATCCAATAGAAATTAAACAACTTTCAAAAGGCCATTGAATGTAGAAATTGAATAACGACCGTATAAAACTATTTCTTTTGGGAGATGTTTACAACTATCACTAGTAGAAATTAGCCAAAATGTAACCTCTATGTTTGTGACTACATGCGACTTGTAATTGTTGGAAATTAGATTTGAGACTATTTGCAATTACAAGACCAAATTTCAACTATTTTCATCATTTTCACAACTATGATGCAATTATTGCAAACTTCTACCTATTGGTTGGATGAATTTTAAATCTATTTTTGTCCGTTAATACATTGAAATATCCCATTAGTCTCATCCTAAAGGTATTTTACAATGACATAAGGGTGTATTTTTATGTATGTATTAAAATCATATTTACAATATTATATATATATACATATATATGAATGTATTTTGTTCATATAATGAATCTCAAAATTCTTATTTGAATATGAAATTTTCTATTTAAATTCAAAAAGCTTATTTGATTTTTAAATTGATATTTTTACTTTTTACTTTTTTTAATCAAAAAATTAGTATTTCAACTCAGAAGATTATTAATTGAATATAAAAATGGACATTTTAATTTTGATTTTTTTTTGAATTCTAAATTATTATTTCAGATCTAAATTTTAGTATTTCAATTCAAAAAATTATAATTGAGTCTAAAAATCAAAATTTTGATTTTTTTCTATATTTATTTGAAATATGAAATTTGAGTTTTAAATTTTAAATTTTAAATTTTCAGAAATCATTTGACTTGAAAGTTGAAATTTGAATTCCAAATTATTATTTTGGATTCTCAAATTAATATTTCAATTCAAAAAAATAATTTGATTTTAAAATTACTTTTTGAATTTTGAATTACTATTTTGGAATCTAAAATTTATATTTTATTTCAGAAAATTATTGATTGAGTTTTAATGGTTTTTTATACTAGTGTTATCCATAATGAATCACTTTTATAAATAATTATAAATAATTCTTTTTATTAATTATAAAATTATGCTAAATTATATTGTTAAAACATAGATTTTTACATTATAAATTTATATCCTATAGTAAAAAAATTAATCATTGTAATTAATCATTTATGATAAATATTTTTATAGTAATTTTATAGTAATTATAGAAATTAATGTTATGTTTAACAAATTGTTATATTTATAGTTAATAATTACCGATATAAAAAAGTACTTGACCAATAAATTTTCTTACAACGATAAATGTAATTATATAATAACTAATGTAATTAGTTTTATTTTTTATTTTTTAAAACCATGTAAAATTTTACTTTCTAATAGCAATTGTTAATTCATTATTTATAATTTGAAAATAAATATTTAAAATATTTATTTTTAAAATTATAGTAATAAAATTAGTTTGAAATTTATTATATTATCTATAATTCAACTAGTTTTTTAAAAGTAATAAAATATTTCTAAATATTTTAGTTATTTAATTATCTATGAGGTATGCATTGACAACTTGTGAATAACTAAATAATTAGGTTGTTAAATATTAAGAAGTTAAATTAGTTATTTAAATAATTGATAATGAATACTTAATATTTGTAATGTATAATTTATTTGAATATATGTAAATTTAATCATTATTATTTCAATGATTATCTAATTATCTAGTGAACCATGTACTTGAATTGCTTAGAAATTTAAAAACTAAGAAGAAAAGGCATGAAGAAAGTTTTGGAATTATAACTTAATTTGTGAGAAAGTTGCAACTTCAAAACTTATCCCATATTGTTTATTCTCCATTCCTATTTTGAACATTATATAAACAAAGGGTGTGGTCATCCAATTTCACATTTAAAAATTTGTGCATGTAGGATGAACTAATCAAAAGGTTTAACCCAAAACAAAAAAACAAATTATGCAGAATTCTAAAACATTCACCTCCCCAACCTACTTATCTACCTATTTAGGTAGGTACTTAGTTTGACCTACCCACCTAAGTTGACCTATGTACCTACTTACCTAAGTACCTACCTACATGGAGAGGTATTTAGCCTAGAGGAAGGTAGGACTTACCTACCTACCTACTTTTTTACCTAAGTAGGTAGGTAGGTAGGTATGTATGTAACCTAGGTTTGTAAGCACCCACTTATGTACCTACCTAGGTACCAACCAACCTAGTATTAATATTTTTAATTAAATCCATTTTGAAATGCCATGTGGCATATTTACATTGGGCCACATGTCATAATATAAAATCATCCAAACATTTGAATTGAACATCCTAGATTATTTCAAAATAATAATTATTATCATATTTTAAATAATTAAATATTGGGACACGTGGCAACACATCATTTGTCCTCAATTTTGTGACCAAAATAGTTGCATCTTAATCATAAAGACCAATTGAAAATACCTATTTTTCTTCTAGTGTGTGTATGATTGAACGAATAAAGTTTAATTTCTTTTAATGAACATCTAGGTAGCAATGAAAGTAACCATATTTTGAGTTGGATTATTCATTTGCACCATGTCACAATATCCATATTTAAAACACTTTTTTCGAATGCCATGAGACTTGGACTTGTACCCATCTATAAAAGCAAGAGAACTCAAGACTATAGATATAGAGTTCCAAGCAATGATTGGGTACAAGGCATCTTTTAACCACTTATAGGATTACAAGATATACGAAATGTTGATAAAAATGTTTTTCCCAAAGTTTCTAAACAACTTGTGACAAACTTGTAAAGAGAATCCATGGCCAACACACTTGACAAATCAAAATTATTGAACTTTGTCACATTGAACTTTGTTTCATTGGTAGTGTGATTACCTCCTTGAATTTCAAGCCGACCACAAAATAATTGAATTAATCTTGTAACGAAAATGGCTAGGAAACACTTCTGACGTTAAAAATGATGCATACAAAACTTTAGAACTTGCTTACAACAAAAAGATGGATCAACTGGTGTCAACTAGTGATATTACCACAAGCGAGGTGGAAAGGAGAACTTTCCAACATGCCCAAAAGATGTAATGACAAATTTGGAAGGAGATAATGGATTTGGAAGACACCACATCAGTGGCTACACCAAACTCCACAATGGTTCCCAATGAAATGAACAACCCACTAATGGCACTCAACATGCTTTAATATATTTGAAACAAAGTCTCACAACATCATTCAAAAGAATTAGAAAACCTAACAAGAAAATAATTTCGAATAAATATGGGTAATAGTGAACAACTTTGTGTAAACAAAGAACTTTGAGGCTTTGATGCTCATGGAGATAATTATTGTGTCATGAAAATGTTCGTTGAATAGTAGTGCATTTTTTAATAGAAATAGTAATATGTTCACTATTAAATGAGTACAATATAAGTGGAGAAGACAACTAGTGGACAATCCATTAGTTTTGTGGAGTATAAAGATATATGAAAATGGGTGCCACATTCTAAAATTATTGATAAAAGTGATAACCCAAATTTTGCATTTGATTTCAACTATAATAATACAAGTATTGCATGAAATAAATGTGTGTTATGTATGTGGGATAAAATTAAAATTCTAAGGAGACAAAAGAAACAAAAGAGCTTAGAAGCAAAGTTTGCCGCACTATCAAAAGTGGATGGAATGCTAAGAGCATTTTCAATCCAAAATGTATCATAATTCAATTTTCTCAACTCCAAGGTGGCATGGAAGGCAAAACGCATTGCCTTAAGGCATTCCATGACACTGAGAACAAAAGGGTGAACTTGAGGCAACATGTTGAAAAGATTTGAACAGAACATGTCAAAATCAAAAGTGAGGAATTAAATGGGTGTACAAAGATTGGCAACGTTCCATCCTCGTTAGAAAAGTCACACAAGTCTATGAATGCAATTTTACGATTTGGAGTGACATCGATCAATTTGTTGTTGACCTGAAAATCATTGGCAATATCTAGGAAGTAGTGCTTAATGTCAAGACTATGTTTGGGAAATTTTGGGGAAATTTTCCCTAATGATATTGAATTTCCCAGAATTGAAAATCCATTCCAATCCTTGTGTAGTAGTAATTGAAGCTTGGTAGACAATTCTAATAACATTGTTGTTGTCATCATACACATTGTCCTTCGGAGTATGCACAGTTCCAAGTTGGAAACCAAACATTGCACATAAGCATTTTAAGTTACATGTGCAATTCCAAACAATACCCATTTATTATTGACCAATATTGGAAAGTGTTAAATTGGTCATCATAAATCTAATGTCATTGAATAATGTAAGATCTTATTTTTGGAAAAATTCATAATCATGATTATGAGAAGGATCAATTTTTCAAATAGGGTTTCAACTATTTTTTCATTCTTCTATTTTGTAACTAAATAGCATCAATGTGAGATTACAAAATGTATTTAGATATGAGATTAGAGACCACAACACCTAAAATTGATCCAAGATTGCTCTATTTGAGCCTAAAACATTAAACAATGTAAACAAAAAATTGAATGGATAGATTGAGAAAAAAAAAATTTCTCAACCTCCTAGTTTTGATGTTGAAAGTAGGAGGCCGAGAGCAAAAAAAACGATTTCGTCCATGTCAAGAGGTCTAAACATAGAGTTTGGAAGTTCAAAACATGGCCAAGGCAAAACATTATATGTTTAGCCTCTTATTTACAACACTGAAAGCAAGAGGCCAAGAACAAAACTTTTTTCTTTCGACCATGCATGGAACTCCAAGCACAAAGCTTGGAAGCTCAAAGCATGGCCCATGCAAACTTTTTGGTTATTAGCCTCCTACTTTCAAAGCCAAGAATAAGATGCCGAGAGCAAAAAAATTTATTCTCAGCCATACCAAGAACTCCAAGTAGGAATCTTAGAAGCTCAAAACATGGCTAAAACAATTTGTTTTTTGTTTGGCCTCCTACTTTTGCTTGAAGTAGGAAGCCAAGACGAAAAGAAAATGATTTCGGCCATGCATAAAACTCCAAGCACAAAACTTAAAAATTCAAAGCACGGCTAAGGCAATTTTTTTGCTCTCTACCTCTTACTCTCAACATCGAAAGTAGGAAACCAAGAGCAAAAAAATCGGTCTCAACAATGCCCAAATCTCCATGGAAAAAGCTAGAACAATTTCCTTTTGCATTTGTCCTCCTACTTTAGGAGGGCAAGAGTAATTTTTTTTGCCTTTGACCATGCCTAAAACTCCAAGCACATAACTTGGAACCTCAAAACATGGCTGAGGCAAATCTTGGTTTCTTTGGAAAGCTCTCGACAAGGAGGGGTGCATGGGCTTGGTTCCATGACATGTGGACTTGTGGTGCAAAAGTTCTTGAATATTGAATGATTTTTTCACTGAAAATTAAATTAAATCATAGCTGAAAATTTTGGAGGAATTGGAATGTGCCTTTGGTGTTGTTGGAAAGATCTTGATGAATAGGATTTAATGGAATCTATTTGGTAAGATTTGGATTCAAAATGTGGGAGATATTGATTTTTAAGTGATTTCTACTGCTAAAAATTCAAATAAATTCCAAAAAACCAGGTTTTGGAAGGAAAAATTAGTTAAGGAGGTGGTAACACTTGGACTGAGGGCACAGGCCACACTAGTATAACTTATAACAGAAAATTGACCCTCCTACCCTTAGCTTGCATAGCTACCGGTTTGGCTTGAGGGTTCAAAAATTCAAACATTATTTTGAATGAGCACTTGAGAATGATTTAGGGTTTATTAGAAAAACTTGCCAAACTTTATTAGAAAAAAAGTAGAAAAACAAAGAACAAAGAAGTGGGGAGAAAAAATGGATCATGGTCATGAATTCCAATACTATGGTCTAAATCTTGGTGACCCAATTCCAACCTAGAAAAATAGCTTTTCATACTCCTCAAGATGTACATGTCTTTCTTCTTCCTCACCTCATTTGTCATAATTGGGATGAAAGAGGAAGCAAGGATGGTTGGGGACCATCCATTGAAAAATGTTAATGACTGTGTTGTAAGTAGTTGTGGGTTCAATTCACTACTAGGGATGTCATATCTGAAGTTGTCCATTGTACAATAAGCAACTCATCTACAATGTGATCATTTGAACAAATGAGTGCCAATTATTTAAAACCTATCATTTCATTCCCAAAATCCCATCCCATATTAGTTTTCCTTCACCTTGCAAGAATGCAATAGCCTTAAGGGTGAAAGAGAGATGTGAGACACTCTAATATTTTCCCCATAACTAGCAAACTTCATTTCATTGCTCTTCTCAATTTTTTGTTCACATTAATAATAATGAATGGAGACATCTGAGACAATCAATCCTTCACATAATTGACCAACTTCATGTCATTCTTCTTCACATCTTTTTGTTGACATGGGTCATAATGAATCATCACAAATAATGATCTAAACAAATGAAGATTGATGCCTCTAAAAAGGAACCACCAATAACCTAGTAGATCACACAAAAACAAAAAGTTCTAATGTATTTGGAAGGCATATTAATAATTGGACATGTTGCCTCCACAAAGGGTGAGGCATTTAAAAAGAAAATGCTCCCTATGTTTTACTTTGGTTAATGTTCTTAGAGCATGGCATTCCCCAAACAAGTAGCTCATTGCATAATGGCTTCGCCCAATGTTATATGACCATGATCAATATTTTATTCCAAAATCCAACTCCTTAGGAAGGAAAATAAAGAATCTTTAGGAGTATGTTATTTTTAAAAATTAAATATTCAAAATTAATTAATTGTTTGGGAAGCATGTGCCAAACCTACTAAGGTACTATAATATACGGAATGTTTGGAATCTAAAATTTTGAAAACTAAAGTGTTTGAGTTCTGATGTGTGAATATTGAAAGCTGAAAACTAAAATTTGAAATTTGTATGTCAAATTTTTGGAATTTGAAAAATTGAAAACTAAAATGTCTAAATTGGGACATGTGAATTCTTAAAGCTGAAAACTGAAAATTGAAAATTGAAATCTCTATGTGAAGCATTTAGAATTTAAATGTGTGAATACTGAAAGTTGAAAACTAAAAATTGAAATTTGAAATCTCTTTATGAAATATTTAAATACTAAAAACTAAAATGTCTAAATACTGAAAACTGAAAATTGAAATGTTTAAATATTGAAAACTGAAAACTAACATGTCTAAATATTAAAAACTAAAAACTAAAATGTCTAAATACTGAAAACTAAAAACTAAAATGTCTGAGTACTGAAAACTGAAATTTGAAATCTTTATATGAAATTTTTGGAATAATAAATTATATTTTACATTGGTAACAAAATAACTTTAATGCAAACCCTACCTTTACAGAGAAACTCTACCATCTTATCTATTTATTTTACTTTCTCATTACTGAATGCAAACATTGTTATATTTCAAAACTTAGTGCATAGACTCCTTAACAAATAAAAAAGGAAAGGTTATTATTACCAATGTCTTCTAAGAGCTAATCTATGTAGGGCATCCAAAGATATAATCAAAGTTACATTAACTATATATGTTTTTTTTTTCTATTTGGTGTTTGTAGTTGAACCTGATGATTATTCACCACAATGTTCCAAAGCTCTTTCAATTGCTCGGGCTAAAAATGTGCACTTGAACTCATTTACAAGCTTGTCCATAATATTGACTGTTGGGGTTTTAACAAGTTCCTGGCACTAACCAAAACATGAGAGGAAGTCAATATTTGGAAAGTCTTCTTCTATCACAAAGTAACACACCAGGTTCCAAAGAAATGGAAATGTTTCTCATACTAATCATGTCTGTTACAATTTTCACACACACATAAATCCACACATGGAAAAGAACAAAGTATGATGTTGAAGGCATGGAGTTTTACATTGAGATTGATGCAACATTGTAATTTGCAAAAGCCAAAACAAAATCCAATAGTTGATTAATGTCATCCTCTTCTCCTATTTGACGAGTAAAATGCCATAAGCAAAAAGTTTGTCAATATTTGGAAAACAAAATTGTGAAATTATAGTTCTTCTCTCTACCTTCACACAAAAACAAAGCAAATCAGGGCAAACAATACACAGGACATTCAATGAATATTCCAAAAATAGGGAACAAACAATACACTAATGAAAAGAAGGCATTGACCAAATTTTTCAAGGACCTTTTCAACCAACATTGGATCAAAGCCCTAATGAAACAAGAAAGTTCAATTTCTCGTATACTTCTCTGTTGGGTTCACTGGGCTACTTGGCCTTTCCCATGTCCTTGTTTTATTAGGCATTTGTGCAATACTCTACTTTGGTTGAAGCACATATGAATAGGATTCTTGCATGTTTAAAAAACATAGTGAAGTTTTGTGAAACTATTACTCAATTTGCATCTTCTTATGACAACCTTACCCAAATTCTTCTTATACTTCACAATGAAGGAAATTTGGAACCAACACCAACAATACTCCAAATGCATAAAACATATAAAAATGCTAGAGATCAAAAGAAGACAAAGAACAACACATCATCTACCAAAAAAAATATCCACTTCTGAATATTACCTTTGTTACAGGGGTTGAAACTATCTAAACATAGTAGTGGGGACAATGTGATTATTCAAATTCTACTTATTGATTTTGGATAAGTCCAACTTCTTGGCTATTAATTGCAAGTTATTTTCTTCTCATGAGTACCATTGGATCTCACTGATCAATGAACAAAATGTACTTGCTAGTAAATATAAATCTCTTTAACAAAAATAGTGGAGGAAAAATAGAATTGTTTGTAAAATCTACAATCAACTATGCAAACATTACACCAAAATGCATCTTAGTTCATTTTGGGTTTCACTACATTTTGAATGAATTTGGACATTTTACCATGATGAAACTAATCAACCCCCTAATGAACGAGGACCAATTGATATGGACAGTGAACCAACCATTCACTTGCTAGTTAATTAACTAAGCAACATGAAAATCAATTAAATTTAAATTATTTGATATATAATATTACTGATAATTTCATTTTTTTAGCCTATGAATTATTAACACGTGTCACTACCTAGGCTAGGTTAAAAACCTAGCCTAAGTACGTAGGCCACGTAATTAACCTAAGCATTTATTCTAAAAAACTAGATAGGAGAATAATTGGTCAACTTACCTTTATTGATCACGCACACACCACTTGTGAAGTTTGATCCCTTGACTTTTAGAATGGAGGCAAACAACCTTACCATCAAGCCACCCCACTTATTGTGATAATATACATCATTGCATTCTATTTGTCAAATACTTCATTTTAAACATTACAAAAACATACATTCTAAAAATTCATATCTTACTGGGATTTTGTCCAAATGAAATGATTCAAAAAAAAATTACATTCAATAATGTACAAAATTACATTTATTTCTTTTTGAAAATGTAAATGATTTGAACAATTTTTTTTTGAATATTGCTATTCAATAACATTTCAATGACCATTCCTTTGAAATTTTATTTTTTTAATAAATGGATTTTTTTGCTAATATAATAATATTACCTATGTTAGGCTACTTTCAGGTATTATAGGGCTACTTTTCATTAATCTAAATTATTTCACAATACATTATTTATAGCTATTTATGGTTATTCTCAATTACTTTTTGTTATTTTTGGTTATTTCACCCTAGGTTATTTTTGGTTATTCTAAGTTATTTTTAGTTATTTTCGATTATGTGAGGCTATTGTTGGTTTTTTTTTGCTATTGAAAGTTATTTCACCCTATGTTATTATTAGCAATTCTAAGCTAGTATAGGTTTTTTCACCTTATATTACTTTTGTTTATTGTAAATTATTTCATCCTAAATTATTTTTGGCAATTCTAAGCAATTATAATATATGGCTATTGGTGGATATTATATTGGTGCTTATTGGTTGCTCTTTTATTGGGGCTATTGGTGGTTATTAATGCCTATTTTATTAATGGTTATTGGTGGATATTATATTAATGGCTATTACTGGCTATTGTATTATAAGTTATTGTTGGTTATTATATGTTATATTACAACTATTGGTGATTATTTTATTATAAGTTATTGTTGGATATTATAGGTTATATTATCATAGGCTATTATTGGCTATTATAGGTTATTTTATCTTAGGTCATTATATTATATTTTAAATTATTTTAAATTATTATAGTTAAGATAAAATAACTTATAATAACATAAAATAGAATGACCTTGAATAACCTAAAATATAACTTGAAATAGCATATATTAATTTAAAATAAAATAACCTAAGGTATAACATAAGGTTAGTTGAATAATTTAATTTTAAATAACTTAAAAACCTATGATAATTTAGCTAGGATACCTTAAGGTAGAATAATGTATAATAATTTAAGATATAATAACTTATAATAATTTATAATAACATAGGGTATAAGTTAGATAACTAAGATAACCTAAAATAATATAAGGTATATCATAAAATAACATATATAGGGTATTTAAAACAACATAGAAATAAACTTATTTACCACAATAAATTATAATAATGAATTATGTCAACTAATAGTGAAGCACGATGTTTACATAATCATATTATAGTGAAATAACTTTAACCAAGGTGAAATCATTAATGTGCAATAAACTTATTTCACCTTCAAGGTCCCATAGTGATTTAGGCTAATGAACTACACCCCTCTTTTATAGTAGTGAAAGAAGACCTTCAAGAAGATTACAATTCAACTTCTATTCCAAGGTGATCTCAACATCATCTTTTTCATCTTCGGAACTATCATCCTATGCAAAAACATCTTCCTCCCTATGATTGGGAAGTTCACCTTCATCTTCATCTTACCAATTTTCAATGATAACCTCAATATTGTTGGAGCCAATGCTATTGTTGATAGTGTTGGTTTGCAAATCTAATATGAATTGCACCAAAATGGAGTCAATAACATGCACCCCTACAAAACGCCCCCCACCCACACCACCCCTAAAAGCATGCACATCCCCTTGTGCTCAGCTGAAAGGCTGAATTCATGAAGCTTCTTCCTTTTCACCAATTTTTCTCTATTGATCAAATTTAGCAATCTCACTCCCATGAAACTTACATAGTTTGCTTCATTAATTCCACTTATGTAGAACGAGATTCCTAGCTTTGATTTGGCCAAAAGTCTAATTATAGGAAAACAATCTAGCACATTCAATTCATACCAACTTACTAAAACCCCTAGTGGCAAACATCCTTGTTGAGAACAAAAACTAACCATGAGCGCAAAAGAGCTTGAATTATAAATCCTTCCTCAAATCCCATTTCTTGTAATTGAATGTATTGAGTAGTGAAATCTAGTTCCAAGGTACAGCCATTTCAAGTTCCAAAATGTTGCATCCAACCAAGGTAAACCCCCTTATTCAATAAATAATTTGCCAATGCCTTTTGGCATAAAAAGGTGGTCCCAATTTTTAGGCACCAAAGTCGCTGAAAGTCCTAACAAAAAGGGACACAAGATTCCTGAGACCCACTATCCTTTATCTGTGGGTACCCAATTGATGAGCTTCGAGCTTCTGCTCCTACTAGTTGGCTAGCCTTGTTGTTGTTGTTGTTTAAACATTGTTGTTTAGACGTTAAAGAAGGTCAATCATATAAAATGATGTGAGAGAAAAAGACCTCACTCACTAAAGTTGTTGCAAAAACATTAATCATCCCATGACCACATTAAAAACATAATAGTAAAAAAATTTACAAAATTTTTTTAGGGTCCATCTCTTAATAATTATGATTAGCAATCTGCAGTTTGAGAACAAGGACAACATCATGTTACAACAGATGAAACCACAAAATGTTTCCACCAAAAAAGAAGACGAAAATCTGCCCACTAATAATGCACTAAGTTACTGCTACTACCCTTCAACATTTTAGGGTTTATTGATGACTATGGCCACAATCATTTTTTTGGTCTTTACCTTTGAGCTTTTGCACTATTTCCAATGGCTTCCTCCTCTTAATGCAATTACCTTTTTGTTGGTAATGCCCTGTAAGTACCACAACATGATCACCCATTCAAGTCTCGATCACAAATAAAATTGTACATTGTGTCCTAGATCTATGACCCCTACTACTAATCAAGTACCTTTTTGTACTAAATCTAGTTACATGTGTCTCACAAGTTGCTAAGCTGGTTACATTGTGTTTTCTTACATTAAAAAAACTTAGAGAAATATACCAAGCCCACCCCTTGGAAACCCAAAATGACAAATTTTGTGCTCCCAAATCAAGATGTTGAAACCTAAAATAAAGATCACAATAAGGGAAGAAATTTTTGTCTTTCTCCGTGTTTTGTGTGGTACCTAAGCTATGGCAAGGAGAAGAGCATCATCATCATCTATGTGGATTTCCTCCTTTTCCTCGGCTTTGAAAGGCATGCTCCTAGTTATCATTTGACAAAGAAAGTTTGGTGGTGTTCCATTACTACTGGGGTTGAGTCCTTGCCCCTTGTTTTCGATTCCAATTTGGAAAGAGGAAGATGTTGCTATTACTATTGCATACTCCTAATGGCAATTTGTATTCTTCTACACCGACTTCTTTTCTTTCTCCATCTCCTCTTCCTCGGGAGTAGCAACTTGCAAAAGTCTCATTATGTATTTTGGAGGAGGATGAACTTGTGGCTCATTACACCAAACACTTTCTTCTTGTTATTACTAGTATGGTGCAAAGTTTTGTTGTTTACTTCCTATTAACTGTTTATTCTAATAGCTGCAACAGCAACTCCTCCATTTGCCACCATTGCTTGCAACTTCTCCTCATGTTTGGAAGTCATGCCTTACAAACACACCATGAGGAAGGAAGTTCAAAGAAAGTTTTGAAGTTGTTGCTATTTTGGGTATTCTTTTTTAATGCAACAACAACATAGTAGTAGCTCACTGACAATTATAGGATAGATTAAATACAGATTGAAAGAAAGAAATAAATAAAAAGGTGAAGATTCATCCGTACATAATGGCAGCTATGGGGGAAATGGTCTAAAACTACAATTTTTTTTATTTTTTTTTGTAGTATTTGTATCACCACTACATCCTCCATTATCTAATAATACATAGTCACCAACCCAAGAACATATACTTGAACCTAGATGGAGAAACAAGCAAATCACAAAAATAAGTAAGAAGAAAAAGTGCAAGCTCCAACAACACACAAATGAGGTAATGATGATGATCATCATAAAATAATAATAATAATGAAAAGCAACAACTTCGCGATAGAAGAGTTTGTACAGCGGAGCTTCAAACCATAGCTTTGGAAAAGAGGAGGTGGAGGAGTAGAAAGGCGAATTATACAAACACACAAACACACCTGACCCCATTCCCACCCAGAAAACCACTTGTGTCCTCTTCTGAAGCTTGATTGAAAAAAAGAATCCTTTCAACTTCTACGATGGTTATCAAAACCTACAGCGTTCAACCACTTGAAAACCTAATGTACTTAGGGTTACATCCACCCAAACATGGAAAATTACATCCATGTGAAAACTTTCATTTTATGAACACTTATCATTTCCACACTAGCCAATGACACTAGTAGAAATCAGCCAAAATGTAACCACTTTGTTTGCAATTGCATATGACTTGTAGTCATTTGTGACTAAGTTTCGAAGTATTTATAACTATAAGATCATTTCAACTATTTTGGCCACTCTTACAACTATGATGCAACTATTGGAAATTTCATCCTATTAGATGGCTTTTAGATTTATTTTCATCCATGAATATATTGATATGTCCCATTAATCAAAATAGTCACCAAATTAGTCACATCCTAAAGATATTTTATGGTGACATAAGGGGGTATTTTTATGTATGTATTAAAATTATATTTACAACATATTACATATATCATAAATATATATTTGTGTGTATATTAATTATGTGTATGTATGTATATTGTTCATATAATGAATTTGAATTTTTTATTTGCATTCTGATTTTTCTGTTTAATTAAAAATCATTATTTGAGTCCAAATTTTATTATTCCAATTCTAAAACATTTTATTTGAATCTAAAAATCAATATTTGAATTTGAAGTTTTAAATATGAATTCTTAAAATTTTTAATTTTATTCAAAAATATATGTTTGAGTATAAAATTATAATTCAACTTATGAAAATTATATTTAAACATTAAAATTGATGTTTCAATTCTGAAAATTACTGTTTGAATTCAATTTATATATATATAATTTAAAAACATTTGAATCTAAAAATTGTTATTTTAATTCCAAATTTTTTTATTGGAATTCTTTGTTTAATTATTTGAATTTGAAATTTTATATTTCAATTCTAAAAACTAATATTCCAATTCTTTAAAGAATTAGTTGAATTTGAAATTTGAAATTTGATATTTGAATCTGAAATTTGCTATTTCAATTCCTGAAAAAAGTATTTGAATTTTCAAAATTTTCATTTAAATTCAAAAAGTTTATTTGATCTAAATTTTGATATTTGAATTCTAAATTATTATTTTTGACTCTAACAATTAATATTTCAATTTTGAGTTTTTAAATTTAAATTTAAAAACTTATTTAATTTGAAACTTGAAATTGCGATTCCAAATTATTGTTTTGGATTCTCAGAATTAATATTTCAATTCAGAAATTTTTTAATTGAGCGTAAAAATGGACATTTCAACTTTGAATCTCAAAATTGACATTTCAATTTTGAAAATTTTTATTTAAATTCAAAGACTTATTTCATCTAAAAAATGATATTTGAATTCTGAATTGGTTTTTTGGAATCTAAAATTAATATTTCAATTCCAAAAATTATTGATTGATTTTTAAGGCTTTTTTCTACTAGTGTTATCCATAATGAATCACTTTTATTAATAATTATAAATGATTATATTTGTTACTTATAAGTTACACTAAATAATTATTTTTAAAACATAGAGTTTTACGTTATATTTTTTATATTCTTACAGTAAAAAAAATTAATTACTGTAATTAATGTTACATTACTTTAAAATCATTGTAATTACTTCAGATAAGAATTAATTATAGTATATGCATAATTATTTTTTAATTGAACATAATTATTCACAATCTGTAATTTATAACTTTAAATCTGAAGTAAAATTTTGGAAAAATTATAATGTATTTAAAATAATTATTGTAATGACTGTAATTTTAGGAATTATTATAAATTAATTTAATTTTTTATTTAAAAAAATTCTGTAATTACTTAGTTATGATAAAGTTTTTTACAATAACAAATGTAATTATATAGTAATTAATGTAACTATTTTAATATTACTTTTTAAAAATAGTGTAGAAATGTTTTTTTAATAACAATTGTTTGTTCATTATTTATAATTTTACAAAAGAAAATTTAAAATTTAAATTAATTTTAAATTATTTATATTATTTATAATTGGACTAGATATAAAAAAGAAATAAAATATTTTAGTTATTTATTTATCTTTGAATTATGTATTAACAACTTGTGAGAAACTAAATAGCTAGTTAGTTAAATATTAAGAAATTATTATTTATTTAAGTAGTTGATAATGAATATTTAATATTTGTAGTGTATAATTCATTTTTTAAATATATGTTAAATTTAATAATTATTAATTAAATGGTGATCTAATTATCTAGTGAACCATGTTCTTGAATTGTTTATAAATCTAAAAACTAAAAACAAAAGGCATGCGAAAATTTTTGGAGTTACAATTTAGTTTGTGAAAAAGTTGCAACTTCAAAATTTATCCCATATATTGTTTGTTCTTCACTCCTATTTTGAACACTATATAAACAAGGGATGTGGTTATCAAATTTCACATTAAGAAAGTTGTGCACATGGGATGAACTAATCAAAAGGCTTAACCCAAAACAAAAAGAAAAGTTATGCATAGTTTTAAACTATCAACCTCCCCAACCTATTTATCTACCTTGTTAGGTAAGTACATAGTATGACCTACCTACCTAAGTACCTACTTATATGAATAGGTATTTAGCCTAGGAAGATAGACCTACCTACCTACCTTTTTAACTAAGTAGGTAGGTAGGTAGATATGTAGCCTAGGTTTGTAGGCACTTATTTATGTACCTACCTAAACACCTACCAACCTAATATTAATATTTTGTATTAAATTCATTTTAAGGTGTCATGTGGCATATTTACATTGGGCCATGTGTCATAATATAGGATCATCCAAACATTTGAATTGAACATCCTAGATTATTTCAAAATTCATTATTATTATATTTTAAATAATTCATTATTAAAACACGTGGCAACACATCATTTGCCTCAATTGTGACCAAAATAGTTGCATTGTAGTTGCATTGTAGTTGCATGTGACAATATGTATATGATGGAATCAAAGGATGAACTTGTATTTGTTAACTTTTTCTTTCATCCAATACCCCTTGTCGTTTGTAACCAATGTTTCATGTGACTTGTCCAAGGCAACTAATGAGATTTTAATCGCAAATGTCACTTGCGACTAAATTTTAGTCGTAGAGACCACTCGAAAATACATGGTTTTCTTCTAGTGTGAGTGAGCCAAAATTTTATCCCCAAGTCCAAATCCTACATAGATGCATAGTCTCTTCCCTATGGGTAGAACCAATAAACAACCCCCAACTCCTTTTCAAGTGAGCACTTATTTTGACAACATCCCACTCCTAGTGTGTTACCTACTCGGAATGGCCAAGGGTCAAACCCTAAATATCCCATAATTAATTGTAAAATTGGGTGACAAACCCTAAAAATCTTTATAATAGTAACTTTACACTTCAACAAAATGAACCCTAAAAATCTCATTAGTAACTTTACAATTAGCCTCCCAAACCCTAACCATCCCACAAGTAATTTTACACTTGAGCATAGTGAACCCCCAATATTTCACTAAGTAATTTTACACTCCAAGATAACAAACCCGAAAAATCCCATGAATTTTCTTCCATTTGTTCCAAAAATATAAAAGTAAAAATAAATAAATCCCACAAGTTACTTTGCACTTGGGTAAACCCCAAAAATCTAACAAGTAAAATTTACACTTGCATAATGAACCTTAAAATTCCCATCAAAATAACTTTACCCTCGAGGGTGGGTATCAAGCAACTTTGGTTTATGACTAAAACAACAACCACTTGAAAACAATACAACAAAACTGGGGTTTACTTTCAATGATTAATACATAATATAACACTGAGAAGTCCCATCCTAATTTTGGAAGCTTGTTAAGTTCAACTTTTTTTTTTAATTTTAGATTTTTAGAACATCCCATGAAAATTTAGTACTTAATTTTGTACATTCCAACGTATATCTCATGAGAATAAAGAAATCCGTAAAGTCGCCATGTCTTCACCCTGTCTTTGGGCCTCCTTTCAATCCATAACCGTTTTTTTAGTGGTATCCATAAAGTAAGGAAATTTCATTAAATCTCTATATGAAATGCTAAATCTCAGCATTTAATGCACAAGATTCGAGAGGAATTATAGTAGTTGTACAAGTAGGAGCAGTGAATATCTATGTTCTTCAGTGACCTAGCACCCACCAATGCACCATCCAAAAAATCTTGTTATGGGAATTCGTGGATGGGACGAAATTGTCTCCTTCTTAGTTATCTTCATTTCTTTCTTTTTGGGCTTTTTTTCTCCTCTTTTTTTTTCATCTTACATTTTGTTTTCTTTTGGGCCATTTTTTCCAATCTTATATTTTTTCTTCTCTAGACAGTTTTCTTTTATCATGGTTTTTTCAACCCCACCCTTGACCCCAATCTTTTTTTGGAACTTCCTACCTCCCCCCCCCCCTTCCAACCTACCTACCACTCTTCCTCCTACCAACACACCTATCTCCTTCCTAGTTGCCCACCTCCTTTTCCACTCACCAGCTACCTCCATTGTTAAAGCTTGAGAATTAGGGAGAACTCCAATAGCTCTGAGCCTCGATTAGATTCCCAAGACTTTGAGTCTCCATAGTTAGAAGAGTGCAACAAGAAGCTTGAAGAGAGGTGAGGAGCTCAAAGGAGTGCAACGAAAAAAAGGAAATCAAAGGCATTAGAAGCGAAAAGTTAAGGTACAAGCTTCCTTCTTCATTTTATTTTTTAAAAGTTGTACTTTGGTCTTCAGTTGTGAAGAGGACGATGACACATGCATTGTCGTCCTCCTCTTCCATTTTTTTTGCAAACATCTTCAACTCGTCATCCTCTTCAAGTTTTGGAGCATCCGCCAATAAATGACCATGAACAACGTTGTTGTTCATTGTTGTTCTAGTTTTTTCCTAGGTAAGAAAAAACAATGACAAGCAGTTGCACTACTTGTCGTCCTCCTCTTGTTTTTTATTTTGTTATTTTTGTAGCTGTGAAGGAGGATGATGAGCTGCACTCGTCATCCTCTTCAAGTTTTGGAGCAAGCACCAAGTAATGATGACGTTACTGTTTGTCATCATTTTAGTTATTTCCCACATAAGAAAAACGACAATGAACAGCTGCACTACTCATTGTCCTCCTCTTTTCTTTTCTTTTGTTCTTTTTACAACTATGAAAAAGGAGGACGAACACAACTCGTTGTTCTCTTCAAATTCTAGAGCAAGCATCAAGTGATGACGATAAACAATGCTTTTGCTTATCATCATTTTAGTTCTTTCCCATGTAAGAAAAAAAAGAATGAACAACCACACTACTCATCATCATCCTTTTTTTTTTTTTTTTGTAATTATGAATGAGGACAACGTTACTCATCTTTTTTTTCAAGTTTTGGAACAAGCACCAAATAATGACAATGTCATCATTCTAGTTTTTTCCCAAATAAAAAAAACAATGATGAGCAATTGTTTTGTTTATGTCGTCCCTTTTCTTTTTTTTTGCAATTGTGAATGAAGCGATGAATGCAATTCATTGTTTTCTTCAAGTTTTAGAACAAGCACCAAATAACGACAACGAGTAGTGTTGCTACTCATCATCATTCTAATTCTTTCCTAGGTAAGAAGCTGCATTGTTCATTGTCATCCTTTTTTTTTGGTCATTTTTGCAACTATGAAGGAGGACGACGAACACAACTTGTCATCCTCTTAAAGTTCTTGAGTAGGCGTCAAATAACCTTAAACCTTAGTTATTTCCTAGGTAATAAAACATGCATGCTCATCATTTTCATTAGTTTTTCTTTTTGAGGTGCTACCTTTAAAGACGACCACCATAAGCGACAATGATGAGCACAATAGCACTCATCATTGTCTATTTTTTTTCACTTGCTACCTATAAAGAGTGGCTATGCTCCTAGTGGTCCTCTGCTTGGCATTTACTACACCGTTGGTGGTTGTATTATTCTTGTTTTCTACTATAGTTGATGGTAGTCCTCTTCTTGATTTTTGCTACAAGTGAGAAAGTGGAAAATGAATTAAGAACTAAAATAATATTGTGTTGTTTATGTTTTTGTTAGATACAAACTTGAAAGAAAGCAAATAATGTTAGAGCAAGTCAACAAGTTTCAACAAAAGTTATAGATGGCATGGGAGGTGTCATGAATGAAAGACATTTGGAGGCTAGGGTGATGGGATAGTGCATTATTGTTGAGGATGTGGTTCCATTGGTTCCAAGTGAGATTGTTGAGGAGCAAGTGGAAACGAATGAAAATGTTGGGGAAACATTCAAAGGAGATGTTGATCAAATTGAAATGGATTTGAAGTGAACTATTTTGATGATAAATGACCAAGAAAATGTAGTTCCTACTACTCCATTGCCAAAGTAAGAGAATGTAAATGAAGATGTTGAACCTCATGCACATATTGATGGAGGTGACATAGCCATTGCACTTCATTTATTATAATTATTACCCCACCCATCCTCTCAAGTGGAGAGGATGGGTGGGGTTTTTTTTGGTCAAATTTGTGATTGTAATATTTTCCATAATTGTGGTCTTTAAACCTATGTTCACTCCACCTTATTTCTCCATGTGAGAAGGTGGGTGGGGCATTTGTTTTTGGTCTAAGTTTGTACACAATACTTTAAAGCTTTGTAGGTGATATTGTTATTTTTAGGGTTTGTTTCAATTTATGTCAATTTCAACACTGGAGTTTAATAATACCTTCATCTTGTGTTTTTGTTCTTTTATCATTATGTGTAATACCCTCATCGTGTATTATAATCTTCCATCAATCTATGTAGTACCTTCATCGTGTAGGGGATAACCTTCATCCAGAATATTATGTTTCACATTAGGTTTTTTGTTTTTGTTTTTTGATTTTAGATGTGGTTGCCACTCCTTCAGTTGCCATAGAAGGTGGCCATTGGACAAGGGATGGGTCCAAATTTGCTTGTAGGGCTTATAATTGTGATGCATCTTATATGGCCAAATACAACTTGGTACCACATTTGTGAGCATGCCACAATGTGACCATGGAGTTAGGCAAGCCCAGACGCCCATCTACTTGAAAAGAAGGCCTAAAACATCAAGATCACACAACCATGATTATGTGGGTTTTGAGCAACCCTTTGACCTGGTTCTAGTGTAATGAGCAAAAGGCAATTACTAAAGTTAAGAGGCACGCAAACTTGGAATGGGATAGGCTCCAAGTTGATTTGTTATACACATTTGAAGTTCCTAAGCCCACATTTTTTTAACTAACCTCTAACCACATTCTTGAACAACTTCTTGGCATGATTGCATGAGGTGTGGGGACCATCCCCTTCAACATGCAGGCCAAGTTGGATCGCAATGAAAACCTTGCACTTGTGATTTGAGCAACTCGAGCTGGGTATGCAAAGGCACTCAAAGGCACCTGGATGGAATGTGATTAAAAGTCTACATCGAATAAAATGGTCTAAAGTAAAAAAATTGGACTTTTTACACAATACCATGATTCATAAATGATTCATGGTTGGTAAGTTTCTGAAAATGTCATACTCAATTTTATTTGAATTCTAGGTTTTAGGTTTCACATGCAATACTTATTATATTTTGTTATTTATTTTAGGGTTCAAAGCACCACAAGGGAAGTGTTTGTGGTTGATGCTTTAGATGTAGCATTGGCCAATCACAAGATATTTACACAACAACACGCCCATGATGCAGAGGTTACATCAACGCAATACATGAAGGTCAATGGGACCACATCCCCCTTCGGTAGTGACATAACACTATTAAAATTCCAAGTTTTTCAAACTAGATTTTCAAACCAAAAAAACCTTAACATGACAAGGTGTCAAAAAACCACTTTGGTTTTTAAAGACAAATCGATTTTAACAAGTCTAATATAACTAGGATGGTTTTTTTGACCAACCTTAAGGTAGTCCTTTTAACCAACCCTAAGGCAGTGCTTTTAATTAAAAACTTTTAATAGTGGTAAAATGTGACATGTTGTAAAGTCATTTCAACAACCCGCGTGTCATCATTTGATTGGTCAAATCATAAGTCAATGGGTTGATAAATAAATCAAAAATGTAAGTAGGTAGGTGATGACCTAACATACCCTAAGTTAGTCTAGCCTAACCTAACCTAACCTAACCTATTTAGTCTACCTAGTCACCCTAGCCTCTAGACATACACATAAGTTGCAAGTGTTAGGAATTGAACCTTTCACCTTCACCATAACAAACCAAGTCCTTACCGATAGACTACACCATCAAAAGATGTCAAAATTTGTCAAGTTTTTTTATTTCACATGTTACTAAATTATAAGAAAGTAGTTGGTTAAATCTAATGGTTAAATTCAATGGCTAAACTTATTTAATGATTAAATGTGATGGCTAAATTTAATGGCTAAACCTATTTAATGACTAAATTCAATGCCTAAACTTAGTGGCTACACCTATTTAATGACAAAATTCATTGACTAAATTTAATGGTTAAACCTATTTAATGACTAAATCTAAGGTTAAACTTAATGGTTAAACCTATTTAATGACTAAATCTAAGGTTAAACTTAATGGCTAAACCTATTTAATGACTAAATCCAATGGTTAAATTTAATAGCTAAACCTATTTAATGATTATTCCAATGGTTAAATTTACTGGCTAAACATATTTAATAATTAAATCCAATGGTTAAACTTAATAGCTAAACATATTTAATGACTAAATCCAATGGCTAAATTTAATGGCTAAACCTATTTAACAATTAAATCCAATGGCTAAACCTATTTAATGACTAAATCTAATGGCTAAATATAATAGTTAAACCTATTTAATGACTAAATCCAATGGTTAATCATAATGGCTAAACATATTTAATGACTAAATACAATGATTAAATTTAATGGCTAAAAACCTATTTAATGTCAAATTTCAATGGCCAAACTTACTTAATGATTAATTTTAATAGTTAAACTTAATGGCAAAATATATTTAATGATTAACTCTAATGAAAAATCTTAATGGCTAAATCTAGTTAATGATTAAATTTAATGGCTAAATTTAGTAAGTTAAACCTATTTAATGATTAAATTCAATGATTATAATTAATGGTTAAATGTATATATTGATTTAATGATCTAATCGTTAATATAAACTAAGTGGCTAAAATTATTTAATGACTAAGTATAATGGCTAAACATGATGATTAAATTTAAGTTGAACCTAATGGTTAAATCTAAGTTGAATTTAATGGTTAAACCTAAAATATATATTTAATGGTTAAATATAACTAATTAAATCTAATGGCCAAATTTAATATTGGAATATAATGGTTAAATTTGGCTAAAATGATTGGTTAAAATTGGTCAAACCTAACAAGTAAACCTTATGGTTAAATAAATTATAGGAAGGTGATTTGAAATGTAGGTAGGTAACCATGTGATTAGGTGAGAAGGTATAGGTTGATAGGTACGTGGGTTGGTTTTTTTACTAAGTCAATAGTTATTTTGACTAAGCTTGTTTATTTGACCCTTTTGTAATTGGCCCTATGGATAAAGCTTAGTCCTTTTGACTAAGGTGGTTTTTTTGGGGTCGAATTTGATTAGGTGGCTATTTGACATATGGTCAAATTAGTCATCATAGTCAAATTGATTAATCAAAACATACCAATGGCATTCAGTACTTTGGCCTCTAGTCAAAACATACATATTATTCAATCAAAAACAACTTTTCAATCAATGTGCATAGTTTGAAAAACTTGGAATTCTAGTAATGCAAATAACCCATAATTTATCCCACTTTTGATTAAGGTGTTGTTTTGTTCTTCATGATTTAAGATAACAATTTATATTTTAAGCAACCTCATATTTACCATTATGACATGTTCCCCATTTTAAGGTGGGGTTGTTTTGGATTTGGGCATTTTTTGCACATTTTTGTAACACATGTCACCCATGTTTTTTTATTTAATGCATTTTACTTTCATTTTACACCATCTTGTGTTAATGGTTAAAAATACATTCTCACATATTATTATATGTATGTTTGATGAAATTATCAAAAAAATGATTACAATCTTGCACTCAAACCAAAAAACCTTTCTTTACCCCCAAAAATTAAAAGTTCAAAACCTAAAAAAGGAAAGCAATACCCTCATGAGGGTATTCTGTAAACACCATGGATTGAATTATTTTGGTCTAGGCTATTGGAAGGGTATTGCTTATGCCCAAAATTACTCAATGCACATGCAATACCCCTATTAAAGTATCTTATAAATCCTTTGGGCTCCATAACATATCTAAAAAATTATGGAGGGGTATTGCATAGCCTTAACAAAACCTAGAAAGAACACAATACCCTCATGAGCACATTTTATAAACATTATGGATTAAATTATTTTAATCCAGGTTATTGGAGGGGTATTGCTTGTGCCCAAAATTATTCAATGCATGTGCAATACATCTCTTAGGGTATTTTTTAAAAAATTGGGCTCCATCACATATCTTTTGAAACTTGGAGGGGTGTTGCGTAGCCATACCATAACCTAGAAGGAAAGCAATACCCCCTTTGGGGTAGTTTACAAACACCATGGGCTCAATTATTTTGGTTTAGGCTATCCAAGGGGTATTACTCATGCCCATATTTATTTAATTCACGGGCACTACCCCTTTCTAGGTATCCGATAAAATGTTTGGGCGCCATAACATATCTTTTAAAATTTGGAAGGGTATTACAAAACTTCAACAAACCTAGAAAGAATGCAATACCTTCATCATTTTGCAATAATATTGTAAGCCATGAAACAAAAGAATTTTTTAAAAAAATATTTATTCCATGCTCATTATATCATAACAAACATATTGATTCAAGTAAGTGAAGGTATTGCAAAGTTTTTCATATTGGTGATAGAATGTCACTTGAACAAAGTAATGGAGTTTAAATGTAATACTTGCATCATTTTGGGATATTTGCATTCACCATGAAAATTGGAGGGGTATTGCATAGCCCTATCAAAACCTAAAAGGAATATAATACCCACACTATATTGTGATATTATAAATTATGATACAAATGAGGGTATTGTCAAGTTATTCACATTGATGGTAAAAGGCAATGAAACAATCACTGAAATGAAGGTATTGCAATTACACTTCAAAACTTTGTTGAAATAAAACTTTATACCATCAATGTGGCAAATATTACAATACCCTCGCTTACATATGCCAACCATTTTGCATTGGTCCATTAAACGATTCTTATCATTTATGAGCTTGAAAATGTCTTTCAATTATATTTAATGTTTACTTAAAAAATTTAACGTAAAATAGTCATTTAGATATTATATGTATACAAATGCAAAAAATAAATATATCCACACATTAATTAATTAAATATATCATTATTTGATATATTGTAAAATAAATTTTACATAGAGGTAAAAAAATACATTGACTAAACATACATAATATTAGGTACTTATATTTCAAAATTCACTTAAAACCTTGATTCCTGAACCTTAAACCCCTAAACCTTGATTGAAGGAAATTAGGGTTTTTACTAAAGGATTTTTTTTTGTTCCAAAAAAGGAAAAAATAACAAAGAGGATGAATTTGCTAATGCCACGGTTGATGAGAGATGCCTATGGCTTGCTTGGTAGTATTGATTAATGATACAATGCATTGTTTTGTTGTAAGAAATTTTATTGCATTTTGGAAGTAACATAGTTCAACAATGCAAGAGGTTTTAACTTTGCAACGAAGAGACAATAAATGTAGCTAGCAAGTGAACTTATGCAATACCAGATTTTATGATCATTAGAATGCATTTGCAATGTACCATTGCTTGAAGAAAGGGAAGCATCTAGTGTTAACTCTTATTAAAATGATTACCTTGGTGTTCATATCTTTGATGAATTTTGTTTTGAAAAGGGAATCCCTAGAGGTTTATCAAACCATGGACTAAGGTAACAACTTCATTATATTCAATCAAGGCAGGAAGATGACATCATTGAATTAAAGGTATCTAAAAAAAAACCACTTGGAGCTGAGATGCATGAAAATGAAACTTGGGCACATTCACCCAATGTCCAAAATGATCTTAGTATTAGTCTTTGATCATCATAGACAAGTCTAGTCACATGAAATAACATTCAGGTCATATGTATGAATATGATTTCTACTAGCCATTTGACCAGCTATCTAATGCCCAGGTATTTTCCCATAAAATATGTTCCATTTTTTTATTGAAACATTGATCTGTTGATCTGATGATGCAAATGGTGAACATCTTAAGCTAATTCCTTTCACATCAGAATCATTATTGTGCTCAATGAAAGTTGGAGGATTCAATGTCATCATGCGTGATGTAGTACTAATTTAATGCCAATAACTATAATGATGTCTGACTTTTTGGTGATTCAATTTGCACAAGGAATTACACGATTGAATCATGTTTAGTTTTTCAAGGTGTTGAGAGCATTACATAGGTACTATAAGTGCACAACAAAGACATGGAGAAAATAGTAAGCTTTGGTTAAATTAAAAAACTTGGTATGGTTGATGCATTTGCACAAATGCAAGGCCTGAAACCAATCATAGGGGCACAATATTGTCTACCAAGTGCTTACTAGTTCACACTTGAGGAGACACATGGATGATGGAATGTGGTTGACGAAAATCAGGTTGTGGTTTTTAGGATAGTGAAACAACAAAAGGATTCTTGCACAATTTTTCGCAAATACAAAATCCAATTGGTGGATGCTTAACAAAATATTATTATAGCTTGAATCTAGTATGAAGTACTCATGCTTGTGTGAACTTTTGCTTTCAGATTGTTAGGGGATTTGACGCGCTCCCAAGTCACGGGGTGAAACCCATTTGAGGGTTTCACAAAGTCAAGTTGCGGAAAGTTGAAACTTGGTAGCACGCTCCCGGCTTCCAACTCCAGAAAGGGGCAGAGGGTCGAGTTGGGAGCCCCGGGATTAGACTAGGAAGAGGGACTAGCTTAGCTTGTGTGAATCTGCATCCAAAAACCAACCAAATCGAGTTAGTTTAGCATTCGGGACCCCCCTTTGGTGTTGGGACTTGCCACGGGCACTTGGACACACAAGACTCACCACGGCCCGGACTCGGGGGAAGCCACCACCTTCCCCCATATAGTATTCTCTGCGGCTGGTCGCGGAGGTTACATCCGAAT